>Ga0102594_1000146_pt1 | contig 109588 bp, 100 predicted proteins | sample AraplaCol_mLB_r2_2_FD_76863 | JGI IMG/M metagenome (GOLD analysis project Ga0102594, IMG submission 76863) | Arabidopsis root microbial communities from North Carolina, USA - plate scrape MF_Col_mLB_r2 (SPADES assembly) (version 2) | ecosystem: Host-associated > Plants > Roots > Endosphere...
AAAGGCCTGTGTGCCGCTGTGTGCGCTGCATGCGTCTCGGGCGCCGAGCAGCGCAGCGGAGTCGGCCCGTTCTTGTGTGCCGAAGGACACACAAGAACTTCCACATCTGACTTGCGGCAGCTGTCTGAGCGACGGAGTCGCGAGTTCTGCCGCGTGCCGGCTTCGCGAGCAGCGCAGGGAAGTCGGCGCCGAAGGCGCCGACCGTCCGAGTCGCATGTTGCGCACACAGCGGCACACAGGCCTTTGACCCGCCCCAAGAGAAACCAAGAACTAAGAGCCGAGACCCAGCAAGCGAACAGCGTTGCCCTTCAAGATCCCAGGCATCACTTCAGGCTTGAACCCGGCGTCCTCGAAGTCCTTCATCCACCGATCCGGGGTGATCAGCGGATAGTCGCTGCCGAACAGGATGCGATCCTTCAGCAGCGTGTTGGCGTACTGCACCAGCTGCTTGGGAAAGTACTTGGGGCTCCAGCCCGACAGGTCGATCCACACGTTGGGCTTGTGCGTGGCCACCGACAGCGCCTCGTCCTGCCACGGAAAGCTGGGGTGCGCCATGATGATCTGCATGTCCGGGAAGTCGATCGCCACGTCGTCCAGGTGCATCGGGTTGCTGTACTCCAACCGCAGCCCGCCGCCGCAGCGCATGCCCGAGCCGATGCCGCTGTGCCCCGTGTGGAACACCGCCGGCAGCTTGTACTCCGCGATCACCTCGTAGATCGGCCACGCCATGCGGTCGTACGGGTGGTAGGCCTGCACCGTCGGATGGAACTTGAAGCCCTTCACCCCGTATTCGGTGATCAGCCGCCGCGCCTCGCGCGCGCCCATCTTGCCCTTGTGCGGGTCGATGCTGCCGAAGGCGATCATCACGTCCGGGTTCTTCTGCGCCGCTTCTGCGATCTCCTCGTTCGGAATGCGCCGGCGCCCCATGTTCGCCTCGGCGTCCACGCCGAACATCACGAAGCCGATCTTGCGCTCGCGGTAGTAGTCGATGCTCTCCTGGATCGTCGGCCGGCGGCTCGAGCGGAAGTACTTGTCCGCCGCACGGTCGTACTCCTCGCCGTAGTTGTCGAAGGGGTTCCAGCAGCTCACCTCGGCATGCGTGTGCGTGTCGATGGCGATCAGGTTGGCGATGTCCATGAGCAGGGTCTCCGGTTCGGGTAAGTACTAGGCCTTGGCCTGCGTTCCGCGCTTGAATTGGTTATTTCTCATAACCATAATCGATTCATACCGCGGATGCAAACCATGACCTCTTCCGATCTTCACGTCGAATTCCAGGACGACATCGCCGTCGTCCGCCTGACCCGCGCCACCAAGCGCAATGCCCTGTCCGACGGCCTCATTCTGGCCCTGCAGGACACCTTCGAGAAGCTCCCCGCGAGTACCCGCGCCGCCGTCATCGACGGCGACGGCCCGCACTTCTGCGCCGGGCTGGACCTGTCCGAACTCAAGGAGCGCGACGCCGCCCAGGGCATGCACCACTCGCGCATGTGGCACGCCGCGCTGGACCGCGTCCAGCACGGCCCCGTGCCGGTCATCGCCGCGCTGCACGGCGCGGTGGTGGGCGGCGGGCTGGAACTGGCCAGCGCCTGCCACATCCGGGTGGCCGACAGCACCACCTTCTACGCCCTGCCCGAAGGCTCGCGCGGCATCTTCGTGGGCGGCGGCGGCTCGGTGCGCATTCCCAAGCTCATCGGCGTGGCCCGCATGACCGACATGATGCTCACCGGTCGCGTCTACGGCGCCGAGGACGGCGAGCGCGCCGGCTTCGCGCAGTACCTGGTGCCCGAGGGCACGGCCTTCGAGAAGGCGATGGAGCTGGCCCGCCGCGTGGCCGAGAACGCGCCGCTGACCAACTACGCGCTGATGCACGCCCTGCCGCGCATCGCCGAGCAGCCGGCCGACCACGGCTTCTTCACCGAATCGCTGATCTGCGCCATCGCCCAGGCCGCGCCGGAGGCCAAGGGGCGCCTGCGCGACTTCCTCGAAGGCCGCGCGGCCAAGGTCAGCAAGGAGTGATCGCGTGAGCGCCCCCGCCGCCGCCAACGAAGCGCTGCCGCGCTACCGCCCCCTCGCCTTCGGCGTCACTCGCGGCGTGCTGCGCGAGGGCGCGCCCGGCGTGCGCTACCTGGAGGCGGAAACGCCGCTCGAACCCTACGGCGCGCACATCACCAGCCGCCTGCTGCACTGGGCCGAGGTCGCGCCCGACCGCAGCTTCATCGCCCGCCGCGAGCGCCTCGCCGACGGCAGCACCGGCGACTGGATCCACATCAGCTACGCCCAGGCGCTGGAAAAGGCGCGCCGCATCGGCCAGGGCCTGCTCGACCGCGGCCTGAGCGCGCAGCGGCCTGTGGCGATCCTGTCGGAGAACAGCCTGGAACACGCGCTGATGGTGCTGGGCTGCCTCTACGCCGGCGTGCCGCACTGCTCGGTGTCGCCGCCCTACTCCATCGTCAGCCAGGACTACGACAAGCTGCGCCATGTGCTGGCCACGCTCACCCCGGGCCTGGTGTTCGCTGGCGACGAGGCGCGCTACGGCCGCGCCATCCGCGAGGCGGTGAGTCCCGACATCGAGGTGATGCTGGTCGACGGCCACATCGAGGGCCGCAAGTGCACCTGCTTCGCCGACCTGCTGGCCACCGAGGCCACGCCGGCGGTGGATGCGGCCATGCGCGCCACCGGCCCGGACACCATCACCAAGTTCCTCTTCACCTCGGGCTCCACCAAGCTGCCCAAGGCGGTGATCAACACGCACCGCATGTGGTGCGCCAACCAGCAGCAGCTGCGCCAGTCCATTCCCGCGCTGACGGACGAGCCGCCGGTGCTGGTCGACTGGCTGCCCTGGAACCACACCTTCGGCGGCAACCACAACGTGGGCATCGTGCTCAACAACGGCGGCTCGCTCTACATCGACGACGGCAAGCCGACGCCGGCCCTCATCGGCGAGACCCTGCGCAACCTGCGCGAGATCGCGCCCACGGTGTACTTCAACGTGCCCACCGGCTTCGAGGCGATCGCCAACGCCATGCAGACCGACGCGCAGCTGCGCCGCAACCTGCTGTCGCGCGTGAAGATGTTCTTCTATGCCGGCGCCGCCCTGCCGCAGCCGGTATGGGACAGCCTGCACCGCACGCAGGAGGCCGAGATCGGCGAGCGCATCGTGATGGGCACCGGCCTGGGCATGACCGAGTCGGGCCCCTTCGCGCTCTACATCACCGGCCCGCAGGTGAGTTCCGGCGACCTGGGCCTGCCCACGCCGGGCCTGTCGCTCAAGCTGGTGGACACGGACGGCAAGACCGAGGTGCGCTACCGCGGCCCCAACGTCACGCCCGGCTACTGGCGCGCGCCCGAGGCCACCGCCGAGGCCTTCGACGAGGAAGGCTACTTCTGCACCGGCGACGCGGTGACCTGGATCGACCCCGCCGACATCCACCGCGGCCTGCGCTTCGACGGCCGCATCGCCGAGGACTTCAAGCTGGCCACCGGCACCTTCGTGAGCGTGGGCCCGCTGCGCGCCAAGGTCATCGCGGCCGGCGCCCCCTATGTGCAGGACGCGGTGCTCACCGGACTGAACATGAAGGAAGTGGGCGCGCTGATCGTTCCCACGCAGGCGGTGCGCAAGCTGGCCGGACTGCCGGCCGACACGCCCTTGGCGCAGGTTCTGGAAAGCGCGCCGGTGCAGGCGCACTTCCAGGGCGTGATCGACCAGTTGGCCGCCAGCGCCACTGGCAGCGCCAGCCGAATCGCGCGCCTGCACCTGATGAGCGAACCGCCCTCCATCGACAAGGGCGAGGTCACCGACAAGGGCTCCATCAACCAGCGCGCCGTGCTCCACCACCGCGCGGGCATGGTCGAGGCGCTTCATGCGGGCACGCTGCCCCACACGATCCTGCCGAAGGCCTGACGCCGCCCCATCCATCCACCAAGGAGACAGCACATGAAGATCGAAGGACAGGCCGCCCTGGTCACGGGCGGCGCATCGGGCCTGGGCGAAGCCACCGCCCGCGAACTGGCCCGCCTGGGCGCCAAGGTCGCGGTGCTGGACCGCAATGCCGAGCTGGCCGAGAAGGTTGCGAAGGACATCGGCGGCGTGGCCTGCGGCTGCGACATCACCGACACCGCCAGCCTCACGGCCGCGCTGGACAAGGCATCGGCCGCGCACGGCCCGGCGCGCATCCTGATGAACATCGCCGGCATCGGCACCGCCAAGCGCGTGGTCGGCAAGGACGGCAACCCGGCGCCGCTGGAGGACTTCCAGCGCGTGGTCAACGTGAACCTCGTGGGCGCCTACAACGCCAGCCGCCTCTTCGCCGCGGCCTGCGCCAAGCTGGAACCCAACGAGGGCGGCGAGCGCGGCGTGATCCTGTTCACCGCCTCCATCGCGGCCTTCGACGGCCAGGTGGGCCAGCAGGCCTACAGCGCCTCCAAGGGCGGCCTGGTGGGCATGACGCTGCCGATGGCGCGCGACCTGGCGCAGCACGGCATCCGCGTGTGCACCATCGCCCCGGGCCTCTTCGCCACGCCGTTGCTCATGGAGCTGCCCGAGCCCATCCAGCAGTCGCTGGCAGCCTCCATTCCCTTCCCGCCGCGCCTGGGCAAGCCCTCGGAGTTCGCCGAACTGGCCTGCCACATCGTGAGCAACGGGCACCTCAACGGCGAAGTGATCCGCCTGGACGGCGCACTGCGCATGGCGCCGCGCTGAAGTTCGATACCACCCCTTTGCAAACCAAGAAGAGGAGACAGCCATGACTTTCAAGAAGACGATGCTCGCCACCCTGGCCGCCGTCGCGCTGATGGGCGCGGCGCACGCCGACATCACGGTGGGCGTGGTGCAGCCCCTCACCGGTCCGGCCTCGGGCCTGGGCATCCCGGTGAAGAACGCCATCATGATCTGGCCCAAGACCGTGGCCGGCCAGAACATCAAGCTGGTGGTGCTGGACGACGCCAGCGACCCGACCGCCGGCGTGAAGGCCGCGCAGCGCCTGGTCACCGAGGACAAGGTCGACGTCATCATCGGCTCCTCCGCCACGCCGGTCGCGATCCCGATGGCCGACGTCACCGCGGAAGGCGCCACGCCGCAGCTGGCCACCTCGCCGGCCGCGCTGCCGCCGGGCAAGGACAAGTGGTTCTTCCGCCTGCCGCAGTCGAACAACGTCATGGCCTACGCCGTGGTGCAGCAGATGAAGAAGCAGGGCATCAAGACCATCGGCTTCCTGGGCTACACGGACGCGTACGGCGAGTTGTGGCTGAAGGCCATCACGGAAGAAGCGGGCAAGAACGGCATGAAGATCGTGGGCACCGAGCGCTTCGCGCGCGCCGACACCAGCGTGACGGCGCAGGCGCTCAAGCTCACCTCGGGCAACCCGGACGCGATCCTGATCGTGGCCTCCGGCTCGGGCGCGGGCATGCCGCAGAAGGCCATCATGGAGCGCGGCTACAAGGGCAAGGTCTACCAGACCCACGCCGCCGCCACGCCCGACCTGATGCGCGTGGCCGGCAAGGACGCCGACGGCACCTTCGTGGTCTCGGGCCCCGCCATGCTGGGCGCGCAGCTGCCCGACAGCAACCCGTCGAAGAAGGCCTCGCTCGCCTTCCTCGAGGACTACACCAAGGCCTACGGCGCCGCCTCGGCCAACCAGTTCGCCGGCCACGGCGCGGATGCGTACACGATCCTGGAGAAGGCGGTGCCGGTCGCGCTGAAGAAGGCGCAGCCGGGCACGCCGGAATTCCGCGCCGCGCTGCGCGATGCCTTCGAAGGCATGGGCCGCACGGTGATCTCGCATGGCGTACTGGAGTGGACGCCGCAGGACCACTGGGGCTACACGAACGAGACCGGCGTGATGATGCAGGTCGTCGACGGCAAGTTCAAGGTGATCCAGTAACCCGCGCGAACCGCCCTGCCCCATGGACTTCTCGATCGCCAGCATCCTGCTGCTGGACGGGCTCACCAACGGCGCGATCTATGCCCTCCTGGGCATGTGCCTCGTGCTGGTGTTCACGGTGACCCGCATCATCTTCATTCCGCAGGGCGAGTTCGTCGCCTATGGCGCGCTCACGCTCGCCATCTTCCAGACCGGCCAGGTGCCGGGCACGGTGTGGCTGCTGCTGATCCTCGCAGCCGTGGCCGCGCTGATGGACCTGGTGGCCGTGTGGCGCCACCGCGGCCGTGCCGCGCCCGCGCTGCTGGCCGCATTGCGCACCTTCCTTCCGTCCGCGGTGATCGCCGGCATCTCGGCCTGGGCCGCGCCGCGCGGGCTGCCCATGCTGCTGCAGGCGCTGCTCACCGTGGGCATCGTCACCTGCTTCGGCCCGCTGGTGTACCGCGTGGCCTACCAGTCGCTGGCCGGCGCGAGCACGCTGGTGCTGCTGATCGTGTCGGTCGGCGTGCACTTCGCGATGACCGGCCTGGGCCTGCTCTTCTTCGGCGCCGAGGGCTTCCGCAACCCGCCCTTCTGGGACATGCGGCTGCCGATGGGGCCGCTCAACGTCAGCGGCCAGGCGCTGGTGATCTTCGGCATGTCGGCCGTGCTCATCGTGGTGCTGTGGCTCTTCTTCGAGCGCACGCTGTACGGCAAGGCGCTGCGCGCCACCGCGGTGAACCGGCTGGGCGCGCGGCTGATGGGCATCTCCACCTCCAGCGCCGGGCATTTGACCTTCGCGCTGGCGGCCTTCATCGGCGCGCTGTCGGGCCTCTTGATCGGGCCGACCACGACCATCTTCTACGACTCGGGCTTCCTGATCGGCCTCAAGGGCTTCGTCGCCGCGGTGATCGCGGGGCTGGCCAGCTACCCCGGCGCGCTCGTCGGCGCGCTGTCGGTGGGCGTGATCGAGGCCTTCGGCTCCTTCTGGGCCAGCGCCTTCAAGGAGGTGATCGTGTTCACCATCATCCTGCCGGTGCTGCTGTGGCGCTCGCTCGCCTCGGGCCACTCGGACGAGGAGCATTGACGTGAGCGCCGTCGTCTCCTCCTCTTCTTCTTCCGCAGCCGCCGCGCCGGCCGCCGCCAGTCCGCTGCGCCGCTGGGGTCCCTGGGTGCTGGTCGCGCTCTTGGCGGTGCTGCCCTTCCTGCCGGTGTCGGACTTCTGGATCATCCAGCTGATCTACATCGGCCTCTATGCGCTGCCGGTGCTGGGACTGGTGCTGCTCACCGGCGTGGCCGGGCTCACTTCCTTCGGGCAGGCGGCCTTCGTGGGCATCGGCGCCTACACCACCGCCTACCTCACGGTGAACGCGGGCCTGTCGCCCTGGCTCACGCTCTTCATCGGCCTGGCGCTCACCGGCGTCAGCGCCTTCGTCATCGGCACCATCACGCTGCGCATGTCGGGGCACTACCTGCCGCTGGCCACCATCGCCTGGGCGCTGGCGCTGTACTACCTCATGGGCAACCTGGATGCGCTGGGCAAGTACGACGGCATCCTGGGCGTGAAGGGGCTGGCGCTGTTCGACTTCGAGATCGGCCAGCGGCGCCTGTTCTACGGCCTGGTGTGGACGATCGTGCTGGCGGCCTGCCTGGCGCTGCTGCGCCTGCTGGACTCGCGCAGCGGCCGCGCCATCCGCGCGCTCTCGCGCGGCGCGCAGATGGCCGAGGCCATGGGCATCGACACGCTGCGCCACAAGGTCTTCATCTTCGTGCTGGCGGCCCTGCTGGCCTCGGTGTCAGGCTGGCTGTTCGCGCATTTCCAGCGCACGGTCAATCCCTCGCCCTTCGGGCTGAAGATGGGCATCGAGTACCTCTTCATGGCGGTGCTGGGCGGCGCGGCGCACGTGTGGGGCGCCATCGCCGGCTCGGGCGTGGTCAAGCTGCTGGAAGACCAGCTGCAGGTGCTGCTGCCCAAGCTGATCGGCACCGCCGGCAGCTACGAGGTGATCGTGTTCGGCATCCTGATCGTGCTGGTGCTCAAGTACCTGCCGGACGGCCTGTGGTCCTTCGTCGACCGCCGGCTGCCGCGCGCGCCGCGCGCCGTCGACTGGCACGGCGCCGCGCAGCTGCCGGCGCGCAGCAAGCCGGCCGCGGGCGAGGTGGTGCTGGAGGTGAAGGCGGTGCGCAAGACCTTCGGCGGCCTGGTGGCGGTGAACGACATCAGCTTCTCCACGCGCGCCGGCCAGATCGTGGGGCTGATCGGCCCCAACGGCGCCGGCAAATCGACCACCTTCAACCTGATCACCGGCGTGCTGCGGCTGTCGGGCGGCGAGGTGCGCTTCCGCGGCCAGAAGGTCGACGGCCTTCCCTCGCGCAAGATCGCGCAGCAGGGCATGTCGCGCACCTTCCAGCACGTGAAGCTGGTGCCCGAGATGACGGTGCTGGAGAACGTGGCCCTGGGCGCGCACCTGCGCGGCCACCGCGGCCCGGTGGCGGCGATGGCCCGCCTCGACCGCGAGGAAGAGCGCCAGCTCTTCGCCGAGGCCGAGCGCCAGCTGCAGCGCGTGGGCATGGGCGACTTCCTGCACGAGCAGGCCGGCAACCTGGCCATGGGCCAGCAGCGCCTGCTGGAGATCGCCCGCGCCCTGTGCGCCGACCCGGCCCTGCTGCTGCTGGACGAGCCCGCCGCCGGCCTGCGCCACAAGGAGAAGCAGGCGCTGGCCGAGGTGCTGCGCAGCCTGCGCGCCGAGGGCATGAGCATCCTGCTGGTGGAGCACGACATGGGACTGGTGATGGACGTCTGCGACCACATCGTGGTGATGGAGTTCGGCACGCACCTGATGGAAGGCACGCCGGCCGACGTGCAGCGCAGCGACAAGGTGCGCGCCGCCTACCTCGGCACGGAGCACTGACGACATGAGCACACCCCTTCTTCGAGTCCGCGACCTGCACGCCGGCTACGGCCGCGCCGAGGTGCTGCACGGCATCGCCCTGGACGCGCCCGAGGGCAGCGTCATCACCGTGATCGGCCCCAACGGCGCCGGCAAGTCCACGCTGCTCAACGCGCTGATGGGCGTGCTGCCCTCGCGCGGGCAGATCGAGTTCATGGGCCAGCCCATCGACGAATTCACGCTGGAGGAGCGCGTGATGCTGGGCATCGCCCTGGTGCCCGAGAAACGCGAGCTCTTCGGCACCATGCCGGTGGAAGACAACCTGGTGCTGGGTGCCTTCCGCCAGGTGCGGCTGCGCAACGCGAAGTGGCGCGAGCAGCTCGACGTGGTCTACACGCTCTTCCCGCGACTGAAGGAGCGCCGCACGCAGCAGGCGGGCACGCTCTCGGGCGGTGAGCGCCAGATGCTGGCCGTGGGCCGCGCGCTCATGTCGCGGCCGAAGCTGCTGATGCTCGACGAGCCCAGCCTGGGCCTGGCGCCGCTGGTGGTGCAGGAGATCTTCCGCACCGTGAAGGCCCTGCGCGAGACCGGCGTGACCATCCTGCTGGTGGAGCAGAACGCCCGCGCCGCGCTGGAAGTGGCCGATCACGGCTACGTGCTGGAGATGGGCAGCGTGAGCCTGGAGGGCCCGGCCCGCGAACTGGCCGGCGATGCCCGCGTGATCGACACCTATCTGGGCACGGCACGCGCCGCCGCCTGAACGCTTCGAGCCCTGGAGGACTTCCGCATGCCCCTGCACGCCGCATTCCGCACGCTGCCCGTGGTGGCCGCCTGCGCCCTCCTCTCTTCCTGCGCCGGCCTGGCCCCGGGCGAGCCGCCGCGCCTGGGCGCCGCGCAGCCGGGCACGCTGCAGCATTGCGAAGACCTCGCCGCCCGCGCCGCACTGCCCGGCCTCGCCTACACGAAGGTCAGCGCCGAGCCGGCAGGACAGGTGACGGTCGGCGCGCTGCGCGTCGCCGTGCCCGCCCACTGCCTGGTACAGGGCAAGGTGGACGAGCGCAAGAGTCCGGTCGACGGCGCCACCTACGCCATCGGCTTCGAGATGCGCCTGCCGGTTCAGTGGAACGGCCGCTTCTTCTACCAGGCCAACGGCGGCCTCGACGGCGCGGTGGTCCCGGCCGTCGGCGGCATCGGCGGCGGTGCGCCGGTGACGAGCGCGCTGGCCATGGGCTTCGCCGTCGTCAGCTCGGACGCCGGCCACACCGGCGCGCAGAACCCGCGCTTCGGCCTGGACCCGCAAGCCCGCATCGACTACGGCTACAACGCCGTCGCGCGGCTCACGCCGCTGGGCAAGCAGCTGATCGAGCGGGCCTATGGCCGCGGCCCCGACCGCGCGTACATCGGCGGCTGCTCCAACGGCGGCCGGCATGCCATGGTGGCGGCCGCGCGGCTGCCACAGGCCTACGACGGCGTGCTCGCCGGCGATCCCGGCTTCAACCTGCCCAAGGCCGCCATCGGCGAGATGCACGGCATCCAGCAGATGGCCAAGGTGGCCACCGCGAAGACCGAGGCCGGCCTGCCCGACGTGCAGAGCGCCTTCACGCCCGCTGAGCTGCAGGGCGTGGCCCGGCAGGTGCTGGCGCGCTGCGATGCACTCGACGGGCTGGCCGACGGCATCGTGAACGACGTCAAGGCCTGCCAGTCCCGCTTCAAGCTGGCCGACGTGCCCACCTGCGCGGCCGGCAACACGGCGCGCGACGGCAGCTGTCTGAGCGCGCCGCAGAAGGACGCGCTCGCCAGCCTCTTCGCAGGCCCGCGCAACCGCGCCGGCGAAGCCATCTACAGCACCTTCCCCTTCGACGCCGGCATCAGCGGCGCCAACTGGCGGCAGTGGAAGTTCGTGAACGCGCAGACGCTGGATCCGGCGGCCAGCGCCTTCGTGTTCTCCACGCCCCCGCTGAACGACCGGCCCGGCGGCCTGGCCTATGCGCTGGCCTTCGACATGGACCGCGATGCGCCGCGCATCTTCGCCACCAGCGGCGCCTATGCCGAGTCGTCGATCTCCTTCATGACGCCGCCCAACGCCACGCGCCTCGATACCCTGCGCGACCGCGGCGCGAAGATGATCGTCTACCACGGCACCAGCGACCCGGTGTTCTCCTCCGACGACACGCAGGCCTGGTACGAGGGCCTGCAGAAGGCCAACGGCGGCAAGGCCGATGCCTTCGCGCGCTACTTCACCGTGCCAGGCATGAACCACTGCTCGGGCGGCCCGGCCACGGACCAGTTCGACATGCTCAGTGCGCTCGTGGACTGGGTGGAGCAGGGCCGCGCCCCGGCGCAGGTGGTGGCCACCAGCCGCGGCCCGGGCAGCGCCGTGCCCAACACCGAAGCGCCGGCCGGCTGGGCGCCCAATCGCACCCGCCCGCTGTGCGCCTGGCCCGCCGTCGCCGTCTACCAGGGCGGCGACCCTGAACGCGCCGGCAGCTTCGCCTGCAAGGCCTCCTCCGCTCCATGAACTACCGCCCGGTTCCCGAAGACGTCCTGTTCCTCCAGCAGCAGGTGCTGCAGCTCGGCGGCAGCCTGCGCGCGCTGCCGGCCTTTGCCGAGGTCGACGACGAGTTGCCCGCGCAGCTACTCGGCGAGGCCGGCCGCTTCGTCGGCGAGGTGATCGCACCCCTGAACCGCGAAGGCGACGAGACCGGCGCTCGCTGGCACGACGGCGAAGTGACCATGCCCCCGGGCTTTCGCGCGGCATACCAGGCCTTCGTCGACGCAGGCTGGCCGGCCCTGTCGGCCGCGCCCGAGGACGGCGGCCAGGGCTTGCCCGCCGCCTTCGATGCGGTGCTCTACGAATGGCTCAGCGCCGCCAACCACGGCTTCACCATGGCGCCGGGCCTGCTGCACGGCGCCTACGAGTGCATCCGCCACCATGGCAGCGAGGAGCTGCGCGCGCGCTACCTGGAACCCATCGCCAGCGGCCGCTGGCTGGCCACCATGTGCCTCACCGAGGCCCACGCCGGCAGCGACCTGGGCCTGGTGCGCACCCGCGCCGTGCCGCAGGCCGACGGCAGCCAGCGCGTGACGGGCGAGAAGATCTTCATCTCCGGCGGCGAGCACGACCTGAGCGAGAACATCGTGCACCTGGTGCTGGCGCGCCAGCCCGACGCGCCACCCGGCCCCAAGGGCCTGTCGCTGGTGCTGGTGCCCAAGTGGCTGCCCGACGGCACGCGCAACAACGTGCGCTGCGAGCGCATCGAGGAAAAGATGGGCCTGCATGCCAGCCCCACCTGCGTGATGCGTTTCGACGAAGCCACCGGCTGGCTGGTGGGCGAGCCCGGTCGCGGCCTGGCGGCCATGTTCGTGATGATGAACTCGGCCCGCCTGCACGTGGCCTTGCAGGGCATCGGCCTGCTGGATGCCGCCTGGCAGAAGGCCGATGCCTATGCGCGCGAGCGCCGGCAGATGCGCGCGCCGGTGCGCCCCGCCTCGCGCGGCGAGCACGATGCCGCCGACCTGATCGTCGAGCACCCGGCCGTGCGCCGCATCCTCGACACGCAGCGCGCCTGGATCGACGGCGCCCGCCTGCTGGCCTACCGCTCCGCGCTGCAGCTGGACGTCGCGAAGCACGGGGCCGACGCGGCGCAGCGCCAGAAGGCCGAGCGCTGGTGCAGCTTCGTCACGCCCGTGCTCAAGGCGGCCTGCACGCACCAGGCCTTCCATGGCGCCAGCGAGTGCCTGCAGGTCTTCGGCGGGCACGGATACGTGCGCGAATGGGGCATCGAGCAGGTGCTGCGCGATGCCCGCGTGACCATGATCTACGAGGGCACCAACGAGATCCAGGCCATCGACCTGCTGGTGCGCAAGGTGCTGCCCGATGCGGGCGCCGGCTTCAACGCCTGCCTGCTGGAACTGCGCGACGAACTCGACGCCTCGCGCGAGAACGAGGCCGACGCGCAGCGCCGCATGGCGCAGCTGCGCTATCTGAGCACCTCGGTGGCCCTGGCCGCGCAGGCCGATCCGCAGCTGCCCTGCGAGGTGGCCGACGACTACCTGCGCGTGGCCATGCTCGTGCTGATGGGCTGGGCCTGGGCCCGCATCGAGCGGACTGCGCCCGCCGGCGATGCACGCTGGACGGCGCCGGCGGCGGCCTTCCGGCGCTGGGTGCTTCCGGAATTCGAGATGCGCCTGGGCCTGGTCAAGCGGGCCTGCGAGGCGGCATCGCGCAAGAAATGACGTTAGGCTCCACCGGCATGACGCGCGAACACAAGACGACAAAGACCAAGGCCCAGGACAGGGGCGGCGTCGGCGAGCGCCTGGACAACGGCTTCCTGGAGACCCTGGTGGGCTACAACGCCCGCCGGGCCTGGTCCCAGATCAGCACCGTGTTCTCCGAGCGCATGGCGCCCTATGGCCTCAAGCAGGTGGACTTCTCGGTGCTCTCGCTGCTGGCCCACAACCCCGGCGCCACCTCGCGCCAGCTTTGCGCGACGCTGGACATCCTGCCGCCCAACCTGGTGAACCTGATTGCCGCGCTGGACAGCCGCGGCCTGATCGAGCGCCGCCCCCATCCGCGCGATGGCCGGGCGGTGGGCCTGCACCTCACGGCGGCCGGCGAGAAGCTCACGCGCGAGGCCGAACAGGCGGTGCTGCAGTTGGAGCTGGACGCCAGCGCCAGGCTCGGCACCCGCGAGCGCGAGACGCTGATCCGGCTCCTGCAGAAACTGTATCTTTAGCGCGACTGGGGACGACCGGGCACGGGCCGTCTGACATACGGCCCCCACCGCCGCGCCGTATAGTTCCTTCCATGATCCATGACTACCAGAGCGCAAGGGAGCGGGAGCCCTATGCCATGCGCTTTGGCATCGCCTTCCAGCCCGGTCCGCAGCAGCAGGTGCTGCCCGGCGAGCCTGGCATCTTCGTGCGCCGCCCGCGCGCGGACCACCCCGGCAGCCTCAAGCCCCTGAGCCGTTTCGAGGCCGTGACCGGCCGCTGGGGCCTGATCCCCCTGTTCTCCCGGGACGGCGAGGACCCGCTGTTCGAAGCCCCCGCCGAAACGGCCGCCAGCGAGCGCAGCTTCCTGCAGCCCTGGAAGCGCGGCCATCGCTGCGTGGTGCTGGTCGACTCCCTGACCATCGAAGGCAAGGACGGCCCAGGCAGCCGGCAGCAGCTGGCCCGTGCCGACGGCAAGGTGATAGCCCTGGCGGGCCTGTGGAACGGCTGGCGCTCGCCGCAGGGGCAGTGCGTGGAAAGCTTCACCGTGCTGACGGTGCGCTGCGAAGGCGGCCAGCGCCACCCCGCGCTTTTGCACGACGCCTGGCTGGAAGATTGGCTGGCCTGCCCGGTGGAGGAAACCGGCGCCTTCCTGCGCCCCTACTCGCCCGAATCCGAGCTGGTGCGGCGCGAAGCTTCGCGCAACTGAGCGCCCTCGGGCTGCGGCTTCAAGCGTCGCGCACGTCGGCCACCGGCTGGCTGCCGAAGTCGGCCCGGTCCAGGTAAGCCAGCACCCGCGCCGCGGCGGCAGCCGGCGTGGCCAGCATCCCCTCGGTCTGCATGCGGGTAAAGCGCTCGCGGTCAGGGAACTTGGCCGGATCGCCGCCGCGCAGCTCGACCTGCATGTCGGTGTCGATCACGCCCGGCGCCAGCGAGACCACCCGCGCGCCGTGCGGCGAATGCGCCTCTTCCAGCGCCAGCGAGCGCGAGAAGTGGTCCATGCCCGCCTTGGCCGCGCAATACGGCGCCTGGCTGGCCATGGCGTTGCGGCCCAGGCCCGAGGAGATGTTGAGCACCTTGCGCCTCGCCTGCGTCCAGCCGCCCGTGGCCTTGAGGAAGGCGCTGGCCAGCAGCATGGGCGCCTCCAGGCCCACGCGCAGCGCGCGCACCAGGTCCGGCAGCTGCGCGTCCGACAGCGGCGCGGGCCGCGCGATCACGCCGGCGTTGTTGATCAGCGTGGCGCTGGCGAAGCGGCCGGCCGGCACGCCGGCGAGCCATTGCGACAGGTGCGCGGCGGCCTGCGTCGCGTCGTCAAGGTCGTGCGGCCACTGCTCCAGCGCGCTGCCCTCGCCCTTGGGCGCGGCGGCCAGTTCCTGCGACACGCCGCGCGAAATGCCCACGAGCATATGGCCGGGCCGGGCGAGCAACTGCTCGCCGATGGCGCGTCCCATGCCGCGCGAGGCGCCGGTGAGGATGACGAGGTGCTGTTCCTTGGTTGAAGTGTTCATGGCGTCGCTTGTCCTTGCAGGGAAGTGAAGAAGATCAGGCCGCGGCGAAGAAGCCGTCCCACACCAGCTTGAGGCCGGCCAGGAGCATGCCCAGGTAGATGAAGCGGTAGAAGGTCTTGGAATCGATGCGCCGCGCGATGTACACGCCCAGCCACACGCCGATGGGCGCCAGCGGCATCAGCATCAGCGAGGTGGCCATGTTGCGCATGTCCAGCAGGCCCAGCCAGGCGTAGGGGATCCACTTGCTGAGGTTCACCGCGAAGAAGAAGTAAGCCACCGTCGCGGTGAAGGCGATGGGCTTGAGGCGCAGCGGTATCAGGTAAGCATTGAGCGGCGGCCCGCCCGCGTGCGAGATGAAGCTGGTGAAGCCCGAGGCCACCGTGAGCAGCGCGCCCAGGCCGCGCCGCGGCAGCGGGTCGTCCGGCTTGGGCGGGAACATCAGCCGCTGCGCCAGGAACACCAGCGTGAACACCCCCACGATGCCCGCCACCGTGGCCGGCGACAGCAGCCGGAACAGGAGCGTGCCCGCCACCGTGCCGACCAGGCCGAAGGGGATGAGGAACTTCAGCAGGCGGAAGTCGACGTCGCGGCGGAAGGCCGCCAGGCCCAGCACGTCCATCACGAAGAGCAGCGGCATCAGGATGGCGGCCGCCTCGGGCACCGGCACGGCCAGTGCCATCAGGGGCACGGCCAGGGAACCGAAGCCGGCGCCGAATCCGCTCTTGCTGATGCCCAGCAGAAGAACGGCGGGCACCGCGACCAGGTAGAAGCTCGAACTGGCGATGATGGGAAGCGTCAAGACAGGGAACCGGTGGCAGCGCAAAACGGGCGAAGGCGCCATTGTGGCGGGGCGCCACAATTCCTGCTCCCGCAGGCCCAAGGCCACGACCAGGAGTGCCATGCAGATCTTCGATGCCGCCACCACCCGCGCCCCGCTGGGCTTCGACCGCCTGGTGCCGGCGCTGCATGCCGCCTTCGCGGGCCATGCGACGGTGCCGCCGCGCCACGTGCACCAGGTGGGCGCCGGCGCCGACCAGGGCACGGTGCTGATCATGCCGGCCTGGAGCGATGACGGCTTCCTCGGCATCAAGACCATCAACATCTATCCCGGCAACGGCGCGCGCGGCCTGCCGGGCCTGCACGCGAGCTACGTCCTGTACGACGCCCGCACCGGCGTGCCGCTGGCCATGATGGACGGCAACGAGATCACCGCGCACCGCACCGCGGCGGCCGCCGCCCTGGGGGCCTCCTTCCTCGCGCGCGAGGACGCGCGGCGCCTGCTGGTGCTGGGCTGCGGGCGCGTCGCCCGCCTGCTGCCGACGGCCATGCGGCTGGTGCGGCCGGGCATCGAGGAGGTGCTGGTGTGGAACCACCGGCCCGAGGGCGCGCATGCGCTCGCGGCGCAGTGGCGCGCCGGCGGCCAGAAGGCCAGCGCGGCGCAAGACCTGGAACAGGCGGTGCGCCACGCCGACATCGTGAGCTGCGCCACCCTTTCGACCACGCCCCTGGTGAAGGGCGCATGGCTGCAGGCCGGCGCGCATCTGGACCTGATCGGCAGCTTCACGCCGCAGATGCGCGAAGCCGATCCCGCCTGCTTCGGACCGCAGGCGCGCGTCTTCGTCGACACGGAAGAGGCATTGGCGAAGTCGGGCGACCTGCTCGACGCCATGGCCGCCGGCCAGCTGCGCCAGGACCAGGTGCAGGCCACCCTGGCCCAGCTGTGCCGCGGCGAGCGCCGCGGGCGCACGGGCCCTTCGGAACGCACCGTGTTCAAGGCCGTGGGCAATGCGCTGGAAGACCTCGCGGCCGCCACGCTCGCATGGCGGTCATCGACGGGCACGTAGACTCGCCGCTTCCCCCGATATCTCCACCGCCTTTCCTCCATGCGCATCTCCACGCACGCTTCATGAGCACGCTCACCTGGATCTTCCTTCTGGTGGCCTGCGCGGCCGTGCTCAACGCCTTCGAGCAGCGCCGGCGCATCGCGCTGCTGGGCCGCGTGCTGCAGGGCTACCAGGTCGAGCGGCTGATGCAGCAGCTCACCGAGGGCTACCTGCGTTGGCTGGACGAGCAGGACCCGGAGCGCCGCGCCCCGCTGTGGGCCATGCTGCAGGGCACCGAGCGCTCGCTGGCCTCGCAGATGGCCAGCTTCTCCCGCGACTTCGCGAGCGCCGTGACGGCGCCGCAGGCCCAGGTGAACACCCTGCCCTTCTCGATGCCCTATGCGCAGCAGCTGCTGCCGCGCTCGCGCCTGTTCGACGCGCGGCGCGTGTTCGAGCTGCACGCCCGGGGCGTGCAGGCCGCCATCGACAACCCGGCGCAGCTCAAGGACAAGGACCGCGCCTACATGATGACCGCCGAGCTGCTCCTGTTCCAGCACAGCTGCCACTGGTTCTGCCGCTCGCGCTCGGTGGCGGATGCGCGCCTGCTGGCGCGCCACGGCACGCCCTGGCGCCAGGTGGTGGGCAGCGTGTCGGAAGAAACGCGCGGCGACTACCTCGCGCTGGTCGGCCGGCGCTGACCGGGCGGTTCAGGCGTCGGCGCGGATGCCGCGCATCAGGATCACGCCGCCCAGCAGGGCCGTGTCCTTGCGCATGCGCGAGGCCAGCGCATCGGCCGTGCCCGGCTGCGCCTGCCAGCCCACCTCGAGCAGCCGCTTGTTCACCTCGGGCCGGCGCACCACCGTGACCAGCGCCGCGTTGAACTTCTCGACCACGTGGTCGGGCAGGCTGGCCGGGCCGGCCAGCGCGGTCCAGATCTCCAGGTCGGCGCCGCGCACCGACGCATCGCGCAGCGTGTTCATGCCGGCCACCAGCGGGCTGGGCTCGGGCGAGGTCACGCCCACGGCGCGCAGCTTGCCGGCCTGGACATGGGGCATCACCAGGCCGGGCGGCAGCAGCGACATCTGCACCTTGCCCTCGAGCATGGCCTTGATCACCGCCGGGTTGCCGTTGAAGGCCTGGTGCTTGGCGGTGATGCCGGTGCGGGTCTTGATCAGCTCCATGCCCAGGTGGCCCACCGTGCCGTTGCCGGGCGAGCCATAGACGGCCGAGGCGCCCTGGCTGCGCGCCCAGTGCACCAGGTCCACGGGCGTTGCGCCTTCGGCATTGGCCGACAGCGTGAAGACCAGCGGCGCGGTGCCGATCAGGCCCACCGGGTCGAAGTCGGTCTCGGGATTGAAGGGCGTCTTCTCGCTCAGGAGCTTGGCGATGGTGAGGTTGCCGTTGATGAGCGCGCCGAAGGTGTGCTCGTCGGTGGACTTGGCCACCAGGTCGGCCGCCACGTTGCCGCTGGCACCGGGCTTGTTCTCCACCACCACCGGCTGCTTGAGCAGCTGGGACAGCGGCTCGGCCACGGCGCGCGCAGCCAGGTCGGGCGAGGCACCGGCAGGAAAGCCCACCAGCAGCTTCACCGGCTTGCTGGGCCAGATATCGGCAGCACGGGGAGCGGCGGGACGGGTCGACTGGGCCCAGGCGGTCGGCAGCGCGAGGCCCGCAGCCGTGGCGGCGAGGCCTTCGAGCCAGCGCCGTTTGTTGAGATCCACAGAAACTCCTATTGCAGGACAGGGAGTACATCAGGTTACATTTGTCGGTTGTCTCGAACAAGTCAACCAAAGCTCTAAAAAATCGGGACGCAGGAGGGAGGAAAAAGAATGAGCATGGAGTCATCGAGGCTCGAACTGCCAGCCATCTCCGGATGCACCGCGCGCCTGTATCGGGGCGAGGCGGACATACCCGCCATGACGGTCGTTGCCAACGCAAGTTCGGCCGCAGACGGGCTGGAACTCAAGCGAAACGTCGAGGACATGGCGCGCGACTATGCGAGCTTCACCGACTGCGACCCCCTTCACGACGCGCTGCTCGTCGAGGTTCACGGCGAACTGGTCGCCTACGCGCGGGTCTGGCGATGGCATCAGGAGCAGGACCTGATGCTGCATGGCCAGTACGGCTTCGTGCGGCCCGATTGGCAAGGCCGCGGCATCGGCCGCTACCTGCAGCAGTGGATCGAAGCGCGCCACCGGGAGAGCGCGCTGCAGCACCCGGCCCTGTCGCACCAGCATCACGCCTTCGTGCAGCAAGGCGAGAAGCGCCGCCGGGACGTGATCGAGGCCAGCGGCTACGAGGCCGAGCGCCACTTCTTCGAGATGGTCCATCCGGCGCCGGCCAGCGCGCCGGACTTTGCGCTGCCCCCTGGATTGGAACTTCGCCCGGTCCTGCCCGCGCACTACCGCCAAATCTGGGACAGCCACCTGGAGGCCTTGCAGGACCACTGGGGCATCGCGCTTCCCCAGCCCGAACACTACGAGCGATGGCTCAAGGGCAAGATCTTCCAGCCCGGGCGCTGGCAGATCGCCTGGGACATCGAGCGCGATTGCGTCGCGGGCCAGGTCAAGACCTGGATCGACGATGACTACAACCGCATCTTCGAGCGGCGCCGCGGCTACACGGAGTTCATCAGTGTCGGCCGTCCCTGGCGCCGCCGCGGCCTGGCCCGCGCGCTGGTGGTGCGCAGCCTGCGCACGCTCGCCGAGGCAGGCATGACCGAGGCCCATCTCGGCGTGGACAGCGAGAACCCCTCGGGCGCCGTGCGCGTCTACGAGGACTGCGGCTTCAGGATCGTCAAGCGCAACACGGTCTATCGAAAAGCGGTAGAAGGGAAGCCATGAACCGTGCGGGCGCCGTGACCACCCTCGCCCGCCGCGCCCTCCTCGCGCTGCCGCTCTTCCTGCTCGGCGGCTGCGTCGAATCCCTCTTCTATCACCCCGACCGCGTGCGCTACGAGACGCCCGCCGCCCTCGGCCTGCGCTACGAGGCGGTGCGCTTTCGCAGCGCCGACGGCACCGAGCTCAGCGGATGGTTCATCCCCGCCACCGGCCGCGCCGACCCGCGCCAGGCCAAGGGCACCGTGATCCACTTCCACGGCAATGCGCAGAACATGAGCGCGCACTGGCGCTTCGTAGCCTGGCTACCCGAGGAGGACTTCAACGTCTTCGTGTTCGACTACCGCGGTTATGGCGAATCCGAAGGCAAGCCGCAGCAGCGCGGATTGTTCGAGGATTCGGTGAGCGCCATCGGCCATGTGCGCTCGCGCGCGGACGTGGACCCCACGCGCCTGCTGGTGTTCGGCCAGAGCCTGGGCGGCACCAACGCGATCGCCGCCGTGGGATCGGGGCAGCGCGAAGGCGTTCGGGCCGTGGCGATCGAGTCCACCTTCTACTCGTACTCCTCGATCGCCAGCGACACGCTCCGGGGCGGAGGGGTGCTGGTGGGTGATACCTACGCCGCCTCGAATTACGTGGCCGCCATCTCCCCGATCCCGCTGCTCCTCATCCACGGCACCGCGGATGCCGTGATTCCCCTCGCGCATTCGCAGCGCCTGCTGGCGGACGCCCGCGAGCCCAGGCGCCTGGTCGAGGTGGAAGGCGCCGGTCACCTGGAGCCGCTGAGGGCACCGCGCTACGGCACCACCTACCAGCGCGTGCTGCTGGACTTCTTCGACGCAGCGCTGAAGCAGGCGCCTTCGACGCCCGGCGGCTAGGCCCTCACAACAGTCCGGCTGCCAGCACGACGAGGCCGGCGGCGGAGATGGTGAGGCCGATCACTTTGCGAACTTGTTTCATGGCGTCGATGTTCGCAGCCGCGGCCCGTCAGGGCCAGCCAAGCGCGTCAATCACCGTGATGCCTGCTGGCTATGGAAGCCACGAAAAAGGGCGCCCGAGGGCGCCCTTTGCCGGAGGCTGCGAAAGACTCAGTCCAGCGACACGTTCGCCTTGCGGATCACGTCGCCGAAGCGCTGCGTCTCGCTCTTCACGAACTGGTCGAACTGCGCGCGCGTGGTCGGGAAGGGCTCGTAGCCGAAGCTCTTGAACTTCTCCTGCACGTCGGGCTCGGCCAGGCCCTTCTCGATGTCGCGCTTGATCTTCTCGGTCACCGCGGGCGGCAGGCCGGGCGGCACGGCGATGGCGTTCCAGCCGGTCACCTCGAAGCCCTTGGGCCCGCCCGACTCACCCACGGTGGGCACGTCGGGGAAGGCGGCCACGCGCTGGGGCGCGGCCACGGCCAGGAAGCGCAGCTTGCCGCCGCGCTGCAGCGGGCCGGCCGTGGCGATGGAGCCGAGCGCGAAGGCCAGCTCGCCCGTGGCCACCGAGGTGTAGAGCTGCGTGGTCTCCTTGTAGATCACGTGCTCCATCTGCGTGCCGGTGGCCGACTCGAACAGCTCCGAGCCCAGGTGCACCGGGTTGCCCACCGACCACGAGCCGTAGTTGAGCTGGCCGGGATGCGCCTTGGCATCGGCGATCAGGTCGCCCACCGTCTTGTACTTGCTGGTGGTCGGCACCGTGAAGAAGAAGTAGGTGCGGAACAGCGGCAGCAGCGTGTCGAAGTCCTTGGCCGGGTCGTAGGGCAGCTTCTTGAACAGGGCCGGATAGGCGGCCAGGTGCACGTTGTCCAGCACCAGCAGGTCATGGCCGTCCTTGGCACCGCGCTTCCACGCATCGATGGCGATGAAGCCGTTGCCACCCGGGCGGTTCTCCACCACCACCGGCTGGCCCCAGGCGCGCGACAGTTTGTCGGCCACCAGGCGCGCCACGCCGTCCGGGCCGCCGCCCACCGGGAAGGGCGTGATGATGCGCACCGGCTTGGTCGGGAAGGCGGTGGCCGCCGCGGTGGATTGCGCGTTCGCAAGGCTGGGCAGCAGGCCGGCAGCGGCCATGGCAAGCGATGCGGCGCCCAGCGCTCGGCGGGTCAGGACGGAAGCAAACTTCAAGTGGATCTCCTCGGGTTTCAGTGAATCGAATTTCTTGTAGATGGGGTCATTCGGCGGTGGCGCCCGAGACCTTGATGATCTGGGCCCACTGTGCGCTCTCCCTGGCGATGAGCGCGGCGTACTCGGCCGGCCCGCCCAGCAGCGGCACGGCGCCTTCCACGCCCAGGCGCGACTGGAATTCCTCGGTGGCCGCCACCTTGAGCATCTGCGCCGACAGTTCCTTGACGAAGGCGTCGGGCGTGCCGCGCGGCGCGAGCACGCCGTAGGTCAGCGTGCTCTCGAAGCCTTCCAGCCCCTTGACGCCCGACTCGGCCACGGTGGGCACCTCGGGCAGCGAAGGCAGGCGCTTCGCGCCGGTGACGGCGAGCGCGCGCAGCTTGCCGCTCTTGACCAGCGCCAGCGCCGGCGGGATGACGCTGAACATCATCTGCACCTGCCCGCCCGCCACATCGGTGAGCGCGGGGTTGGTGCCCTTGTACGGGATGTGGGTGAGCTTGAGGCCCGCGCGCTGCGCGAACATCTCGCCGGTGAGGTGGCCGCCGGTGCCGGCGCCGCTGGAGCCGTAGTCCAGCGCCTCGGGCTTCTTGCGCGCGATGGCGACCAGGTCGGCCACGCTCTTCGCGGTCGAGGCGGCGGGAACCACCAGTACCAGCGCCGAGGAGGCGAACATCGCCACCGGCGCCAGGTCCTTGCGGGCGTCGAACTTCAGGTTCTGGTAGAGCGCCGGGTTGATGGACACGGTGCCCGAATGGCCCAGCAGGAGCGTGAGCCCGTCGGGCGCGCTGCGCACCACCTGCTCGGTGCCGAGGTTGCCGCCGGCACCGGGCTTGTTCTCGACCACGATGCCCTGGTTGCGCAGCTCGCCCAGGCTCTTGGCCATCTGGCGCGCGAACACGTCGTTGCCGCCGCCGGCGGCAAAGGGAACGACGAGGCGGATGGGGCGCGACGACGATTGCGCGCGCGCCACGCCCACCGCGCCGGCCGCGAGCGCGGCCAGCACCAGCGCGCGCCGGCGCGCGTCGAACGCTGCGCGCATCAGACGCGCTCGAGGATCACGGCAATGCCCTGTCCCACGCCGATGCACATGGTGCACAGCGCATAGCGGCCGCCGCCCTTGTGCAGCTGGTTGACCGCGGTGGTGACCAGGCGCGCACCGCTGGCGCCCAGCGGATGGCCCAGCGCGATGGCGCCGCCGTTGATGTTGACGCGTGCGTCGTCGTCCTTCAGGCCCAGCATGCGCAGCACGGCGAGGCCCTGGGCGGCGAAGGCCTCGTTCAGCTCGATCACGTCGAGCTGCTCCAGCTTCAGGCCGGTGAGGGCCAGCACCTTCTGCGTGGCCGGGGCCGGGCCGATGCCCATCACGCGCGGTGCCACGCCGGCGGTGGCCATGCCGACCACGCGGGCGCGCGGCGTGAGGCCGTTCTTCGCGGCGGCGGCTTCGCTGGCCAGCAGGATGGCCACGGCGCCGTCGTTCACGCCGCTGGCATTGCCGGCGGTGACGGTGCCGTCAGGGCGCACCACGCCCTTGAGCTTGGCGAGCGCTTCGAGGCTGGTGTCGCGCGGATGCTCGTCCTTGTTGACGATGACGGCGTCGCCCTTCTTCTGCGGGATGGTGACGGGCACGATCTCCGAATCGAAGAAGCCGGACTTCTGCGCGGCCACGGCCTTCTGCTGCGACGCGAGGGCCATGCGGTCCTGCGCCTCGCGCTCGATCTTGTAGTCGGTGGCCACGTTCTCGGCCGTCTCGGGCATGGAGTCCACGCCGTACTGCGCCTTCATCAGCTTGTTGACGAAGCGCCAGCCGATGGTGGTGTCGTACACCGCGTTGGCGCGGCTGAAGGCGCTCTCGGCCTTGGGCATGACGAAGGGCGCGCGGCTCATGCTTTCCACGCCGCCGGCGATCATGAGGCCGGCCTCGCCCGCCTTGATGGCGCGCGCTGCCGAGCCCACGGCATCCATGCCCGAGCCGCACAGGCGGTTGATGGTGGCGCCGGGCAGTTCGATGGGCAGGCCGGCCAGCAGGGCCGACATGCGGGCCACGTTGCGGTTGTCCTCGCCGGCCTGGTTGGCGCAGCCGTAGAGCACGTCGGTGACGGCCTGCCAGTCGACCTTGGCGTTGCGTTCCATCAGGGCCTTGAGCGGCACCGCGCCCAGGTCGTCGGCGCGCACGCTGGACAGGGCGCCGCCGTAGCGGCCGAAGGGCGTGCGGATGGCGTCGCAGATGAAGGCTTCGTTGATCATGATGTGTTGTCCCGTGGATGTGTGTGGATCGGCGTTCAGGCGGCTGCGATCGGCAGGCCGACCAGCTTCTCGAGTTCGGCGTGGGTCAGGCCCTCGACGAGGTCGATGAGCTTCAGGCCCTGGGGCGTGCATTCCAGCGTGGCGATGTCGGAGTAGACGCGCTTGACGCAGCCGATGCCGGTGAGCGGGTAGGTGCACTTCTCGACCAGCTTGCTCTCGCCCTTCTTGGTGAGCAGGTCCATCATGACCCAGGTCTGCTTGGCGCCGATGGCCAGGTCCATCGCGCCGCCGACGGCGGGGATGGCGTCCTTCTCGCCGGTGTGCCAGTTGGCCAGGTCGCCGGTGGCCGACACCTGGAAGGCGCCCAGCACGCAGATGTCCAGGTGGCCGCCGCGCATCATCGCGAAGCTGTCGGCATGGTGGAAGTAGGCACCGCCGGGCAGCAGCGTGACCGGTTGCTTGCCGGCGTTGATGAGGTCGTAGTCTTCCTCGCCGGCGGCCGGCGCCGGGCCCATGCCCAGGATGCCGTTCTCGCTGTGCAGGATGACCTCGCGGCCGGCCGGCAGGTGGTTGGCCACCAGCGTGGGCTGGCCGATGCCCAGGTTGACGACGGCGCCGTCGAAGATGTCCTGCGCGACGCGCTTGGCCAGTTCGTCCTTGGTGCGGCGGGTGTAGTTGCTCATGATCAGGCTGCCTTCTTGAAGCCGCCCGCTTGCGTGGCGACGCGATCGATCTTGACGACGTGGTGCACGAAGATGCCCGGGGTGACGATGGACTCGGGGTCCAGCGTGCCCAGCTCGGCGATCTCGTGCACGGTGGCGATGGTCTTCTTCGAGGCCATGGCCATCACCGGGCCGAAGTTGCGCGCGGCCTTGCGGTAGATGAGGTTGCCCCAGCGGTCGCCGCACTCGGCCTTGATGAGGGCCACGTCGCCGTGGATGGGAAATTCCAGCACGTACTTCTTGCCGTTGATCTCGCGCACCTCGCGGTCGCCCGAGAGCTGCGTGCCGAAGCCGGTGGGGCAGAAGAAGGCGCCCACGCCGGCGCCGGCGGCGCGGATGCGCTCGGCCAGGTTGCCCTGCGGCACCAGTTCCAGCTCCAGCTTGCCGCTGCGGTACAGCTCGTCGAAGACGTAGCTGTCGGCCTGGCGCGGGAAGCTGCAGATGATCTTGCGCACGCGGCCGGTCTTGAGCAGCGCGGCCAGGCCCGTGTCGCCGTTGCCGGCGTTGTTGTTGACCACGGTGAGGTCCTTGGCACCGTGCGCGATGAGGCCGTCGATGAGTTCGTTGGGAATGCCGGCGGTGCCGAAGCCGCCGATGAGGACGGTGGCGCCATCGCGCACGCCGGCCATGGCGTCGGCGACCGAGGCTGCGATCTTGTCGATCATGGGGATCTGTCTCCTGGGTGGGGAAAACACCGAACAAGACCGTCACCCGGTTTGTTCGCACACATTTGTTCGTATCTCGAACATTTGTTCGTATAATGAATTTTAGAGAGGATCGCCCGCCATGACAAGCCACGCGACACACACCGATACACCCCGCCCCGGCGACGCCTACGTGCAGTCCTTCGCGCGCGGGCTGGAAGTCATCCGCTCCTTCAGCGCACGCGCGCCGCACCAGACGCTTTCGGAAGTGGCCGCCGCCACCGGCCTGACCCGCGCGGGCGCGCGCCGCATCCTGCTCACGCTGCAGACGCTGGGCTACGTGGGCAGCGACGGCAAGCTCTTCTCGCTCACGCCGCGCATCCTGGACCTGGGCTTCGCCTACCTCTCGTCCATGCCCATCTGGAACCGCGCCGAGCCGGTGATGGAGGCGCTGGTGCGAGAGGTGCAGGAATCGTGTTCCGCGGCGGTGCTGGACGCCACCGACATCGTCTACGTGCTGCGCGTGCCCACGCAGAAGATCATGCGCATCAACCTCGGCGTGGGCTCGCGCCTGCCGGCGTGGTGCACCTCCATGGGCCGGCTGCTGCTCGGCGACCTGCCGGACGAGGAGGTGAAGGCGCGCATCGCCGCATCGAGCATCGAGCCCTTCACGAAGAACACGCTGACGGATCCCGACGCCATCTTCGCCAAGGTGCAGCAGGCGCGGCGCCAGGGCTGGTGCGTGGTGAACCAGGAACTGGAAGAAGGCCTCATCTCCATCGCCGCGCCCATCACCGACCGCGCGGGCCGCATGGTGGCCTCGCTCAACATCAGCGGCCAGGCGAACCGCACGAGCGCGAAGGTGATGCAGGACAGCATGCTGCCCGCGCTGCTGGGCGCGGCGCGGCAGGTGTCGAGCCTGCTCTAGCGGGCGGCGCGTTCGGCTTCAGTCGATCAACGGCGGCGCAGCCCCACCTCGACGGCCATGCCCACCGCGGCGCCGATCGCGATCCACATGCCCAGTTGTCCGTTCAGGGCGCCGATGACGGTGCCCGCAGACACGCCCAGCGCAAGGTAAAGGCCTTCTTCCATTCGGTCGTCCTCCCCGTAGACCACCGTCTTGTAGCGGCCAAACGAGACAAGTGCAAGAAGGCTAGCGAACGAAGCCGCTCTTGCACCACTGCTGCTCGCATGGCACGCCATTGCCGTCGCCGTCCATCTTCACGGCCGGGCAGTTCCTCAGGAAGTAGGTCGCCTCTGCGCAAGAACTCATCTGCGAGCAATGGGTGCGCCCATCGCACCGGAAGTTGACCGGCATGGGCGCCTCATCGGATGACGCCTGCACGGACGGCGTCTCGGCCGCAGCGTCCCAGGCACCCGGTCGCGCGAAGTGCCCGCCCCACTTGCCGTAGGCGGCCGCCCCGATCGCAAGCACCAGCAGCAGGCCGACGAATGCGGCCACCGGACTGCGACCTCCGCGCTCGCGCACGTGCGCGCGGCCCGGCGACTTCGCGGACGGCCCGGCATGCGCAACCCGCACAGCCCGCTTCTTGACCGTTCCATCGAATCGCATGCGGCGGCTATTGTCCGGGACGGTACAGCGCCGCATGCTCGGGCTTGTACTCATCCAGCGGGCCCATGCTAGCGGCGCCGGTCCAGCGCGAGGATCGACACGCCCGCCGCCACGAAGGTCAGTCCCGCGCCCACGTTGGCCGCCACCACCACGCGCGGCCGGCGCGACAGCGCGTTCGACAACTGCGCCGCGAACGCACCCAGCACTGTGAAGATGATCGCCGTCAGCACCGCGAAGATCGCGCCGTACACCAGCATCTGCATCCACACCGGCCCGCGCGAGGCCGCCACGAACTGCGGGATGAAGGCCACCACGAAGAGCCCCGGCTTCGGGTTCAGCACGTTGGACAGCAGCCCGGTGAGGAACACACGCCCCAGCGGCTGCCGCGCCGCCGGCACGAAGGAGATCAGGCCGCGCGAGAAGATCGCCTTCCAGCCCAGCCACAGCAGGTAGGCGGCGCCTGCGGCCTTGACGATCCAGAAGGCCACCGGCGAGGTCTGCAGCACCAGCGCCAGGCCGAGCGTGGCCGCGATGGTGTGCACCATGATGCCCAGGCCCGCGCCCACGGAAGACAAGGCAGCGGCCGCCCTTCCCTGGCTCAGGCCTCGGCTGATGGCCAGGATGTTGTCGGGGCCCGGCGCGATGACCACCACGAGCACGGCGAGCAGGTAGGCCAGGAGGATGTCGTGCGGGAACATGCAGGTGTCTCTTTCTCTTTGTGATCTAGGCGGCCGCGCACTTCGCCACCGTGTCCCAGGTGCGGGTGGTGACGTCGCTGCCGAAGGCGTTCTCGATGAGCTTCATGAAGACCGGCCCCTTGTCCGACGGCAGGTAGGCACTGAAGACCTCGCGCCCCCGCAGGCACAGCACGCAGGCTTCATCCCTGGCCAGCGGCAGCGCCACGCGCGGTTCGCGCGCCTCGCGCAGGAAGCTCACCACGCGCTTGGCCTGCGCCGGCACGCCGTGCGCGGCGAAGGGGTCGGTGGCCAGCAGCGCCTGCAGTTCGGCCACCGGCCGAACGATGGTGTAGAAGCTGCGGCCCAGCGCCTCGTGCATGCAGCGCTCGGCGTTGCGTTCGATCGCCGCGTCGGATGCGGCCCGCGCGTCGAACACCACGTTGCCGCTGGCCAGCACGGTGCGCACGTTGCCGAAGCCCGCCGCCTCGAAGCATGCCTTGAGCCGGGGCATGCTCGCGTTGGTCGGGCTCACGCCGCGCAGGAAGGCGACGAAGCGGGGCATGGCCTCAGGCCGGGCGCCGCGCCAGCAGGGCCCACACGCCGGCCGCCGTCAGCAGCGAGCCGCCGGCCAGGTTGAAGCCGCGCTGCGCACGCGGCGACGCGAGGAAGCGGCGCGCCGAGCTGGCGAAGGCGGCGTACAGGCTGGCGTTGATCGTGGCCATGGCCACGAAGGTGATGGCCAGCAGGGTCATCTGCTGCGACACCTCGCCCCTGGCGTCGATGAACTGCGGCAGGAAGGCGACGAAGAACACGATGCCCTTCGGGTTGAGCGCCGTCACGAGATACGTGTTGGCGAACAGCCGCCAGCGCGAGCCCGGCGCGGCCGGCGTGGCCAGCTCGGCCGGCGAGATGCCGGCGCGCAGCAGCTTGAAGCCCAGGTAGAGCAGGTACAGGCCGCCCACGTACTTCACCACGGTGAACCAGAAGGCCGAGGCCGCGAGCAGCGCGCCCAGGCCCAGCAGCGAGAGCACCAGCGCGGTCGAGTCGCCCAGCGCCACCGCGGCCACCAGCGGCACGTTGGCACGGCGCCCGTGCGACATCGAATAGCTGATGACGGTGAGGATGGTGGGCCCCGGAATGACCAGCAGCAAGGCCGAGGCGGCGACGAAGGCGAGCCAGAGTTGCACGGACATGCGCGTCTCCTTTTTTTCTGGGGTGTGCCTAGCGCTGCGCCTGCACATGGCGCGCGAAGTTCTCGAGGATGGCCTGCCAGCCCTGGCGCTGCTGTTCCTGCGGGAATTCGTTCTCCGGATCGAAGCTCACCCGCACCTTCGTCGCGTTGCCTTCGGCCACGAACTCCACGCGCGCCTTGCGCTCGCCGAAGGCGTACTCGATGAGCTGGTGGGGCACGATCTTCGTGTAGGTGCCGGCGAAGTCGAAGCCCATGCTGCCGTCCTTGGCCTCCATGCGCGAGGAGAAGGCGCCGCCTTCGCGCAGGTCCACGCTCGCGGCGGTGGTGTGCCAGTCGGGCGACGCGGCATTCCATTGCCGGATGTCCTCGGGCGTGGTGTAGGCGCGCCACACCGCCTCGACGGGCGCGGCGACGGTGGTTTCAACGGTGATCTGCATGGTGGCTCTCTCGGTTGAAGGGTTCGACGACGGCCGCGCTTGAAGCAACTGCTTGCAATCCTCCGGTACGCGCGGCGCAGTGCCCGATGTTAAAAGGTCGGCCGCCCCGGAACGAATCGGAGATTGCGCCCATGAAGCTGCTGCCCCGGCTCCCGTCATGCCGCCTGAGTTCGATGGCGGCCGCGGCCTCGGTCGTATGCCATCCGGCGCTCGCCGACTGCCTGCCCAACCCGCCGGCCAGCGGCGCGACGGTGACCTGCACCGGGCCGGCGCCCACGTCAACTCCGGTCAACGCACCCGGCGCGACGGACGTCACCCTCAACATCAATGCCGACGCAACCCTGTCCGGCGGCGGCGCGCTGATCACGCTGGGCACCGGGGCGCAGATCAACAACTACGGAAGCGTGCAGGCCGTCAACCTGGGAAGCGCTCCGAACATCGGCATCCTGGCGACGCTCAACAGCGTGGTGCGCAACTTCGGCACCATGTCCACCACCGGCTTCAACACGCTCACGGCAGCCAGCGTCGGAGACAACGTGACCCTGAGCAACGAGTTGGGCGGGCAGATCAACATCACGGGCGACCTTTCCGCGGGGCTGATCACGCAAGGCAGCTTCAATACGCTGCAGAACGCCGGGCAAATCACGATGAACACCTTCCAGGGTGGCGGCCTGTTCAGCCAGATCGGCAGCTTCAATGGGCTCATCAACACCGGGACCGGCGTGATCGACACCACGCTGAACCAGGCCTTCGGGATCAGCGCGCAGGGCGGAAGCAGCAACTTCCTCTTCAACCAGGGCAGCATCGTGACCCGCGGCGAAGCATCGCACGGCCTGTTCCTCAGCGAGAACGAAACCTCGACGGCCCTGAACACCGGCACCATCACCACCTCGGGCGGCAGCTCCGAAGTGCTCAATCGGGCCTACGGCATCTTCATCGCGCAAGGGCGAGGCAACTCGGCACTCAACCTGGCAGGTGGCGTCATCAACGCGAGCGGCATCGGCTCCAGCGGCATCGAGGTTCTTGACAGCGAGAACAACCAGCTGCGCAACGAGGGCACCATCAACGTCAGCGGCGCTGGCGCGCATGGCATGTACGTGGTGTCAGGCAATGGAAACTTCCTGCAGAACGCCGGCCTGCTCAACGTGACGGGCCCGCGCGGCAACGGCTTGCGGGCGGACGACGGCAACACCATCTTCATCAACAGCGGCACGATCCTGGTGCAGGGCAGCGATGCCTTCGGCGTCTACATGCAGGGCAGCAACAACACGCTGTCCAATTTCGGCACCATCCGCGCAACCGGCACCAACGCCGACGGCGTGGTCTCCAACACGGTCAGCGGGACCTTCACCGCCTTCGTCGAGAACGCGAGCGGCGGGTCGATCGTCAGCGAGCGCCGCTATGCGATCCGCGGGGTGAACGGGCAGGAGACGGTGGTCAACGCCGGCCTCATCCAGAGCGGCGCCGGAACGGCCATCGACCTGCGCGCCGGCAACGACATGCTGATCCTGCAGACGGGCTCGCAGATCATCGGCCTGGCCGATGGCGGTGCCGGCACCGACATCACCATCCTCGAAGGCACCGGCACCGCCACCAACGACTTCCAGAACTTCGAGACCCTGCGCATGAGCGGCAGCGACTGGCGCTTCTCCGGCAACGGCAGCTTCGGCGTCACGCAGATCCAGAGCGGCATGCTGCGCGTGGACGGCACGCTCACCAGCCCCGTGGAAGTGCAGGCGGGCACCGCGCTGCAGGTGGGCATGGGCGGCGCGAGCGGCACGGTCAACGGCGACATCGCCAACAGCGGCACGCTGGTCTTCAACCGCAGTGACACCGTGGCCTACAGCGGCCGCGTGAGCGGCGCGGGCGTGCTCGTGCAGCAGGGGCCGGGCACGCTCGTTCTGGGCGGCGCCAACACCTACACCGGCGGCACGGCCATCGACGGCGGCACGCTGGCCGTCGCTGCCGATGGCGCGCTCGGGGCGGCAAGCGGGCCGCTGGCCTTCAACGGCGGCACGTTGCGCCTCGACGCCGGCTTCGACCTGGCAGCTTCGCGCGCGGTCACGCTCGGCCCCGGCGGCGGCACGGTCGACACGCAGGGCTTCGGTACGAAGCTGACGCAGGCCGTCAGCGGCCCCGGGGGTTTCACCAAGGCCGGCACGGGCACGCTGGTGCTCACCGGCGCGAGCAGCTACGCGGGCGGCACCACCATCGCCGAGGGCACGCTGCAGCTGGGCGATGGCGGCACTTCAGGCAGCCTGCAGGGCATGGTGCTGAACAACGGCGCGCTGGCCTTCAACCGCGCGGACGCGGTCGCCTTCGCCGGCACCATCAGCGGCAGCGGCAGCCTGAGCCAGCTGGGCACGGGCACCACGCTGCTGTCGGCCGCCAACAGCTACACGGGCGGCACCTTCCTCAAGAACGGCACGCTGGCCGTGGCGAACAGCAGCGCGCTGGGCACCGGCCCGTTGAGCATGGACGACGGCACCACCCTCGCCTTCGCCGCGGGCGGACTCGCCCTGGCCAACCCCATCGCCCTCACCGGCCGCAAGGACCCGGTGATCGACACCGGCGCCTTCGACGCGACGCTCGCAGGCGGCATCGGCGGCACCGGCGAGCTGACCAAGGCCGGCACCGGCACGCTGGTGCTCGCCGCCGCCAACAACACCTACACGGGTGCCACCACCGTGGCCGCCGGCACGCTGCGCGCCGGCTCGGCCAATGCATTCAGCGCCGCATCGGCACACACGGTCAATGCCGGGGCCACGCTGGACACGGCCGGCTTCGCGCAGACGGTGGCCGCGCTCGCCAACAGCGGCACCGTTTCCGTCGCGGGCAGCGGCAGTGCGCGCAACACGCTCACGGTGAGCGGGGCCTACGTGGGCGGCAACGGCGTGCTGCGGCTGGGCACGTCGCTGGCCGGCGGCAGCGCAGTGAGCGACCGGCTGGTGCTCGATGGCGCCGCCGCGACGGCCAGCGGCCGCAGCACCATCCAGCTCACCAGCGTGGTCGGGCTGGGCGGCGCCACCGGTGCCGATGGCATCGAGGTGGTCACGGGGCAGAACGGCGCATCCACCACGGCGCAGGGCACGCGCGACGCCTTCACCCTGGCCGGCGGCCATGTGGACGCCGGCCCCTACGAGTACCGCCTGTACGCGGCGGATGCCGGCGGCGCCGGCGAGAACTGGTACCTGCGTTCGGGCACCGTGGTGCAGCCTCCCGCACCGCCGCCGCCCGTGGCCGCGCCGGGCGAGCCGCCAGCCCCGCCGCCGCCTCGGGCCGCACCGGTGGTGGTGCCCACCTACCGCGCCGAGGTGCCGCTCTTCGCTGCCCTGCCCCTGCAGCTTCGCCAGGGCAACCTGGCGCTGGTGGGCAACCTGCACCAGCGGGTGGGCGACGAGGACATCGCCAGCACCACGCCCTCCGATGCCGCGGCCGCGGGCCCGCGCCGCGTGTGGGCGCGCCTGGTCAGCGCCGACATCGACCTGCAGCAGCAGGGCCTGGTGGCGCCTTCCAGCGAAGGCCGGCTGAACGGGCTGCAGACCGGCATCGACCTGTACACCGATGCATCGTGGCGCGCCGGCCTCTACCTCGGCCAGATGGAAGGCTCGGTGGACGTGCGCGGCTTCGCGCGCGGCCTGCCGGACACGGCGGTGGGCGACAACGACCTGCGCAACCAGTACCTGGGCGGCTACCTCACCTACGGCCATGCGTCGGGCCTGTATGCCGACCTGGTGCTGCAGGCGGCCCGCCACCGCTACACCGTGCAGCCGCTGGGCAACCCGTCGGTGGAGGGCAAGGGTTCCAGCGGCCTGGCCTCGATCGAGCTGGGCCGCGGCTTCGAGATCGCGCCGCGCTGGACCATCGAGCCGCAGTTGCAGTGGGTCTACCAGGACCTGAGCCTGGACGACACCGCCCTGGGCGGCGCGACCGTGCAGCAGCGCAGCGGCAGCAGCTGGCTGCTGCGCGCCGGCGTGCGCGCCCGCGGCGAATGGGGCACCGCCGCAGGCCTGCTGCTGCCCTACGCGCGGCTGAACTTCTACCGCTCGGGCGGCGGCAACGACGTGGTGCGCTTCGCCGGCCCGGCCGCGAGCGTCGACATCGAGAGCGGTGCGGATGCGAGCTGGGGCGAGGTGGCGGCCGGCTTCACGCTCGCGCTCAGCCAGGTGGTGAGCCTCTACGGGGAAGCCGGGCAGCTTTTCGACCTGGGCAGCAGCGACGCCAAGGTGCGTTCGGACCTGCAGGGCTCGCTGGGCCTGCGCGTGCGCTGGTAGGGTTCAGCTGCCCGCGCGGGCCTTCTTCAAGGGGGCGCGCTTCTTCGCCAGCGGATGGATGCTCTCGCCGCGCGCCAGCATGGCCACGAGTTGCACGATGCGCCGCGCCCGCGTGGCAGCGAGCTTCGGCTCGTGCACGCGGTACAGGACGGCGAAGCGGTTGGCGCCGTCCAGTTGCGCGAAGAAGGCCGCAGCCTTCGGGTCCGCGTCGAGTGCGGCCTGCAGGTCGGGCGGCACGCGCGCCTCGCTCTGTGCGGCATAGGCGGCCTCCCAACGGCCATCGGCCTGGGCCGCCTTCACCTGCGCCAGGCCCGCGGGCTGCATGCGGCCCTCGCCGATCAGCCGCAGGGCAGTGCGGCAGTTGATCTGCGACCACTTGCTGCGCGGCTGCCGCGGCGTGAAGCGCACCAGCCACCACAGCGCGTCGTGGCGCTGGATCTGCCCGTCGATCCAGCCATGGCACAGCGCCGTCTCGATGGCCTGCGCATGCGTCACGCTGGGCTGCTCGTTGCCCTTCTTCGCGAGCTTGAGCCACACGCCCATGTGCGCCGCGCCCTCGCGCCCCAGCCAATGGTCCCAGGCCTTGGCGTCGGCGAAGGGCAGCACGGGCAGGCCGGCCCGGCTTTCGGCAGCTTCGTCTGGAGATGCGTGATGCACGGCGTGCAGGGGTGTAGGCGGGTGAAGTGCCGGCATTGTGGCGGCTGCATGAAGCCGCAGGGTCATTACCGCCGGAAGCCGCGCGGGCCTCGCGATGCGGCTAGAGTCAGCGGCCCCCCATGTCCTCGCTCTCCTCCTCCCCCGCCGCCGGCGCGCATGCCGGCGCCACGCCCCCCAGCCTCGCCCGCCAGTGGCTGCTGGGCGCCAGCCTGATCCTCATCGCCTTCAACCTGCGTCCGGTATTCGGCAGCATCTCGGTGCTGCTGCCCGAGGTGATGCGCGACACCGGCATGGGCCCGACCGCCGCCAGCCTGCTCACCACGCTGCCGCTGCTGTGCCTGGGCGTGTTCGCCATTCCGGCGCCGGCGCTGTCGCGACGCTTCGGGCCCGAGCGGGTGCTGCTGGGCGCGCTGCTGCTGATCTGCGTGGGCACGTTGCTGCGCGGCACCGGCCACCTGGGCGTGCTCTTCGTCTCGACCGCGATGGCGGGCGCCGGCATCGCGGTGGGCAACGTGCTGCTGCCCGGCCTGGTCAAGCGCGACTTCCCGCAGCGCGCGGCGATGATGACCGGGCTCTACACGCTGGCGGTGTGCGGCGGCGCATCGAGTTCGACCGCCTTCACGGTGCCGCTGGAGCGCACTTTTTTCCATGGCCAATGGACCTTGACCCTTGCCGCATGGGCGCTGCCCGCCGCCATCGTGCTGCTGCTGTGGGCGCCGCAGGCGCTGGCCGCACGCCCCTTGCCCGCGCATGCGCAGCCGCGCGGCGGCAGCCTCTGGCATGACCGCCTGGCCTGGCAGGTGATGGGCTTCATGGGCCTGCAGTCGGCCCTCGCCTACATCGTGCTGGGCTGGCTCGCGCCCATGCTGCGCGAGCGCGGCCTGGACGGCGCACAGGCCGGCTACGTGGTGGCGGTGTCCATCCTCGTGCAGCTCTTCACCTGCCTGGTCACGCCCTCGATCGCGGCGCGCTGCCGCGACCAGCGCGCCTTTGCGGTGGGCCTGGCGGTGGTGACCTGCGTGTCGATGCTGGCCTTCATCTTCGCGCCGCTGTCGGGCCGCTGGCTCTGGGCGGTGCTGCTGGGCCTGGGCCAGGGCGGCTCCTTCGCGCTGGCGCTCACGCTGATCGTGCTGCGCTCGCCCGATACCCACGCGACGGCGCAGCTGTCGTCCATGGCGCAGGGCGGCGGCTACATCCTGGCTTCCGCCGGGCCGCTGCTGGCCGGCCTGCTGCGCGGCTGGACCGGCAGCTTCGAATCCTCGGCCGTCCTGCTGGTGCTGATCTCGCTGGCAATGGCCGCGTGCGGATGGGGGGCGGGCCGCCGGCTGCTGGTCAAGCCACGTCCGCATGCCTAGACTGGCGGCATGACCATCACGCCCGAGCTTCTCCTGGCGCATGGCGACGACGGATCCCTGTGGCCCGCCGGCGAACGCGATGCCTCCAACTGGCCCGACCTCGAGGTGGCCTACCGCGACGCACTGGCGGTGCGCGCGCTGCGCGAGAAGCGCGGCGAGAAACCGGTGGGCTTCAAGATCGGCTTCACCAACCGCACGATCTGGGACCGCTACGGCGTCTTCGCGCCCATCTGGGGCACGGTGTGGAACACCACGCTCGCGCGCACCGACGGGGCCGAAGGCGAGCTGAGCCTGGCCCGGCTCTCGCAGCCGCGCCTGGAGCCCGAGGTGGTGTTCGGCATCCGCGCCACGCCGCCGCGCTCGCCCACGCTGGAGGCGCTGTTCGACTGCATCGAGTGGCTCGCACCGGGATTCGAGGTGGTGCAATCGCATTGCGAGCACTGGAAGTTCAGCGCCCCCGAGACCGTGGCCGACAGCGGCCTGCACGGCCGCCTGCTGGTCGGCCGCACGACGCCCGTGCGCGAGCTGGCCGACAGCGGCGAGGCCCTGGACAAGCGCCTGGCCGAATGCCGCGTGCGCCTGTCGCACGGCGAGCAGCGCAAGGACGAAGGCCAGGGCGCGAACGTGCTGGACGGCCCCCTGCATGCGCTCCTCTACTTCGTCGAGGAATTGCAGCAGCTGCCGGGCGCCCCCGAACTGAAGGCGGGCGACGTCGTCACCACCGGCACCTGGACCGACGCCTGGCCCGTGGAAGCCGGGCAGCAATGGCGCGCGGACTTCGACGCGCCCATTCCCTCGCTGGGCGTGCGATTCGTCTGACATGCGTTCGCGGCGGCGTCCTCCCCCTTGTTGAGGATGCCCTGCAACAACCCCGGTTGACAGGTCCGCCGGCCGAGTTTCACCATGGCCGGTCCCACTTGAAGAAGAGGACAACATGGGATGGCTACTGGGTTGGCTGATCTTCGGCCTGCTTGCCGCCTATGAATCCGGCGGACTGGCCATGAACGCGGGGGGCGACTGGGGCCCCATCCGTGCCATCGCCTTCCTCGTGGCCAGCGCCACGGGCCTGGGCGTCATTCTCTGGCGGGCAGTGGCAAGCGGCAGGCCGGCAAAGCTGCGTGCCGTATGGATCCTCTCGATCGTGGCCCTCGCGGCATGCCTGTGGCGGCTGTACGGCAGCAATGCGAGCGGCTGGGTCACCATCGCCCTGTTCGGCATCGTCTACTCGCTGCTGTGCCTGCTGGCGGCGGCCGTGGCCACGGTCATGGCCTGGCGCCGGCACCGCGCCCACGAGGCGCGCGTGGCCCACGAGATGTCCGAGCGCGCGCGGCACCGGCGCATGGACAGCCTGCGTGCAGACATGGCGCCGCCGGCCGCCGCGATGGCGGGCAGCGACCAGGATCTGCTCGGCCCCGACAGCGACTTCACGCTGCCGGCGCGGCCCAAGTGGGAAGAGAGCTAGGCGCATTCCCGCGGCACCTCCGGGTCCACTGCGCGGCCCGCCGCCGGCGCCGAACTACCATTGCGCCTTCGCCTCTCCCATTCCTGCCGCGCGCGCATGTCCGTCACCATCCTCCTGCTCCAGCTCATCGTCATCCTTGCCACCGCGCGTGCCTGCGGCTGGCTGCTGCGCCACCTGGGCCAGCCGGCCGTGGTGGGCGAGATGGCGGCCGGCCTGATGCTCGGGCCCATCGTCATGGGCGCGCTGTTCCCGCAGTGGCACGCGCAGCTCTTCGCCAGCGCCTCGCTGGCGGGGCTGCAGTCGCTGGCCACGCTGGGCCTGGTGCTCTTCATGTTCGTGGTGGGCCTGGAACTGCGCTCGAACCACGGCGTGGCCGCGCAACTGAAGGCCGCCGGCGCGGTCGGCGTGCTGAGCGTGGCGGTGCCGCTGGTGCTGGGCCTGGCGGTCTCGCCGCTGCTGCATCCGCACCTCGTGCCCGCCGGCGTGGGCTTCTGGCCCTTCGCGATCTACATGGCGGCGGCCCTGTCGATCACGGCCTTCCCGGTGATGGCGCGCATCCTGAAGGACCGCGGGCTCACGCAGACGTCCTATGGCCAGCTGTCCATGGGCGCGGCGGCCGTGGTGGACGTGATCGCCTGGATCCTGCTGGCCTTCGTGGTGGCCTGGATGGGCGCCGGCGAAGGCACCCCGGGGCTGGTGAAGACGGGCGGCGGCGTGGTGGGCATGCTGGCCCTGCTGTACTTCGTCATCCGGCCCTTCTTCGGCTGGCTGCTGCGCAAGTACGCCCCCGACGGCGAGCCCTCGGCCACGGTGATGGCCGCGCTGATGCTGGGCCTGCTGGGCTGCGCCCTGCTCACCGAATGGGTGGGCCTGCATGCGGTGTTCGGCGCCTTCCTCTTCGGCGCCTGCCTGCCGCGCGACGACCGGCTCCTCGACTCGCTGGCGCCGCGCATCGAGCCACTGTCCATCGTGGTGCTGATGCCGCTGTTCTTCGCGCTCGCCGGCCTGAGCACCACCGCCGACGCCTTCGTGGGCGGCAGCCTGGGCCTGGGACTGCTGGTGATCCTGGTGGCCACGGTGGGCAAGATCGTTGGCGGCGCGGCGGGTGCGCGGCTGTCTGGCTACGGCTGGCGCGACAGCCTGGCCACCGGCTCGCTGATGAACGCCCGCGGGCTGATGGAGCTCATCGTGATGAAGATCGGCCTGGATGCCGGCCTGATCGGCGCGGAACTGTTCACGATCCTGCTGGTGATGGCCCTGGTGACCACCGCGATGACCGGCCCGCTGCTCAGCCTGTCCATCGGACGGCGCGCGTCATCGGCGCAACAGCCGCAAGCCGGCGAATGCCGTCCCTGAGCACGCCGCACGAAGCCTTCTTAGAATTCCAGCCATGGAGTTCCACGATCCCGACTACACCCCCGACGCCTTCGAAGTGCGCGTGAGCGAACTGCTGGTGGCCACGCCCGAGGCCAGCGACGAGCTCATCGACCAGGCCGTGCCCGAAGTGCTGCGCATGATCCGCGAACATCTCAAGATGGACGTGGTCTTCGTCTCGGAATTCGTCGACGGCCGCCGCGTCTTTCGCCGGGTGGACACATCGCCCACGGCACGCGTGATCGAGGTGGGCCAGTCCTCGCCGCTGGAGGAATCCTTCTGCCAGCGCGTGATCGACGGCCGCCTGCCGAACCTGGTGCGCGACCTCAAGGAAGAGCCCGCCTTCCCCGACCTGCCGCCCACCGACTTTCCCATCGGCGCGCACCTGAGCACGCCCATCGTGCTCAACGACGGCCGCGTCTACGGCACGCTGTGCTGCTTCAGCTTCGCGCCCAATCCCGACCTCACGGCGCGCGACATGAAGAAGCTGGAGCTGTCCGCGCAGCTCGCCGCGCGCAAGATCAACGACAAGATCAACCAGGCCACCGACAAGGCCATGGCCAACTGGTCGCTGGAGCCGCAGGCCACGCCTTTCAGGAAGCGCTGAAGAACAGCAACAAAAAAAGGCCGCGCGATGCGGCCTTTTTTCTGACCGGCTACTTGCCGGTGACGGCAGGCAGCGCGTAGCTCAGCGAGGGATACCAGTCCCGCCCGCGCCCCTGCGGCGTGAGGTCGAGCATGGTCCACAGCGGCATCGGGTCGGGCGCGCCGCGCGGGTCCTGGCCGGGGTCCGCGGTGCCGGGGCCCATCTCGCTGCCCCAGAAGTGGCGGATCGTGCTGCCCTCGCGCCTGAACACGTTGAACATGGCCTGGTCCTCGCCCGCGGCAGGGTCCTCGAACGCATAGTCCTGGTTGTAGCTGTTGCCGCCGCTGGACAGCAGGCGCAGGTTGCGCCAGCCGCGCTCGATGGCAAAGGACATCATGCGGCTGATGGGCGAGCGCGCCACCACCACGAAGGCGGTGCGCTGCAGGATGTCGGGCATCTCGCCGTCCAGCGCGCTGAGCATGGAGGTGCACATGGGGCAGGGCCGCTCGCGCTGCGGGCCGTACATCCAGTTGTAGATGATCAGCGAGTCATGGTCGCCGAAGAGCTCGGACATCATCACCGCGCCCTGCGTTCCCTGGAATACGTAGTCCTGCGGCACCTCGCCGCCCGGCGGCAGCGCGCGCCGCTGCGCTGCCACGCGCTCGATGCGGCGGCGCAGGTCGATCTCCTCGGCCAGCAGGGCCAGGCGCGCGTCGCGGTAGGCCGGGCTCTCGCCGGGGAATCGGCATTCGGAGCGGCGGGCCAGCTCCATGGGCGAAGGCAGTTCGGGCTCCTTGATTGCGGCGGGGGCGGCGGCCATGCGACTCTCCTGGGGGTGGGTGGGGGTGACCCCGGCATGTTCGCGCCGCAGCCGGCGCGCGTCTGCGGGAGAGCGCCTACAGCGCGCGTGGGCGGCGGCTCACGTCGCGGGCTCCAGCACGAAGTCGAAGTCCAGCGTGTGGAAGGGCTGCGCGGGCGTGCTGCCGTCCGGCGCACGGCCGCCTGCCGGGTGGGCGCGGAAGTCGCCCACGAGCGAGCTGCGCACGCCGTACACCGCGTCGCTGTCCAGGTAGGCATCGCCGTCGCGGAACACGTGGGTGATGAGCGTCTGGTAGCCCGGGGCCTCGATCATGAAATGCACGTGGGCCGGCCGCCACGGGTGGCGCTTGAGCGCCTGCAGCATGTCGCCCACCGGCCCGTCGGTCGGGATGGGATAGGGCACGGGCAGCACGCTGCGAAAGGTCAGCCGGCCTTCGTCGTCCGTGCGAAGCAGCGCCCGGCCCTGCGCCGCGGGGAGCCCGCTGCGCTGCACGTCGTACAGCCCGTCCGCATCGGCCTGCCATACGTTCACCGTCGCGCCGGCCACCGCCTCGCCCTGCGGGCCGCGCACCGTGGCACGCACGAAGAGCGGCTCGCCCACCGCGCCGCCCGAGATGTCCGCGCCCTGCGGAAGGGCCGGCGCGCCTTCCACGTAGAAGGGGCCGAACACCGTGGCCTCGGTGGCCTGCGCGCTCACCGGGTGGTTCTGCGCCACCACGAGCGTGGACAGGCCCAGCGTGTCCGACAGCAGGATGAACTCCTGCCGCCTGTCGTCGCACTTCTGCCCGGCGGCGGTGAGGAAGCGGATGCCCGCCTCCCACTCGGCCTCGGTCAGCTTCACCTCGCGGGCGAAGTCGTGAAGATGGCGCACCAAGGCGCCCATCACTTCCTTCAGGCGCTCGCTCTCGCAGCCGGCCATGCCGCGCAGCACGGCCTCGGTGATGGTGTGTTCATTGATGTTTCGCATGGGAGGGATGCAGGGTGAGGTCGGTATGCTGCGCAGCCGGCAGCGGGCGCCGCGCAGCAGTGGCGGTGGCATCGGGCATCAGCACCAGCCGGCGCTGCGTGGGAAAGAGCGACCAGCCCCAGCGCTGCTGCGCGTAGCCCCACAGCCCCTGGCGGAAGAAGAGCGTGACCACGATGGCCAGCAGCCCCAGCCCCAGCAAATACCAGGTGCCGTAGTCGCTGAAGAACTTGTTGAGCGCCCAGAACACCAGCGCGCCGACGATGGGCCCCTCGATGCGGCCGATGCCGCCGATCACCACCATGAAGATGGCGAAGGCGCTCCAGTTGACGCTGAAGGCCGCGTCCGGGCTGATGCGCAGGTTGCCCACGAAATACAGCGCGCCCGCCAGCCCCGCGCCAAAGGCCGCGACCACGTACACCGCCAGCTTGGTCTGGCGCACCGCGATGCCCTGCGACTCGGCCGCCACCTCGTTGTCGCGGATGGCCAGCAGCGCCAGCCCGCGCTTGCCGCGCAGGAAGAGGTAGACCAGGGCGATGGCCGCCACCACGCAGCCCAGCGCCATCCAGTAGGTGACGCTCTCGCGCGTGGCCCGCTCGATGCCGCGCAGCGCGGTCAGCGTGGTGCCCGAGCCGCCGCCCACCGCCGACACATTGGCGAAGGAGAGACGGAACACCTCCGCGATCACCCAGGTGCCGATGGCGAAATAGCCGCCCGAGAGCCTGAAGGCCACGAAGGACACCGGCACCGCGACGAGCCCCGCCGCCAGCGCGCCCAGCACCACCGCCACGAAGGGATTGATGCCGGCGAAATTGCCCAGCATCAGCATCACGTAGCCGCCGAAGCCGAAGAAGGCCTGCTGCCCGATGCTGACCATGCCGCCGTAGCCGGCCAGCAGGTTCCACATCATCGCGAAGATGAAGTAGCAGCCGATCTCCACGAACTCGCGCATCCAGCTCGACTCGCCCCAGAAGGGCAGGCTGGCGGCGACGAGCACCAGCAGCGCGCCCACCGCGCCGGCCGCGTGGCTCAGGGGGGTGGCGCGCTGCACCGAATAGTTGGAAGCCATCATTGTTCGTTCCGCCTTCAGCGCGTCTTGGGAAACAGGCCCTGCGGCCGCAGCACCAGCACCGCGAGGAACACGATGTGGCCGAACCAGATGCCCCAGCCCGGGTCCAGCCGGAAGCCGATCTGCTGGGTGATGCCCAGGATCATCGCGCCGGCCAGCGTGCCCCAGAAGGAGCCCATGCCGCCGATGATCACGGCCTCGAAGGCGAAGAGCAGCAGCAGCGGCCCGTCGGAGGGCGCGACCGTTGTGCGCATGCCCTGCAGCGCGCCGGCGATGGCGATCAGCACGAAGGCGATGGCGGTGGCCAGCGCGTAGAGCTTGCGCGCGTCCAGGCCCATGAGGCCGGCGATCTCGGCGTCGTCCGACACCGCGCGGAAGGCCCGGCCCAGCGAGGTGGCGCCGAAGAGCCACTGCAGCGCCGCCGTGGCCGCCAGCGCCACGCCCAGGATGGCGAGCGGCAGCGCGCCCACCGACAGGCTCTCGCCCAGCTGCAGGCCCTGGATGTTGAAGCCGCCGGTCTCGATGGAGCGCGGGTCGGCCGAGAACAGCTGCAGCAGCAGGTTCTGGATCACCACCGCCAGGCCGAAGGTCACGACCAGCGAAGGCAGCGGGTCCTTGCCCAGCGTGCCGTTGAGCACGAAGCGCTGCAGCGCGTAGCCGCCCGCGAAGGCCAGCGGCAGCACCGCAAGCACCGCGAGCCAGGCCGAGCCGCCCACGCCCGCCTGCGCCGCGATCACCGCGAAGGCGGCCAGCACGATGAAGTCGCCCTGCGCGGTGTTGGTGAGCCGCATCACGCCGAACATGAGCGACTGGCCGAGCGCGAACAGGGTGTAGAGGCCACCGAGCAGCACGCCTTGAAGAAGGGTCTCGATCATCGTCACTCCATGCCGAAGTAGGCGCGCGAGATCTGCTCGCGCGACAGCGACGTGCATTCGCCCTGCAGCGACACGCGGCCTTCCTGCAGGCAGTAGAGGCGTCGGGACACGCGCTGCGCCAGCGACACGTCCTGCTCCACGATCACCACCGACATGCCCTCGGCGGTGATCTGCGGCATGGCGGCGTAGATCTCGCGGATCACGATGGGCGCCAGGCCCAGCGAGAGTTCGTCGCACAGCAACGCCTCGGGGTTGCTCATGAGCGCGCGGCCCAGCGCCACCATCTGCTGCTGCCCGCCCGAGAGCGAGGTGCCAGGCTGGTGGCGCTTCTCCTGCAGGATGGGGAACATGCGGTAGAGGCGCGAGAGGTTCCACGGCCCGGCGCGTCGCGCGAGGCTGCCAGCCAGCAGGTTCTCTTCCACGCTCAGGCTGGGAAAGAGGCGCCGGCCCTCCGGCACCATGGCCAGGCCCTTGCGCACGATCTCGCCGGGCGCCAGGCCGCCGATGGCCTCGCCCTTCCACCGCACGGTCTCGCGCGGCACGCGCACCAGCCCGGTCAGGCTCTTGAGCAGCGTGGACTTGCCCGCGCCGTTGGCGCCGATCACGGCCACCAGTTCGCCCTTCGCCAGCTCGAAGTCCATGCCGAAGAGGGCCTGCGCATCGCCATAGAAGGCTTCGAGGCCGCGCACCTGGAGCAAGCTATCGCTCATGCCTCCATCCCCATGTAGACGCGCCGCACCTCGGGGTCGTTCATCACCGCCTGCGGCGCGCCTTCCGCCAGCCGCGTGCCGAAGTTGATGACGAAGAGCCGGTCCGCCAGCGCCAGCAGCGCATGCACCACGTGCTCGATCCAGATCATGGTCACGCCGCGCGCCTTGATGGCCCTCAGCTCCTCCACCAGTTCGCGCGCCTCGTGCTCGGTCAGGCCCCCGGCGATCTCGTCGAGCAGCAGCAGGCGCGGCCGCGTGGCCAGGGCGCGCGCCAGCTCCAGGCGCTTGCGGTCCAGCAGGCGCAGGCTGCCGGCCGGCTTGTTGGCCTGCGCGAGAAGGCCGGTCTGCAGCAGCACCTCGTAGGCCGTGTCCCAGGCCTCCTGCTCGCGCTGCTTGCCACCGAAGCAGGCGGCGGTGACCAGGTTCTCGAACACGCTCATCGCGCCGAAGGGCTGCGGCACCTGATAGCTGCGGCCGATGCCGGCGCGGCAGCGCTGGTGCGGCGCCAGCCGCGAGACCTCCTGGCCCTCGTACTCGATGCGCCCCGCATCGAGCGACACGTCGCCCGAGATCAGGTTGAACAGCGAGGTCTTGCCGGCGCCGTTGGGCCCGAGGATGCCCAGGGTCTCGCCCTCGGCCACCGACAGGTCGATGCCGTCGGTGACCTTGAGCGCCCCGTAGGACTTGCACACGCCCGAGAGCCGCAGCAGCGCCGCCATGGTTCAGGCTGCTCCGATGAGGCGGATCTTGCCGCCGGTGGGAATGCTAGGCGCCGCCTCGTTGTTCACGATGGTCAGTTCGTATTTGTACTTCTGCCCCTTGCCCCACTGGCCCAGCACCAGCGGCGTCTTGCTCACGTTCTTGAAGGGCCCCTGCCCGCCCCACTTCACCGGGCCCACCACGGTGTTGATGGAAGTCGCAACCACCGCGTCGCGCACGTCGGCAGGCTTGGTGGACTTGGCGCGCGACAGCGCATCGGCCGCCACCTCGAAGAGCGCATGCGCAAAGCCGATGGGCTGCGTCCACTGCTTCTTCGTGCCGCTCTCGTAGGCCTCGGCCAGCGCCTTGGCGCTTTGCTTGGTGAGGCTGGAGCCGAAGGGATGCGAAGGGCTCCACCACACCTCGGTCGTGAGGCCGTCGCCCAGGTCGCCCAGCGCCTCGATCGCGCCGGGGAAGAGCAGCGCCTTGCCCAGCGTGATCACCTTGGGCTTGAAGCCCTGCTGCCGCGCCTGCGTGAGGAAGGTCTTAGCATCGGGCGGAATCACCACGCCGGTGACGATCTCCACGCCGTCGCGCTTGAAGGCGGCGATCTGCGCGCTGAAGTCCTGCGTGCCGTTCTGGAAGCGGCCCGGGTCGGTGAGCGTGAAGCCCATGGAGGACAGCGGCTTGGGAAAGCCCAGCTCCTTGTCGCCCCAGGCGTTGCCGTCGCCGTCGTTGGGGAACAGGCCGCCCACCTTCTTGTTGGTCTGCACCTGCTTCCAGCCGTTGGTGAAGTTGGCGATGACGTCCTCCAGGCCCCAGAACATGTGGTACGTCCAGTTGAAGCCCTTGGCCGGGTCGCCCTTGCGGCCGAAGAACCAGGGCTGCCAGGGCACCACGCTGGAGACGCAGGGCACCTCGTTGAGCTCGCAGGCGTCGCTCACCGGGTTGGCCGTCTCGGGCGTTCCTGCCGTGAGCACCAGCGCCACCTTGTCCTTGAGGATCAGGTCGTTGGCCACCTCGCCCGCGCGGTTGGGGTTGGACTGGCTGTCCTTGAGCACGATCTGCACCTCGTACTTGCGCCCGCCCACGGTGATGCCGTCCTTGAACGCGCCCTTCATCTGCTCGATGACCCACTTGTCGGCCTCGCCGAAGGGCGCCAGCGGCCCGGTCTGCGGCGACACGTAGCCGATCTTGAGCACGTCGGCCGCGAAGGCGCGCGGGGCCATGCCGAAGGCGGCCAGGGCGGCCGCGGCCTGGGTGAACTGTCTGCGATCGATCTGCGTCATCGTTGTCTCCTCGTTGTGGTTGGTGGAAGAACTCAGTCCGGCCGTGCGCCGTCGAAGGCGTCCTGCAGCAGCGCGCGGATGGCCGCGCGCTCCAGCGGCCGGGGATTGGGGTACGGGGTCTGCAAGGCGATGTCGCAGGCGCGGTCGAGGTCCGCGGCCTGCATGCCGATGTCCTTCAGGGCTACCGGTGCGCCGTTGTCGCGGGCGAGGTCGAACACCGCCTGCGCGGCAGTCGTGCCCTCGGGCGCCTTCAAGGCGCGCTCGATGCGGCGCATGGCCTGCGGCGCACTCGCGGCGTTGTAGGCCAGCGCGTGCGGCAGCACCACGGTGTGCACCTCGGCGTGCGGCAGGTTGAAGCTGCCGCCCAGCGTGTGGCACAGCTTGTGGTGCAGCGCCATGCCCACGTTGCCCAGCACGCTGCCGCACAGCCACGCGCCATAGAGCGCGTCGCTGCGCGCCTCCATGTCCTGCGCGTCGCGCCGGATGCCGGGCAGCGCGCGGCCGAGGGCGGCGATGCCCTCCTCCGCCATCAGGCTCATGATGGGATTGGCGTCGAAGGCATAGAGCCCCTCTGCCGCGTGGGCGATGGCATTGATGCCGCTGGTCACGCTCAGGCCTACCGGCAAGGTGCGCGACAGCTCCGGGTCGTAGATCACGCTGCGCGGCAGCACGCGCGCGTCCTTGCCGGTCTTCTTCAGGCCGCCTTCGGTGAGGCCGTAGATCGGCGTCATCTCGCTGCCGGCATAGGTGGTGGGCACGGCGATGATGGGCAGGCCCGAATCCAATGCAATGGCCTTGCCGAGACCCGTGGTGGAGCCGCCGCCGATGGCCACCGCGCAGTCGGCCTGCAGCCGGCGCGCTTCTTCGCGTGCCTGGCGGGCCGTTTCAATGGGCACGTGCATCACGGCCTTGTCGAAGATGCCGGCGGCGCGCTCGCCCAGCAGGGCGGCCACGCGCTCGGCCTGGCCGCGCTGCTCGGGCGTGCACAGCACCAGCGCGCGCTGCGCGCCCAGTTCCTCGATCTCGCGCGCCAGGTGCTTCAGGGCACCCGCGCCGAAGACCACGCGCTGGGCCAGGATCCGGGCGGTGAAGTCGTGCATGGCGGGCATCACTCCATGTCCAGGTTGCGCTCGCGCGCCAGGCGGCCCCACTTGTCGCGCTCGCCCGCAATCACGGCAGCGAACTGCTCAGGCGTGCCGGCGATGCCGGTGAGGCCCTGGCCCTGCAGGCGCGCGGCGAAGGCCGGCTCGGTGACGATGCGACGGATCTCGGCCTGCAGCCGGTCCACCACCGGGCGCGGCGTGCCCGCCGGCGCCAGCAGGCCGACCCAGGAGTTGACGACGAAATCCCTGTAGCCGCTCTCCGCCACCGTGGGCGTGGCGGCATAGGCGCTCACGCGTTGCGCGCCGGTCTGCGCCAGCGCGCGCAGCTTGCCGGCCTGCACGTGCGGCTGCGCCAGCACGGCCGAGAGGAACATCATCTGCACCTGCCCGCCCAGCAGGTCCTGCTGGGCCGGGCCGCCGCCGCGGTAGGGGATGTGCGTGACGAAGGTGCCGGTGGTGGCCTTGAACAACTCCGCCGTGAGGTGGTTGCTGGAGCCCGGCCCCACGCTCGCGTAGTTGTACTTGCCGGGGTTGGCCTTGAGCAGCGCGACGAAACTCCTGAAGTCCTGCGCAGGCACCTGCGGGTTGACCACCAGCACGAGGGGATTGCTGGCGATCTGCGTCACCGGCAGCAGGTCCTTGGCGATGTCGAAGCTCAGCTTGGGATAGACCAGCGGATAGGTGGCGTAGCTGTCGAACACCATCAGCAGCGTGTGGCCGTCGGGCGCCGCGCGCGCCACCTCGGCCGAAGCCACGGTGCCGCCGGCCCCGCCCCGGTTGTCCACGATCACCGGCTGGCCCAGCGCGGCCTGCAGCGGCGCCTGGATCTGCCGCGCGACGGTGTCGACGATGCCGCCCGGCGGGAAGGCCACGACCAGGCGCACCGGCCTGGTGGGCCAGGCCTGTGCCATGACGGGACCGGCGAAGACGGCGGTGAGCGCCAGTGCGCAGATGCTGCGAAGGACCTTGCGTTTGTTCATGGGAGGTGTTCGTTCCTGTAGGAAAAGATCAGCGTGCGAAGTGCGGCGGGATCTGCGCGTCCACGTTCACCCACACGCTTTTGACCTGCGTGTACTCGCGCATCGCGTCGAAGCCCATCTCGCGGCCGTACCCGCTCTGCCCCACGCCGCCGAAGGGCGAGCCGGGGTTGACGCGCTTGTAGCTGTTGATCCAGACCATGCCGGCATGCAGGTCGCGGGCAACGCGGTGCGCGCGCTGCAGGTTGGAGGTCCACAGGCCGCTGCCCAGGCCGTAGTCGGTGCCGTTGGCGATCGCCAGCGCTTCCTCGTCATTCTTGAAGGTGAGCACGGTGACGAAGGGGCCGAAGACTTCCTCCTGCGCCACGCGGTCCTTGTAGCTGCGCGCTCGCACCACCGTCGGCTCCACGTAGCAGCCGTGCGCCAGTTCGCCGGCGGGCGCCTTGCCGCCGGCCAGCACCTCGCCGCCCTCGCCCTGCGCCACTTCCACGTAGCTCAGCACGCGCTCGCGGTGCTGCGCGCTGGTCAGCGGGCCCATCTCGGTGTCGTCGTGCAGCGGGTTGCCCAGGCGGATGGAACGCGCCAGCGGCAGGAACTGCTCCAGGAAGGCGTCGGCGATCTTCTCGTGCAGCATCAGGCGCGAGCCCGCGATGCAGGCCTGCCCCTGGTTGTGGAAGATGGCCCAGGCACTGCCGTTGACCGCCGCCTGCAGGTTGGCATCCTCGAACACGATGTTGGGCCCCTTGCCGCCCAGCTCCAGCTGCACCTTCTTGAGGTTGCCGCTGCTGGCCTGAACGATGCGCCGGCCGGTGGCGGTGCTGCCGGTGAAGGCGATCTTGGCGATCTGCGGATGCTCGGCGATGCATTGCCCCGCCACGCTGCCCAGCCCCGGCACCATGTTCACCACGCCGTCGGGCAGGCCGGCCTCGCGCATCAGTTCGGCGATCTTCAGCGAGGACAGCGGCGTGATCTCGGCCGGCTTCATCACGATGCAGTTGCCCGCGGCGAGCGCGGGCGCCATCTTCCAGCTGGTGAACATGAGCGGGAAGTTCCACGGCACCACCTGGCCGACGACGCCGACCGGCTCGCGCAGCGTGTAGTTGAGGAAGCCCGCCTCCACCGGAATGGTCTCGCCCTGGAACTTGTCGGCCATGCCGCCGAAGTAGCGGAAGCACCCCGCCGTGCGCGGCACGTCCAGCCGGCGCGAGTCGCGGATGGGATGGCCGGTGTCCAGCGACTCCAGGCGCGCCAGTTCCTCGGTGTTGGCCTCGATGAGATCGGCCAGCCGCAGCAGGATGCGCCCGCGATCGGCCGCGGCCATGCGGCTCCAGGCCGGGAAGGCCTTGTGCGCCGCGGCGACCGCACGGTCCACATCCTCCCTGCCGGCCAGCGCCACCTCGGCGATGGTCGAGTTGTCATGCGGGTTCACGCTGGCCAGGGTCTCGCCGGAGGCGGCGTCGACGAACTCGCCGCCGATGAAGAGCTGGTGACGGATCGGCGTCTGCAGGCCCGCGGCCCGCTGGCTGTGTTGTAGGTTCATGGTCTTGGATTCGGTTGGACTGCCCCGCGGGCGGCCGCGCCCCTTCCTCGCGCCGCGCGGGGCGCTTCAAGAACGACGCGGGTTCGGCCTTCACGGGAAGGCGCCGCGGGTGCGACGCGCGGTCTTCAGTTCATCGTCAGAACGACACCGGGATCTCTGGGCTCTCGCCCTTCTGGATCTCGTAGACCAGCGAGGGAGAACCGTTCTCCCACACCAGCAGCATCGAGCGCTTGGGGCTGTAGCCCTGGTGGCGGCAGTAGGCGGGCATGGCGGCCATGTCGCCGGCCTTCATGATCACGCGGGCCATGGGCTTGCCGGTGTTCTTGTCGCCGCAGTCCCAGTGGATCTCGTCGGTCATCTGGAAGAACCACTCGACGCGGTCGTTGCCGTGGATGATCGGCAGGATGTGCTCCTCGGTGGTGGGGCACATGAAGCTGTGCTTGACCACCGATGTGAAGCTGGGGTTCCAGGTGACCTGCGAGCGGCTGAGGAAGCCGAACAGGTTGAAGGCATGCACCTCGTTCTCGAAGCCGGGCTCGGGGTGCAGTTGCGGCTGCTCCTGCGGCACGTCGGCGAAGGCGCGGTTGATGGGCGCGCCGCGCGCATCGCTGCGCAGCGCCAGGTCGTCCTTCAGGCCCACGCAGCGCTTGGCGAGTTCACGGGCGCGGGTGATCTTCGCGGTGTTGCTGCCGTTCTTGCGGCCGTAGGGCGAGCCGGTTTCCTGCGGAGCGGCGAAGGGGTCGAAGCCTTCGTTGGTCCAGTCGTCCAGCATGGCCTCGAAGGTGGCGCGGATCTGGTCGGTGGGGAAGTTCTCCAGCAGGTCGATGCCGGCCTCCTTCATGGTGCCGTTGTAGCTGCCGGCGTACAGGTCCACCGACTGGTAGTGGTTGACGGTGCCGAAGACGTCGTCGAAGTTGACCCAGCCGTAGAAGAAGCCCCAGGCCACGTCGCGCATCAGCGCGCGCAGGTAGGCGCCGGCGTCCAGGGTGTGGCTCATGGGGCGGCCGTCGCGGGTCTTCCAGGTGATGTGGGCGAAGTACTCGTCGCGGTGGAAGCCGAAGCTGCCAAGCTGGAAGTCCTTGTAGCCCAGGGTGCGGTCAGCCTGCGTGGCGATGACCTTGGCGAGTTCGGTAGGGGCGTTCATGTCGGTCTCCTGATGTTTGCGATGGCGCTCACTGCAGCTGGCAGATCTCGGCCCACTTCTCCACCGAGAGATCGCCCTTGCAGGTCTGCAGCACGATCACGCCGGGCTCGCCCTTGACGCGGAACTGGTAGGCGCTGTTCTTGGGCAGCAGGCCCTGGTGGCCGCGGCCCAGCTTCATCCAGCCCATCTTCTTGCCGCGCGGCTCGCCCTCGACCTGCACGGCGCCGTTCTTCTCGGCGTCGCCCACCTGCTGCGCGGCGTCGAGCTGCACCAGGTGCACCTCGACCTCGCCGTCCATGACGAGCGCGAACTCGTCGTGGGCGCAGGTGAACCAGGGCGAGGCGCCTTCGGCGCGCAGCGCCTCCAGCACGTAGATCTGGTTCTGGCCGAACACCACCTTCTCGTAGGGCCGGCTCTTGCTGGCGATCTCGAAGCAGTTGGAGAAGGCGTAGTGCCGCACGTTGTCGCTGATGGGCTCGACGCGGCCCTTCTCGTAGTTCTTCAGCGAGCCGAAGCGGGTCTGGTAGGCGGGGGTGGGTGCGCTCATGGCGTGTCTCCTCAAGTCCTTGTCCTGCAGCACGGCTGCGATGGAGCGAACTCTAGGAACACGGCCGCCCGGGCGGTAGAGGGCAGATCGAAAGCGGATTGTTCGGTAAAGCAGAATGATCCGCAGGGTTTACCCGCAACGGATCTTCTTCAAGCCTCGATGAGGCGCGCGGGCAGCAGCCCCTTCTGGATCAGCGCCGCATCCCACGGCGGATCGTGCGTGAACTCGTTGCCGATGTGCTCGATGAACAGGCGCAGCTTGAAGGCCTTGCGCGAGGTGTCCGGGTACACCGCGCACAGCGGGAAGGACGAGAGCTGGTGCTCCGGCAGCACCACCTGCAGGTCGCCGCGCAGGATCGCCTCGCCCGCCACGATGGTGGGCAGGCATACGATGCCCGCATGCTCCAGCGCGTACTCGCGCAGCAGGTGCACGCTGTTGGTCAGCAGCGTGGCGTTGAGGTAGATGGTGATCTGCTCGCCGCGGTGGTGGAAGGTCCAGCGGTCGCGCGTGGGGTAGTCCGAATAGAGGCCCAGCGTGTGGCGGTGCAGCTCGCGCGGGTTCTCGGGCGTGCCGTGGGCCTTCAGGTAGGCCGGCGTGGCACAGAACACGCGGCGCACGAAGAAGAGCTGGCGCGACACCAGCTCCTGCGAAGCCGCCGGGAAGATCTGCAGCGCGCAGTCCACGCCGGCCTTGACCGGGTCGACCACCGAGTCGCTCACGATCAGCTCCAGGCGTATATCCGGGTAGGTGGTCTGGAAGCGCCGCAACAGCGCCGCGAAATGCCCCAGCACCAGCCCGGTGAGCGCATGGACCCGCAGCACGCCCGAGGGCGTGCCGCGCACGTCGCGCATCTGGTCGACGATCTCGTTGGCCCGGCCCACCAGCTCGGTGCAATCGCGCAGGAAGGCCTGGCCGATGTCGGTGAGCCGCACCACCCGCGTGCTGCGGTGGAAGAGCGGCGCGCCCAGGAAGTCCTCCAGCTGCTTGATGCGCGTGGTGACCACCGAGTTGGACACGCGCAGCTGCCGCGCCGCGGCGGCGAAGCTCTGCGCCTGCGCCACGCGCACGAAGGTCTCGATGCTCTGGAGACGGTCCATGGCGGGCGACTGTAGCGGGCGCGGCGCCTCTCAGTACGCCAGCGTCAGCGGCGCGCCCACGCGCTGCGCCTCGACGTCGGCCCGGTGGAAGGGCATCTTCACCCACTGCTTGCGCGAGAACAGCGGCAGCTGGTCGAAGGCGCGCGGCGAGGCCGGGTCGCTGCTCTGTCCGTAGGTGAGCAGCGCCTGCGCCACCGGTCCGCGCTCGTCGAAGCCCACCACCTGGATGTAGCTGCTGCCGTAATTGATGCCGTAGCCGTTGGGGCCGATCGCGGGCTGGCCCTGGCTCTCGACCTTGTTGAGCACGCCCTCGAATTCGTCCCCGCCAGGAATCGCAACCTTCTCTCCGCGCACTATGCGGTACTGGGCGTCGGACAGGGCCACGTCGGGCGCGAAGCCCGCCGCGCGCACGATGGCGACCGCATCGCCCAGCGCCTTGAAGACCGCATCGCGCGTGGCGGGCGTGGCCATGTCCAGTCCCGCGGGCGTGACCACCGGACGGGCCGGGTCGAAGGGCACGCGCCAGACCTTGGGCACGTCCTTGGCCTTGCGCCAGAACTCGCGGAACAGCGCCGCGCCCCTGGCCTCGGGCGTGCTGGTGCGGCTCCAGGCAGCCAGCGTGCGGCAGCCGGCCTGCTGGTCGGCGGAGAGGCCCGCACCGGCGCTGCGGCAGGCGGCCGCGAGGTCGTCCATCACCAGCTCGCCGGCGTGGTTCCTGTCGCGAAAGATCATGCTGCGCAGTTCCTCGGCGCCCATCTTGTTGCCGGGCAGGCCGTCGCGGCCGGCCAGGCGGCCTTCGATCTCCAGGATGCCGCTGCGGGTGCGCAGGCGCTGCGGCACGCCCACCGGGCCGACCAGCGGCGAGATGCCGGCCGGCGCCGCGATGCGCGGGTTGGAGAGCCAGAAGCTGTCGTTGCTGTTCTGCACCCAGTCGGGCGTGACGATGACCGGCATGCGCGCGGGCGGAATCGCGCCGGGCATGGCGGCGGCGCTGTCGCGCTTCCAGTCGCAGGCCGAGCGCGAGCCGTCCAGCACCGCGAGCCCGGCGGCGGCGAACAGGCCCGCCGCAGCCGGCGACGGCGCGCAGGCCTTGAGCTGCTCGGCCGACACGTCGGGCACCACCGACAGGTCGGCGTACATCGCGTTGCCCTGGCGGTCCGCGCCGATGGTGTTGATCCACGGCATGCCCTGGTTGCCCATGGCGGCGCGCAGCTCGTCCATGCTGCGCGCGCGGCCCATCTGGATCCAGGCGCGCGCCGAGCGGGTGTTGAGCGTGTTGACGTCGCGGATCGCGTAGGCGGTAGTGGCGCTCCAGGCCAGCCCGGCGCGCGGCAGCGAGATCACCGGGCCCCAGTCGGTGCTGTAGAAGGTGCGGCGCGCCGGCTGCGCGCCGGGCGCGGCAGACTCGGCGGGCAGCACCACCGTGCGGGCCGTCATCTTGCGGCGCTGGCCGTCGACGATGTAGACCGTCGGGTCGGCCGGGTCCAGCTTCAGCTCGTAGAGCGTGAAGCGCTTGCCGGTGGACACCGTGTGGGTCCACGCCACGTCTTTGTTGAAGCCGATCGCCACCGTGGGGCTGAGGCCGCCGGTGGCGCCCATCACGTCCAGGCTGCCGGGGATGGTCAGGTGCATCTCCCAGAAGCGGTTGGTGCCGAACCACGGGAAGTGCGGGTTGCCCAGCACCAGGCCGCGGCCGTCGGGCGTGGCATTGCGGCCGAAGGCCCAGCCGTTGGAACCCAGCTCGCCGCCGCGCGGGTTGGCGTTGAAGCTCAGACGCGCGAGTTCGACGGCCGCCTGCTGCGGGTCGACGACGGGCTGCGCTGCCGAGCTTTTCGCGGCCGGCGGATCAGCGGCGAGCACGGCCGGCGCCAGTGCCGCGAGGCCGCCCTGGATCATCGACAGCTCGGTGGTGCGCGACAGGTCGGCCGTGGTCATCGGCCGCACCCAGGGCTTGCCGCGGCAGGCCTCGGGCAGGCCGCTCGGGCCCGCGTCCTGCAGGTATCGGTTGTAGCCGGCCACGTAGCCGCGCAGCGCGGCGCGCACCTCGGGGTCCTTGTCGGCGGCGCGGGCGAGCACGGTGTCGTCCATGTGGTTGCGCACGAACAGGTCGATCTGCGCGTTGGGCAGGCGGCCCAGGCCAAAGTCGCCGGTGCCGGTGGCGCCGAGGAACTGCGAGCGGTCGCCGCGCGCGGTCAGCAGGTGGTCGGCGGTCTGGCAGACGTTGTCCTGCGCATGCGCATAGGCGACGCCGTAGGCGATGCCTTCGTAGTCCGGCGCCGTGATGTGGGGGATGCCGTAAGCGGTGCGCTCGATGGTGACGCTGCGCGAGCCGGGGACGGAGGTGCTGGCACAGCCGGCGATGAGGACAAGGGAAACGACGGCCAGGGCCGTGCCTGTCGGCGCGAAGCGCGCCGTTGGGATCAAGGGCATGGGAAAGCTTCGGGAAAGAACAAGGAGAGGCGATTAGAGGATCGCCCGCCCCGCGCCCGATGGGTGATAACCCGATGCCCCTGTCGCAAAGGAGGCAGGGGGCCGGCGCGTCAGCTTCGCTGGAACACCAGCGCGGCGTTGGTACCGCCGAAGGCGAAGGAGCTGCTGACCGCCGCGCCGAGCCCCGGCGCCGCGGATTCGCCCGGGCGCACCAGGTTCAGCGCGCAGGCCGGATCAGGCTCGTCCACGTGCATGTTGGGCGGCAGCGCCTGCCGGTGCAGCGCCAGCACGGTGATCAGCGCCTCCAGCGCGCCCGCGGCCCCCAGCAGGTGGCCGTGCAGGGCCTTGGTGGAGCTCACGCGCAACTGCGCCAGCGCATCGCCCCACACCAGCGCCAACGCCTCGCATTCGATCGGGTCGCCGACGCGCGTGGCTGTGCCGTGCGCGTTGCAATAGCCGACCTGGCCGGGCGCGAGGCCCGCCTTGCGCAGCGCGGCGCGCAGGGCCCGGGCCTGGCCGGCGGCGTCGGGCTTGGTGAGGTGCGAGGCATCGCAACTGCTGCCCCAGCCGGAAAGCCGGGCGTAGCTGCGCGCGCCGCGCGAGGCGGCCCGCCCGGCCGGCTCCAGGATCAGGAAGGCCGCGCCCTCGCCCAGCGCGAAGCCGCTGCGGTCGGCGGCGAAGGGGCGCACGGCGCTCGCCGCCTGCCCGGGCTCGGCCGACGCCAGAGTCTGCATGGCCTGCCAGGCCATCATCACGCCGGGCACGATCAGCGCCTCGCTGCCGCCGGCGATGGCCAGGTCGACCTCTCCGCTCTCCAGGGCCCGGGCCGCCTCGGCGATCGCGATGGCCGAGGAGGCGCAGGCCACCGAATAGGTGAGCACCGGCCCCAGCACCTTGCGCCGCATCGCGATATGCGAGGCCGGGGCGTTGGGCATGAAGGCCGGGATGGTCAGCGGCGGCACGCGGCCGGTGGCGCCGCCGCGATAGGCGGCCTCCAGCGCCGCGGCGCCGCCCATGCCGCAGCCGACGTAGATGCCGATGCGCTCGCCCTGCGCTTCGTCCCAGGGCTCGTCCAGGCCGGCGTCGCCCAAGGCCAGCTCGGCGGCGGCCACGGCCATCTGGCTGACGCGGTCCACGCCGGCCAGCTGCAGCTTGTTGAACCAGGGCGCGGGATCGAAGGCGGCGGTGGCCGCCAGCGCCGGCTTGGCCAGTTCGGGAAATACCGGACGGATGGCCGATTCGCCGCGCAGCAGCGCATCGAACACCGCGTCCGGCGACTGGCCGTGCGGGCTGACCAGCCCCAGGCCGGTGACGGCGATCCCTTGCCGGCTCATGGGCGGCTCCCGGTGCGGCGCGCCGGCCGCATCAGGCGACCCGCTGCTGTTTCTGCTGCTGCGGCGCAGGCTGCGCACGCGCCCGGTCGACCAGAGCGGCCAGCTGCTCCAGCGTGTCCATCTCGGGGTCGGGGTCGGGCAGCGTGATGTGCAGCCGGTCCTCGATCTCGAAGAGGAATTCGGCCAGGGCCAGCGAATCGAAGCCCTTGTCGCGCATCGAGGCGCCGGGGTCGAGCTCGGCGGGATCGATGCCGTACTTGTCCTGGATGAGGTCTTGAAGTTCCTTGAGCGAACTCATTTTTTCGGGCGTCTTGGAGTTATGTGCTAACAGATTTTGACTAACGATCCATGATAGCCACCATCGGCGCCGTCTCCCCGGGCCCCGGTGCCGGGGCCGGCCCCCAGCGCAGCGACGCCCAGCCGAACACCCCGCCCAGCAGCGCGCCGCCCACCACGTCCCAGAACACGTGCTGGCCGGTGGCCAGCGTCGAGTAGGTGATGGCCAGGAACCAGGCCAGGTTGAGCGCCCGCGGCACCCAGGGCGCCCGAGCCAAGCGGAAGATGTGCTCCAGCCAGCAGGCGGTGAAGATGGCGATGGCCACGTGCATCGAGGGGCAGGCGTTGCCCGCGGCGTCGATGCCGCGCAGCAGCGCATAGCCGGGAAAGCCGCCCGGATCCATGGGCTGCAGCGGCACGCGCGTGGGCCACAGCGCGAACAGGGCCAGGCCGGCCAGGCACAGTGCGCCGGCCCAGAGGCCGTACACCAGCAGTTCGCGGAAGTTGCGCTGCAGCCCCGGCGCGATGCCCACGTAGACCCACAGCGACAGGTAGGGGATCAGCCAGGCCGGCTGGAAGGGCACCCAGGCGTCGACCAGGGTGAGCGGCATCTCTGTCACGGGCCGCATCGGGTGGCGCAGCAGGTAGAAGTAGCCGATGAAGAAGACCCAGATCCACACCGTGGTGCCGACGATCTTGAGCGGCTGGTGCACGCGCAGGCGCTGGCCGATGTCGTGGGTCCAGGGCGGGCGCGTGCTGTCTTGCATGAGGTCTGGGCGGTCTGGCAGGAGCGAAGGCCCTATCTTGCACGAGTCGCGTGACGCCATGCCCCGCCGGGTGCAGGGCCCAGGGGCTCGGTGCTACCCTCGCCCCGCCATGTTCAATCCATCCCAAGAAGAGGTCCGCCGCTTTTTCTGCGACGTGTACGCCAAGAGCCGCCAGGGCCAGCCGCTGGAGGCGCTGGAGGCCATCGCCGCCGGCTGGATCGACCAGCACCCCGAATACCACGCCGACCTGCAGGACGCGGACGCGGCCGTGGCCCGCGTCTACGACGGCGCCGACGGGCGCGAGAACCCCTTCCTGCACCTGGCCATGCACCTGTCGATCAGCGAGCAGTGCTCCATCGACCAGCCGCGCGGCATCCGCCAGGCGGTGGAACTGCTGGCCGCGCGCCGCGACTCGCTGCTGGACGCGCACCACGAGGCGATGGAATGCCTGGGCCAGATGATGTGGGAGTCGCAGCGCGCCGGGCGTCCGCCGGATGGCGAGGCGTACATCGCCTGCGTGCAGCGAAGAGCAACGCGGGATTAATCAGCCCCCCGGCTTTTCACTCCGCTTCGCTGCGTGTAGTTCGCCACCCCCCGAGGGGGCGACCCCACCTGCGGCCTGGCAAAGCCGGTTCCGCGGTGCGGGGCTGGTGCAGGCGCGCTGCTAGCGGCGCTTGTTCGGCACGGGGGCGAAGCGCCGCGCCTCGTCGCGCAGCAGGGCCACCAGCGCGCTCCTGGCCGGCGAAGCCGGCGCATCGGTTCGCAGCAACAGGCCCACCGGCTCCTCGGTGCCCGGCGTATCGATGCGCAGCCGCACCAGCGCGCCCGAGGCGATGTCGCGCCGGGCCGCGCCCAGCGGCGTGATCCAGACGCTGTCCGAGCCGGCGACCAGTGCGCTGGCCACCGACACGTCCAGCGTCTGCAGCGCATCGGCCGGCAGTGCGAGGCCCAGGCTGGCCAGCAGGCTCTCGGTGTGGTGGCGCGGGATGGTGCCTTCGCCGTACACCACCAGCGAATAGCCCAGCGCCGCCCGCGCCGAAGCGCCGCGCCGGGCCAGCGGATGGCCGGCACGCGCTGCGAAGACCAGCGGCTCGGTGTGCAGCAGCTCGAAGCTCAGCCCGCTGGTGAGCGACGGGTCGCTCATGCGGCCGACCACCACGTCCAGCTCCCCCGCGCGCAGGTCCGCCAGCAGCTGCGCGTTGGCCGCGCTCTTCACCACGATCTGCAGCCCCTGCCGCTGCGCGCGCAGCCGCGCCAGCGCCAGGGGCAGCAGCGAGGGCGCCACGCTGGGCAGCGCGCCGATGCGAAGGCGCTCCAGCCGCTCGCCGCCGGCCACCGGCGCCACCGCCTGCGCGCTGGCATCGATGGCCTCGAGCACGCGCAGGGCTTGCGCCAGCAGCTGCTCGCCGGCGGCGCTGAGCCCCTGCACGCCGCGCCGGCCGGCGCCGCCGCGCTCCACCAGGCGGGTGCCGGCCAGCTCCTCCAGCTCGGTCAGCGTCTTGGACATGGCCGGCTGGCTCAGCGCGAGGCGCTCGGCGGCGCGCGCCAGGTGGCGCTCCTGCGCGATGGCGACGAAGCAGCGCAGGTGGCGCAGCTGCACGTTGCGCGCGAACGCCAGGGCGGCGGCGGAATTCTTCAATTACCGATGCTCATGTAAATCGTCGGAATGTTCAATTTACATCATCAAATGGCGGTCTTAAAGTCCTGCCATTCCGATTCCCCCGATCCCCCAAGGAGACCCCACGATGGCCAAGCTCGACCCGCGCGACTGGGATAGCCACCCGTCCTACATCTACCCCGGCTACAAGTCGACCGTGAAGCGCGGCCCGACCAAGCCGCTGATCCCGATCAAGGCCTCGATGGCCGAGCTGCGCCAGCCCGTGTACGGCCACGACAGCATCGGCGAGCTGGACCACGACCTGACCCGCAACGCCCGCATGAACGGCGAGCCGCTGGGCGAGCGCATGATCCTCACCGGCCAGGTGCTCGACGAGCGCAAGCGCCCGGTGCGCAACACGCTGGTGGAGTTGTGGCAGGCCAACGCCGCGGGCCGCTACGTGCACAAGGTGGACCAGCACGACGCGCCGCTGGACCCCAACTTCCTGGGCGCCGGCCGCTGCCTGACCGACAGCGAAGGCCGCTACCGCTTCCTCACCATCAAGCCCGGCGCCTACCCCTGGGGCAACCACCCCAACGCCTGGCGGCCGCAGCACATCCACCTGTCGCTGTTCGGCGAGCACTTCGCCAGCCGCCTGGTGACGCAGATGTACTTCCCCGGCGACCCGCTGCTGCAGTACGACCCCATGGTCACCGGCACGCCCGAGAAGTACCGCAACCGCCTGATCGCCGACTTCAGCCTGGACATCACCGAGGACGGCTACGCCCTGGGCTACCAGTTCGACATCGTCCTGCGCGGCGCGGACGAAACCCACTTCGAGAACCGTTGAACGCACAGGGAGACACATCATGCTGATGAGCGCACTGCAGACCAACTTCGGCCAGACCCCCTCGCAGACGGTCGGCCCCTACTTCGCCTACGGCCTGGCGGCCACCCAATACGGCTACAACTTCAACCAGCCCTTCGACGACCGCGTGGCGCTGGAAGGCGCACGCGGCGAGCGCATCCGCCTGGTGGGCCGCGTGATCGACGGCGACGGCAAGCCGATCAACGACGCAATGGTCGAGATCTGCCAGCCCGACGGCGAAGGCCACTACCCCACCTCGGTGGAAGACGCCAAGGCACGGGGCTTCCGCGGCTTCGGCCGCATGGGCACCGGCACCGACGCGCACAACCGCTTCGTGTTCCAGACCGTCAAGCCCGGCGCCAACGCGGCCGGCGAGGCGCCCTTCGTCGGCGTCATCGTGACCATGCGCGGCATGCTGCTGCACGCCTTCACCCGCGCGTACTTCGCCGACGAGACCAAGGCCAACGCCGAGGACGCCGTGCTGGCCCAGGTGCCGGCCGAGCGCCGCGGCACGCTGCTGGCGCAGCGCAGCGAGGAAGGCGGCCAGGTCACCTACACCTTCGACATCCACATGCAGGGTGAGCGGGAGACAGTATTCTTCGACGTCTGAGGCCCGGGGCCTAGAGGCGGTTCTTCTCGCGGAACGCGCGCGGCGTGAGTCCGGCATGCTGCCGGAAGCGCCGCGCGAAGTAGGCGGCATCGCGAAAGCCGCACTGCCCGGCCACGGCGCCGATGCTCGCGCCCGAGCCCAGCAGCAGTTCCTTGGCCTGCTCCAGCCGCCGCTCGGTGACCAGCTCGGTGAAGGTGCGGTCGGTCTGCTTCTTCAGGAGGTGCGCCAGGTAGTTGGGCGAGAGCATGGCGGCGGCCGCCGCGTCCTGCAGCGAGATCTCCTCGTGCAGGTGCTCGCGCACGTAGCGCATCACCCGCTGCAGCGCATCGCGCCGCGAGCTGCGCCCGCCGTGGCGCGCGGCCTGCGCGCGCAGCGGCGCCTCGTGCCGTGCGCAGGCCAATGCCAGGATCTGCAGCACGATGCCGCGGATGGCCCCCATGGCGCCGAAGCCGCGCGCCCCGTTGAGCGCGGCCAGCTCGCCCAGCCACGCGAGGATGCGCGCGAAATCCGAGGCGTCGAAATGGAAGTCGACGTATTCCTGGAACAGGAAGGGCGCCAGCTCCGGCACCTTGGCGACGCTCACCTCCTCGAGCTCGAGCGATTCCACCTGCAGCTCCGGCCACAGGAAGTGCTGGTCGAAATTGACGATGGCGTAGCGCGCACCCGGCGGGTGCGGCACCACGTGCACCCGGTAGGGCAGCACGAAGCTCAACGTGCCCGCGCCGAAGGGCCGCATCGCCCCGCCGATGACCTGCTGCGACCCGCCGTCCATGCTCACCTGGATCTGGAAGTACTCGTGCCGGTGCGGGCGCGCGAGCACGTCGCGCGCGCCCTCGAAGCGGATGTCGAAGTCGAGGTGGTTCGCGCGCTCCTGCATGCCGTAGAGGCGCGCCGCGGATGAACGGGGACGGGGCATCGGGCAATGGTAAGCGTGGCGTTTGCGTCCTGGTTTTGCGTAGATGCGTGCAGGACGACGCCGTGACTGCTGCCCAGAATCGATGCTTCTTCCAAGCCAAGAACAGGAGACTTCGATGACCCCTTCCCGCCGCAACCTGCTGGCCGGCTCCGCCACCATGGCCACGGGCGCGCTCGTCGGCTGCGCCCTGCCCGCCGGTGCCGCCAACGCGCCGAAGACGCCCTTCCCGGTCGCCCAGGCCAGCATCCCGATCGTGGGCAGCGACCAGGTGTTCCCGGTGCGCCGCGTCTACTGCATCGGGCGCAACTACGCGGCGCATGCGCGCGAGATGGGCTCGGACCCGACGCGCGAGCCGCCCTTCTTCTTCCAGAAGCCCAGCGACGCGATCCAGGTCGTGCTGCCCGGCACGGTGGCCGACCACCCCTATCCCACGCTCACCAAGAACTACCACTACGAGGTGGAGCTGGTGGTCGCGCTCGCCAAGGGTGGGCGCAACATCAAGCCGGAAGACGCGCTGTCGCACGTGTACGGCTACTCGCTCGGCCTGGACATGACGCGCCGCGACCTGCAGCGAGAGATGGGCGACCAGAAGAAGCCCTGGGAGATCGGCAAGAGCTTCGACCACTCGGCGCCCGTCGGCCCGATCCACCCGGTGGCGCAGGTCGGCCATTTCCCCGATGGCGCGATCTGGCTCAAGGTGAACGGCACGACCAAACAGAGCGCAACGCTCAAGCACATGATCTGGTCGGTGGCCGAGCAGATCAGCCGGCTGTCCCAGGCCAACGAGCTGATGGCCGGCGACATCATCTATGCAGGCACGCCGGAGAACGTCGGCCCGGTGGTGCGCGGCGACCTGATCGAGATCCACATCGACGGGCTGCCGAACCTGTCGGTGCGGATCGTCTGAGCGCCAGCCGGCGCCGCATGACCCGCCAGGGCGCCCATTGGGCGCCCTTTTCGCTTGGCACCGGCACTGGCAACCACTCTTGCGCCGTGCCGCAAGCTTGCTCAAGATCGACCGGGGCAGTGCCGACCTGAAAGGCGCTGCACCGGCAACCCATGCCGCGTGAAGGCGGTGTGCAGCAAAACGAGACAACGGATCCCGCCGGGGCCCGCAGCAAGCAAGAATGACAGAACAACACGAGTTCGTCTCCGACGCGCAGCCGCTCTCGCCGCGCCTGCGCCGGCTGGTGGAACATCTGCGCCAGGACAGCGCGAGCCTCTCGGAGCGCATGCTCCAGACCCTGCGCACGACCATTCCCGAGTACGGTTCGCTGGGCGACTCGCTGGCGCAGGACGTCTACCGCGCCGGCGTGAAGAACGCCGAGCTCTGGTACGACTCCCTGCTGGCCGGCGGCCGGCCGCACGAGGACAACCTGCGCTGGATCGGCCGCTTCAGCCAGCGCCGCCACGCGCAGGCGCTGTCGCTGGCGGCGCTGCTGCAGGCCTACCGCACCGGCACGCGCGTCTACATGGATGCGATGCTGGCCGCGGTGCGCGACCAGCCGGCCCTGGCCGGCGAGACGCTCTTCCATGTCTCGCCCTTCCTGCTGTACTACAGCGACCTCATGAGCCGCACGGTGAGCGATGCCTATCTCACCGAGCACACGCGCGAGCTGCTCTGGAAGGAGCAGCTGCAGGCGCGCCTGTCCGCCGCCGTGTTCAACCCCACCAGCCCCGGCGCCTTCGAGGATGCTGCGCGCGCGCTGGGCATCGCGCCCGACCATCCGCACGTGGCCCTGGCCCTGCGGCTGGGCCCGTCGCCCACCGCCGACCCGACGCTGCCCGGGCAGATCCTCGAGGCGCTGGTCGCCACCGCGCCCGACGACATCGCGCCGGTGGCGCGCAGCCTGCACCACGGCCACTGGCTCGCCTGGCTGCCGGTGGTGGCAGGCGAGCCGGCCGATGCACGCGAGCGGCGACTGGGCGAGCGCGCACGCAGCCTGCTGCGCGAGTTTCCGCAAGCCGAGGCCGCGGGCCTGGGGCTGCCCGGTGCCGGCGCGGCCGGCTGGCGCACCAGCGCCGAGCACGCCATGGGCGCCATCGACCTGGGCCGGCGCCTGCACAAGGGCGGCGCGAACTTCCGCTATTCGGACTTCGCGCTGGACACGCTGATGCGCCAGTCCCCGGAGATGAGCGGGCTGTGCGGCGAGATGATCGCCTGCATCGCCGCCGAGCCGCAGCTGCTGGAGACGCTGGAGGCCTACTTCGAGCACCGCCAGAACCACAAGGCCACGGCGGCGGCGCTGGGCATCCACCGAAACACCCTGCTGCACCGCCTGGCGCACATCGAGACCATGCTGGGCGCCAGCTTCGACGACATGGCCTGGCTCTCGCGCATGTACCTGGCGCTGCGCCAGCGGCGCCTGAGCCGCGGCACGCCGCCTCCCCTGCACTGACGCCGCGCGCCGCCCCGCCCTTGTGCAAGTGCACAGTGCGGCGGGGCACCTTGCCAATGGCGCCGTGCGGGCCCCGCCCGTAGAGTCGTCCGGCGCCCTCCTGCGCGCTCGCGCGCGGGGGACGTCCGAGATCACGAGACGACGACAACAGGAGACAAGACCCCATGCGATTGCCCGACAGCGGACAGGCCCCTGCACGCCCATCCCACCCGCCCCGCCACTCCACGAAGCCCTGGCTCGCCTGGGCCGGCACCGCGCTGCTCGCGGCCGTGCTGGCGGCCTGCGGCGGTGGCAGCTCCAATCCGCCGGCGGCGGGCGGCGGCGGCGGCAACAGCAACACGGGGAACAACGGCGGCGGCACCACGCCCCCGGCCATGCTGGCGAGCATCGACGACCAGTTGCCGACCGATGTCGCAAGCAAGGCCGAGGGCTGCGACTTCCTGGACGCCAGCCACTGCATGCTGCCCTTCCCCAACGACTACTACACGGTGGCCGACGCGGGCACCGACACGGGCCGGCGCCTGAACCTCAAGACGGCCTCCATGCCGCGCAGCCAGATCGCGGCCAACCGCCCGATCGACACCACCGAGTGGAACCGCAACGACGGCTTCTCGCCCGGCGCGATGGTCGTGACCCGCGTGCCCGGCGTGGACCTGGACAAGACCGGCGCGCCGCGCCTGACCGATCTCTCGGCCTCGCTCAAGAGCGACGCGCCGGTCCTGCTGATCGATGCGGACACGCTGGAGCAGAAGCTGATCTGGACCGAGCTGGACAACAACAGCGTCAGCGCGCCCGACCGGCAGAGCCTGAACATCCGCGTGGCCAAGAGCCTGGAATGGGGGCACCGCTACATCGTCGTGCTGCGCAACATGAAGGACGCGCAGGGCAAGGCGATCGAGGCCGGTCCCGCCTTCCAGATCTACCGCGACCGGCACGAGAGCAAGCTGGACTTCGTGAACGCGCGGCGCGAGCACATGGAGTCGCTCTTCGCCACGCTGAAGAAAGCTGGCGTGGCGCGCGAGTCGCTCTACCTGGCGTGGGACTTCACGGTGGCCTCCAGGCGCAACCTCACCGGCCGCATGCTGGCCATCCGCGACCAGGGCTTCGCGGCACTGGCCAACGCAACGCCCGCCTTCACCGTGGACACGGTGACCGAAGACCCGGCCGACACGAAGATCGCGCGCCACATCGAGGGCAAGCTGACCGTGCCCAGCTTCGTCGTGACGCCCAACACCGGCACCGACATCATGCCGGTGGTCGCCGCTGTCGCGCCCTACCTGCAGGGCGGACCGCTGGCGCTGGCCAACATCAAGACCGCCTTCGACGCCATCGGCGACAAGCCGCTGCCGCTGCCGCACTTCAACTACGCCACGGCCACGCCGGGCGTGAACGACGTGCCGGTGCAGAACGGCACGATGACGGTGAAGTACATGTGCAACATCCCGCGCTCGGCCCTCAACGTCGACGGCAGCGTGAACCCCTCGCGCATCGCCATGTACGGCCACGGCCTGTTCGGCCGCGCCGCCGAGATGAACGGCAGCAACGTCAAGTCGATGAGCAACGAGAACAACTTCGTGTTCTGCGCCGTCAACTGGTTTGGCTTCTCCGAGGACGAGATCGTGCCCTCGGTGTTCGCCTTCTTCGACCTGTCCAACGCCCGCGTGCCCTTCGACACCACCCAGCAGGGCGTGCTCAACATGCTGATGCTGGGCCGCGCGATGAAGAGCGCGCAGGGCTTCGCCACGCACCCGGCCTTCCAGATGGGCACCGTGCCCACCAGCGTGCTGGACACCACCGAGCTCTTCTACGACGGCAACAGCCAGGGCGGCATCCTGGGCGGCATGCTCATGAGCGTGGCGCAGGACGTGCAGCGCGGCGTACTGGGCGTGCCGGGCATGAACTACTCGCTGCTGCTCGAGCGCAGCGCCGACTGGCCGCAGTTCGCGGCGATGGTCTACGCGTCCTACCCCGACAGCCTGGACCAGCAGTTCATCTTCTCGCTGTGGCAGACCCTCTGGGATCGCGCCGAGGCCAACGGCTACGCGCAGGCCATGACCGACAACCCGCTGCCCAACACGCCGCAGCACAAGGTGCTGATGCACGTGGCCTACGGCGACCATCAGGTCTCGATGTGGGCTGCGGAAGTCGAGGCGCGCACCATCGGCGCGAAGCTGTATTGCCCGGCCCTGGCGCCTGGACGCCATCCGGACGCGAACCCCTACTTCCAGCTCTCGTGCATGGACAACGCCGCCGGCCACGACGGCTCGGCCATCGTGCTGTGGGACAGCGGCCCGGGCCGCACCACGGTGCCGCCGCAGGGCAACGTGCCGCCGACCACCGGCACCGACCCGCACAGCGATCCGCGCTCCACGGTGCAGGCGCGCCGGCAGAAGTCGGAGTTCCTGAAGACCGGCGGCAAGGTGGTGGACGTCTGCGGCAATGCGCCCTGCCGCGCGGACGCCTACGTGCCCTGATGCAGGAGGAGCCACCCATGAACACGAATTCTCTTGCGCGAATCCGGCATGCCCTGCTCGGTGCGCTCGTGCTGGCCACGCTCGCATCCTGCGGCGGTGGCGGCAACAACACGGGCGGCGCCGGCGCGCCGCCGCCCAGCCAGGGTGGGGGCGAGCCGCCCGCACCCACGGTGGCCGAGTTGAAGCTGCAGACCCTTTCCAGCCGCCCTGACCTGGTCAGCGGCGGCGACACGCTGCTGCAGGTGATGCTGCCCGCGGGCGTGGACGCCGCCACGGTCCAGGTGCTGCGCGGCGGCACCGACGTGAGCGCGATGCTCAAGGCCTCCGGCGACGGCCGCACGCTGCGCGGCGTGGTCTCGGGCCTGGCCGAGGGCGTCAACAAGCTGGAGGCGAGGAACGCCGCCGGCACCGCCTACGGCACGCTCGGCGTGACCAACCACCCGATCAGCGGGCCGATGTTCTCCGGCACGCAGCTCTCGCCCTTCGAGTGCCGCACCAGCGAATCGGGCATGGGCACCCCGCTCGATCCGGCCTGCTCGGCGGCGACGCGCTACGACTGGTTCTACTTCACCGCCGCCGGCACGCCCAAGCCGCTGGCCGACCCGCTGGGCCCGCGTCCCGCGGACCTGGTGACGGCCACCACGATCGACGGCAAGACGGTGCCCTTCATCGTGCGGGTGGAGTCCGGCACCATCAACCGCTCCATCTACCGCATCGCGGTGCTCGACGACCCGGCCGAGGCAGGCAAATGGAACGGCGCCGGCTGGAACCAGCGGGTGGTGTTCCGCTTCGGCGAATCGACCGCGGCGCAGTACAACCAGGGCACGCTGCAGCTGGGCGAGGTGTTCAAGGCGGACGCGGTGGACCAGCAGAGCATCCGGGCGCTGGAACGCGGCTTCGCCTACGTGGTGTCCAGCCTGAATATCAACAAGGTCAACGCCAACGACGTGGTGGCGGCCGAGACGGCCACCATGATCCGCGAGCACATCGCCAAGGCCTACGGCCTGCCGCGCTGGGTGGTGGGCATGGGCGGCTCGGGCGGCGCGATCCAGCAGATGCTCATCGCGCAGAACTACCCCGGCATCCTCGACGGCATCATGCCGGACGCGGCCTTCCCGGACGTGTTCGGCACGGCGATGGCGGTGTCGGACTGCCGGCTGCTCAACCGCTACTTCCAGGCCCATCCCACGCTGGCGCCGTTGCGGCAGGCCTTCGAGGGCCACCTGACCACCGTACTCGGCTCGGCCTGCAACAGCTGGGACCTGGGCAACGGCGACGCGGTGCTGGCGACCAGCGGCTCGGTCACGCCGGCCTGCGGCCTGAACGACAGCAGCAAGGTCTACAACCCGGTGACCAACCCCACCGGCGCGCGCTGCACCGTGTACGACGTCAACGCCAACACGCTGGGGCGCGATGCCGCCACCGGTGCCGCGAGGCGGCCGCTGGACAACGTGGGCGTGCAGTACGGCCTGGCGAGCCTGCGCAAGGGCCTGATCACGGCCACGCAGTTCCTCGACCTGAACGAGGCCATCGGCGGCTATGACGTGGACGGCAACATCGTGGCCAGCCAGCGCACCGTGGGCGATGCCGAGGGCCTGGCGCGCAGCTACGCGATGGGCCGCATCGGCTCGGGCGGCGGCGGGCTGGCCACGGTGCCGATCCTGAGCCTGCATCCCTACGCGGAGCCGGGCGCCGACATCCACACCATCTACAACGACATCAAGATCCGGGAGCAGCTGAAGAAGGCCAACGGGCGGGCGGACAACCAGGTGATCTGGCTGTTCCCCAACCCGCAGCTGGCGGCGCTGGTGGGCAAGCCGGCGCAGCAGGTTCCGCTGTCGCTGCAGCTCAAGGACCTGCTGATGACGCGCCTCACGCTGATGACGAGCTGGCTCGATGCCATCACCGCCGACCCGGCCGCCCTCACGGCCGACAAGGTGGCGAAGCACAAGCCGGCCGACGCCACCGATTCCTGCTGGGACGTGAACGACGGCGCCCGCTACCAGGAAGAGGCGACGATGAGCGGCGCCGGCAAGTGCAATGCGCTCTACCCCAAGACGCCGGCCCCGCGCATGGTGGCCGGCGGGCCGGTGAGCGACGACATCCTCAAGTGCCAGCTCAAGCCCATCGACGATGCCGACTACGCGCCTGCCGTGTTCACGCCCACCGAGAAGCTGCGCCTGCAAGCGATCTATCCGCAGGGCGTGTGCGACTTCGGCAAGCCGGGCGTGGGCCAGGCCGCGCTGAAGGGCACCTGGCTGGCGTACTGAGCGAAGCGTCTAGCCGCCGACCGAGCACACCGAGACCAGCACCTTGCAGGGCTCGGTCGGCAGGTGCGCGTTGCACTGGGCCACGGCCTCCTTGCGCGCACCGTCGATGGTGGGCGCCGAGGCCACGCCCCATTCGCTGTAGTTCCCCTGGGCCATCGCGCCGCAGGCGCGCTCGAAAGTCAGGCGCACCTCGCAGCTGCCGCCGGACTTGCCGGCGCGGCGCTGGCACTGGGCGCGTGCCGCGTTCTCGGCCGCGGCGCGGGTGGCGTGGTTGAAGGCGTAGCCGTACAGGCTGTCGGCGGTGGCGATGGCGCCCCAGCGCGGGGGCGGCTTCGCGGACTCCGCGGCGGCCACGGCCGGCGCGGCCGCCAGGGCGATCAGGCCACCGGCGAGCCAGGCTGCGAGGGCCTTGGCGCGCGGGACCTGGGTGGCAAGGGGCAAATCAGTCGGCGCGGTGGAAGCGCGACTCGGGCACCGTCTTCAGGTCGCCCGGCAGGCCGCTGATGTAGCTGGCCAGTTCCTTGATCTCGGCGTTGCTGAACTTCTTGGCCTGGCCGCCCATGACCGCGTTGGAACGGCCGACGATGCCGTGGCCGTCGGTCTTGTACTGCTTCAGGGCCACCGTCAGGTAGTCGGCGTGCTGGCCGGCCAGCTTCGGCACGGTGCCGTCATTGGGGGTGGAGAAGTTCGCGCCGTGGCACTTGGTGCAGCTGTTGTCCTTGTCGCGCGTGATCAGGGCCTGCACCTTGTCGGCGGGCGCCGGCGCGGTGGCGGGCAGCGCGGGCGAATCCTTCATGCCCAGCTGCGCGTAGTAGGCGGCCAGGTCGGCCATGTCCTGCTCGGTGAGCGTGTCGGCGATGGCGCGCATGGTGGGGTGCTTGCGGTCCCCGGTCTTGTAGGCGCCCAGGGCCGAGACGATGTAGGTGGCGCTCTGGCCCGCGATCATCGGCACCTTGTGGATCTCGGGGAAGCTTGCCTGATACCCGATGATGCCGTGGCAGCCCACGCACATCGCGGTCTTCTTCGCGCCGTTCTCGACGCTGCCGGTCACCTTCTGGGCCTGTGCCGCCACCGTCACGGAAGCGACAGCAAGGGCAAACATCGTGGTCAACAACTTGTTCATTTTGCGCGCACAATCTCGTGGAGATATCAGGTTTTCAAAGCAAACAGCTTTCGATTATATGGGTGGCCTCCAGGGTCATTCAGTCGGGTCTGACCCGGGTTTGCGCGCCCATCGAAAGTGTTGCTTCCACCACTCCACGCCTAGCCTTCCATGAAATTCAAGGGTTCCGACAACTACGTTGCCACTCAGGATCTGATGCTCGCGGTCAACGCGTCCATCACCCTCAAGCGGCCCCTCCTGGTCAAGGGCGAGCCGGGCACCGGCAAGACCATGCTGGCCGAGGAAGTGTCCAGCGCGCTGGGGCTGCCGCTGCTGCAGTGGCACATCAAGTCGACCACCAAGGCCCAGCAGGGCCTGTACGAGTACGACGCCGTCAGCCGCCTGCGCGATTCGCAGCTGGGTGACGAGCGCGTCAAGGACATCCACAACTACATCGTCAAGGGCGTGCTGTGGGAAGCCTTCACCGCCGACCAGCCGGTGGCGCTGCTGATCGACGAGATCGACAAGGCCGACATCGAATTCCCGAACGACCTGCTGCGCGAGCTCGACCGCATGGAGTTCTACTGCTACGAGACGCACGAGCTGATCAAGGCCAGGCACCGTCCGGTGGTGTTCATCACCTCCAACAACGAGAAGGAGCTGCCCGACGCCTTCCTGCGCCGCTGCTTCTTCCACTACATCAAGTTTCCCGACGCCGAGACGATGAAGAACATCGTCGCGGTGCACTTCCCCAGCCTCAAGCAGGACCTGCTGGCGGCGGCGATGAAGACCTTCTACGACGTGCGCAACCTGCCCGGCCTGAAGAAGAAGCCTTCCACCTCCGAGCTGCTCGACTGGCTCAAGCTGCTGGTGGCCGAGGACATCCCGCTGGAAGCGCTGCAGAGCAAGGACGACAAGGTTGCCGTGCCCCCTCTGGTGGGCGCGCTGCTCAAGAACGAGCAGGACGTGACGCTGTTCGAGAAGCTGGTCTTCATGCAGCGGCACAACCGCTGAGGCCCCGATGAGCACGCCGGGCGACAAGGCGGAAACGCCGTCCACCAGCCGCCTGCTGGTGCAGGGCGTGGCGCAGGCGCTGGGCTTCTTCCTCGGTGCCCTCGTCGGCCGCTACCTGGGCCTCTTCTTCGGGCTGGACGCCTTTGCCGACGGCGGCAGCTACTCGGGGCGCTCGATGGGCGGCATCCTGCTGATCGGCCTGGGAGGCGGCGCCGGGGTGCAGCTTGCGCGGCGCTGGTACATCCGCCGCTATGGCGATCCCCGCATCTGATGCTTGACATGAGCTCTTCCTTCGTCGAACCCGTCACTCTCTCCGCACGCGGCGTGGCGCTGGTGCCGCTCACGCTGGATCATGAGCAGGGCCTGCGCGCGGCCGCGGCCGACGGCGAGCTGTGGAAGCTGCGCATCACCTCCGTGCCCGAGCCGCAGGACACCCGTGCCTACATCGAGGCCGGCCTGAAGGCGCCCGACCGCTTTCCCTTCGCCGTCACCGACGAAGCCACGGGCAAGGTCATCGGCCACTCCAGCTACCACGACATCCTGCCCGCGGTGAAGCGGGTGGAGATCGGCTACACCTGGTATGCGCAGAGCGTGCAGCGCACGCACGTGAACACCACCTGCAAGCTGCTGCTGCTGACCCACGCCTTCGAAGACCTCGGCTGCCACGTGGTCGGCTGGCGCACGGACAATTTCAACCATGCCTCGCAGCGCGCCATCGAGCGCCTGGGCGCGCGCAAGGACGGCGTGATCCGCGGCCACGCCATGCGCCGCGACGGCACCATCCGCGACACGGTGATGTATAGCCTGCGCAGCGGCGAATGGCCCGAGGTGAAGGCGCAGCTGCTGTACCTGCTGGACAAGCCGCGCTGAAGCAGGCCAAGGAGCGAAGCCCATGCTGATCGACTTCTTCTACACCCTCCGCTCGGCCAAGCTGCCGGTGTCGGTCAAGGAATACCTCACCCTGCTGGAGGCGCTGCAGGCCGACGTGGTCGGCCCCAACTCGGAAGACGCCTTCAGCCTCGACGACTTCTACTACCTCAGCCGCACCGCGCTGGTGAAGGACGAGAAGCACTACGACAAGTTCGACCGCGCCTTCGCCGCCTACTTCAAGGGCATCGAGCTGGTGACCGACTTCACCAAGGACGTGCCGCTGGACTGGCTGCGCAAGACGCTGGAGCGCGAGTTCACCGCCGAGGAAAAGGCCAAGATCGAGAAGATGGGCTGGGACGAGCTCATGGAGACGCTCAAGAAGCGCTTCGAGGAGCAGAAGGAGCGCCACGAGGGCGGCAGCAAGTGGATCGGCACCGGCGGCACCTCGCCCTTCGGCCACGGCGGCTACAACCCGCAGGGCATCCGCATCGGCGGCGCGGGCAAGAACAAGAGCGCCGTCAAGGTGTGGGACCAGCGCGCCTACAAGGACTACGACGACACGCAGGAACTGGGCACGCGCAACATCAAGGTCGCGCTGCGGCGCCTGCGCAAGTTCGCGCGCGAGGGCCACGAGAACGAGCTGGACCTGGACGAGACCATCAGCCGCACCGCCGCCAACGCCGGCTACCTCGACATCAAGATGCGCCCCGAGCGCCACAACAACGTCAAGGTGCTGCTGCTGATGGACGTGGGCGGCACCATGGACGAGCACATCCAGCGCGTGGAAGAGCTCTTCTCGGCGGTGAAGACCGAGTTCAAGCACCTGGAGTTCTATTACTTCCACAACTGCGTCTACGACTTCATGTGGAAGAACAACCGGCGCCGCTTCTCCGAGAAGTTCGCCACCTGGGACATCCTGCGCAAGTACAACAAGGACTACAAGCTGATCTTCGTGGGCGACGCCACCATGAGCCCCTACGAGATCCTGCAGCCCGGCGGCAGCGTGGAATACAACAACGAGGAAGCCGGCGCCGAGTGGCTGCAGCGCCTCACCCACGCCTTCCCCAAGTTCGCCTGGATCAACCCCGAGCCGCAGGGCGTGTGGCAGTACCGCCAGAGCATCGCCGTGATCCAGCAGCTGATGTCGCATCGCATGTATCCGCTCACGCTGCGCGGGCTGGAAGAGGCGATGCGCATGCTGACCAAGTAGCCCGCCGGGGCCGATTCCCGCCGGCCCGCCGGGGCGCGCCGCGGGCAATGTCAGAATCGGTCCAATGCTCAGGGCGGCCTCCTTTCCTGCGCCGGCGTTCTGGCCGGCGCTTCTGCTTTTGTCTTGCGCGCTCCTGTTGCAGGGGTGCAGCCTGCTGCCGAAAAAGGACGAGGCCGCTGCGCCGGGCAGCGAGAACGCCATCACCACCGATGGCGACGGCCGCAAGGACGGGCGCGATGCCTTCACGCTGGAGATCCACTCGCCCGACAAGGCCGTCACCGAGTACCTCCAGGCGCACCTGGACCTGCAGCGCTACCGCCAGCTCGACGACCTGGCGGCCAGCGAAGTCTCGCGCCTCATGGTGGCGGCCGAGGCCAATGCGCGCGAGCTGCTCAACACCCTGGGCTACTTCACGCCCACCATCACGCTGGATCTGAAGGAAACGCCGGAGGACGCCAAGGCGCCGCGCAGTATCCACGTCGAGGTCGAGCCCGGGCCGCCCGCCAGGGTGGACAAGGTGCAGATCGACTTCACGGGCCCGGTCGCCGAGGACCCGAAGGACGCGGCCCAGCGCACCGAGATCCGCAGCGGCTGGAAGTTGCCGCCGGGGCAGGTCTTCACCCAGGGCAGCTGGGACGGCGCCAAGACCTCCGGCCTGCGCCAGCTCGCCGCGAAGCGCTACCCCACGGCGCGCGTCGCCGCCAGCCAGGCCGACATCGACGCGGACCAGTCGCAGGCGAAGCTGCAGGTGGGCTACGACTCCGGCCCCGCCTACCGCTTCGGCCCCTTGAGCATCAACGGCCTGCAGCGCTACCAGCCCGACGATGCGCGGCGCATCGCCCGCCTGCCCACCGGCGAGGACTACGACCAGCAGAAGCTGCTGGACGCGCAGCTGCGCCTGGCCAGCAGCGGCTACTACGACTCGGTCTTCCTCACGCTGGACACCGACGAGGGCGTGGACCCGCAGGCCGCGCCCGTCACCGCGCAGGTGCGCGAGGCGCCGCTTCAGAAGGTGGTGCTGGGCGTGGGCTTCACCTCCGACAGCGGGCCGCGCATCTCGGTGGACCACATCCACAACAAGATGCCGGTGCTGGACTGGCGCTCGGTCTCGCGCTTCTCGTACGACAAGAACACGCAGCTGCTGAACACCGAGTGGACCGCCCTGCCCGCGGAATCGGGCTGGCGCTGGTTCAACCTGGCGCAGCTGCAGCGCGACAACAACGCCGGCGACTACACAGTCGACAGCGGACGCCTGCGCAGCGGCCGCAGCCGCGCGGGCGACCGCATCGACCGCAGCGTCTACCTGCAGTACGACTACTCGGTGGCCCGCGGCATCGACCCGCCGCCCTCGGGCAGCGCCCTGAGCATCAACTGGGGCTGGACCGGCCGCTACTTCGACAACGCCGCGGCCCCCACGCGCGGCAACGGCCTGGCGGTGGAACTGGGCGCCGGCTATACGCTGCTGGGCGAGCGCCTGCCCTTCCTGCGCCTGTACGGGCGCTGGCTGGGCATCTTCCCGATCGGCTCGGACGCCGACCCGATGCTGGCCGCGCGCCGCCCGCGCCTGGCCCTGCGCGCCGAGGCCGGCGCCATCAGCGCCAAGGACGAGGCGCAGATCCCGCAGTCGCTGCAGTACCTCACCGGCGGCGACACCACGGTGCGCGGCTACAGCTACCGGCAGATCGGCGTGGTCAATGCCGCCGGGCAGATCCAGGCCGGCCGCTACATGAACGTGGCCAGCATCGAATGGCAGCAGCCTATCGTGCGGGGCGGCAAGCTCAGCGACTTCGAGGGCGTGGCCTTCGTCGACGCCGGCGCGGTGGCCGACCAGCCCTCGGGCCTGGGCAGCCTCAAGGTGGGCACGGGCGTGGGCGTTCGCTGGCGCAGCCCCGTGGGCCCGGTGCAGGCCGACCTGGCCTACGGCGTGGACGTGAAGGCCTTCCGCCTGCACCTTCGATTCGGCTTCACCTTCTGACCGGATGAACGAACCCCAGACCTCCGACGACGCCACGCAGGCACCGGCACCGGCGCCGCGCCGCTCGCCCGGGCGCCGCATCTGGCGTGCCCTGCTCTGGAGCCTGGCGAGCCTGCTCGTGGCGATCGCCCTGCTGCTGGCCGGCGCCTGGTGGTGGCTGGGCTCCAGCCAGTCGCTGGCCTTTGCGCTGGCGCAGGCGCAGCGCTACCTGCCGGCCGGGCAGCAACTGGTCCACGAGGACGTCACGGGATCGCTGATGGCCGGCGGCCACATCGGCCGCCTGCGCTGGCAGAACGACAGCCTGGCGGTGGAGGTGCGCGACGCCACGCTGGGCTGGCACCTGCCTTCCTTCTTCAAGCGTCGGCTGCAGCTGGGCGAGGTGCACATCGCGCAGCTGGACATCGAGCCCATCGGCCCCAGGCCGGAGAACAGCCCGCCCCCCGAGCCCCTGCAGCAGCTGCTGCTGCCGGTGCCCGTCGAGCTGCCCTTCAAGGTCGACCGCCTTCGCTGGGCCGGCCCGCCCGAGGTGGTGGCCACCGGCCTGGCGGGACGCTATGCCTACGAAGGCGGCGAGCACCGGCTCGACGTCGAGGGCGTGGACCTGGCCGACGGCCACTACAGCGCCAAGGCGCGCCTGCAGGGCGCGGCGCCCATGCCGCTGCAACTGGACGTGGAGGGCAAGGTGCAGGCACCGCTGGACGCCCAGCGCCGCCTCGAGGTGCAGGCCCGCGCCTCGTTGGCCGGCACGCTCGCGGGCGCCGATGCGCGACTGAAGCTCGACGCCGGGATCGCGCCGGCCGAGGACGCGGCCGGAATGCAGGCCCGGCTGCGCGCGGAACTCGCGCCGTGGCAATCGCAGCCGATCGTCCAGGCCGACGCGCAGCTGCAGGACGTGGACCTCGCGCGCCTGTGGCCCGAGGCGCCGGCCACGCGGCTCAGCGGCGAGGTGCATGCAGGCCCCGCGGCCAACCTCGGCACGCTAGGCTGGGAAGGCTCGGCCGACCTGCGCAACGACCAGCCCGGGCCCTGGGACGAGGGCCAGCTGCCCATCGCGCAACTGCAGGCACGGGCCAGCTTCGACGGCAGCGAATGGCAGGTGCCGCAGCTGAGCATCGCCGCGGGGGGCGGGCGCATCGAGGGAAGCGGCAGCTGGCAGCCGTCGCCCGCGCCCTGGCAGGCTCGCATCGAGGTGCAGCGCGTGCGCCTTTCGGACCTGCACATGCAACTGGCCGGCGCGCCGGTCGACGGCAAGGCGGAGGCCCGGCAGATGGAAGGCGGCCGCATCGAGTTCGCGGCCGACCTGCGCGCCCGCGGTGGCGCTGGCGCGAAGGCCGCGCGCGACTCGCTGGAAGGCCTGCCCATCGACCGCGTGTCGACGCGCGGCACCTGGCAGGACGCGCTGCTCACCCTGTCCGAGCTGCAGGTCGAAGCCGCCGGCGCACGGCTCGAAGGCCGGCTGCGCGCGCGGCCCGAGGCGAAGTCGGGCGACGGCACGCTACAGCTCACCCTCCCCGGCGCCGAGGTCCGCGCCCAGGCCGACATGGCGCCCGCCAAGGGCCAGGGCCAGCTCGACACCAAGGTGGAGGACGCGGCAGCGCTGCAGGCCTGGATCGAGCGCCTGCCCGGCCTGAAAGACGCGCTGGCCGGCCTGTCGCTGCAGGGCAGCGGCACGCTCGAGGCGCGCTTCACCGGTGGCTGGCAGACGCTGCAGCAGCGCCTGTCGGCTCCCGAGCAGCCGGCGCCCCGCGGCACGCCCGAGCCCACGCTGGCGGCGCAGCTGGTGCTGCCGCGCTTCACCTGGCAGCCCGAAGGCGGTCCTGCAGAAACCGAGCGCTGGCAACTGCGCGACGTCCGCGCCTCGCTGGACGGCAGCCTCTCGCGGGCCCGCATCGACCTGCGCGGCGAGGCGGTCTCGCCGATCCGCCAGGTGGCCCTGCAGGTGCAGGGCAACGGCGGCCTGGAGCGCGCGCGCGAGTGGCGTGCCGAGATCGCCAGTCTCGCGGCCCAGGTGCGCCAGAACGCGCGCAATGCGCCGCCCGCCTGGAAGGTCGCGCTGCAGCGGCCCCTGACCGCGACCGTCCGCAGCGGCCCGGGCGACAGCCTGCAGTTCGAGGGCAGCGGCGGCGCCGCGCTTCTCTCGGGCCCGGTGCCCGGCAACGTGCGGCTGGAATGGCAGCCCACCCGCTTCTCCCGCAGCGGCCCGCCCGATCGGCGCGCGCTGCGCCTGCAGTCCGCCGGCAAGATGCAGGGCCTGCCCATGGCCTGGGCGCAGGCCCTGGGACCCGGCACGCTGCGCGAGATGGGCGTGAGCGGCGACCTGGTCTTCGACGGCGACTGGGACGTGGACGCCGGCGACCGCCTGCGCGCCCATGTCCGCCTGGCGCGCGGCAGTGGCGACATCCGCGTGCAGGCCGGCGAGGCCGCGATGGTGACCCGCGTGCGCAGCACCGGCACCGGCACGCCGGCCGAGATCACGACCGACAGCGGCAGCATCGGCCGCGACGGCCCCAGCACCCCGGCCGGCCTGCGACAGGCCGAGCTGGTGGTGGACGCCGAAGGCGAGGCGCTGCGCGCCAGCCTGGTGTGGGATTCGGAGCGCGCCGGCGTGGTGAAGGCGCAGGCCTCGACGCGGCTGGCGCGCGATGGCGCCGGCTGGCGCTGGCCGGAGGACGCGCCCCTGGCCGGCCAGCTCGACGCGCGCATGCCCAAGCTGGGCGTGTGGTCCATGCTGGCGCCGCCCGGCTGGCGCGTGGGCGGCACGCTGGAGGCCTCGCTCGCGCTGTCCGGCAGCCGCACCCTGCCGGCCTGGAACGGCAAGCTGTCCGCCGACGACCTCGCCCTGCGCGCCGCGGTGGAAGGCATCGACCTGCGCGACGGGCGCCTGCGCGCCACGCTCACCGGCCACCAGCTCGTGGTGGAGGACTTCACCCTGCACGGCGGCCCGGGCAGCAAGGTGCGCATCCCTGGCCGCAGCGGCAACCTGAGCACCTCGGCCAGCGAGGCCGCCAGCGACGGCGGCCTGCTGACGGTGCGCGGCAATGCCAGCTGGGGCGAGGCCGCCGCGCCCGGCGCCAGCGGCATCCGCATGGACATGCAGGGCCAGATCAAGGCGCTGCGCGTGCTGGTGCGCAGCGACCGGCAGGTGACGCTCTCGGGCGACCTGCAGGCCCGCCTGCAGGACCGGCAGGTCACGGTGCGCGGCCAGCTGCGCACCGACCGCGGCGTGATCATCCTGCCGCCCGACACCGCACCCGCACTGGGCACCGACGTGGTGGTGCGCTCGGCCGCCCGCGAGAAGGCAGCGGCCGAAGCGGCCGCGCGCGCGCGCGAGCGCGGCGAGCAGCAACAGCAGCAGGAAGCGGTGAACACGCCCCAGACGGCCAAACCGGCCGACATCCAGGTGTCGCTGGACCTGGGCAGGGATTTCGCCATCCAGGGCCGGGGCGTCACCACCCGACTCGAAGGCAATCTCGACATCCGGGCCGCCGGCGCCGGCAGCCCGCCGCGGATCACCGGCGAGGTTCGCACGGTGAACGGCATCTACCGCGCCTACGGCCAGCAGATGGACGTGGAGACCGGCATCCTGCGCTTCAACGGCCCCTACGACAACCCGCAGCTGGACGTGCTGGCGATCCGCCCCAACATCTCGCAGCGCGCCGGCGTGCAGATCAGCGGAACGGCCAGCGCGCCGCGCGTGAAGCTGTACTCGGAGCCGCCGCTGTCGGACGCCGAGACCCTGTCCTGGATCATGCTGGGCCGGGCCTCGGCGGCCAACGGCGGCGAGGCCATCCTGATGCAGCAGGCGGCGCTGGCGCTGCTGGGCAAGCTAGGCGCCGACTCGAGCAGCGGCAACCTCGCCAGCCGCTTCGGCCTGGACGAGATCGGCTTCAAGGGGCCCAGCCCCAACGGCGAGCTGCAAGAGGCCTCGGTCACACTCGGCAAGCGCCTGTCGCAGGACTTCTACGTGACCTACGAGCGCAGCGTGGCGGGCACGCTGGGCACCTTCTACATCTTCTACGACCTGACCCAGCGCCTGACCCTGCGCGGGCAGGCGGGCGAGCACTACGGGGCGGACCTGATCTACACGATCAAGTACGACTAGGGGCGGCTCGCCAAGCTGGTAAAGTCCTCGCCGCGCCGTCCCTGTAGTTCAATGGATAGAACGGGGTCCTCCTAAGACTCAGATACAGGTTCGATTCCTGTCGGGGGCACCACCCACCGCCCGTAATGCTTTCTTCGCCTGTTGGTTTCCGGCGAAGCCTGGCACCCGCGAGTCGCCCGGGCCCGGTCCGACCCACTACGATTCCCATCTGGCGCGACGGCCCGTCACCGGGGTCGACAGGCGCGCCGAGCACGGAGTAGTTCTGGATGAAGTTTCTCAATGCCGCATGGGCGGCCGCCCTGCTCGCGCTGGCGATGATGGCCGCGTCGACAGCCCATGCGCAGCAACCCGCAGGCGCCACACCCGATTCGACCGACCTTCGCGCCGGCTACTGCCTCGGCCTGCTGAAGATGCTCGACGACCCCGGCCCGATCATGAAAGTCCGCACCTACATCGCGGACCGGCTGTCGGTGGTCGATGGGGAGCCCATCATGGCCGCCTCCCGGCAGGCCGAGAAGGACGTCGAGGCGTCGGTGGTGAAGGCCGAGGCCTGCGTCAAGTCCAGCTGCAATGCGAACGATCGCGCCTGCGTCATGCAGTGCGCGCTGCAGCCGGAGATGAAGACGCGCATCTCCTCCTGCATGGCGCTGGACTTCCTGCCGCGCTGAGGCGGCGGCGGCGGCTGCCGCGACCGCTCAGGCGAGCTGCGCGACCAGCCCCGACAGCGCCTGCCCCACCGGCGCCTCCACTTTCAGCGTGAGCAGGTCATCGGCGCGCGTGCGCCCCAGGTTCACCGCGGCCACCGGCGTGCCGGCCGCGACGGCCGCCTGCACGAAGCGAAAGCCCGAATAGACCATGAGCGAGGAGCCGGCCACGAGCAGCGCGTCGGCCTCCTGGAGCGCAGCGCGGGCCGCCGCCACCCGCTCGGGCGGCACGCTCTCGCCGAAGAACACAACGTCGGGCTTGAGCGTTCCGCCGCACACCTCGCAGGCGGGCACGACGAAGCCCGAGAAATCGCGGCCGTCCAGGTCGGCGTCGCCATCCGGCGCGCTGCGGGCCGAGAGCTGCGCCCATTCCGGGTTGCGCGCCATCAGCACCTCCTGCAGCTTTGCGCGGGGGCTGCGGCGTCCGCAGGCCATGCAGCGGACGGTGTCGATGCGCCCGTGCAGGTCAATGGTGGCGCGGCTGCCGGCCGCCTCGTGCAGGCCGTCGACGTTCTGGGTGAGCAGCATGCGCACATGGCCCAGCCCCTCCAGGCGGGCCAGCGAATGGTGCGCCGGTCCGGGCCGCGCCTGGCCCATGATGCGCCAGCCGATCAGGCTGCGCGCCCAGTAGCGCTGGCGCGTCGCCTCGCTGCCCATGAAGGCCTGGAAGGTCACGGGCGCGGCGCGCTTCCAGTCGCCATTGGCATCGCGGTAGTCGGGGATGCCCGATTCGGTGCTGCAGCCCGCGCCCGTCAGCACGAAGAGGCGCGGGTGCCGGCGAACGAACTCGGTCAGCGGCGACAGGGTGCCATTCATCGCGGGCGGCTGTCCGCGTAGGTGCGGGCGCGCAGCGCATCCACTTCCGTGTGCAGCGCCATCGACCAGGCCCGCCGCTCGCGGCCGCGGGAATCCTGCGGCTCGCCGAAGCGCACGTAGGCGGTGAGCGGCGGCGCGCTCAGGGCGCGCCACACCGAGGCGAGCAGCGTGTCGTCGCCGATGTAGGCGGCTGCGTGGCTGGTCTCGTCGGTGCGGCTGTCGGCAAAACGCAGGGCCGCGGGCTGCACCGGCGCGCCCGCGGAAATGGCTGCCTGCAGCAGGTTCGCGTGGAAGGGCAGCAGCGCGCGGCCGTCGCCCGTCGTGCCTTCCGGGAAGACGGCGATCAAGTCGCCCGCGCGCAGGGCCTCGGCCATGTGGTGCACCAGGCGCATCGCGTCGCGCCGGCGCTCGCGCTCGATGTAGAGCGTGCCGGCGCCGGTCGAGAGGCTGCCGATCACCGGCCAGTTCCTGATGTTCGACTTGGCCACGAAGCGCACGTGCCGCGCCGCATGGATGGTGAGGATGTCCAGCCAGGACATGTGGTTGACCACCAGCAGGAGCGGACCGCCCGCGGGCGGCGTGCCCTGCACCACCAGCCGCACGCCCAGGATCTGCAGCATGCGGTGGGCCCAGCGTTCCACCTCCTGCGCGCGCGCCTGCGCGCTCATGCGGGGGAAGGAGAAGCGGATCGTCCACCAGCCGCCCGCCGCATGCGCCGTGGCGCGCAGCAGCTTGCCGCAGACGACCAGGAGCCGCATCCTCAGGCGGACTCGAAGACCACCCGGCCGCCTACCAGCGTGCTGCGCACGCGGCCGCGCAGCGCATAGCCGGCGAAGGGCGTGTGCTTGCCCTGGCTGCGCAGCGCCTCGGCGCTCACCTGCCATTCGTGGGCCGGGTCGAAGATGCACAGGTCGGCCGCCTCGCCCGCGGCGATGCGGGCCGTGCCGGCCGCGGGCACCAGGCGCGCGGGCGCAGCGCTCACCACCTCCAGCGCGCGGCGGATGCCCGCGCCGCTCTGCTCGCCCCACTGCAGCGCCAGCGGCAGCAGCAGTTCCAGGCCGGTCGCGCCCGGCTCGGCCTCGGCGAAGGGCAGTGTCTTCGCATCGGACTCGACGGGCGTGTGGTCGGACACCAGCGCATCGATGGTGCCGTCGGCCAGCGCGGCGCCCAGCGCCTCGCGGTCGCGCTGCTGGCGCAGCGGCGGCGAGAGGCGCGCGCGGCTGTCGAAGTAGCCGATGTCGGTGTCCGACAGGTGCAGCGAGTTGATGCTGACGTCGCAGCTCAGCGGCAGCCCCTCGGCCTTGGCCGCACGCACCAGGGCCACGCCGGCCGCGCTCGAGAGGCGGCACAGGTGCACCTTCGCGCCGGTGGAGCGCATCAGCTCGACGATGGTGAAGATGGCGATGGTCTCGGCGGCCACCGGTACGCCCGACAGCCCCAGCCGCGTGGCCAGCGGACCGCTCGCGGCCACGCCCTTGCCCAGGTCGCGGTCCTGCGGGCGCAGCCACAGCGTGTAGCCGAAGGTGGCGGCGTACTGCAGCGCGCGCTGCAGCACCTGGGTGTTGGTCAGCGGCACCTCGGCCTGGCCGAAGCCCACGCAGCCGGCCTCGGTGAGCTCGGCCATCTCGGTGAGCACCTCGCCCTTGAGGCTGCGGGTGATGGCGCCCAAGGGGAACAGGCGCGCCTTCTCCAGCTTCTCGGCGCGGTACTTGAGCATTTCCACCAGGCCGGGCTCGTCCAGCACCGGGTCGGTGTCCGGCGGGCAGACCAGGCTGGTCACGCCGCCGGCCACGGCCGCGGACATTTCGCTCTCCAGCATGCCCTCGTGCTCGTAGCCGGGCTCGCGCAGGCGGGCCGCGAGGTCCACCAGGCCGGGCGCCACGATGCAGCCTTGCGCATCGATGGTCTGCTGCGCGTTGAAGTCGGCGGGGATGTTCTTCAGCGCCGCGATCGTGCCGCCGGCGATGGCGATGTCGGCGGTCTCGTCGAAGCCGGAGGCCGGGTCGATGACGCGCCCGTTGCGGATGAGGATGTTCTTGTCGTTGCTGCTCATGCTTCGTTCCCTGCCACGATGCTCATCACCGCCATGCGCACGGCGATGCCGAAGGTGACCTGCGGCAGGATCACGCTCTGCTGGCCGTCCACCACGGCCGAGTCGATCTCCACGCCGCGGTTGATGGGGCCCGGGTGCATCACGATGCAGTCCGGCCTGGCCAGCTGCAGCTTCTCGGGCGTGAGGCCGTAGGTCTTGAAGAATTCCTGCGAGGACGGCAGCAGCGCGCCGCTCATGCGCTCGTTCTGCAGGCGCAGCATGATGATCACGTCGCAGTCCTTGATGCCCTCCTCCAGCGTGTGGCACACGCGCACGCCCATGGGGGCCATGTCGGCAGGCACCAGCGTCTTTGGACCGACCACGCGCACCTCGGCGCAGCCCAGTGTGGTGAGGGCATGGATGTCGGAGCGCGCCACGCGCGAATGCAGCACGTCGCCCACGATCGCCACCGTGAGGTTGGAGAAGTCCTTCTTGTAGTGGCGGATGGTGAACATGTCGAGCAGCCCCTGCGTGGGGTGCGAATGCCGTCCGTCGCCCGCGTTGACCACATGCACGTGCGGCGCCACGTGCTGCGCGATGAGGTAGGGCGCGCCCGACTCGCTGTGCCGCACCACGAAGATGTCGGCGGCCATGGCGCTCAGGTTGGCGATGGTGTCCAGCAGCGACTCGCCCTTGCTCGCCGAGGAGCGCGCGATGTCCAGGTTGATCACGTCGGCCGACAGCCGCTTGGCCGCGATCTCGAAGGTGGTGCGGGTGCGGGTGGAGTTCTCGAAGAACAGGTTGAACACGCTCTTGCCGCGCAAGAGCGGCACCTTCTTCACCTCGCGGTCGCTCACGCTGGTGAAGTTGGCGGCGGTGTCCAGGATATGGGTGAGCGTGGCCTTGGGCAGGCCCTCGATGGACAGCAGGTGGATCAGCTCGCCGTTCTTGTTGAGCTGCGGGTTGCGCTTGTACAGCACGCTTAGGCTCCTTCCTGTAGTTGTTCGATCTTCAGGGCGAAGCCGCCCTTGTCGTCCCGGGCCAAGGCCAGCGATTGCACGGCCGGCAGTTCCAGCTTCGCCGCGGCGAAGTCGGCCGCCACCGGCAGTTGGCGGCCGCCCCGGTCCACCAGCACGGCCAGGCGCACCGAGGCCGGCCGGCCGAAGTCGAAGAGTTCGTTGAGCACGGCGCGGATGGTGCGGCCGGTGTAGAGGACGTCGTCCAGCAGGAGGATGTCGGCGCCATCGACGTCGAAGGGCAGCTGCGTCTGCACGCTGGAGGCGAGGCCGCGGCGCGCGAAGTCGTCGCGGTGCATGGCCGAGGAAATGATGCCGGGCGCGCCGGGCAGGCCCAGGTCCTTCTGCAGGCGCTCGACCAGCCAGGCGCCGCCGGAGGTGACGCCCACCAGCTTCGTCGCGGGCCGCATCAGGGTTTTGACGCCGGACAGCAGCGCCTGGTAGAGCGCCTCGGCGTCGGGGACTTGGGGATTCACGTGATGCTCCTCAGGAATTGTTCAAGGATGATGCAGGCCGACGCGGCGTCCGCATCCTTGGCGCCGGCGGCCAGCGCCTCGGTGGTGCTGTAGCGCTCGTCGACCTGGTAGACGGGCAGTCGGAAGCGCCCTTCCAGCTGGCGCGCGAATTTCAGCGCCGCGCGGGTGTTCTCGTGCGGCGCGCCGTCGGGGTGATAGGGCACGCCCACCACCAGCGCGTCGGGCTGCCATTCGCGGATGCGCTTCTCGATCTGCGCGAAGCGCGCATCGCCTTGCGCGGCGATGGTGCCCTGCGGCGTGGCGTTGGACAGCATGCGGTTGCCGCTGGCCACGCCGGTGCGCTTGGCGCCAAAGTCGAAGGCCAGGAAGCTCTGGAAATGGGACGGGACGGAAGGGGGGGTGTCAGGGGGCATCGCCGCTCCCGACATCAGGCGTGCCCCGCGTCTGGCGACAACTTCCAGGCTTCCAGGCCCAGCAGCAAGAGCGCCTTGTTGTAGCGCTGGTCCACGGGCGTGTCGAAGATGACGGCCGGGTCGGCATCGACCGTGAGCCAGCTGTTCTCGGCCAGCTCGGATTCGAGCTGCCCCTCGCCCCAGGCGGAGTAACCGAGCGAAACAAGCACCTTGCGCGGGCCGGCACCGGTGGCCAGGGCCTCCAGCACGTCGCGCGAGGTGGTCAGCTCCAGCCCGCCGGGGATGGTCATGGTGGAGGCGTACACCGGCTCGGTGTTGTCCGGCGGGTTGGCAAAGACCGGCTCGTGCAGCACGAATCCGCGCTCGGTCTTCACCGGGCCGCCCTGGAACACGGGCTCGTCGCCGATGTCCGTCTGGTTGGTGGGCAGCTCCACCTTCTCGAAGAGGGCACGCAGGTTGATGTCGCTGGGCTTGTTGATGACCAGCCCCAGGGCGCCGCGCTCGCTGTGCTCGCACAGGTAGACCACGCTCCCCGCGAAGGCTTCGTCCCGCAGCCCCGGCATCGCGATCAGGAAGTGATGCGTGAGGTTGATGCGGGCAGAATCGGACGACATGCCGCCGATTTTACTGGCCGTCGACAAAACTTATCCCCGAGGCCTGATGTGGTTTCGGCGCGACCTGCGCATCGCGGACAACGCGGCGCTCTACCACGCCCTGCGCAGCTGCCGCGAAGTGGTCTGCGCCTTCGTCTTCGATACGGCCATCCTGAAGGGGCTGCCCAAGGCGGACCGCCGGGTGGAATTCATCCGGGAGTCGCTGGCCGAACTGGCCCGGGACCTGGAGGAGCACGGCGGCTCGCTGGCCGTGCACCATGCACTGGCCGAGGAGGAACTGCCCCGGCTGGCCAAGGAGCTGGGCGTGCAGGCCGTGTTCGCCAACCGCGACGACGAGCCCGCGGCCCTGGACCGCGACGCCAAGGTGTTCGGCGCCCTGGCCAATGCCGGCATCACCTTCCACGCCTACAAGGACCGCGCGGTCTTCGAGCGCGACGAGGTCCTCACCCAGAGCGGCGGCGCGTTCTCGGTCTTCACGCCCTACAGGCGGGCCTGGCTGGCGAAGCTGGACGACTTCTACCTCAAGCCCTACCCGGTCGAGCACTACCTCGACACCCTGGTCCGTGCGCCCGAGGCACTGCGCACCGGGGTGCCGGCGCTGAAGGACCTCGGCTTCGAGAAGACCAACCTTTCCGAGCTGGAGATCCCCACCGGCGCCAGCGGCGGCACGAAGCTCTTCGAGGAATTCTTCGACAAGCGCATCGACCGCTACCACGAGACGCGCGACTACCCCGGCGTGCGCGGCCCCAGCTACCTGGGCATCCACCTGCGCTTCGGCACGGTGTCGATCCGGGAGCTGGCAGGGGTCGCGCACCGGCTCTCGCACAGCGGCGCCAACCAGGGGGCGGCCACCTGGCTGGGCGAGCTGATCTGGCGCGACTTCTTCTTCCAGGTGCTGGCCCACCACCCCGAGGTGGCCGCAGGCAAGAGCTTCCATCCCGAGTACGACAAGATCGTCTGGCACCACGGCAAGCACGCCGACGCGCTCTTCGACGCCTGGTGCGAGGCCCGCACCGGCTACCCGCTGGTGGATGCCGCCATGGCCCAGATCAACAGCACCGGCTACATGCACAACCGGCTGCGCATGGTGGTGGCCAGCTTCCTGTGCAAGGACCTGGGCCTGGACTGGCGGCGCGGCGAGGCCTACTTCGAGCGCCATCTCAACGACTTCGAGTTCTCCTCCAACAACGGCAACTGGCAGTGGGCCGCCGGCAGCGGCTGCGATGCGCAGCCGTGGTTCCGCATCTTCAACCCGGTGACCCAGAGCGAGCGCTTCGACCCCGAGGGAAAGTTCATCCGCCGCTACCTGCCGCAGCTCGCGAATCTCTCCGACACCGCCATCCACGCGCCCTGGCTGGCCACGCCGGTGGAGCTGGAAGCAGCCGGCGTGCGGCTGGGCGAGACCTATCCCAAGCCTGTCGTGGACCATGCGCTGGCGCGCGAGCGCACGTTGGAGCGCTATGCGGTGGTCAAGGAGCAGGCGGGCGCCAAGGCCCGCGCACCCCGGAAAAAATGACGCCCGGCGCAGCGGGAGCTGCGTCGGGCGCTGGAGGCCTTGGAGAGAAAACCAGGGAACTCAGGCTTGCAGCGGCAGGGCCTCGGCCTGGGTGTAGCTGCGCACCAGCCGCAGCAGTTCTTCTTCCGAATAGGGCTTGCCCAAGTAGTGGTTCACGCCCAGCTGCTTGGCATGCTCGCGGTGCTTCTCGGCGATGCGCGAGGTGATCATGATGATCGGCAGGTCGGCCAGCGCCTGGTCGGCGCGGATGTTGCGCGCCAGGTCGAAGCCGTCCATGCGCGGCATCTCGATGTCCGACAGCACCAGCGCGGGACGCTCTTCCTGCAGCCGCTCCAGGGCCTGCAGGCCGTCGGCCGCCAGGGCCACGCGGTAGCCTTCGCGCTGCAGCAGGCGCTGCGTGACGCGGCGAACCGTGATCGAGTCGTCCACCACCAGCACCAGCGGCACCTGGGGCACCACGGGCTCGGCCACCGGCAGCACCGGCGCTTGCGCGTCCTGGGCGCCCGGCGCGTCGTCGGCCTTGCGCACCGGCTCGCGGGCCTGCAGGGCACGCGCCTGCTCGCCGTGCACCGAGGCCAGGGCCACCGGGTTGTAGATCAGCGCCACCGCGCCCGAGGCCAGCACCGAGATGCCGGCCATGCCGGGCAGCGTCGACAGCTGCGGGCCGAGGTTCTTGACCACCACTTCCTGGTTGCCCAGCACTTCGTCCACGTGCATCGCGATGCGCTGCGCGGCGCTGCGCACCACCACCACGGTATTGGCGCGGCCGGTCTGGCGGTCGCTGCGGGCGGTGGTCTGCAGCAAGGCGCCGGACCAGAAGAAGGGAATCTCCTCGCCGCCGAAGGGATGGTGGGCGTTGGCGTAGGCCAGCTCCAGCTCGGTCGCGCTGACGCGCTGCACCAGTTCCACCAGGTTCGAGGGCACGCCCACCGACAGATCGCCGGCGCGCATCATCACCACGTGCGTCACTGCGGTGGTCAACGGCAGCACCAGCTTGAAGGTGGTGCCCTGGCCCGGGGTGCTGTGGGTCTCGATGCGGCCACCCAGCGCGGCCACGTCGGCGCGGACCACGTCCATGCCGATGCCGCGGCCGGCCAGCTCCGACACCTGCTCGGCGGTGGAGAAGCCCGGCTGGAAGATCAGCTCGGCCGCCTGCTCCGGCGACACCGGCGCGCCCTGCGGCAGCAGGCCCAGCGAGTAGGCACGCTGCGCGATGCGCGCGATGTTCAGGCCGGCGCCGTCGTCGCGGAAGCTGACGGACACGTCGTTGCCTTCGTGATGCAGGTCGATGACGATCAGCCCGCTGGCGTCCTTGCCGGCGCCGGTGCGCGCGGCCGCGTCCTCGATGCCGTGCGCCACGCAGTTGCGCAGCAGGTGCTCGAAGGCCGGCGTCATCCGCTCCAGCACGCCGCGGTCCATCTCGATGGAGCCGCCGGTGATGTCCAGGCGAACCTGCTTGCCCGTGTCCTTCGAGGCCTGGCGCACGACGCGGTACAGGCGCTCGGAGATGCCCTCGAACTCCACCATGCGCGTGCGCAGCAGGCCGCGCTGCAGCTCGCGCGTCTGGCGGGCCTGGGCGCTCAAGTCGTCCTCGGTGGCCTGCACCGTCTTCTGCAGCGAGCGCTGAACCGTGGCCACGTCGTTCACCGACTCGGCCATCATGCGGGTGAGTTCCTGCACGCGGGTGAAGCGGTCGAACTCCAGCGGGTCGAAGGATTGCGCCGAGTCCTTGGCCTGGGCCAGGCGCGACTGCATCTGGCTTTCGGCCTGCACCTCGATGTCGCGCAGCTGCTGGCGCAGGCGGTCCAGGTTGCCGGTGAGGTCCAGCAGCGAGGTGCTCAGCTGGCTCAGCTCGGCCTCCAGGCGCGAGCGGGTGATGATGACCTCGCCGGCCTGGGCCAGCAGGCGGTCCAGCAGCTGGGTGCGGATGCGCACCACCTGGCCGGCACCGCCGCGCAGCGGCGTCAGTACGCTGGAAGCCGGGACGGGCACCGGCAGGCGCTGGGCCGGGACAGCGGCCGCCACGGGCTCGTTGGCGGCCGGCTCGGCAGTCTTGGGCGACTCGGCAGCAGCAGGCGCGGGCGCCTCCTCGGCGGCAGCCGTCACCTGCACGAGCACCGGCGCGGCGGCCGAAGGCACGGCCGAGGTCGCAGCCACGGCGCGCTGGGCGATCTCGACCTGGGCGGCGCCGTCGGCATCGCGCAGGCTGTCGAAGTCGGCCTGCAGCACGTCGTAGCGTGCGTGCAGTTCCTCGATGGCCTGGCGTGGGATGTTTTCCACGCCCAGGATTTCCACCTCGGATTCCATGCGGTGGGCACGCTCGCCCAGGCGCATGGCGCCGGCCAGGCGCGCACTGCCCTTGAGGGTGTGCAGCGCACGCAGCACGATGGCGCGCTGGGACAGATCGTTGGGCGACTCGCCCCAGGCACGCAGGGCGTTCGAGAGTTCCGGCAGCAGGTCGGCGGCCTCTTCCTCGAAGATCGGGAACAGGTCGGCGTCGACCGCGTCCTGCACGTCGATGGCGTCCTCGGCGTCTTCCAGCGAGACGTCGGCAGGCGCATGGTGCAGCGGCGCGGCGGCCACCGGCAGCTGCATGCGCGGCACGGGGGCTTCGGCCTGCGGCATGGGCGCGGCGGCCAGCTCGCGCAGCGCCTCCAGCGTCTCGGGGGCCGGGTCCTTCAGCACGCCGGCGGCGAACTGGTGCAGCAGGCGGCGCAGCTCGTCGGCGGCCAGCACCAGCACCGTGCCCTGCTCGTGCGTGCCGCGGCCCAGCATCTGAAGGTGCGTGAGGGCGGCCTCGACCTGGCGGGCCATGTCGGAGAGGCTGCGGAAGCCCACGGTCGACGAGCTGCCGGCCAGGGAATGGGCCAGCGCGATGGTCGAGTCCTGCACGCGCACGTGCGGCTCCAGCGCCCACTCGCCCACTTCCACGGCGAGCTGGCGCGACCATTCGTCGGCTTCGTTGAGATAGACGTTGTAGAGCGCGATGCCGATGCGCAGCGGACCGATGGCCTTGACGGACTCGTCGGCGACCGGCGCGGGCGCCTCCTCGGCCACGTCCAGCATCGGCTCGGGCTCGGCCGGCGCCGGGGCGGCGGCAGCCGGCACCAGGCCGATGGCCGCGGCCTGCTCGGCGGCGAAGGCCTCGAAGTCCAGTTCAGGGACTTCCTCGATGGGTGCGGGTTGCGCAGGCGCGGCACGCAGCTCGAAGGGATCGGCCAGGGCCGTGGGCGCGAAGGCGTTGGCGCTGAAGTCGATGCCGGCGTCCACCGGCTCGGGCTCGGCGGCGGGCGCCTTCTTCTCGTCCTCGAACTCCAGGAAGTCGGTGGACGGGAAGTCCGCCAGCTGGTGGGCGTCGAAGGGATCGGGCTCGCTGACCTGCGCGATGGGCGCGGGTTCGGTGTCGGCGTCGAGCCGGGGCTCGACGTTCAGTTCGGCCGGGGGCTCGATGAACTCGGTGGCCAAGGGCTCGGCCAGTGCGACGGGCTCGGCCACAGGCGCCGGCTCGGGCGAATCCAGCTCCAGGTCCGGCAGCTTGTCGAAATCGGGCAGGGGCGGCAGCTCCGCCATCGGCGCCGGGATGGGCTCCAGCGGCATCGGTGCCGAGGGCTCGGCGATCGAGGCCGGCTCGGCGGCGATCTGGCGCGCGGCCGCGGCCAGCGCGGATGCATCGGCTGCAGGCGCCGCCGGCAGGGCCAGCGGCTCGCCACTGCCCAGCGAGCGGGCCAGGTCGCTGAAGGGCGCCGACTGCCAGGAGTGCGGCTCGCCCGAAGCGATGGCTTCCACCCAGGCGCCGAAGTCGCGCAGGGCGGTGCCGGCGCCGGCGATCAGTTCCTTGGTGGCCGGACGCTGGTCCGCCAGCCAGGTGTTGAGCACCTGTTCCATCGACCAGGCGGCGTCGCCGAAGTCGGTGAGGCCGACCATGCGCGAGCTGCCCTTGAGCGTGTGGAAGGCACGGCGCAGGATGGTGAGCTCGCCCGTGTCCGTCGGATCGTGGTCCAGCTCGCCGACGGCCACCAGGCCGTTCTCGACGACCTCGCGGGCCTCGTCCAGGAAGATGTTGAGCAGGTCGTCCTCGGCCAGCTCGGTGACGAAGGTCTCGGGCAGGGCCTCCAGCGGCGCGGGGCCGGTGATCTTGGCGGTCCAGCTGTCGGCGGCCTTGCTGAATTCCTCGATGCCCGAGGCGCCGGCCTTGTCCTTCTTCTTCGCGGCCTTGGGGTTGGCCAGCTCGGCCAGCTTGGCGGCGATCTGCTTGTCGATCTCGTCCGCCGTGAGCGGGGCGGCCGGGGCCGGCGCGGCGGGTTCCGCCACGGCAGGGGCGGAGGCGGCAGCGCTCGCGGCGGCCTGCTCCTCGGCCTGGCGGCCCATCAGCGGCTTGAGTTCGCCGGCCTGCGCGTCGAACACGAACAGGCGCTTGGCCAGCGCGGGCTGGTAGCCCAGCATGTCGATCAGGAAGCCCAGCGCGCCCAGGTTGTTTCCCAGTGCGTCGAAGGCGCCCGGCTCGTCGGCGGGGTTGGCGAGGGACACCAGCTCGTCGACGTTGTCGCGCATGCGCTGCACCGCCTGCGAGGCCTGGTCCAGGCCCAGCACCGAGAACACGCCGCGCATCTGCATCAGCTGGTTCGGCACGGTGCGCAGGTGGCCCTTCTCGCTCGGATGGCGGAAGAACTGGTCCATCGCCTTCTCGAGCTCGCTGAGGTGGCTGCGCAGCTCGTCGACCACGGTGCCCATGGTCTGGCGGTCGCTCACGCGGCGGTAGAGCTCCTCCATCCAGGGCTCGAGCGGCTCCGAGCGGCCGCCTTCGCGGGCACGCTCGATGCGGCCGGCCAGCTGCACGGTGCGTGCGGTGAGCTGGCGGTCGTTGGGGTCCAGGTCCTCGAAGGCGGCCTCGAGGTACAGCACGGAGGTGGCCACTTCCATGGCCAGCTCGGTGGCCGGCGGCTTGCCCGAATTGAGCGAGGCCTGCACGGCGTTGTTGAGCGCCTGCACCATCGGCAGGCTCGGCGGATGCAGCTTCTGCAGCGACTCGGTGAGCTGGGCGAAGCTGTCCACGGCAGGGCGCACGCGCGCCATGTCGCCGCCCGACAGGGCCGACCACATTTCCTTGGCGCCCTCGATGCGCTTGCGCGCCTGGGCCAGGATCACGGGGTCGAAGCGGCCGAACTGCTCGTGGACGTAGTCGACCGCCTTCTCGTCGACGATGTTCCAGGCGGAGCGCACGGCGCGCAGCGTGGGCGCCTCGTCGCGCATGCTGGGCACGGCCTGGGCGCAGAAGAAGAGCAGGTCCTGGCCGAGGCGGTCGGACACCGTCTCGTCGCCGCGCGCCAGGGTGGCGTACTGCAGCAGCACGCGCGAGGCGGCGCGCTTCACATAGATGTCGGGCGTGACCAGCGAGAGGCCCAGCGCCTCGAAGAAGCCACCGGCCAGGGCCCAGAAGCTGCGCGAGCGGCTGCCCGCGGCACCGCGCGACAGGCCCACGCAGATTTCCTGCAGACGCTTGGCGGCCGCGTCGTCGCCGCTCTTGACGACCTTGAGCAGCTCGCGGTCGAACTTGGAGCGCACGGCCGGGTCGTAGACCAGGGCCGGCTTGCTGCTCATCAGCTGGATGTCGGCCCAGCGCCAGGGCATCGACCACAGGTCGGCCGGATGCACGCGCTCGTTGCCCACCAGTTCGAGCACGTCGCGGTATTGCGGGAACAGGGCCACCGACGACACCGACTTGCCGGCCAGCAGGGCCTGCAGGAAGTCGGTGACGGCGAAGCCGGCGCGGTCCAGCTTCTGGACCGCGGCCTCGGTGCAGCGCTGCGGCTCCTGCACGAAGCTCTGCACGGCGAATTCCATGGCGCCCAGCACCAGGGCCGGGGACGGATGGCCCACCATCTGCAGTGCACCGACGACCTGGTGCAGCTGTTGGCGTACCAGGCGCAGCGGGCCGGCATCGGCATCCACCACACCCTGGTTTTCCCGCGCGAAACGGCGCAGCGACTTGGCCGCCGTCTCGAGCGATTTCTGGATTTCACCGAGCACCCAGGCCAGCGGCCCGAGGTCTTCGGCCCCCTGCGCGTTGCCGGCGACAGGGGCGGTTGCGTGGGGGGCGAGGGTCGACACGTTGGGGGGCTCGTCGTTCAGGCGATCTTGAATCGGGACACCGACTGGCGGAGTTCTTCGGCCATGTGCGAGAGTTCGCGCACCTGCTGGGCCGTTGCACGGGTGCCTTCACCCGTCTGCTCCGTCACGGCGAAGATGTGCTGGATGTTCGCGGCCACCACGTTGGCCGAGTTGGCCTCGCGGGATGCGGATTGCGAAATCTGCTCGATCAGCTCGGCAAGGCGGCGCGACACGCGGTCGATCTCGGACAGAGCGGTGCCCGCATTGTCGGAGAGCTTGGCCCCTTCCACCACACCCTGCGTGGAGCGCTCCATGGCGCCCACCGCGTCCTGGGTGTCAGTCTGAATGGCCTTCACCAGCGCCGCGATCTGGCGCGTGGCGTCTGCCGAGCGTTCGGCCAGTCGCTGCACTTCTTCCGCCACCACCGAGAAGCCTCGGCCGGCCTCACCGGCGGACGCGGCCTGGATGGCGGCGTTCAGTGCCAGCACGTTGGTCTGTTCGGTAATGTCCGAGATCAGCTCGGTGATTTCACCGATCTCCTGCGAGGACTCGCCCAGGCGCTTGATGCGCTTGGAGGTTTCCTGGATCTGGTCGCGGATGGCGTTCATACCGCCGATGGCGTTCTGCACGGCCTGCAGGCCCGACGATGCGGCCTGCAGCGACTGGCGCGCCACCGTGGCGGACTCCTGCGCCTGCGAGGACACGCCGTTGATTCGCTCGGCCATGGTCAGCACCGACTGGCCGGTTTCGCGAATTTCGCGCAGCTGCTCGGTCGAGGCAGCCAGCAGTTCGGTCGAGGTGCTTTCCACCTGGGCCGTCGTCTGTGCGACTCGGGCAGCCGTGTTCTGCACGTTGCCCACCAGCAGGCGCAGTTCTTCCACCGTGTAGTTCACCGAGTCGGCGATGGCGCCGGTGATGTCTTCCGTCACGGTGGCTTCCTGCGTCAGGTCGCCTTCGGCCACCGTCTGCAGTTCGTTCATCAGGCGAAGAATGGCGGCCTGGTTGGCCACGTTCACGCGGGTGGCTTCTTCCTGTGCGCGCTCGGCCTCGACCCGCTCGCTTTCGGCGGAGACGGCACGCTCGCGGCCTTCACGCACCTGGGCGAAGGCGATGGCACCGGCCAGGCCCAGGGCGGCCAGCGACAGCACGAACAGCAGGATCACGGTGCCGGCGCCCAGGCCGGTGCGCTCGGACAGCTTCTCCTGCAGCTCGCCCAGGGCCAGGCGCAGCGGCTCGCTGTCGGCCAGGATGGTGGCCTGCGCTTCACGCGCGGTGACCAGGCCCTGCAGGTTGCCCAGGATGGCGCCGGCCTGCGTGCGGGTCTGCTCGTAGGTCTTCAGGATGGCTTCGAGCTGCTGGCGCGTCTGCGGGTCGCGGGTGCCGGGCAGGCGCTGCTGGGCGCTGCCGTCCAGCAGGCCCTTGGCCACTTCCTGGAAGGTGTTCAGGTCCTTGCCCAGCAGGAACACGGCGTCGGGGCTCACGCCTTCCACGGTCAGGAACTCGTTGGCCGACTTGCCGATACGCTGCGTCAGCATCACCAGCTGGCCGGCGGCCGAGATCTCGGGCACGGTGGCGGTCTGCTGCATCTTCAGCGAGGCGACCGTCTCGGTCATTTCCAGCAGGTCGGAAGACTGGCGGTTGATGTTGCGCAGCGCGGCGCCCACCTGCGTCAGGATCTGCTGCTGGGCCAGCACGGCCTTGGCACTGGCCGAGGCGCGATCCACCAGCGGCAGGATCTTGGTCATCTCGGGCTCGAGGTCCTTGCTGACGGCCTCGACGTTGATGGCGTCGTCGCCCGATGCCAGGCCGTGGGCGCGAACGCTCAGGTCGCCCGAGGAGTCCTTCACTTCGGCGAAGGCCTTCACGTCGCCCACCAGGGCCTGCGACACCGACTTGGCAAGACGCTGCGACTGCATCAGCGACTGGCCGGTGGCGGCCACCTGCTGCGCAACGCGGTCGGCGCGCACGATGGCGGAGCCGGCGATCACCAGCAGCACCAGCACCACCACGGCCAGCGCGATGAAGAGGTAGCGCTGCTGGCGCTGAAGGTCGGAGCGCGGCGCGGCGGGCGGAGCCTCGGCGGCGGGCACCTCGCCCTCGGCCGGGGCGGCGGATGCGGCACCTTGGACGGGCTCGTTGGCGGCGGCGGCCTGCGCGTCGCGGCGCATGAGCACGGTCTTCTCGTCGAAGCCCTGTTCGGTCTCGACCTGGTCGAGGGCGATGGCACCGTTGTCCGGCCCCATGGCGTTGTCACGCGCGGGCAGGAGGCGCTTGAATTTGTCGGCGATCGAGCTCACGGTCGGTCCTTCAGGTTGATGGCGTTGTGCGGCAGCCCGATCAGGCGCCGATACTCAGGAATTGCGGTTGCTGGGAGAGGGCTTGCAGGTTGACTTCCTGCCACTGCTCGCCGGCCTCGTCGGTGTAGCTGGAACCCATCCAGGCCGGCGCATCCTCGGCCGGCGGCTGCGAGGCCACGAAGGCCTCGACGCCGCGCAGGCCGATCAGGCGATCGATCAGGAGGGCACAGTTGACTTCGAGCAGTTCGTTCAGGGCCACCAGGCGCGACTGGGCACGCGCCAGCTCACTCGTGGCCATGGTGCGGCGGCCGCCGGCGAAGCTGGAAAACTCCACCACGCCGTAAAGCCCGCCGCGCAGGTTGGACACGCCGAGGAACCACGGATGCGTGTAGGGCACCGGCTGCGGCTGCGTCCAGGGAAAGATCTCGCCGGCATGGCCGAGCGGGAACAGGAACTTCGATTCGCCGGCTTCGACCGCCAGCCACGAGGCCGACACGCCGGAGCTGCGTGCCGCCTGCAGCCGGCCAGCCAGCCGGGACTGGAATGCACGGAGCGCGTCGCGATTGGCCATGACAGGAAAGCGCCTTGCGCGTGAAGCGGTTGATTAGTTGAGCGCGCTGATCTTGGCCATCAGCTCGGCCACGTTCACGGGCTTGACGATGTAGTCGCGCGCGCCCTGGCGCATGCCCCAGACGCGGTCGGTTTCCTGGTTCTTGCTGGTGCACAGGATGATCGGCACGGCCGCGTACTGCGGATCGCGTGCAATGGCGCGCGTGAGCTGGAAGCCGTTCTGGCCCGGCATCACCACGTCCATCAGGATCAGGTCGGGACGCTCTTCCTGCAGGCGGCGCATCGCGTCGTCGGCGTTCTCGGCGGTCTTGACCTTGAAGCCGTTCTTCTCGAGAAGGTCGGTGAGGAACATCAACTCCGTCTTGGAGTCATCCACCACGAGGACTTTTTGAATAGCCATTTAGAGAGTTTCCGATTGAGCGACGCCGAACTGCTCCACCGCCTGGAGCAACTGGTCTTTGGTGAAAGGCTTGGTGAGGTATTCCTGCGAGCCGACCATGCGGCCGCGCGCCTTGTCGAACACGCCGTCCTTGGAGGACAGCATGACGACGGGAACGGAGGAGAAAGTCGTGTTGCGCTTGATGATGGCGCAGGTCTGGTAGCCGTCGAGGCGCGGCATCAGGATGTCGCAGAAGATCAGGTCGGGCTTGTGGTCGTTGACCTTGGACAGCGCATCGAAGCCATCCTCTGCCAGCAGCACCTCGTGCCCCCCCTGCTTGAGGAAGATCTCCGCGCTGCGGCGAATGGTGTTGCTGTCGTCGATGACGAGCACCTTGAAGCCAGATCCGTTGGTGCTCATGGGCACACGCTCCTCAAACAACACTTCCGACGACGGCGGCAACCTTTCCAGTCAGAAAAGTCGCCGGAAGCGTGGCCCTATGCCATGCTTCAAATTTCAACCATTTCGAAGTCTTCCTTGCGGGCACCACACTCGGGGCAGGTCCAATTCATTGGCACGTCGGCCCACGCTGTTCCGGCCGCAATACCATCTTCTGGTACCCCGACCGCTTCGTCGTAGATCCACCCGCAAATCAGGCACATCCAGGTTTTTTTGTTCATCGCAGCTTACGTTCCCTGTTCATAGAATGCAACGATTGTATCGAGACGTGTGTCGCGAACTCGTGATTTGCGTCTCACATCCGCCACCATCCTGGTGAGCATCGAAGACGCATGAAAACTTTTCTTTTACCCCCTGAAGACTCAGGCCGAGCGGACGATCTTAGCGGCGCCGACATCGATCTCCAGAAGTCCGATGACGCGGCCCAGGCCGGCCTTCCGTGCGTGCTCGTCTTCAATGCCAGCGACCCCAGCGGCGCGGGCGGCCTCGCATGCGACGCGCTGGCCATCGCCTCGGTGGGCGCGCACATGCTGCCGGTGGTGACTGGCGCCTACGCGCGCGACACGGCCGAGATTTTCGACCACTTTGCGTTCGACGAAGAGGCGGTTTCCGAGCAGGCACGCACGATCCTCGAAGACGTGGAGGTGCAACTGATCAAGGTCGGCTTCGCCGGCACGCCCGAGAACCTGGCGGAGATCGCCGAGACGGCGAGCGACTACCCCGAGCTTCCCGTGGTGGCCTACATGCCCAACCTCGCCTGGTGGGAAGAAAGCAAGATCGACGCCTACCTCGACGCCTTCCGCGAACTGGTGCTGCCGCAGACCACCGTGCTGGTGGGCAACCACAGCACGCTGTGGCGCTGGCTGCTGCCCGACTGGAGCGGCGAGCGCCCGCCCTCGGCCCGCGACATCGCCCGCGCCGCCGGTGAATCGGGCGTGCCCTACACCCTGGTCACCGGCATCGTGCTGCCCGACCAGTTCTTCGACAACGTGCTGGCCTCGCCGCAGGCGGTGCTGGCCAGCGAGAAGTACGAGCGGCTCGAAGCCGTGTTCTCCGGCGCGGGCGACACGCTCAGCGCCACGCTGGCGGCGCTGCTGGCCAGCGGCACCGAACTGGTGTCGGCCACCAGCGAGTCGCTCAGCTACATGGACCGCTGCCTGGATGCGGGCTTCCGCCCGGGCATGGGCCACGTCATTCCCGACCGCCTGTTCTGGGCCCAGCCCGAGGACGAGGACGGCGAACCCGACCTCGAAGGCGCCAGCGATTTCGCGCTGCCGCCGCACGAAACACGACACTGACCGATGACCACTTCCAACGACGACCGTAACGACCAGCTCTTCGACCGCGCCCGCGCCGTCATCCCCGGCGGGGTGAACTCGCCCGTGCGCGCCTTCAAGGCCGTGGGCGGCACGCCGCGCTTCATCCAGAAGGCGCAGGGCGCCTACATGTGGGATGCGGCGGGCCAACGCTACATCGACTACATCGGCTCCTGGGGGCCGATGATCCTGGGCCATGGCCATCCGGCCGTGATCGAGGCGGTGCAGCGCGCGGTGACCGAGGGCCTGTCCTTCGGCGCCCCGACCGAGCGCGAGATCGAGCTGGCCGAGGCCATCCTCGCACTGATGCCCTCCATGGAGATGGTGCGCCTGGTCAGCTCCGGCACCGAGGCCGCGATGAGCGCGCTGCGCCTGGCGCGCGGCGCCACCGGCCGCAAGACCATCATCAAGTTCGAGGGCTGCTACCACGGCCATGCCGACGCGCTGCTGGTGAAGGCCGGCTCGGGCCTGGCGACCTTCGGCAACCCGACCTCGGCCGGCGTGCCGCCCGAGGTGGTGCAGCACACGCTGGTGCTGCGCTACAACGACATCGCCCAACTGGAGGCGGCCTTCGCCGAGCATGGCCAGGACATCGCCTGCCTGATGATCGAGGCGATCGCCGGCAACATGAACTTCGTGCGCGCCACGCCCGCCTTCGCCAAGCGCTGCCGCGAGCTGTGCACGCAGCACGGTGCGCTGCTGGTGTTCGACGAGGTGATGACGGGATTCCGCGTCGGCCTGAAGGGCGCGCAGGGCGTGCTGGGCATCACGCCCGACCTCACGGTGCTGGGCAAGGTCATCGGCGGCGGCATGCCGCTGGCGGCCTTCGGCGGGCCGCGCGCGATCATGGAGCAGCTCGCGCCGATGGGACCGGTCTACCAGGCCGGCACGCTGTCGGGCAATCCGGTGGCCACCGCCTGCGGCCTGGCCACGCTGCGCGAGATCGCCAGGCCCGGCTTCTACGAAGCGCTGGGCGCGAAGACGCAATCGCTGGTCGACGGATTGAAGTCCGCGGCCAAGGATGCAGGCGTGGGCTTCAGCGCCGACTGCGAAGGCGGCATGTTCGGCTTCTTCCTGCTCGACGCGCTGCCGCAGGACTATGCGAGCGTGATGAGAAGCGACGGCGCGCGCTTCAACGCCCTCTTCCACGGACTGCTGGAGCGCGGCGTCTACATTGCGCCGGCGCTGTACGAGGCGGGCTTCGTGAGCAGCGCCCATACCCAGGATGACATCGGGCAGACGGTGGAGGCTGCCGCGGCGGTCTTCAGGAAGCTCGGCCAGGCCGCATGAGCCGGCGCGCTTCGCTCGCCCTGCTGGCGGCGCTGGCCGGCGCGCCGGCGCTGGGCCAGGCGCAGGACGCCACCGCCGCCGACACCAGCAGCTCCGAGGTGCTGTCGCGCCTGTGGCTCAACCCCGGCTTCTACTCGTGGCACTGGGACCGCGACAAGGACCTGGAGGACGCCAACCCGGGCTTCGGCGTGGAGTACGTCCTGAACGACCAGTGGTCGCTCACCGGCGGCACCTTCAAGAACAGCGACCGCGAGCGCTCGAACTACATCGGTGCCTACTACATGCCCTTCCAGTGGCAGGGCATCAAGTTCGGCGCCGCGCTGGGCGCCTTCAACGGCTACCCGAACTACAAGGACGGCGACTGGTTCCCGGCGCTGATCCCCACCGTGGCCTACGAGAGCCGCTACTGGGGCCTCAACGTGGGCATCATCCCCTCGTACAAGGACCGCCTCTACGGCGCCATCAGCTTCCAGCTGAAGGTGCGCTTCGCGGCGCCGCCCTCCTCGTCCCCGAAGGCCGGCGCCGACTGAGCTGCCGCCTCAGTGGCGGAAGTGGCGCACGCCGCTGAAGACCATGGCCACGCCACGCTCGTCGGCCGCGTCGATCACCTCCTGGTCGCGCATCGAGCCGCCCGGCTGGATGACGCAGGTGGCACCGGCGTCCACCACCACGTCCAGGCCGTCGCGGAAGGGGAAGAAGGCATCGCTCGCCACGGCCGTACCCTTGAGCGACAGGCCCGCGTGCTCGGCCTTGATGCTGGCGATGCGCGCCGAGTCGAGCCGGCTCATCTGGCCCGCGCCCACGCCCATGGTCATGCCGTCGGCGCAGAAGACGATGGCATTGCTCTTCACGTACTTGGCCACCTTCCAGGCGAAAAGCAGGTCCTGCAGCTGCTGCGGGGTCGGCTGCTTCTTCGTCACCACCTTCAGCTGGTCCAGCGACAGCTCGTGGTTGTCGGCGGTCTGCATCAGCAGGCCCGAGCCGATGCGCTTGACGTCCATCATGTTGCGGCCGTTCTTCCAGTCGGTGTCGCCGCCGGGCGGCAGCTCGATCTGCAGGATGCGCACGTTGACCTTGCTCTTGAACACCTCCAGCGCCTCGGCCGAGTAGCCGGGGGCCATCAGCACCTCGACGAACTGCTTGCTCACTGCCTGCGCGGCCGCCAGGTCCATCGGGCGGTTGAAGGCGATGATGCCGCCGAAGGCCGAGGTCGGATCGGTCTTGAAGGCCTTGGCATAGGCCGCGTGCGCGTCGGCGCCCACGGCCACGCCGCAGGGGTTGGCGTGCTTGACGATCACGCAGGCCGGCACATCGAAGCTCTTCACGCATTCCCAGGCGGCGTCGGCATCGGCGATGTTGTTGTAGGAAAGCTCCTTGCCCTGCAGCTGCCTGGCGCTCACCAGCGAGCCGGGCGCCGGGTACAGGTCGCGGTAGAAGGCGGCCTGCTGGTGCGGGTTCTCGCCGTAGCGCAGGTCCTGCAGCTTGACGAAGCGGCCGTTGCTCTGGCCCGGGAACAGCGCGCGCACCGGTGCCGGCTGGCCCTGGCTGGCGTCGAAGTCCACGGCCGAGAGGAAGTCGCTGATGGCACCGTCGTAGTCGGCGATGCGGTTGAAGGCGGCCACGGAAAAACCGAACCTGGTCTTGTCGCTGAGCTTGCCGCTGGCCTTCAATTCAGCCAGCGCCACCGGGTACTGGGCGGCGTCGGTCAGCACGCCCACGTCCTTCCAGTTCTTGGCGGCGCTGCGCACCATGGCCGGGCCGCCGATGTCGATGTTCTCGATCGCGTCTTCCAGCGTGCAGCCGGCCTTGGCCACCGTAGCCTCGAAGGGGTAGAGATTGACCACCAGCAGGTCGATGGTGTCGATGCCGTGTTCCTGGATGGCGGCCATGTGCGCGGGCAGGTCGCGGCGCGCCAGCAGGCCGCCGTGGATCTTGGGGTGCAGCGTCTTCACGCGGCCGTCGAGCATCTCGGGAAAGCCGGTGTGCTCGGCCACCTCGGTCACGGGCAGGCCGGCGTCGGCCAGCAGCTTGGCGGTGCCGCCGGTGGAAAGAAGCTTCACGCCCAGGCCGTGCAGGCCTTGCGCGAATTCGAGGATGCCGGTCTTGTCGGATACGGAGATGAGTGCGGTGAGGGCCATGTTCAGGGACGACTTGTTGTTCATTTGAGGAGCTTGTGCTCGACCAGCTTCTTGCGCAGGGTATTGCGGTTCAGGCCCAGCCACTGGGCCGCCTTGGATTGGTTGCCCTCGGCGCGGGTCATCACCACGTCGAGCAGCGGTTTCTCGACCACGCTGACCAGCATCTCGTACATGCCGTCGGGCTCGGTGCCGCGGAGGTCGCGGAAATAGCTTTCCAGACTGCTGCGGACGCAGTCCTCGATCTGCTTCTTGCTCATGCTCTTCTCTTCTTGATTTGAATTCTTATTGGGGGCGGCCTAGCAGACTGCCCCTTCCTCTGCCTCGGAATCGTTCATTGCCTGCGGCGCGGCGGCAGGCATGCGGTCTTGGTGAGCGGCCAGTGCGTCGAAGAAAGCCGCGACGGCCGCCAGCTGGGCCTCGCATTCCTCGATGCGGTTCATCTCGCCGCGAAACGCCTCGCCCCCAGGCAAGCCGCGCACGTACCAGCCGATGTGCTTGCGTGCCGTGCGCACGCCGCTGTAGTCGCCGTAGAGGGCGTAGTGTTCTTGCAGGTGCTCGAGCAGGAGGCGCTTGACCTCGGCGACCAGCGGCGGCGCGCGGTGGGCGCCGGTGGCCAGGAAGTGCTCGATCTCGCGGAAGATCCAGGGCCGGCCCTGGGCGGCGCGGCCGATCATGATGGCGTCGGCGCCGGTCGCGGCCAGCACCTCGCGGGCTTTCTCGGGGCTGGTGATGTCGCCGTTGGCCACCACCGGCACCTTCACCGCGGCCTTGACGGCGGCGATGGTCTCGTACTCGGCCTCGCCCTTGTAGCCCTGCTCGCGCGTGCGGCCATGCACGGTGAGCATCTGCACGCCGGCGGACTCGAAGCGGCGCGCCAGCGCCACCGCGTTGCGCTGCTCCAGGCTCCAGCCGGTGCGCATCTTGAGCGTGACGGGCACGCCATGCGGCGCCGCCGCATCGACCACGGCCTGCACGATCTCCAGGGCCAGCGGTTCGTCGCGCATGAGCGCGGAGCCGGCCCACTTGTTGCAGACCTTCTTGGCCGGGCAGCCCATGTTGATGTCGATGATCTGCGCGCCGCGCTCGATGTTGTAGTGCGCGGCCTCGGCCATCATCTGCGCGTCGGTGCCGGCGATCTGCACGGCGATCGGGCCGGGCTCGCCGGCGTGGTCGGCGCGGCGCGAGGTCTTCAGCGAGTTCCACAGCTCCTTGCGCGAGGTGACCATCTCGCTGACCGCGTAGCCTGCGCCCAGTTGCCGGCACAGGGTGCGGAAGGGCCGGTCCGTCACGCCGGCCATGGGCGCGACGAACAGGCGGTTCTCCAGCGGTATGTTGCCGATCTGCAGGGACATTGAAATGGTGCGGCGCAAACTCGGCTGCTGAAAAATGAGGCACGATTGTAGCGATGCGCCATCCCGGTGGATGAAACCATTTGCACTGCAAACCCCATAGGCGAAAAGGCGCCGATCCATATACTGCCGCGCTACATGGAACATTGGTACGACTCGTTGCTGGCCTTGCTGGCCCTGCCTGAATACGGGCTCACCTCGCTGTTCCTGGTTTCCTTTATTTCCGCCACGTTGCTGCCGCTGGGCTCGGAGCCTGCGCTCTTCGGCCTGCTGCAACTCAACCCCGAGATGTTCTGGCCGGCGATCGCCGTCGCGACGATCGGCAACACGCTGGGCGGCGCCGTGGACTGGTGGATGGGCTACGCGGCCCACCAGGTGGCCGACAAATACTCGCACTCCAAGCACCACGTGCGCGTGCTGGGCTGGCTCGAGCGCCTGGGGCCCAAGGCCTGCCTGCTGGCCTGGCTGCCCCTCTTCGGGGACCCACTGTGCGCGGTGGCCGGATGGCTGCGCATGTCCTTCTGGCCCTGCGTGTTCTACATGGCCATCGGCAAGTTCGCGCGCTACGTCACCATGACCTCGGGCCTGATGTACATCTGGCCCAAGCTGGGATTCGGCGGCTGAAAACGAAAAAGCCGGCATTCGCCGGCTTTGCGGGACTGCGCGCCTTGCGCGCGGCAGCGAACGCTGATCAGCCCTGGTGCGGGCGCTTGCCGGCGTTCTTCTTGCTGCGGGTGGCGGGGCCGCGCTCGAGGCTGCGGCGCTGGCCGGTGCCCTGGCGGGCCAGGGCCATGCCGGGCATCGGCGTGGGACGCGGGGTGGCCTTGCGGTCGGCTTCGGTAACGATCTTGTTGCCCATGTGGATGCTCCTGATTGGGTGTGTTGGGTGATGAGAAAACGGGAGGCCCCGGGACGGGGCCACCCCCGTATTGTCGCCGCTTCGGCGAGCACTCACCCGGTTCACTTGAGTTCGAAGGGGCCGCCGCGTTCCAGCGCGCGCTGGTAGGCGGGCCTCGCATGGATGCGCTGCAGGTACGCCATCAGCTTGGGCCGGCTCGCGTCCAGGCCGCCGCGCGCCTGCGCGGCCTCGACGGCAAAGCTCATCTGGATGTCGGCCGCAGTGAAGGCTTCGCCGGCAAACCACAGGCTCTTGCCCAGCTCGCCTTCCATGAAGTCCAGGTGTGTGCGCAGCTGCGGGGCGATGAAGGCCGCCTTGGTCTTGGCGGCGATGCCCTTCACGATGGGCTTGGCGAAGAAGGGCACCGGGCTCTTCTCGATGCGGTCGAAGACCAGCTTGAGCAGCAGCGGCGGCATGGCCGAGCCCTCGGCGTAGTGCAGCCAGTAGCGGTAGCGCACGGCCTCGGGGGTGCCGGGGACCGGCGCCAGCTTGCCGGGACCATAGCGCTCGGCCAGGGTCTCGATGATCGCGCCCGACTCGGCCAGGGTCAGGCCCTCGTCCGTCACCACCACCGGCGACTTGCCCAGCGGATGCACCGCCTTGAGCGAAGCGGGCGCCAGCATCGTGGCCGGGTCGCGCTGGTAGCGGATGATCTCGTAGGGCTGGCCCAGCTCCTCCAGCAGCCAGAGCACGCGCTGCGAGCGGGAGTTGTTCAGGTGGTGGACAGTGATCATGGTGTGCTGCGTGGTTGAAGCCCGCTTTCTACCGGATCGCTGGCGAACCACACATGCAGATGCGACGAGGCGCACCGGCGGGCATGCCAGCCGCGCCGGCGCGCGACGAAGCGCGTGCCCTATCTAGTCAGGAGCTGAAGAGGAAGTTCATGACGTCGCCATCCTTGACGACGTACTCCTTGCCTTCCGAGCGCATCTTGCCCGCGTCCTTGGCGCCCTGCTCGCCCTTCAGGGCGATGTAGTCGTCGAAGGCGATGGTCTGCGCGCGGATGTAGCCCTTCTCGAAATCGGTGTGGATCACGCCGGCCGCCTGCGGGCCGGTGTCGCCGATGTGGATGGTCCAGGCGCGCACTTCCTTCACGCCGGCGGTGAAGTAGGTCTGCAGGCCCAGCAGCTTGAAGGCGGCGCGGATCAGGCGGTTCAGGCCCGGTTCCTCCTGGCCGATCTCGGCGAGGAACATCTTCTTGTCCTCCTCGTCCATGTCGGCGAGCTCCGCCTCGATCTTGGCGCAGATGGCCACCACCGGCGCGTTCTGCTTGAGTGCGTACTCACGAAGGCGGTCGAGGTAGGGGTTGTTCTCGAAGCCGTCCTCGGACACGTTGCCCACGAACATGGCGGGCTTGGCGGTGATGAGGCCCAGGGGCTTGACCAGCGGCTGCTCTTCCTTGGTGAACTCGACCGAGCGCACCGGCAGGTTCTGGTCCAGCGCCTTCTGGCAGCGCTCGAGCAGGGCCACCAGTTTCTGCGCGTCCTTGTCGCCCGAGCGGGCCACCTTGGTGTGGCGGGCCAGGGCCTTTTCCACCGTGGCCAGGTCGGCCAGGCACAGCTCGGTCTGGATGACCTCGATGTCGGAGATGGGGTCGACCTTGCCGGCCACGTGCACCACGTTCTCGTCGTCGAAGCAGCGCACCACGTTCACGATGGCGTCGGTCTCGCGGATGTGGGCCAGGAACTTGTTGCCCAGGCCTTCGCCGGTGCTGGCACCGGCCACCAGGCCGGCGATGTCCACGAACTCGACGATGGCGGGCACCACGCGCTCGGGCTTCACGATCTCGGCCAGCTGCGCCAGGCGCGGATCGGGCACCTCCACCACGCCCACGTTCGGCTCGATGGTGCAGAAGGGATAGTTTTCCGCCGCGATGCCGGCCTTGGTCAGGGCGTTGAAGAGGGTGGACTTGCCGACGTTGGGCAGGCCGACGATGCCGCACTGGAGGCTCATGGCGGGTAGCTTTCTTCTGGGAGATTGGGGAGAACCCGTGATTTTACGGCGCCCTCCCCCGGCTGCGCGCCGGGCGGGCTGCGGCCCTTATTCGAAGCGGAGATTGGCCCCGGCCGGCTGGCCCACGCGCAGCGCCTGCTCCACGCCCTCCAGCACGATCACGTTCATGCCGAAGGTGAGCGCGCCGTCCAGGCGCGGGTCGGCACGGTAGCCGCGCAGCGTCTCGTTGACGGCCGTGCCGGTCGCGGCCGTAGCCGGGTCGACGTCGGGGATGGTGCAACGGGCGCAGGGCTTGACCGGCCGCAGCAGCACCAGGCCGCCCTCGCCGGTGTCGATGCGGATCTCGTCCACTCGGTCTTCGTCGTGCGCCTCGATGCCGGCCAGCACCAGGTTGGGCCGGAAGCGCTCCATGCCCACCGCCTCGTGGCCACCGGCCGCCAGGCGCGCGTTGAACTCGGTGAGCGAGGCCTCACTGATCACCAGCATCGGGAAGCCGTCGGCGAACTGGTTCAGGGCCTCGACCTCCCCGGTCCACTTGCGGCTGGACAGGCGCTTGTGCTCCGGGTCGAAGCGCACCAGGCGCAGCATCTTCTTCGGCTGGCCGGGCTCGGCGAGGAAGTCGCTGAACCACTGGGCCGCGATGTCGCCCATGTCGTAGGCCGCCACCTCGTCGTCCCACACGCGCACACGCACCGGGCCCTCGACCCGGTCGAAGGCGATGTGCAGCGCCAGCATGCCCGGGGCGCGCAGCACCATGTCGCCGTGCCGCAGCGTGGGGCGGATGAGGGCCATGCGCGGCAGCTCGCGCTGGCTGACGAATTCGCCCGTCTCGTCCACCACCATCCAGGCGCGGTCGAATTCCAGGCCGGTCTCGATCAGCAGGCTTTCCTTGAGCTCGACGCCCGCGCAGGACTTGATCGGGTAGACGAACAGGCGCGAGACGCTGGCTTGGAGGTCGAAATCGGCAGGGTTCACGAAGGGGTCCTCGGCTGGGGTCTGCCGATTGTCTCCCATGGAAAAGGGAGAAAAGCCGCCTCCCCCCAACTCCCTACAATGCCCCGATGGCTCTTCCCCCCGAGGTTTGCATCCGCGGCGCCGGCATCGTCGGCCGCACCCTGGCGCTGCTTTTGGCCGGTGCCCGCGTGCGCGTGGCCCTGGTGGCGCCGGCCGTCGATGCGGCCGCCAAGGCGCGCGAGGACATCCGCGCCTATGCGCTCAATGCCGCCTCGCGCCAGCTGCTCGAATCGCTGCGCGCCTGGCCCGATGCGCAGCACGCCACCGCGGTGCGCGAGATGATGATCCACGGCGACGACGGCGGCAGCGTTCACTTCAGCGCGCCCAAGCAGAAGGTGGACGCTCTGGCCTGGATCGTCGACGTGCCCGCGCTGGAACAGCGCCTGGCCGACGCCGTGCGCTTCTCGCCCATGATCGAGGTGGTGAACGAGCCGGTGGCCGCGCCCCTCACCGTGGTGTGCGAGGGCAAGGCCAGCGCCACCCGAGAGGCCCTGGGCGTGCGCTACGACCTCACCCGCTATCCCCAGCATGCGATCGCCGCCCGCTTCGAGGCCGAGCGCCCGCACGGCGAGATCGCCCGCCAGTGGTTCAACGACTGCGGCGAGGTGCTGGCCCTGCTGCCCCTGGGCGGCCCGGGCGGCCGCTCGCTGGCCCTGGTGTGGTCGGTGGACCAGGCCCATGCGCCGCGCCTGCTGGCCCTGGGCAGCGACGAATTCGCGGCCGCGGTGCGCGATGCCTGCGGCGACGCGCTGGGCGCGCTCACCCAGGTCGGCGAGCGCGCCGCCTGGCCGCTGCAGCGCGCCATCGCCGACCGCTGGACCGGCCAGGCAACCGAAGGCGGCGCCAGCTGGGCGCTGGCCGGCGACGCCGCCCACACCGTGCACCCGCTCGCGGGCCAGGGCCTGAACCTGGGCCTGGCGGACGCCCAGGCGCTGGCCCGGGTGCTGGGCGAACGCGAGCACTGGCGCAGCGTGGGCGACCCACGCCTGCTGCGCCGCTACGAGCGCTCGCGCCGCGCCGAGGTGCTGGCCATGAGCCTGGCCACCGACGGGCTGCAGCAGCTCTTCGCCCACAGCCTCGACCCGCTGCCGCGGCTGCGCAACTCGGGCATGCGCGGCTTCGACCGCATCGGCTTCGTCAAGCGCTGGGTGGCGCGCCAGGCCATGGGGCTGCAGCACGCGGCCACGCCCGGCTCGCACTGAACCAAATCCACATCCCACGGATCCGACCCGTCATCATGAAAACCATCCGCCTGATGGCAGCCGCGCTCGCCTGCGCCGCCGCCCTTGCCGCAACGGCCCACGCCGGCGAAGCCGAGATCCGCAAGAACCTCGGCGCGCGATTCCCGCAGTTCGTCCAGATCGAGGAAGTGCGCAAGACGCCCATCCCGGGCCTCTATGAAGTGCGGGTCAACGGCTCCGAGCTCTTCTACGTGGACGAGCAGGGCGACTACCTGATGCAGGGCGAGATGATCGACGTCAAGGCCCGCCGCAACCTCACCCAGGAGCGCGTGGACAAGCTCAACGAGGTGGCCTTCGACAAGCTGCCGGTGCAGGACGCCTTCAAGATCGTGCGCGGCAACGGCAAGCGCAAGCTGGCGGTGTTCGAGGATCCGAACTGCGGCTACTGCAAGCACTTCGAGAAGGACCTGCGCAACATCGACAACGTGACGGTCTACCTGTTCCTCTACCCGGTGCTGGGCCCCGACTCGAAGGTGAAGTCGCGCAACATCTGGTGCAGCAAGGACAAGGCCAAGGCCTGGACCGACTGGATGGTCAACGAGGTCAAGCCCGCCGACGCCGCCTGCGACACGGCCGCCATCGACCGCAACGTCGCCTTCGGCCGCAAATACAACATCACCGGCACGCCCACGCTGATCTTCAGCGACGGCTCGCGCACGCCGGGCGCCATTCCGGCCGCGCAGGTCGAGAAGCAGCTGACCGCGGCCGCCAAGTGATGGCGGCCCCCACGAGCGCCGCGGGCATCCGCTATCGCGTGGCGTGTGCCGACCGGCATGCGCATCTCTTCGAGGTCGCACTGCAGATCGACGTGCCGGCAGCCGGCCAGCGCGTCTCGCTGCCGGCGTGGATCCCGGGCAGCTACCTGGTGCGCGAGTTCGCCAAGAACCTGCAGGGCCTGGCGGCGCGCCAGGGCCGGCGCGCCGTCGCGCTCCGGCAGTTGGACAAGGCCACCTGGGAAATCGATTGCGCGCCCGGCAAGCCGCTGGTGCTGAGCTACCAGGTCTGCGCCTACGACAACTCGGTGCGCACCGCCTGGCTCGATGCCGATCGCGGCTTCTTCAACGGCACCAGCCTGTGCCTGCGCGTGGAAGGCCGGACCGGCGAGCCGCATGAACTCGAAGTGGCCGCGCCGCCGGCCACCGCCGGCCAGGCGCGCTGGAGCTGCGCCACCTCGCTGAAGCCGATCGCTGTCGACAGGCAGGGCTTCGGCCGCTACGCCGCCGCGAACTATGACGAGCTGGCCGACAGCCCCGTGGAAATGGGCGCCTTCTGGAGCGCCGACTTCGAGGCCGGCGGCGTGCCGCACCGCTTCGTGGTGGCAGGCGCGCCCGCCTCCTTCGACGGCGACCGCCTCATCGCCGACACGCGCGCCATCTGCGAGGCGCAGATGCGCTTCTGGCATGGCGACAAGGTCGGCAAGCGCGGCGGCCCGAAGCCGCCGCACGACCGCTACGTGTTCATGCTCAACGCGGTGGACGACGGCTATGGCGGCCTGGAACATCGGCACAGCACCGCGCTCATCTGCGCGCGGCGCGACCTGCCGCGCCACGGCAGCGCGCGCCAGGCCGAGGGCTACACCACGCTCATGGGCCTCATCAGCCACGAGTACTTCCACACCTGGAACGTCAAGCGCCTGCGCCCCGCCGAGTTCGCGAGCTACGACTACTCGGGCGAGAACTACACCGAGTTGCTGTGGTTCTTCGAAGGCTTCACCAGCTACTACGACGACCTGCTGCTGCGCCGCGCGGGCCGCATCGACGACGCCGCCTACCTGCGCCTCATCAACAAGACCATCAACCAGGTGGCGCAGACGCCGGGGCGCCTGGTGCAGTCGGTGGCGCAGGCCAGCTTCGACGCCTGGGTCAAGTACTACCGCCAGGACGAGCAGACCCCCAACACCACGGTGAGCTACTACACCAAGGGCGCTCTGGTCGCGATGTGCTTCGACCTGACGCTGCGCGTGGAAGGCAGGGGCTCGCTCGACGACGTGATGCGCATGCTGTGGAAGAGCAGCGGGCCGGGCGGCCCGGTGAACGAGGCCGACATCGCCGCCGCGCTGCAGGCCGTGGGCGGCCGCAGCTATGCCGCGGAACTCGCGCGCTGGGTGCACGGCACCGACGAACTGCCGCTGGCCGAGCTGCTGCGCGCGCACGGCGTGGCCGTGCTCGACGACCCGGCGCAGCGCGCGCAGGAGCTGGGCCTGCGCGTGGCCGAAAGCGGCGGCAGCGTGCAGGTCAAGGTGGTGCTGCGCGGCGGCGCCGCCGAGAAGGCCGGCTTCGCGGCCAACGACGAATGGCTGGGCATCGAGCTGGCGGCCACGCGCTCGCAGCCGGCGCAGGCCTGGCGCCTGGCCAAGCTGGACGACCTTGCGCTCTACCTGGGCCCGCAGAAGAAGATGACGGCCCTGGTCGCGCGCGACCGCCGGCTGCTGCGTCTGCCGCTGCAGCTGCCCAGCGGCGTCAGCACCTGGCGGCTGGCGGCGCATGATGGAGCAAGGCTGGGCCGGTGGCTCGGCACGGCATCCCCCAATTCCTGATCTGATCGATTCCCGCGAGGAGGCAAGACATGAGCTACGAAACCATCGAAACCCGCGTCGAGGCCGGCAAGGTCGGCATCATCACGCTCAACCGGCCCAAGGCGCTCAACGCGCTCAACGACCAGCTCATGACCGAGCTGGGCCAGGCCCTCAAGGCCTTCGATGCGGACGAGGCCATCGGCTGCATCATCGTCACCGGCAGCGAGCGCGCCTTCGCCGCCGGCGCGGACATCGCGGCGATGGCGAAGTACGACTTCCTCGATGCCTACAAGGGCGACTTCATCAGCCGCAACTGGGAGACCATCCGCTCCATCCGCAAGCCGGTGATCGCCGCGGTGGCCGGCTTCGCGCTGGGCGGCGGCTGCGAGCTGGCGATGATGTGCGACTTCATCATCGCGGCCGACAACGCCAGGTTCGGCCAGCCCGAGATCAAGATCGGCGTGATCCCCGGCGCCGGCGGCACGCAGCGCCTGCCGCGCG
>Ga0102594_1000150_pt1 | contig 106402 bp, 101 predicted proteins | sample AraplaCol_mLB_r2_2_FD_76863 | JGI IMG/M metagenome (GOLD analysis project Ga0102594, IMG submission 76863) | Arabidopsis root microbial communities from North Carolina, USA - plate scrape MF_Col_mLB_r2 (SPADES assembly) (version 2) | ecosystem: Host-associated > Plants > Roots > Endosphere...
TCATACCAGCTCGCCGCACCGCTATCGGTGTAGTGATAGAGGCCACTCGCGCCCGCCGTCGCAAGCTTCCAGATGCCGTCCGCCAGCGATGTCGCCCAGGTCGGGGTCCCGATCTGATCGGCGACGACACGAATCTCGTCGCGCTCGGCCATCAGGCGCAACATCGTGCGGACGAAATTGGCGCCGCGGCTGCCATAAACCCACGCGGTGCGGACGATCAGCGCGCCCTCGCCCGCTTCCTGTTCGCCGCGAAGCTTCGACGCACCATAGATGCCGAGCGGCGCCGTCGGTGCATCGGGCACGTAGGGGATTCCCGCCGCCCCGTCGAAAACGAAGTCCGTCGACACATGGACGAAGCGCGCACCCGCGCCTTTCGCCGCTTGCGCCAGATAGCCCACGGCGTCGCCGTTGATCCGGAATGCGGTTTCGGCATCGCCCTCCGCCTTGTCGACCGCAGTATAGGCGGCCGCGTTAATCAGGAGTTGCGGTTCCGACGTGGCGACATAGGACCGCACCGCATTGGCATCGCCGATATCGAGGTCGGCGCTCGTTGCCGCGACAATCTCGACATCGACGGGGGTCACGGCCTGAAGCGCCTGCCCCAATTGGCCACCCGCGCCCGTGATCAAAACCTTCATCGCCAAGCCCTTCAAGGAAAGGTAGGTGCTTCGGACAGTGGCCGCCCGGCGACGTCCTTTGCCGACAGCGTCGGCGAAATGCCGTCCAGCGGCCACTCGATGCCGATCGCCGGGTCGTTCCACAACAGGCTGTGTTCGTTCGCCGGCGCATAGTCGCTCGTGCATTTATAGAGAAAGTCGGTGCCATCCTCGAGGCAGAGGAAGCCGTGCGCCATCCCTTCGGGTACATAGAGCATCTTCTTGTTCGCAGCCGACAGTTCGATCCCGAACCATTTGCCGAAGGTCGGCGACGCGCGGCGCAGGTCGACCGCGACGTCGAAGACGGCGCCCGCCGTCACGCGCACCAGCTTTCCCTGCGGACCCGGCTGCTGATAGTGCAGCCCGCGGAGCACGCCGCGCGACGACCGGCTGTGATTGTCCTGCACAAAATTCAGGTCCATGCCGGCCTTGCGAAACACCTCGGCGTTCCAGCTTTCCATGAAAAAGCCGCGGTCGTCGCCAAACACCTTGGGCTCAATGACCATCACGCCTTCGATCGGGGTCGGAGAGAATAACATCAGAAACGACGTTCCAGCAATTTCATTAGATATTCGCCATAGCCCGATTTGCGAAGCGGCTCGGCGATGCGCAGCAACTGCGTGTCGTCGATAAAGCCCTTGCGCCAGGCGATCTCTTCGGGCGCGCAGATTTTCAGCCCCTGCCGCTCTTCGGTGATACGGACATAATTGGCGGCATCGATTAGCGATGCATGCGTCCCGGTATCGAGCCAGGCATAGCCGCGGCCCATGATCTCGACCGACAATTCGCCAGCCTCCAGATATATGCGGTTGAGGTCGGTAATCTCCAGCTCGCCGCGTGCCGACGGCTTGACCTGATGCGCGAGTTCGACCGCGCGGCCGTCGTAAAAATAGAGCCCCGTGACGGCGAAGTTCGACTTCGGATTGGCGGGCTTTTCCTCGATCGTCTCGGCCCGGCCATCGGCACCGAACGACACGACGCCATAGGCGGTCGGATCGCTGACATAATAGCCAAAGACGGTCGCGCCGGTTTCACGTCCCCCGGCTGCTTCGAGCAGTTGCGGCAAACCGTGACCGTAAAAGATATTGTCGCCAAGGATAAGCGTCGACGGATTGGTCCCGACGAAGTCGGCGCCGATATGATAGGCCTGCGCCAGTCCGCCCGGGTCCGGCTGCACCGCATATTCGATCGCCATGCCGATGTCGGATCCATCGCCAAGCAGCGCTTGGAACGCCGCCTGATCCTGCGGCGTCGTGATGATCAGCACCTCGCGAATCCCGGCCAGCATCAGCACCGACAGCGGATAATAGATCATCGGCTTGTCATAGACCGGCATCAGCTGCTTCGAGACGCCCTTGGTCAGGGGATAGAGCCGCGTGCCCGAACCGCCCGCGAGAATTATACCTTTACGCATTTCCCTATCACCCTGCAGGTTTCCGAAATGCCGCCCGTCTAGGAAGAGAGGTTGGCGCAATCAACCCCCGGCGGACCACGCGATCCCGTCGCGCCATGGGCTGTTGCGGCCCCACACCCAACCAGCGCCCGGAAACCGCACACAATTCCTCTCTGGCTATGACGGAGTTCGAAGCGTAGGAGACGCTGCCCGCACACACCGCGACACCCGTCACACCCTGTGATCCCCTATTTGCAAATGAGCCGCCAAAGCGACTAACTTATGATGATCGAATTAATAACCATCATCGTTGCGATATCCGCTGTAACGATTGCGATGATAATCGACAGCACAGCATGGCATATAAGGGCGCTCTCTCGGATAGAAGAACGCGGCCTATTCATATCTCGAACCAATATATTCCTGTATGGAGGACGATTTTTTTCGCTCCTGTACATGACATCACTTTCATACCTTGTTGACATCAGGAGCACCGCGAAGGAAATAATCCTGATATCCGCAGTCGGATTCTTTTTTTCATCCTTGGCGAACCATATGGTTCTCGGGCTCAGGGGCGTGCGGAAGAGATTCATCGAGACAGCAGCCTGGGCGCTGCGGCTACCACATCGCGACCACGACATCGGAGTTGCGCATTTCAGGATATTCTCCCGTGACAGCTTGAAGAGCCCGCTCTTCGTCTTGTCGAGCCTCGCGACCTTCGTCTTTTCCATGGGGATCAGCATTCCCTATGTCGTTGCGTCGATATTCCCCGAATATCGCATGACGTTCAACAATTTGGGGCAAATCATCAATTCGCTGGGAATGCTGCTCGTCCTTCTCGTCATCGACAACCGGATGTACAGGGACTGGGATCATGGGACGATCCTGCAATCGAACGAAATTTACACGTCGTCACGGACATGCGGCCTGATGATGGCCTCGCTCTTCTACCTCGTCGCGATCGGGATTATGGTGGCCTGACATGACCGAAAACAGCAACTTCAACAAGGTCATGGTAGCCTTCTCCGTATTTATTCTGTTTGTCGCGGTAATGTATATTCGGTACAACTACGACAGCTTCAACATTGCTGACTATGATGCCTACGCGTATTTCACGGATGTCTACTGGTCGGGTTTCGATCGCAGCTGGATTCTGTCTGAACCCTTCGGCTGGGGCTCGCTCCTGCTGTTGCGCTGGGTTACCGGGTCAACGCACTATGCGATCGTGGCTGCGCACTGGCTGCTGAGCCTGACAACCTGCGCCGCGATTCTCCTCCTTTCATATCGATATCGCCTGAAATGGCAGGGCGTCATGATGTCGATCGCGATGTTCGGCCCCCTGCTCGCGATCGTTACGATCCGGGCCACGCCCGCCTACCTGCTATGCGTAGGCGCCGCCCTGCTCGCTGCACGCGGCAGCCTGTTCGCAGTGGTACTGGCGGGACTGGGCGTCCTGTTTCACAACACGACAATTCTCGCGCTCATTCCTATATTTCTAATTTTGTTCCAGAAGAAATTTCCGAATTCCGTCAAGATCTTCGAGAACAAGGTTGCCATCATAGTCATTTCCGCGATTACAGGGATCATATTTCTGTTCTATAGACAGGATTTGTTCAACATATTCGAGAATATCATCGCCCTCGCGCCCGGATTCATGCAGAAATATGTCGTATATTTCACATCGGGCGGATCGGAAGCTGCAGTGAACGCCGCGCGAGAACCAACCTCGCTCTTCCATATTTTCTTCATTGCGGGCGCCACCATAATGTTCGCCATGTATATTTTTCTGAGCGGCGAAGAGCAGCGACCATATCGGCTGTTCGCGATATCGAGCTTCGCCATATATATCGTGCTGAGCACGAATCCGGTTACATCATTTCGGCAGTCCATCTTCTGGATTATTCCGATTCTACTGACCTTTCCGTGGGAGAAGCTGCGGCCGAAACCGGCGGTTTCGCTTGGCGTTATCGCATTCAGCCTCGTCGTTTTGCCATTCGGGCTGGAAGCGGTAATCCTGAGCTATTGATCGGCACCACACACGAATGGACACGGACCCGATTGCTCGATACATGCGCGCACCATGCAAAGCGCTCCCCCTTCAGCATGGCCCTCCTTCTCGGATGAAGAAGTTGCCGCCGCCGCCGCTGTCATCGCCTCCAACAAGGTCAATTACTGGACCGGGCAGGAAGGCCGCACGTTCGAACGCGAATTTGCCGAATGGGCCGGCACGGCGCACGCGATCGCGCTCGCCAACGGGACGCTCGCGCTCGATGTCGCACTGAAGGCGATGAATGTCGGCCCCGGCGACGAGGTGATCGTGACCCCGCGGACCTTCATTGCATCGGCGTCGACGGTCGTGAACGCCGGAGCGACCCCGGTCTTCGCCGACGTCGATACCGACAGCGGCAACATATCCGCCGCGACGATCGCCGCGGTCCTGACCGAGAAGACAAAGGCGATCATTCCGGTACACTTAGCGGGCTGGCCGTGCGATATGGACGCGATCATGGCGCTCGCCGCCGAGCGCGAGCTGTGGGTCGTCGAGGATTGCGCGCAGGCGCACGGCGCGAAGGTCGGCGACCGCAGCGTCGGCAGCATCGGCCATGTCGGCGCATGGTCCTTTTGTCAGGACAAGATCATGACGACCGGCGGCGAAGGCGGGATGGTCACCACCGACGATCCCGAGCTGTGGTCGGCGATGTGGTCGTTCAAGGACCATGGCAAGAGTTGGGAAGCGGTCTATGAGCGCGAACATGCCCCGGGGTTCCGCTGGGTCCACGAAAGCTTCGGGACCAACTGGCGCATGCTCGAAGTCCAGGCCGCAATCGGCCGCATCCAGCTCGGCCGGATGCAGGCGTGGAACGCGCGTCGCACGCTGATCGCGCAGACGATCGCGGCGGCGCTGAAGCCCTTTGCGGGCGCGGTCCGCGTTCCCGCACCGGTGCAGGGCATGACGCACGCCTATTACCGCCAATATGCCTATGTCCGCCCCGACGGCCTGAAGGCCGGCTGGTCGCGCGACCGGGTCGTGGCCGAACTGAGCGCGCGGGGCGTCCCCGTGATGCAGGGCAGCTGTTCCGAAGTCTATCTGGAAAAGGCCTTCGACGGCACGCCCTGGCGGCCCTCCGACCGGCTGCCCGTCGCCCGCGACCTGGGCGAAACCAGCCTCATGTTCCTCACCCATCCGACGATGACCGACGAAGAGATCGCCCATCATATTGCCGCGATCGGCGACGTGCTCGACGCGGCATCGGCGTGATGGCGCCCGCGGACATCAACCGGCTGATCATCGTCGGCGGCGGCGGTTTCGGCCATGAAGTCGCAAGCTGGGCGCATGATTGTCACGCCGCAGGAAGCCTGCCCGCTGCAAGCGGCTATCTCGACGACACCGACCGCGGGCCGCTCGGCCGCGGGGCCCCGCATATCGGCACGGTCGCCGGCTATCAGCCGCAGCCGGGCGACCGACTGCTCCTCGCTGTCGGCGCGCCCGATACCAAGCGCAAGCTGGTCGAACTCCTCCGCCCGCGCGGCGCGGTCTTTGCGACGCTCATTCACCCGACCGCGATCATCGGGTCGAACTGCCGGCATGACGAAGGTGTGATCATCTGCCCCCTCACGATGAACACCGCGAACACGCATATGGGGCCGTTCTCCTCCTTGCTCACTTTTTCCGGCCTTGGCCACGACGCGCGGGTCGGCGCCTTTTCGACCGTCAGCTCGCACGTCGACCTGATGGGGCATGCGACGGTCGGCGAAGGCGTCTTCATCGGATCGGGCGCGCGCGTCATGCCGGGCGTCTCGGTCGGCGACGGCGCGCGCATCGGCGCGAATGTGGTCGTGCAGCGTAAGGTCGCGGCAGGCATGACGCTGTTCGCGCTGCCCGCCAAGTCCCTCAAAATGCCGGCTTCGAAGGGCTGATCAGCCCACCATTGCGGCGTCATAAGCGGCCGTGAAAGCCTCGATCCGCACTTCGTCGGCACCTAGTAGCGGGGGCCGGTTGGCCGATGCCATGCCGCGCTGTACCGTCTCGAGGATCGCCCGATCCTCGTTGATGACATGTTTGCCCAACGTCGCGCCCTGTTTGTTCATCAGATTCTGCCGCGCCTGCGCCCGCTCGTCGAGTTCGACGCCCGGCGCGAAAAAGCGCGTCCGCAAGTTCGTCTCGCCCGCCGACACGGGGATCGCATGCCCGACATAGAAGGCCGTACCCTCGGTCGAGGAAATAAACAGATTGGGGAAGATATGCACATGAAAGAAGGATTCATGCGCAAATTCGCGGCCCGCGAGGTGCGCGACCGCCTTTGCCTTCAGCGCGTCGCGCGCGGTCGGCGATTTCGGGAAATGCGACGAGCTGTGTCCGTGGCCCAGCCGGACATCGGCAATCGGCTTCTTTCCGATCCCCAGCCCCTTGACGAAGGTCTCGGGGTGGACATAGCCGCAATGATAGCATTCGAGCACATTTTCGGCGAGCAACTTCCAGTTCGCGGCGTGCCGGATCGTATCGACATCGGTGAGCGCGCCCATCGCGCCGCTCAATTGTTCGAGCACCGGCACGAATTCACCCAGATAATCGGCGAGCGGCGACGGAGCGCTTTCCATCGAGACGAAGACGAAGCGCCCGCACGATGCCACATGAAATCGCTGCAGGCACACACGCTCGTCGTCGCGGCTCTCGGCGAACCCCTGCCGCGGCGGCAGCGTCCTCGGCCGACCCTCGCCGTCGAATGCCCAGCCATGGTAGCGACAGATGAGCGAGCGGTTGCCGCGCTCTTCGGTCTGGATCAGGTTCAGCCGGTGCGGGCAGACATTCCGGAACGCGCGCAGCGACCCTGCGAAATTCTGGACGACGATCGCGGTCCCGGGCAGGTCGACGCAGACGAAATCCTGATCGTTATCGAGCTCGTCCGCCATCGCGACGAATTGCCAGCCTGTGCGGAACAGCAGTGCCATCTCGCGATCGAGCGCGGCGGGATCGACATAGTTGGAAATGGGAATCACGGGTCCGATAATCCTGATGCGTGCGCCAACGGGCGCACACGTTTCACTTCGCCGCGTAGCCGCCATCGACGGGCAAGTCGATGCCCGTGATCCATGGTGACGCATCGCTCAGCAGGAAGGCGACGGCGGCGGCCACATCATCGGGTTGCCCAAACCCGAGCGGGTGCAGGTCGCGATAGCCGGCGACCAGATCGTCGCTCACGCTCTCGACAAAGCTCCTGTGCATCGCGGTTTCGACCGCACCCGCGGTGATCGAATTCACCCGGATCCGCCGATCGGCAAGCTCGACCGCCAAGGCTCGGACCATGCCGCTGGTTGCCGCTTTCGCGGCCGAATAGGCAACCATGCCGCGGCGCCCGCGCACCGCCGATACCGACGACATGAACACCAGCGAACCGCCGTCGTTCATCGCATTCTTGCGGGACAAAGCCTTGGCCATGCCCAGCGACCCCATCACCGCCGCCCCGAAAAGGTCGTCGATCTGGGTCTCTTTGGTCAGCCGCATCGGCATGACGAGGCTCGTGCCGGCGGAATGGAACAGCCCGTCGATCGCGCCGCGGTCCTTCACGATCCGCTGCACCAGTTCATCGGCGGCACCGAAATCGCCGACATCGGCGGCAAAGACCGTATGTGTACCGTCGCCGCCCAATCCCGAAAGCGTGGCATCCAGCCGTGCCTCGTCGCGTCCGACCAGCGAAAGACTGGCACCCAAGGTGGCGAGATAGCCGGCTGCGGCCTGCCCGAGACCCGACGAAGCGCCGGTGACGACGATATGCTTGCCCGCAAGGCTGTTCGAGGCGAAAATCATAGCGTCAGCAGGGCCACCGATTTCAGCGCGCCGACATCGACCGAGGCACCGCCCCACGAATAGCCGACCCCGAAGCCGAACATGCCGAGCCGGAGCGGCTTCGACGAAAGCTCGCCGGCCAGCTTGTCGCAGATCAGCAGCGGAATCGTCGCGCTGCTCGTATTCCCGAACGCGTCGATATTGATCGGCACCTTCTCGCCCGGCAGCTTCGCCTTTTTCGCGAGATGGTTGATCATGAAGGTATTCGCCTGATGGAACAGGAAATAGTCGTAGTCGTCGATCGACTTGCCCGCGACCTGCATCGTTTCGGCAACGAGCGTCGGGACCGCTTTCAGCGTGAAAGTGAAAATCTCGCCGCCGTCCATGAACAATTTGTCCTGATCGTTCGGCGTCTTTTCATGCTGCAGCTGTCGCGATGCGCCGCACGGGATAATGAGGTTGTTGGCGCCGCGCCCATCGGTCCCTAGGACAAAATACGCCGGCTCGGCCTTCTCGTCATATTCAATCGCGGTCACCGTACCGGCATCGCCGAACAGCATCGCGGTCGCGCGATCACTCGGATCGACCACCCGGCTGCTGGTGTCGCCGACCGCCAGCAACACGCGCCGTGCCGCACCCGTCTGCACCATGCTCATCGCGAGCCACAGGCCATAGGGATAGGCCGAACAGCCGAGATTGACGTCGAACGCGATGATCCCTGGGCGCAGATCGAGCCGCGGCTGCATCACCGCCGCCGTCGCCGGGAGGCGATAATCTGGGGTCTGCGAGATGAAGATCAGAGCATCGACCGACGCCGGATCCCATTCAAGGTCCGCCAGCACACGCTGCGCCGCGGCAACGCAAAGGTCGGCCGTGGTCGTGCTGTCGTCGACCCAGCGACGCGTCAGGACACCCGTCATCTTGGTCACGTCGGCGACCCCATCGCCGAATTGTTCGGCAAAATGATCGTTGCCGACGATGCGGGGCGGCACACAGGCCGCCAGGCCGACGATCGACGCCGACTGAACCTTGGCCGCCTGCCCGCTTTTAAGAACCGCTTCGACTGTCACGCCACCGCCGCGTCGACCAGCTTGCCGATATCGCCGACCGTTTTGCACTCTGCCAGATCTTCGGCACTGACCGAAACGTCATGCACTTCGTCGATCAACGCCAGCGTCGAAACCACGGCAAGCGAATCCCAAAGCTCGCCGAGTTCGAAACCGTCTTCGAGTTCGCTCGCTTCGACTTCCAGAATTTCAGCCAGTCCGTCACGAAAGTCAGACATAGTCACTCCTAATATTTCAGAAACTTATTGAACCCGCCGCCCAGGACAGGCCTACGCCGAAGCCCACTAACATATGGCGTCCGGGCGGAAAACGACTTTGTTCGGCCATTTCTTCGAGAACGAACGGAATCGTCGACGAGACGGTGTTGCCGATGTCGGCATAGCGCCGCGGTACCCGATCATCGGCGAGGCCGAGCTTCTTCTGCAGCGAATCAAGCATGAACTTGTTCGCCTGATGCAGGATCACGTTGTCGTACGCCTCGATCGACAGGCCCGCCTTGTCGGTCAGGCGCGCAACGACCTCGGGAACGCGTTTCAGCGTGAAGTTCAGGACTGCCCCGCCATTCATGTAGAGATTGTCCCGCGATCGCACATTGCCGCTCTTGTCGACGACTTCCTCGCTGGTTTCCACGCTGCGCGGGGTTCGAAAACCGCCGCCCTCGACGATCAGCTGGTGCGCACCGCTGCCGTCGGTCCCGAACTCGAACGGGCCGATACTCCCCGTGTCGCCCGGGCCATTGCGCTTGATCAGCGTCGCCGCCGCACCGTCGCCAAACAAGGTACGGACGCTCTTGTCGCGCGCGTTGATATATTTGGAATAGGTATCGGCAGTGACGAGCAGGATCGTCGAGGCCATCCCCCCCGCAATCAGCCCCGCGGCGAGCGACAGGCCGTAGACGAACCCCGAGCAGCCGAGATTGATGTCGAGCGCACCGACCCCGGTGCCGAGCTGCAACCGGTCCTGCATGATGCACGCCGAGGTCGGCAGGACATAATCGGGCGCCTGTGTGCAAAAGATCAGAAAATCGACATCGCCGCGGTCGATCCCGTCCCGTTCGAACAGCTTTTCCGCCGCCGCGACGCCCAGATCGAGTGCCGTTTCATCGGGTCCCGCAATGTGCCGTTCGGCGATCCCCGTCTTGTCGAGGATCTTGTCGGCGGGCCATTCGGGATAAAGGTCGGCGAGTTCGGCGTTGCTTAATATTGTTTCGGGCACATGGGTCGCGATCGCGACGATGTGGGCGGGCACGCTTCCGGCTGCCTCTTTTTGTGCGAATGATGTCATCGATCGATACCGTGAAATGGAACAGGGATTGGGCCCGAATTCATTCGATATGGCCCTCTATAAAGGCGATTATCCGCTCTGCATGGGCAGACCAGTTTCGATGTACTTCATATAAATGGCCGCCGCCAGCCGCAATCTCGACGCGCGCACGTCCCGGCGCGAAGCCGTCGCGCATCGCGTTCAGCGCGCTGCTGTCATTTTCCCATATCCGTTCATGCTCGCTCAGGATTGCAAGAACCGGGCAGCCGATGCGCGATGCGACCGAAGGAAACAGGTCCGGCCAGCGCGTCAGCACTTCGTCCACTTCATCCTTCCGCCAGGCCTCTCCCGATTTGCGGAGGGCGATCGGCGCGCGCCAGTCGAAACTCCCATCGGGTCCAAAGAAGAACGCATGCGGCAGGACGATGTCGCTATTACCGTGCAGTTCGTCGAGCCAAGCCAGCGCCGCCTCGGTCGGGCGCGAACCGATGCCGGAGGTCGCAAGACACGTCAGCATCGGTGGCGATTGCGCCGCCCAGTGCATCGTCACCGCGCCACCGATAGAATGGCCGAACGCCGCGACGGGCAGGTCCGGGTCGCCGCACGCCCCGGCCGCCTCCCCCGCCAGCTGGGTAAGGAGCAGGCTCGCGGCGTATATCGGGTCCGGGCCGTCAATCGGTCGCGACATTCCGTGCCCCGGCCGGTCCACTAGCAGCACCGCGTGCCCGGCGCCAACGGCCGTTTGCGCAAAGGAGAAGCCCGGCAGATCGAAATATCGCCCGCTGCACCCGCCGCCATGGACACAGACGATCAATGACGCCGGTCGGCCGTCGGTACGAATCAGGCGTCCGTGGAGGCCGTTCGCTTCCAGTTCCTGCGCATTGCCGATCACTGGCCACCGACCTTCTGCACGCGGATTTCGTCCAGCAAGCGCTTCAACCCGCTTCGGAAGACGCGCCGGCGGCCGCACCCTTTGCCTCGCCTTCCGTTGCAGACCCCATGAATTCGGACATGGTCGCCTCGCCCTCGCCGCTGATCCCGTCGCGGCGTACGATCTTGGCCACCGTCATCAGGATGATCTTCAGGTCGAGCAGGAAAGTCCGGTTGTCGACATACCAGACGTCGAGCGCGAATTTCTCGTCCCAGCTAATCGCGTTGCGGCCATTCACCTGTGCCCATCCCGTCAGCCCCGGCCGGACCTCGTGCCGCCGCGCCTGCGTCGGCGAATAGCGCGGGAGATAATAGGTGTGCAGCGGGCGCGGCCCGACGAGGCTCATTTCGCCAAGCAATACGTTCCAGAGCTCGGGCAGCTCGTCGAGACTGGTCGAGCGCAGCCAGCGGCCGAAGGGCGGCAGCCGGTCGGCGTCGGGCAGAGGCAAGCCATCCGCCCCGACCGCGTCGGTCATCGTCCGGAATTTGATGACCTCGAACGATCGCGCGCGAAGGCCCGGGCGCTTCTGCCGGAAAAATACCGGCGATCCCAATCGCGATCGCACCCGCAGCGCGAGGATCAGGATCAGCGGCGAAAACAGGACCAGCGCGACCGCCGAGGCCGCGATATCGAACCCGCGCTTCAGCATGGATTATTTCGCGCTCGTATCGGGCGCCAGCTTCAGCGCCGAAACGGTCACATTGGTCGGGTCGCGCCCGATGCCCCCCGCGACGCGCATATCCAGTCGCACGAGGTTGCAGCCGGTGGGCATCGCCATCTTCAGAATCTTGTTCTGCGGAACGCTCGCCGACAGCATGTTCGCCGATTCCACCTTCTTATTCGCCGATGGCCCCGCGAGGCAGGTCGCAACCCACGTCGCGCTGCTTTCGAGATTGCCCGTGCGATCGGCGACCTGCCAGTAAAGCGCATCGCCGGGATTGACGGCAACGAGCTTGACCCCCGCGACGCCCACGGTTCCGGGCGAAGCGAAGATATCGATCCCCGTCCCGCCACCTTCGACGCTGACGAATTCGCCGCCCTGCGCGCTGCCGTCTGAGAAGGCCCAGACGAAGGGCGGGTACCCCTGATCCAGTTCGCCGGCGGTAGCGCCGCTAACATTTCGCAACGTGCCCCGGTTTGAACCGGGCAACAGGGGATAGAGCTGCAAAGCCGATGGATAGGCGCCTTCGGCGATCAGCCGCGTCATCAGCGTCGAATAAATAAATTGTCCGTTTTCGATATCCGGCGCTTTTTTGCGTCGGTCGATCAACAATTGCGCCATCGGCGCGGACCGCGGCAGGTCGGTCACCGCAACCTGAAACAGATGCGACAGCCAGGGATTGTTTTTTCGAATATAGGGCGCGAGTTGCCGCCGACCCTCGGGCGCCAGAATGATCAGTGCCATCCGCGGAACGACCGCGTTGGCCGCCTCGCTGTCACCACGGATCATCAGGTCGAAATGGCGAAGCCCCGCCGCGATATTACCGCTGCGCAAACGATCGGCGCCGAGCCATAGCTGCACGGCGCTATCGCGGCGCGACAGCCGCTCGGCTTGCAACATGGCTTTGCGTGCCTTCGACCGCGCACCGCCGATCTCCATGCTTTTGCCGATCAGCCAAAGCGACCGGGGTGTCAGCGGTGCATGAACGAGGGTTTCGCGTCCCAGCCGCTGGGCCGCAGCGACGTTGACGCGCGACCCCCGCGATGAGATCGCGAGCGCGGCTTTCGTCTGGCCGGCACGCCAGGAAAAGAAACTTCCGCCAAGCGGCCGGAAGCTGTCGATGGAAAGTCCCACCGACGCTGCCGCCTGCGAAAAAGCGAGCACGGCGAGAAAAAGCCCCGCCACAAGGCCCACAAAGATCGACGGCGTCAGCTTCATTTTACCCTTCATGCCACCCAGACCTTACGCCGGCTGCTCGGACGGATTGTCCTTGCCGTAGCCATAGCCGTAGCCATAGCCGTAACCGTAGCCCGACTGCTTGGCGCGATACTTGGTGAGCAACGCCCCAAGGACATGCGCGCGCGATTCATGCAGGCGCGACAGAGCCGCCTGCGACGCGCGGACTGCGGTGCGATCGGCTTCGATGACGTAGATAACCCCTTCGACCGCCTTGGCAATCAATGCGGCATCCGACAGGCCGAGCATCGGCGGGCTGTCGAGAATGACATGATCGAACTTTTCGGAGAGCTTGCGAACGAAGGAATCGAGCCGGTCGCCGCTGAGCAATTCCGACGCGCTCGGCGGCATCGGGCCTGCGGCGACGAAGCTGACATTCGATCCGCCGATCGCTTGGATCAGCGACTCCCAATCGTCATCCCCGGCGAGATAGTTGGAAATACCCTTGGCATTGTCCAGCCCCAGCCGGCTCGCGACCACCGGGCGGCGCATATCGACATCGACGAGCACGACCGATCCGGACGTCCGGCCGAGCACGCGCGCCAGCGCATACGCCGAAGTCGACTTGCCTTCGGAAGGCGATGTACTCGTGAACGCCAAAGTTTTCGGAACCCCATGATCGGTCGAGAAGCTCAGGTTCGTCCGGACCGTCATATAGGCTTCCGATATGATCGATTTGGGATCGTCGATATCGGCCAGCGCATCGTCGTCGACGACGGGGACCGCACCCAGCAGCGGCACCTCCAGCTTGTCGGCGACCTGATGCGGTTCGCGTACGCTTTCGTCGAGGTTCTCGAGGATAACGATGGCGAGGCCGGCCAGCCCCATGCCCAAAAGGATCGCAAGGGCCAGGTTCAGAACGAGGCGCGGCGAAGACGGATCGATCGGCGAGAAGGCGTCGTCAACAATCGAGATATTGTTCGTCCCGACGCCGGCCACGCCGATTTCCTTGTAGCGCTGGAGGAGGCTGTCGTACAGCTGCCGGTTGGTGTCCACCTCGCGCTGATAGATATTATACTGGATGCTGGACCGGTTTTCCGTGTCCAGGCGACCCAGCAATTTGTCGACGCGCGCGCGCAGCGCATCTTCACGCTGACGTGCCGAATTATATTCGTTCACATAGGCACTGCGGACCCGACCTTCTTCGGCCGCGATCGAACGGTCCAGCGCCTGCACCTTTTCCAGCGCGGCGCGCGCTGCCGGATATTCGGGTTCGAAACGAACGAGCAATTCCTGATATTCGGAATTGGCCTCTGCGCGGCGCTGCCGCATGAGGTTGAGCGACTGGTTCCCGAGCGCGAGTTGCGTGGTTCCGGGCGAACGCGCCGCACTAAGCCGCACTTCCGCGTCGGCCCGTTCGGTGGTCGCCTGTACGAGAACGCGATTGATCTGTTCGAGATCACTCGACGCGAGCGTCTGGGTCGTCCGCGTGCGACCATCCTCGGTCTGGGTTTCAGCGAGACGGACAATTCCCTGACGCGCCGCATAATTTACGAGATCGCGTTCCGACTGCTCGAGCCGGTTGCGCAGACCCTGCAGGCGGGTCTCCAGATAGACGCGAGCATCAGCCGTCGACGAAAGGCGGCGATCCATGCTCTGCTGGATAAACTCGGTCACCCATGCGTTGGCGATCTGACGCGACAATTCCCGCGATGCGCTCGTATAGGAAACATCGGTCAAAGCCGAACCGCGCAGCGGCGAAATGCTGACATTTTCGAGGAGCAGTTCGACCGCTTGCCTTTCGCGTTCGCGAAGCAGGGCCGCTGATATCGGCCCCGACGAGCGGCCCGAGAGAATTCCCTCCCCTTCGGGCGTGGTTCCATGAGCCGCAAAAAACTCCTCATTGCGGGCGAGCCGCAATTTCCGCTCGACGCGCTGCGCCAGCGAACGGGCATTCAGCAACGAATATTGCGTCAGGTAGAATTCCTGATCGGGCGAATTATTCTCGCGCTTCAGCCCCTCGACATTCGTCACATTGGCTTGCTCACGCGCGATTTCGATACGCGACGTCGCGGTATATTGCGGCGTCATCAAAAGCGTGACGATAAGTCCGGCCACCGTGATGATCGCGACGATCGCCAAAGCAAGCCAGATATGGCGTTTCAGAGCATTCCAGTACTCGAGGAGCACCGGAACCGATCGGGTCCCTTTCCCGCCAGCCAGATCTGGGGCGTCGGCGCCGGAAGCTAACGCGGGTTTGTTGAAGTCAGACATCTAATCTTGCTCAATCTCGATCTGAGTTATTGTTACCGGTTATCCAAAATCGCGATCAAAGGCGAAATGAACAACGGCGAAACTGCGATAATCTGTTGGAACAGGCGCTTGCCCGCCGAATCTCCGACCACCACGATATCGTGCGGATAGAGCACTGGATCGCTGTAGGTGCCGCGCCGGATCGCGGCGAGGTCATACAGCGCGATCATCTTCTGCCCGTTGACCGTGCGATGGATCACGACTTCGCGCAGCTTGGCAAAATCGGTGGTTCCCTTAGCTCCGGCGACTGCCCGCATCAGCGTCAGCCCCGACACGATCGGGTAATTGCCCGGCTGATCGACTTCGCCGTCCACCGTTACATACTGGCTGACGGCTTCCTCGAGGTTCACACCCACCTGCGGATTCCGCATATATCCTGCGCGCAGCTGGCTGACGATCCGGTCGCGCGCTTCGCCAAGCGAAAGTCCGCCCACCGGAACCACCCCGGCGATCGGCAGCGTGATGTTGCCCGATCCGTCGACCGTGATCTTGCGATCCGAAAGTTCCGTGACGCCGATGACATCGATGATAAGCTTGTCGAATGGGCCGATCGCATAGTGATAGGCTTGGTCTTCGCCCACCTGCCCGCTGGGTCCCGGCAATTCTTTCATATCGACCTGCGTGACCGTCGGCCCGCCCAAACCTTCGCCCACCAGGCCTGCCGAACATCCGGAAACCACCAGCGCGAGCGCCAGCATGGCGCCCCGCGAGGCGGCCTTGGCACCATAGGCACCCACTTTTTTCTGCATAATTTCTGTCACTTCCGGATCAATCGATAAGCATTTGAGCACCACACCGTCGCGATGATCGCATAAAGTGCCAGCGCCGGGATACGCAGCGGATAATCAGCGACGCTTGCGAGGGCAAGCATGGCGAGCACGGCGAAGCCCGCGCGGCCCATGACCTGGGCCGAAAAATCCGGGTCCTCTGTCCGGGCCTTGCGCCGCCGCATCAGTGCGAAGAACGCGACCCCTCCGAGAACTGCCACCCATATGGCGAGGAGGAGCGCCGGAAGACCGCCGGTCATTATGATCTCCGCAAGATCATTGTGCGCGTGATTGAAATAGCTGCCCGAGATGAAGGCGTCGGGTTCGAAGATCTTGTAGGTCTCGACAAAGGTCCCGATACCGCTTCCGAACGGAAAGAAATTCTTGGTGGCCTCGACAATCACCGGAAAGGCTTGCAGTCGCAATTCCGACGCCGGATCGGTGTCGAGCAAACGTTGAAGTGCGGGGGTACTGACAGCCACGATCAAAACGACCACCAGAAGCGCCGCCGCAATGCCGACACCGACGAGCCGGGAGCGGTGCTCGGACCGGATTCCGACGACCCGTCCCTGCGACACCGGCTTGCGATAAACCCACCAGGCCGAGCCGATCCCTATAACGGCAAGGATAAGGCCGGCGCGCGATCCGGTCATCAAAATCAGCGGGACGAGCAAAGCGGCTCCCGCGATCGTCATCGATCGCTGGAAAAACAGCTGGTCGGGCCGCCCCTTGAAAAGCGAAATATAGGCGGCCAGCAACGGATACATCGTAGCGAGCAGGATCGCCTGATGGTTGCGGTTGGCCAACAGGCCGACGCTCATGCCGAAATTGCTGATACGGTAAAAATACAGCGGGCCGTTATCGGGGCCGAGCGCCTGCAACATACCGATAATACCGCTGAGGAAACCTAGGCCGAGCAAAAGCATCAGCAATTGCTGGTGGCGACGCCCGTCGAGCGCAAGAGCGACAATCAGCAGCGCAACAGGGCCGGCCAGTGAAAAAAGCGCATTCCACGTCCGCGCCTGCGCCATGGAGAGCGGTTGCCAAGGCAGCGCCATACCGGCCGCCTCATAGGTTTTTACCAGAATATCGCGACCAGGCAGGGCAGTCCACATTTCCGGCGGTAGCGGCACCAGGTGAGCCGCGACCAGCGCGACAATTGCAATCGCCAAAATCAGAAGCGGTTTTCCGCGCTGCCAAGCCTGCGCTCCGCAGGTAACGATGGCGAGCGCCAGCAGAAATGCCGACAGGGGACGCCAGACTAGGAGAGACAGGATGTCGTCGCGGCCGCTTCCGACCAGAAAAAAGCCCAAAATCACAAGGGCGAACGAAATCACAAACGGCGTGCGATCAGGTGCGCTCGATACCGCAGAGGAAAAAGTCCGTCGCAAATTTTGACTTTTCATGGAAATTCACTCGATCAGCGGCCAGCCGCACGCAGATTTTTTTCAAGAATCGCGGCCGGCGTCGGGATGGAGTGCGCATAGTCAGGAACCGCGCGCCGAACAACTGTCATTGCGGAGGCGGCATCGCCTTGGGCCAGTGCCCGATCCAGGGTTTCGAGGAGGTCCGACAATTCGGCCCAGCTCAATTTCGCTTCCTGCGCGCGCATGATGCGACTGTGGTCCGTCGGTTGCGGATTGTCGCCCAGCAGCAGCTCTTCATACATTTTTTCACCCGGCCGCAGACCGATTTCCTCGATCGCAATATCGCCATCGGGGTTGTCGTCATTGCGCACCGTGCATCCGGACAGCTGGATCATCGAACAGGCGAGGTCGAAAATCCTGATCGGCTGCCCCATGTCCAGAACGAACACCTCGCCGCCCTTTGCCATCGCCCCCGCCTGCATCACCAGTTGGGCGGCCTCCGGAATCGTCATAAAAAAGCGCGTCACTTCGCGGTGCGTCAGCGTGATCGGTCCGCCGGCGGCAATCTGCGCCCTGAATCGGGGGACCACCGATCCGCTCGACCCGAGGACGTTGCCGAACCGGACCATCGAGAACACCGTGTCGCTTCCCTCGGCCGCGCGTGCCTGAAGCACCAGTTCGCACATCCGCTTCGACGCGCCCATGATGTTCGTCGGACGCACTGCCTTGTCGGTACTGACGAGAATGAAACGCGACGCTCCGACCCGTTCGGCCTCGACACAGCAATGATAGGTTCCGAAAACATTGTTCCGCAGACCCGATATCGGGTTCGCCTCGACCAGCGGCACATGCTTGTAAGCCGCGGCATGGAAAACGGTCTGCGGCCGATAGCGATCCATGATCCGCGCAGCGACCGCCGCCTCCGAGATGTCGGCAAGCTCCGGCACGATTTCGGTCGGGCTTCCCTGCCCCAGATGCTCCTCGAGTTCGGTCAATATCGTGTAGAGGCTGAACTCCGAATGATCGACGAGGATCAACTGGCGCGGATGGCGCGCGACGATCTGGCGGCACAGTTCGGACCCGATCGATCCGCCCGCACCGGAAACGAGCACGACCTTCGACGCAATCGCTTCGCCCAGAAGCGTTTCATCGGGCGGAACCGGATCGCGCCCGAGCAGTTCTTCGACCTGCACTTCGCGCAGATCGCGAATCGACACCTGCCCGTCCATGATATTGGCGATGCTCGGCAGCGAACGAACCTTCAGAGAATAGGATTGCAGCTGCTCGACGATTTCAAGGCGGCGCGAACGCGGAACGCTTGGCAAAGCGAGCAGAATCTCGTCGATACCAAGATCTTCGACCAGCTCGCCCATGTCATCGGTGCCGAAAATCGGAACCCCGTCGATGCGATGTCCAATCAGGCCGGCATCGTCGTCGAGATAACATACGAGCGAGGCCTTGCCGTCGTGCCGGATCGCAAAACCGAGCTGCTGCCCCGCCTTCCCCGCCCCGTATATCGCGACGCGCGATCCCTGCCGTTGCCGGACGACATGCAGGACATCGACGATCGCATAACGGATCGCGATGCGGCTGAGCGCCAGCAGCAGCATCAGGAGCAATGGTTGCAAAACCCCGACCGTGCGAGGGATATGCGGGATGCCGACAAACATGAAAACGGTCATCATCGGCAGCGATAGAAGCAGGCACGCCACCGCAAGGTCGATCATCGTGCGGCCGCCCGCAAAACGAATAATCGACCGGTAAACGCCGCACCAGCGCGCTGCTATCAACCAGGACGGAACAGCTACCGCGATCGCCATGCCGACCGCGGGGCTGACCAGGTCCCATGCGCCGATACGGATCGAAAAGGCGAGCCAGACCGAAACGACACAAAGAATGATGTCCATCGCGACCGCGATGAGGCGCCGTACCGATCGCGGCAAATCCGCGACCTTCCGCAGTATTGCAACGATAAACGAAAGGGCTCGAAAATCGGATGTATGTTCAGTCACAGCAAAGCTACAATTTCATCACGTTGATCGGAACCAGTACTCTTTGCTGCCGACGACCGAATGGCTATGGCGTCGGTGAGGTTTATAGTGGACCTTATTGGTAAGCAATGAAAACCACGCGAAGAACAAATATTCGATTCGCCGGTTATCGTGGCCGGATCAGGCCGCGACCGCGGCCTCCCCTTCGGGCGGGTCGGTTCTCAGATAGCGGCGTTCCGTGCCCTCCAGAACGATCGCGGTCAGCACGCCGGACCGATATGCGCCGGTGTCGATGCCGATCCGGTTGGGCCATTCGTCGACATTTTCACGGATCGTGTGCCCATGAACGATCATGACGCCGTGATCGCGATCGTCCTCGATGAAATCTTCGCGGATCCAGCGCAAATCGGAAAGCGCCTGCTTTTCGAGCGCCACGCCGGGACGAATTCCGGCATGAACGAAAACATACTCGCCGATCTGGATCACGTCTTCGCCGGCGCCAAGAAAATCGACGTGGCTGCCGGGCACAAGGCCGGGAAGGATTTCGGCCACCTCTTCAAAGCTCGCCTGCGACAGGCTGACGTCGCTGGTCCAATAGCTTTCGACCGTGGCCTCGCCGCCAATGCGCATGAAATAGCGCAGGCGCCGGACATCGCCGGTCAGCGCGGCCAGAAAACATTCCTCGTGATTGCCGATCAACAGGCGGGTGTCGGGGAATTCGCGGCGCAGGCCGATCGCGCGCTCGACCACTTCGGCCGATTGCGGACCGCGATCGACCAGATCCCCGAGCAGAATCAGCGTCACCTGTCCGGCCGGCCTCGCCGCGATATCGGCGCGGATCCGATCGATCAATTCGGCGAACAGATCGTCGCGCCCGTGAATATCGCCGATGGCATAAACGCGCCGGCCATCGGGAATGGCGAAGCTGCTGCGCATTTGCGCGACCGCCTTGCTCTTACGCTTCCAAAACATGATTTGCTGAACCGATCCCGATCAAACCCGCCACGACCGCAGGAGAACTGCGGTCCAGATATGCCCGCCCCCTAGCCCTGCAATCGCGCGGTGACAATATACGCACGAAACCGTCGCGCGTTGCGGGCTTTCCGCAGAAGTTTTTCCGTGTGAATCTCCGCTGGGGCCTTAAGGGTGTCGCAAGCTTTGTCGCTTAGTCGCGCGTTAGCCAGTAGTCGGTGGCTCCATGATACGGAGAGTCGTTTAAAATGAAAGTGATGACGGTCTTCGGCACGCGCCCCGAAGCGATCAAGATGTTTCCGGTGGTGCACGCCCTCTACGCCCGTCCCGATATCGAGGCGCGCGTCTGCGTTACCGCGCAGCACCGCGAAATGCTCGATCAGGTATTGCAGATCGGGCGCATCACCCCCGACATCGATCTCGACGTCATGCAGGCGAACCAGACGCTCGATGCGCTGCTTGCGCGACTGGTCACGGGCCTCGGCGAGACCTTCGACGCCGAAAAGCCCGACCGCATCCTCGTGCATGGCGATACGCTGACGACGATGGCGGCGACGCTTTCCGCCTATTTCCGAAAGATTCCGGTTGGCCATGTCGAGGCCGGCTTGCGCAGCGGCAATATCTATCATCCCTGGCCCGAAGAGGTGAACCGCAAGGTCACCGGCGCGGTCGCGGACCTGCACTTCGCGCCGACCGAAACCGCCGCCGCCGCGCTCCGCGCCGAAAATGTTCCCGCCGACCGCATCCACATCACGGGCAATACCGTGATCGACGCGCTGCTCGCGACCAAGGCGCGCATCGACGAGGAACCCGCGCTTGCCGCCGGGCTCGATCCGTTGGTGGACCGTTTTGCCGGCAAGCGGACCATCGCCGTGACCTCGCACCGGCGCGAGAATTTCGGCGACGGGATGAAAGCGATTGCCGACGCTATCGCCGCCATCGCCGCGCGCAGCGACGTCGCGGTCGTCTTTCCCGTCCATCCCAATCCGCATGTCCGCGCCGCAATGGAGCCGATCCTCGGCCGCCTCGACAATGTCGCGCTGATCGACCCGCTCGATTATCCGCATTTCGTCCGCCTGCTTGCGACGTCCGAACTGGTGCTCACCGACAGCGGCGGCGTACAGGAAGAAGCTCCCGCGCTCGGCAAGCCGGTGCTGGTGATGCGCGAAACGACCGAACGCCCCGAAGGCATCGAAGCGGGCACCGCGCGGCTTGTCGGAACCGACAAAGCGCGTATTGTTTCCGAAATTTTCAAGCTTCTGGACGATAAGGACGCCTATTCGGCCATGGCGCGTGCCCATAACCCCTTCGGCGACGGCACCGCGGCAAAACAGATTGCGGAGATAGTTGCGCGTGCCCATTGATACGGAACAGAAGGTCACGGTCCTCGGGCTCGGCTATATCGGACTTCCCACCGCGGCGCTGATCGCGCGTTCAGGCTGCAAGGTTACCGGCGTAGACGTCAGCCAGCATGTCGTCGACACGGTCAACAACGGCAAGGTGCATATCGAGGAAGTAGACCTCGACGGCCTCGTACAGGGCGTCGTGTCGCGCGGCGCGCTCGTCGCCTCGACCGAAGTGGCCCCCGCTGATACCTTCGTCATCGCCGTCCCGACGCCGCACGACGACGAACACCGCCCCGACATCGCCTATGTCCTTTCGGCGGCGCGCGCGATCGCGCCAAAGCTTCAGATCGGCAATCTCGTCATCCTCGAATCGACATCGCCCGTCGGCACGACCGAAAAGATCGCCGCACTGCTCGCCGAGTTGCGCCCCGACCTCAAGGTCCCGGGTGCCTGCTCGGGGGCTGCCGACATCTTCGTCGCCTATTGTCCGGAGCGCGTGCTTCCCGGGCGCATCCTTATCGAGCTCGTCGACAACGACCGCTGCATCGGCGGCATCACGCCGCGCTGCGCGCGCCGCGCGATGACCTTCTACCGCCAGTTCGTGCGCGGCGCCTGTGTTACCACCTCTGCGCGCGCTGCCGAAATGGTGAAACTCGTCGAAAACAGCTACCGCGACGTCAACATCGCCTTTGCCAACGAGCTGTCGATGATGGCCGAGCATATGGGCGTCGACGTATGGGAGGTAATTCGCCTCGCCAACCGTCACCCGCGTGTGAACATCCTCCAGCCCGGCCCTGGGGTCGGCGGGCATTGCATCGCGGTCGATCCCTGGTTTCTCGTTCATGGCGCTCCCGACCACAGCCGCCTGATCCGCACCGCGCGCGAGGTCAATCTCGCGAAGACCGCGCATGTCATCGGCGCCGCCGAAATGCTCGTGTCGCAGCATCCGAAGGCGCGCGTCGCGTGCCTCGGCCTCGCCTTCAAGCCCAATATCGATGATTTTCGCGAGAGCCCCGCAGTCGAGGTGGCGGCCGCGCTCGCCCGGCGCTTCGGTAAGCAGATTGAGATCGTCGAACCTTATGCGCGCGGCCTGCCAATGGAATTCGCGGGCACCGGCGCCGAACTGATCGACCTCGACAGCGCGCTCGCCGGGTGCGACCTGCTGATCGTGCTCGTCGACCATGACCTGTTCAAATCAATCCCGATCGAGGAACGAGGTGACAAGATCGTCTATGACACGCGGGGTCTGTGGCTCGACCAGGCAAACGGCAGCCATGGCAGTCGTTTGCATCGCGCCGCCTGACGCTTGGCGCTTGACGCTCCAACAGCGGCTGCGCATTCAGGCACGATGCTAACACGCCTTGAAACCATCGTTGTCGAAAAGCCTTGGGGCCGGACCGATATTCCAGCCGCGTTCGGCGATTTCGGCGAGCGCCGGATCGGCGAGATCTGGTTTTCGAATCCCGCGGGAGACGACGCGCCGATCATGGTCAAATTCCTCTTCACGTCGGAGCGGCTGTCGATCCAGGTCCATCCCGACGACGAAGCGGCGCAAGCCGCGGGATTCCCGCGCGGCAAGGAAGAATGCTGGCTGATCCTCGACGCCGAACCCGGAGCCGAACTCGGCGTCGGACTGAATGTCGAAACGACGCGCGGGGCGCTGCACGACGCCGCACTCGATGGATCGATCGTCGACATGATCGACTGGCGTCCTTCGAAGACCGACGATTTCGTCTACAACCGCGCGGGCACGATTCATGCGATCGGCCCCGGGCTGACCGTCGTCGAGGTGCAGCAGAATGTCGACTGCACCTACCGTCTCTATGATTATGGCCGGCCGCGCGAACTGCATCTCGACGAGGGCCTCAAGGTCGCGAACCCCGGGCCGGTCCACGATCCGCGCGACACGGTCGTCAACCGCCAAGCCAACCGCATGCTTGTTAGCGGACCGCATTTCCATCTGGCGCAGCTTGCAGCGCCGCTCGACACCTCGCTTTTCAAACAGGCCGGCGGCGAGCTGACTTTCGTTCCGCTCTCAGCCGGATGCCGCGTCGCGGGTGAATGCGTTGCGCTCGGGGAAGCGGTGCTCCTCACCGATCCGTCGACAATCGAGATCGACGAGGGCAGCCGCGCGCTCCTGACCTGGCCCGCCTGAGCCGAGGCCCCTCCCCTTGCGGCCCCGCCCGCCATCGCCCATATCCCGCGCCATGACCAATCCCCATGCGCAAAGTGCCGCGCCCTGGCACGGAACCACCATCCTTTCCGCTCGCAGCCCCGACAAGGTCGTCATTATCGGCGACGGCCAGGTGTCGATGGGCCAGACGGTGATGAAGCCCAACGCTCGCAAGGTCCGCCGCCTCCACGACGGCAGTGTGATCGGCGGCTTCGCCGGCGCCACCGCCGACGCCTTCACGCTGTTCGAACGGCTCGAAGCCAAGCTTGAACGCCATAACGGCCAACTGCTGCGCGCCGCCGTCGAGCTCGCCAAGGACTGGCGCACCGATAAATATCTCCGCAACCTTGAGGCGATGATGATCGTCGCCGACAAGGAGGTCACGCTCGTCATCACCGGCAACGGCGACGTGCTTGAACCCAAGGCCGGCATTGCCGCGATCGGATCGGGGGGCAATTTTGCGCTCTCAGCGGCGCGCGCGCTTGTCGACTATGAAAAGGACCCCGCGGTGCTCGTTCACAAGGCGATGGAGGTCGCCGCCGATATCTGCGTCTATACCAACGACCAGTTCACCCAAGAAATCATCGAAATTCAGGCATAATCAGATGAACAAGGATCTAACTCCAAAGGCGATCGTCGCCGCCCTTGACACGCATATCATCGGCCAGAACGCTGCGAAGCGCGCGGTGGCCGTCGCGCTCCGTAATCGCTGGCGCCGCCAGCAATTGTCGGCCGATTTGCGCGACGAGGTGAGCCCCAAGAACATCTTGATGATCGGCCCCACGGGTTGCGGCAAGACCGAAATTTCACGCCGCCTTGCCAAGCTCGCCGATGCGCCCTTCATCAAGGTCGAGGCGACGAAGTTCACCGAAGTCGGCTATGTCGGACGCGACGTCGAACAGATTGCGCGCGACTTAGTCGAGGAAGCGGTGCGGCTCGAAAAGGACCGCCGCCGCGAAGCGGTGCGCGCAGCCGCCGAAGAGGCCGCGATGGAGCGTCTGCTCGACGCGCTCACCGGCAAGGGTGCGAGCGAGGCGACGCGTCAGAGCTTCCGCCAGCGCATCCGCGAGGGCCATCTCGACGACAGCGAGGTCGAGATCGAGGTTGCCGACGCGCCGAGCATGCCGTTCGAACTGCCCGGCCAGCCGGGGCAGATGAGCATGATCAACCTCTCGGACATGCTCGGCAAGGCGATGGGCGGCGCTCCCAAGAAGCGCCGCAAGCTCAAGGTCATCGACGCCGCGACGCGACTGATCGAGGAAGAACAGGACAAGCGCCTCGACCAGGACGACGTCGCGCGCATCGCGCTCGCCGATGCCGAGGCCAACGGCATCGTCTTTCTCGACGAGATCGACAAGATCGCGGTCAGCGATGTCCGCGGCGGCTCGGTGAGCCGCGAGGGCGTCCAGCGCGACTTGCTTCCGCTGATTGAGGGAACGACCGTCGCGACAAAGTATGGCCCGATGAAAACCGACCATATCCTCTTTATCGCATCGGGCGCCTTTCACGTCGCAAAGCCGAGCGATTTGCTCCCCGAGCTCCAAGGCCGCCTGCCAATCCGCGTAGAGCTCGGCGCGCTGACCGAGGAGGATTTCGTCCGCATCCTCAGCGAGACCAAGGCCGGCCTGCCCGAACAATATGTGGCCCTTCTCGGCACCGAGGGCGTGACGCTGAACTTCACGCCCGAGGCGATCGCGCGCGTCGCGAAGCTCGCGGCCGAGGTCAACGAGAAGGTCGAGAATATCGGCGCGCGTCGTCTGCAGACGATCATGGAACGACTGGTCGAAGAAATCAGCTTCACCGCTGAGGACGTCGGCGGCACGACGCTCGAGATCGACGCCGCCTACGTCGAACGTCAACTTTCCGAAATCGTGGGCGACACCGACCTCAGCAAATATGTACTTTGATCATCGGATGCCGCTCGGACACTTGTGGCTGAGCGGCACCGGCAGACAAGGCCGTAGGGCTCGTGGGGCGGTATCGGCCAACCATCTGGTTGTCGAACGAACGGATGATCGGTGGCTCAACGAACATCGGCTCAGCCACAGGTGCCGCCCCCCGCTTGAGCTTGCCCCGCTGCACTCCGTCGCTGGCGCAGCAGAGTCGATCGGCAATTTCAGCAACACAATGAGTATCCGGTGAAAATCAGATCATGTTCAATGTCCTCCCGCCGAGGCTTTGGACGTATCACCGGCACATGCTTACGACGGTCCAATTCGATCAGCGTTTTGAATCGGCAGGTTCACCTCGCTCTCCGTCCGTTGTCAGCGGCGTTGCCGGTGGACGAACGACAATGGGAACGCCGAGCTTCTCGGCGATCTTGCGAAGAGATTTATATGCAGTCTTGCGACGGTTCGGCGGGATTTTCACCATTTGAATCTTCACGTTCCTTAGTTGAGGTGGATTTCCATGCCACTTAGCCATTTGTTGATTTGAACATGATATCGGGCCCGACATGGAGCCCGTTCGTGACGCCATTTATTATGAACAACTGGCCCGCGTCGCCCGCCTGAAAGCGAGCGCGACCGGCGATCCATTTTTGGCTATCCGGCTTCGTGAGGCGGCAATCAGGCACGAACGAATAGCGCGGAAGCTCCATCGCGATTCAGCGTGATGGAGACAGAGGATGAGGGCGGGTATGGCGAATGCGCCCTCAATCGTCCGCGCCATCGAATATAATCTCGCTATCGTCATAGGGTTGCCCGTCGTACTCGTCCGACGACGGCGCCATGTAGAGTCCGCCACAGGCAGCGTCCAAGAAGCGACGTACAGTAAGCACAGCGTCCTGCTCACCACTGGTAATGAGTTCGATCGGAGACTCTCCCGCGAAAACGGGGGCTTTATGAGGCCGCTTTAGCCATTCCACAGCCTTATCGTCGTCGGCGAAGAGAGTTCTAAGGCCTTTGTACACGCCGAGGACCGCTGAAATCCGCATCAAAACATCGAGATTCAGGGTAATGTCCCGACGCTCGCGAGCTTTCTTGATCCAGCCATGATAGGTCGATCGAGCCGGATGGCCGAGGATCAACCGGCGCTTTACCTCAGTCAGTCCCCAAAGGTCGGCAATAGCAATGAAGGCGCGCAGGCCAGGCCCGCTTAGTCGGCGGCGGTCAGCTATCGCAAACCGTTCGATAGCAGTCCTGGCGGCGGATCCAGAACGCGGGGAACCGGGGGACTTCTCCATCGCCTCACTCCTCCGCCGCTGCTGACCCGATCCTAGCACTAGACCTGCCGGCATTTTTTTCGGGAGGTGGCACGGCAATCAGCAGCGCGTCACGAATTAGCGCCATTGCGCCCGCGCCGCGGTCATGATCGCGAAGCAGGAATTCTTCGTCGATCGCCGGTATGCCTTCCAGCTCGTAGGCGGCCTGTTGAACGCGCACCTTATAGCTAGAGATGCGGCCGCCCGCGACATTCCCGACGGTGATCTCGCCGATCTTATACTTCCGCTCCTCGCGGCCCCAAGGCCAGATCTCGATATTTACCACCAGCATGGCTTCTTCCTTTTCATAATCGTCAGTGCTGTCCCGCTTTTCGCGGGTCAAAGCCACTCAGAACTCAGGGCGTCGAAGTCGGCCGCCCGTTCCAGGCCGTGCTTTGTCAATTTGAATGCGGGTTTGCTTGCATCCTGATCGGGCACAAAATGGAGCGCGCGTTGGATCAGGCAGGGCCGATACTCCCGGAACCAGACGGGAACGAGGCCGTCGATCCCGATGTCGACCAGCACTCGCTTCTCGCCGACGCTCGGCCGTGCGACTCGGACCAGCAGGGCGTCGCAGCGCGACAAGCACATGATGTCCTCGACAACATGATGATCGCCAGCGGCCGAGGGTTTGGTGGGGACGATGAGCAGATAGGCGTCGGCAGCGATCAGATAATGCGCGCATTGCACGGGCAGGATCGGCGGCTTCTCGTCGAGATCGAGTTCGGCGACCTGGATGATGGCGAGCGCCGCCATCAGCGTTTCCATTTCTTCGGCCCGCTCGGTCGCGGTGGGGTATTTTGACATGTACATTCCGTTCGTTGGCAGCGCCGGCTGGGCAGCGGCTGCTTTCCTTCATTCGCTCCAGTCGCAGCTGGACCTTTTTCTTTCGAGGCACTTCGCGACGTCAGTCGCCACGCGCTGGCAAGAGGCCGCTTCGTCAGGCGCCGTGCGCGCTGCGTCCCCGCCCCGCCTGCCATTCGGCCCACTCCGCGGCGAAGATCGCCTTGCCGGGATCTGCCGCCAATGGCCGGACAAAGTCGGTGAAGCCGTAGCTTTTGAGTTCTCTGGCGAGCGCCATCAGATGGACGTGGGGAGGATTGGTCGAGCCTATCTGGACCGGGAGGTGGAACGCAGCGACGACGGCAAGATTGCGTTCGCGGCAGAGCCGCTCGCGAGCGAACGCTCGTACGTCTTCCCAGATGGCGTGGATGCGGTCCGCGTCGGGAAAGCGGATCGTCATCATGACGAGCAAATCCTTCAAACCTTCACAGGCTTGCTCCTCATACTTCTCGCACAGTCGTTTGGGGTCTAGGCAATCGTCGTGCGCCATCGGCGGAAGCAGGACGTCCCAGCGGTAGCAGGTAGGCTCCCATGGTGCGGAGGCATCGGCCTTGCGCCCCGGCGAGAGACGCCGGAGCACGGAAGCAGGAGCGGTCTGGATCGCTCCCTTTCCGATTCGGCGTCGGACCACCCCGAAAACGAGGTGGGGATCGCTGCCGCCCTCTACGGGCACGAAATCGAGGCCGTCGGGCGCAGGTCGCTTTTTCATCTCCATGACCAGTCTCCGCGCAGATGGGCATCGAGATGCGCGCTGGCGCGCTCGATCCCGGCCGTCCGATCCCAGTCGTCGGCGTAAGGCGCGTGTTCGGTCAGGAAGAGCCCGTGTGGCAGCAATCGGACGGAGGGGCCATTGCCACAGGGCACCAGCCAACTGTCGCCGGAGAGGCCACGGAACAGCCGATAGTCTTGCAGCCACCGGAAATAGCCGTCGTCGGGCAGGACGAGATCGACCGTTACATCGGTGACCGAATGGTCCTGTGCGTGCCGCAGCAGCAATACCCGATGCTGGCTCGCGATCGCTTCGGCCTCCGCCTCGATGAGAAACAGCGGCGCGCAGCACGCGGTCGCTCTCACGATGACTGCGGGCGTCTCGATTACCAGGCTATCGGCCAGAAGACCCGCCATATTTAGCCCATCCTGGCTCGCGCGGCTGTGCATCAGCGATGCCAGATAGTGCATCAGCTTCATGTCGGTGCGTGTCGCGGTCGGCAGCGGGACGCCGCCTTTTATCGCAAGGTCGAACAGGGTCGAGGGCGGCTCGATCACGAGATCGATGGCGCCGTGCGGTGGATAGAAGTTCGTCATTGGGCTTACTCGTCTTGAACGAGCCCGTGTGCCGGGGCTCGCGGCAGCCCCGGCGTCAGATGTCTTTCATCCTTCTCGCAGGGCCAGCCTGCGCCTTCTCTTCTGTCAGAATTTTTCTTTTAGAACTTCGGCGTGTGCAGCCTTTTTGTCCAATGTCGCGGCAATACCTAGGTCACCGGTCGGTCGCGACGACATGCGCCTTGTATGTGGCACGCTTGGAATAGGCGCCGCATTATATCTGGAAATCTATTCCTCGCATCGATCATCTCATCTGGCCAGGCAGCCGACTGCAAGCCGGCCGTCATCCGGAAAGGAGAAGGTCCAATTTCGTGCGCCCCGTCGTAAGTGGTAAGAAAATGCCACCGTAGAGATAACTTTTCGATTGGAACGCCCAGTTCCCAGCATGAGAGCATGCTACCCGCTACCTTAAAGCAGGCACCCAAGCTTCAAGCTCAGAAATTCGGTCTAGGCAAACCGCGTGCACAGCCTGCCCTAATGCGTCAACGTTCCCGCTCAGCCGAAGCAATTCTTCGTGGCTGATACGGTAATGCTTCGAGTATCGAGCCTTAACATAGGCCTCCTTCAGCTTCTCAAACAGCGCGCGGTCTTCGCGCCGCTCTCGAGGCCACACGTCGACGAGGCGCAGATCTATCCGCTCCGCCTGCGTCCGCAGAAACGCGAGATTATGGACGTGGGGTGTATAGAAGGTGCACACTAGGAGCACACAGTGATAGAGGCTTTCGGTCGCCTGATGCAGAAGAAAAGCAGATCGCTTGTAGCGTCCCTTCGCTATTAGATGGCTGGCGCTATCCCGAAAATCTTCGGCAGCGGGTATCCACTCAGCGAAATACTCCTTCGCCATCGCCAGCGCCTGTTCGGGCGTCTTCGGTTTTGGAGTATGGAGTTCCTTGTCATCGTAGCTGTAGAGCGCGATGCCGTCTTTCGCGACGTCCATGAAAAAATATCGCCCGTGGGCGAGACCGTTGTTCACTTCTTGCAGCGTATGCACGATGAAATTCACGGGCGTGTGCAGACTCCTGTCGATCGCAAGTTCGCGGATGAGCCGATCATCTAATTTCAGCCAATAATCGACGCGTTCTGTTAGGCGCTTGTCATTGACGATGATGAGCAAATCAAAGTCGGACAAATATCCCTTGGCAGTATGGGGCTCATCGACCCAGCCGCCGCGGGCGTAGCTGCCGTACAGGATAATCTTTTCGATCCGCCCTTTCTTCTTCCACTGCTTTTGGGCGAGCGCCAGTGCATCCTCGAATTCCTCGAAAATGATCTGGACAACGCGCTCCAATTCACGCTGCTTATTCGCGGGGAGATGGTCCAGGTCAGTACGCATGATCAGCTTTACCCTGTCCGGCTAGCCGCTGATTGGCAAGCGCCAAACTCGCTTAGCGCCGCCAAAACCGCCGTCGGCGCGGCGGCTCGGGCTCCAAGACATCGGCGATTATCTCAAGCCCACGACGCAGCGCCGCTTCCACTTCAGCAATGCTGATGGAATGTAGATGCGCAAGTTCTATAAAGGTCGCCTCTTCAACGAAATGTCCCAGAAATATCTTACGATCGAGCGGTGCCATCTGCTCCAACGCCTGTTCCAGTTCGCGAATTACAGGAAGTTTTTTTGCGGGCAATCTGATCATTCTTTCGGGTCCCGGCAGTTGCCCGTAGAGGCCCATTAAGGGTCAATGTCGCCCGCATCGATGAAGCGGCCGACATTCGAAGGCATCGGCGGACGGCGTCCGCTCGCCCCTTCCCTCTTTCACATTTGCAAATCTGCTGCCGCGATATCTATCGCCCCCCCCTTCCCCTTCACTTGTCGACCCGTGACCGCGCATTTGGTGGATGCCACCAGTCGGGTCGGTTTGGCGCGACGGTCACAAGCTTGAAGTTCCGCGTCGAACCACAATTCTGGCTGTATCAGTGACGAAACCGCAATAACGATCCTACGTCGGGGCGTCGGGCGCTGGTAGCATCAGGTTGCGACGCTCGCCCTCGCTTCACCACATCTGGAGCAGCCGCCCTAGCTACGGCGAGGGCATCGTGCTGTGTTCCATGCATCCTTTGCGTCGTTCAGCAGGGATTTCGACGCAGTCCCAAGCTAGCAGCGCGTGGCGAAAGTCATGAAGAACCTTTCAGAAAGATCCTGACCCCCCTGCCAAAGAAATTTTCCAAAAGATCCACAAATATCCACAAATACCCACAAAGATCCATGAATCCCCCAAAGTATTTATTCACCCTATCGCTCTTAGGAGAAGCAATCTGGAAGTTACGCTAGGCCACCTCGAACACGAGCCACTTCATTCTCGCAAGCAGATCCAAGTCATATTCTGGACTAAGATCGCCAGATCGGTTATACATTTGGCAGTAGAATCGCCCGACTCGGGATAGATTGGCTGATTTACTAATATTTTGCTTATGAAATCGGAATAGCATCAAGAAGGAGCTGACCCAAATGGCCGACGACAAGCCACCCGAACCCGCGTCCGCTTCCGAACGCATTTATCGTGAAATTAAGAGGCATCTTATGGAAGGATATTGGCCTCCGCGCACCCATCTGCATCCAGGAAAAATCGCAAAAATGCTATCTATCACGAAGAGCAGCACGGTGGTCCGCGAGGCTCTTTATCGGCTGTACGGCGAGGGGATGGTCGCGCACATGGAGGGGCGAGGATTCTATGTGCCGTGAATAAATGAAGCCATGCCTCGTAGCCCAATTGAGGATGATATCGGACTTGGACTAACCAAACGCGCCCTGATTTGTTGCGGCTGCCGAAATTTTCACGTTGGGAGAGATGGATCGCATCGAAAGACAATCTTCCACGGTGTTTTGCTTGCCAATTTTATCAGCCATCGGCATTACGGCACAGCGCGGCGAGCAGATTGGCAGCAACCGCGTGGAAGTTCCGTCACGCATTATGAACGCTTGTCCTCAATGGACGGGTGACCCGACCTTAAAGTTGCCGCAGGGCGATTTGACGGCGGCGAAGCGGGAAACGACTTGTGGGCGGGTGGCAACCCGCCTGCTCGCATTGCCATTTCAGATCAGTCCTGTGGCATTTTCTTCATTTAGTCGCGACCGTTCTACGCGAGCACTGCTGCCTTCAACGTCGGATCGGGCTGGAGAACCGGAAAGGCCGGTTAACATTTCAACGGCCGCCCGTGTCCCCAACGAGGGGAACGCCGAATTGGACAGAGCCTTTCGCGATGACGGCGCCATATTGCTTCGCTACCTTGGGCGACACGTCGGTCCAGAGGCAGCCCCCGATCTTATGCAGGAAGTGTTCTTGCGCGCCGTCGGCAGCGAACAGCGGAATCGCCTCGCAAACCCGGCTGCCTTTCTCCAGCGCATTGCTCGAAACCTGCTGATCAATCGCGCAGTCAGTAGCCGACGCAACAAGATCGTCCTTCTTCCGCTTTTGGAAGAACATGATCTTGCCAGTCCGCCGGAGCAAGATCTCGGCATGGAAGCCGCCGACCTGCTCCGGCTTTACAACAGCGCCGTTATGGGCCTCAGCGAAAAGACCAGGCGAGTTTTCCTGATGCACCGCGTCGAGGAACTTAGTTATCGCGAGATCCATCAGCGATTGGGGATCAGCATCGCAACGGTTGAATATCATATGATGAAAGCGCTGGCACATATCGCACAAGTGGTGGACCCGATCGATGAATGACAACGAGAGCGCGAAATCAGGCGGCGACACCCCCAGCAAAGATGAGGCTCTTGCATGGGCCATCAAGATGCGCGGCGAAATGACCAAACAGCTTCAGGTGCAATTCGAGCGGTGGCTGGCGGCATCACCCCAACATAAGCAGGCGTATGACCGCTATTCGCGCGTGATCTCGCAAGCCGAGATACTCAAATCTTCGGGGCAAGCGGACGAGGCAACCACCGCAAAACTCATTACACGCTCTTCAAAACGCTGGATGATGATGGGCGCGGCCGTTGCGGCGGTTATCGTACTCGCGATCACAATTAGCGCCGGTGGAACTCCAATCCCAGGTTCAGATGTCGCCCTATCTGCCCATGCTGCGGAACCACTGGTGACGCAGCGTGGCGAAATTCGCAGTTTCAAACTTGAGGATGGATCCATCGCAACGCTCGATTCCAACACCAGGATAGAGGTATCGGTATTCCCGGATACCAGATATGTACGTGTAGCGCATGGCCGAGCTCGGTTGAGGGTTACCGATGACGTCCGCCCTTTCCGCCTCGCGGCTGGCCAAGGCATTGTGTCGACGAACGAAGGCGTCGTCGACGTGATGATAAGCGAAGACCGCCAGATCCTGGTGGAATTGATCAGCGGAAAAGCCGATCTTGCAGTGGCGTCGCGTGCGACCTCCGCCGCCGCAGCGCCGAAATCGCTCCGAACCCGCACGGCGCTCCAATATCGGGCTGACGATCCACAGGTTCATTCCACCGCGCGGCCCAGCGTCAATTCTTCCGCGGAGTGGCCGTCGGGTTGGGTCGAGCATCGTTCAATCCCGCTGGATCAGCTAATTTCGGAAGCCAACAGATACGCATCTGTGCCAATTATTGTGGAAGATCGAAAGCTTGCCAAGCGAGATGCAGCAGGGCGCTTCAAGATCAGCGACACGGAGATGTTCCTGACGCGGATCGCGGACTTGTTCGATCTTACGATACACCGGCGTCCGGACGGCATCTACCTCCGCAGCCAATAAAAATTTACCGGTCGCCTAAGGTCGGCTTCTCCAAACTTGTCGAAGCATTCCCGATAGCCCTGCGCGCGGCGCAGGCAATTCGGGGAGGCATTATGAAGATTTGGAAATCACGCACGGTACCGGCGCTGCTGGTCGGCACGATCATGGCGTTGTCACCGCTGGAATTGGCCGCTCAGGAAACCGAGCGCTACATATTCGACATTCCGGCACAGGACTTGGGCGATGCGTTGAGAACGGTCGCGGCAACGGCCGACTGGGAACTCTATGCCGCAGCGGAAGAGATAAACGGCGTTTCCGTCACTCCGCTGCAGGGGAACTTCACGGCCAAAGAGGCAATTGAAAGGCTGCTGCAAGGGACATCGCTGATAGCCCGTTTCGACAATGGGTCAGTAGTGATCCGGGTGCGACCCGGGTCCGGCGCGCGCGCAGACCAGGCATACGAGGAAGCCATAGTGGTGACGGGAACGCGCATTGAGGGCGCGCCTCCGGCCGCCCCCGTCATCACGATCACGAACCAAGAGATCACGGACGCCGGCCTAGCTGATCTTGGCGAAGTAGCGCGTAGCCTTCCTCAGAATTTCGGAGGTGGCCAGAACCCGGGGATCGGCTCGGCCCAAGGCACGCAAAACGAAAACGTGAACGTCAACGGCGCGTCGACTTTCAACCTTCGTGGCATCGGTCCCAACGCTACCCTCACTCTGCTGAACGGCAACCGCTTCGCCTATAGCGGGACAAACAGTGTGATCGACGTGAGCGCGATTCCGGTTGCCGCAGTCGAGCGCATCGAGATCGTCACCGACGGCGCATCGGCGATATACGGTGCCGACGCCGTCGCTGGTGTGGTGAATATCCTGCTGCGCAAGGACTATGAAGGGTTCACGACGACCGCGCGGATCGGCAGCTCGACGGATGGTGGTAATTTCCAGCAGCAGTATAGCGTGCTTGGCGGAACGAAATGGACGAGCGGCGGATTCATCGCTGCCTATGACTATTTCGACAACAGCGCGATCCGCGCCAGCGATCGCAGTTTTTCGTCAAGCAGCAATCCCGCCTCTACTTTCTATCCCGAACTGAGGCGCCATAGCGTGCTTCTCAGCGCCCACCAGCGGTTCGCCCCGAGCGTGCGCCTTAAAGCAGACCTCATATACAAGCGCGGCGAGATGACATCTGTTCGCGGCCTGTTCGTCGATCGGCCGGTTGAAACCCGCGGTACCCGAGTTGTAAATGAGTTCGAGACCTTCGGGATCGCCCCGACGATCGAGATTGACATCGGCAGTGACTGGCACACGCGCCTGACGGGATTCTACGGCACTGACAAGACGTACGGCGTCACCGACAATTTCACGAATGGCGTTGCCGCCAAGCTGATCCGGATCTTCGACAATCGCAATATCGCGATGGAGGCAGGCGCGGAGGGCCCGCTGTTCGCCCTGCCCGCGGGCGATGTCCGGCTGGCAGCGGGCGGAGGCTGGCGTCAGAACCGCATTCACGGCGAATTCTCCGGGCGCAACATCACGCCCGCCCGAGAGAATAAATTTGCTTACGCCGAATTATTCATGCCACTGGCTAGCCCGGATCAGAACCTCGGCTTCGCCCATCGCGCCTCCTTCACCGCGGCTTTGCGCTGGGAGGATTATTCGGATTCGGGCAGCATTGTGACGCCGAAGCTGGGACTGGTCTATTCACCCGTGCCGGAGTTCAGTCTCGGTGCCTCTTGGGGCCGGTCCTTCAAGATGCCGACGCTCATCCAGCAATATACCGGATACTCGGCAAGTCTGGTGCCGGTCACCGGCTATGGTACGCAGTTTCCGGCAGGTTCGACCTTTGTGTACATCGGCGGCCCCAATCCGGAGGTCGGTCCTGAACGCTCGGAGAATATGACGCTGAGCGCGACGTTCCGGCCGTCATCACGCCTCGAAATTATTACGAGCCTTTTCCATATCGACTATCGCGACCGCGTCGCACCGCCACTGAGATCGGTGCTGGGGGCGCTGACCGACCCGCTCTACTCGCAGATCGTGACCTTCAACCCGACCGCGGCCGAACTCGATGCCGCGATCGCGGGCGCCGCCGGCCCGCTGGCGAACGGCACGACCGGCCCCTATGACCCTGCCAACGTCGTTGCTCTTCTCGACGGGCGCGACCGCAATATCGCCGAGCAGAGATATCGCGGTGCAGATCTCGCAATCCGCTACCGCGCTTCCCTGAGCGGGGGCCGGTCACTGACCCTCAGCGCCGGGGCGACTTGGCTAGACAGCCAACAGCGTCTGCTTCCCGATCTGCCGATCACTGACCTCGCGGGGAATATTTTCAACCCGCCGCATTTTCGCGCGCGCGGCGGTGCGACTTATGGGGGGGACCGGTTTACGATCGCGGCCTTCTCGAGCTTCACTGGTGGTGTGACGGACCGACGCCGCGCAGTACCGATCGAGATTTCTTCAGTTGCGACCTTCGATCTGACCGGCCGCATCAAGGTCGCGGGCGTCGCCGACCTCACGGTTAGCGCCCTCAACATATTCAATGCGAAGCCGGAGCAAATACTCGTGGCGGCGCCAAACGACACGCCCTTCGATTCGACGAATTATTCCGCCATCGGGCGTTTTCTCGCCCTGACAATCAGCCGCGATTGGTGAGGTCGAGGCGATGCTGAACTGCCATAAGACCGGCCTGTTCGCCGCGGCGTTCCTTGCCGCCGTGGCCCTCTCCCCTGCCTCCCCGGCGGGGGAGAGAAAGGGCCGGCCCTGGACGTTTGAGGATATCCTGCTGGTGCCAGAGGTGAACGAACTCGCGCTTTCGGCGGACGGGCGCTTTGCGATTTACACAGTAGAAGCCGCCGACGCGGAAACAAAGCGGACGCGGGCGCAGCTCCGGATCGTCAATATCGGTGCGCGGACGCAGCGCAGTATCGCAAGCGCCGCCATCGCGAGGTCGTTCCGGAATATCCCAGGCACCGAGGACTGGAGTGCCCTTCTCGATATCGGGGAGGGACTGCAGCTTTACCGAGTCTCGATCGATGGCAAGATCAGTACCGTAGTTTCAAACCGCAAGTTGGTCTCGGTCGGCAAGGCAGACCATTCCGTACCTATGGGCGGCGGAACTCCTCCACATGAGATCGGTATTTTGGCCTATGATTGGTCTCCCGACGGGCAATGGCTCTGGTATTCACAGCTTAGGGCGAAGCCGGATCAACCTCTTGTCCGCTTTGACGAGGCCGTGACCGGTCTGCGCAGCCGCAGGCGCTCAACGATTGAAGCTGAAGTCGATTTCTTCCTGCGCGCGCCGGACGGAAGCATCGACAGGGTAATCACCCGTCCAACCAGCGATCGAATGGCGATGCACGCGGGCGGCAAGGTTATCTGGCGCGATGACGAGATTCTCTTCAGGACCGAGGCGCCCGACGGCTCGCCGGGCAGCGTCTTCGAGACGCGCGCATGGAACCGCAGGCAGAAGAGCATCCGTATCGTATCGAACGAGCGCGACGCGCGTACGCTAACGATGCTCAGAGGGCCGCGAGGCGGTGCACTCTCCACTTCGGGCATCGGTGGTGCACTCGAACTCATAGAAAGCGGCCCGGGTGAAGAGCCCCACCGCTACGGCCGATTCCCTTTCACTATCAGCGACAGCAATTACGCGGCTACGCGCGATGGGCGGAAAACGATCGTGGGCACACGCAACCTCGGCACGTCGCGCTATGGCCTTGCGCTGGTGGAGGAAACCAGAGTCCGCGAAGTAACCGGCACCGGCAGCCTCACCAAGTGCAGTTTCGATAATCGGCTCCATCTTGCGATCTGCGTGGAGGAAGGCATATCGACGCCGCCAAGACTTGTTCGTGTCGACCTTGCCCGCCGCGCCATCGAGCCCATCGTGACAGTATCTCCACGCCATGAGGAGATCATGCCACTCCAAGTGCGGGCCGAAACTTGGACCAATCGTAACGGGTACAAGGCGGCGGGCTATATACTCTACCCGCGAGACTTTCGCCCCGACACACGTTATCCTGCAATCGTTATCACGCATGGCTTTGACGCCGACGACCGCTTTGCCAAGGCGGAAAACCAATGGAACTATCCTGCTCAGCTCTTTGCCGAGCGCGGCTATATCGTGCTGTTAATCAACGATCCGCTGCCATATCAGTCGGCAGATCTGCGCGCCGCCTACAGTGCTTGGTCTCGAGGTAGCGGCCCACCCGATCCGGAGACAGTGCGACAGCTCATCTGGATTGAGGGCGTCAATAGCCTTGTGGACGCGGTAAACGGTCTTGCGACGGAGGGTCTCATCGACCCTGCCCGCGTTGGCATCGCGGGCTACAGTCGCGGCGCCCAGATGGTCAACGTCGCTGTCACGCGGACCGAAATCTTCAGCGCTGCGTCGAGCGGCGATGGCGGCTTCCTAGAGCCTTCCGGCTACGCCGGATGGCCGGCGAGCTACGACCCCGTCTATGGCGGGTCCCCGATGAGCGAGCATTGGGAACAATATCGCCGCTTCGCTCCCTCCCTCAACGCCACGAAAGTCTGCACACCGGTCTTGCAGCAGGTCGCGGCCGCCTCCCCGTCGCAGGCCGAACTGTTCGATGCACTCCGAGCAGCAAAAGTGCCGACCCAGCTAACGTACTATCTTGGCGCCAGCCCCGCGTCCGACGAGACGCACATTTTTCATATTCCCTCGAATCGGATGCTGGCCATGCGTGAGAATATGGCATGGTTCGACTATTGGCTGCAGGGCAAGCGCGATGCGGACGCCCCCTTCCCGGAGCGCTTCGCAATGTGGGACCGCATGGCCGAAAGCGGGAAACCGCGCTGCGACACCGCCGTGTCTGCGCCGTAGCTCAACCGCTATTCCACCGCCGTGCCCAACTCTCCGCCGCGGCGAATGATAGAATGCGTTGCTCCCGCGCATTACCCCGCCAGGAAATATCTTCGCGCACATCCAAGAAGGATAAATCGATGATGCCGGCGGCGGCCAGGGCGCCACCGCGAAGCATATCGTGAAGGCGATCGCGCTGCGTGCTATAGATCGAGAGGTTGAACTCAGCCGGACCTCCCTTTTGCGACCGGTCAATGATCTTTTTCGGAAGCCGGTTTGAAAACGCGGAGCGCGCGACGGCGCGGTCGCGTCCGTCGGCTATCCAGTGCCAAGTAGGAATAGAGAGGCACAATTCCACGATCGGTTGGGAGAGCAATGGCGCGATGTGCGGCGGCGCGCTGCGCCGCGGATAAAGCTCGATGCTTTTTTGCGCGCGCATTAGAAACGCGACATGTACTGTCTTCCCGGGGAGGGCGTCGGCAGGCGGCAGGAGCCAAGGATGAGAAAAGCCCTGCGCCTCAATCCGCTCCACAAGCTTCCTTTCAAGGCCAAGCTCGCTGTATCGCGGCACATGCGCTCCGCCGGCGCGCCTGTGCCGCGCCCAAGCATGCTTAAGTACCGTAAACATGTCTGCACCGGTGAGGCTCGAAATGTTCCGAACCGTTTTGCCGATCGCCGTGCTTGGTCCTTCGGACAGAAAATGATCGAGCAGCGGAACGGCGCTGCGAATGCTGCAAAATATTCCGTCGCCTCCATTGCCGGAAAAATGCGCATCGATAGGCATTTCTAACTGCAATCGCCGGTGAACGGCGCCAACCGCCTGTTTGAATATCGGAGATATTGGCCAAGGGTGATGAGGCGTGACGGCACGCTCGAGGTGAATATCAGCAAGGTCGAGCGGCGCATCGCGTAAGGGGATTCCTAGCGAACTCGCGACGGATTGCGCATAAGGACGCTCATCGCCAGCAACGCCTGGACTGACGAGCGTTAGGGTTGTCAGTCGTTCCGATCGCGGCGTGGCCGCCACGGCAACGATTGAGGAATCCAGACCGCCAGATGATCCCAGCAGGATCGACGGAAAACAGCTAGACCAAGTGCCTACACAATCCGCAATCGTCTGGCGAAGGTGGCTCGCTTCTTCCTCGATGGACATTTTTCTGGGAGCCACATGGTCCCACGGTGACCACCATGGCTCGACCGTCGCGCCCAGCCGGTCCACAATGAGGCACTCTCCCGCAATCAGTTCCTCAACGCCGACAAGACAGGTTTTTCGGCCGCGAGCATCTCCTGACGCCAAGATGCGACCGATTTCTTCAAAGTCGATTCTGCCCGCCCCGGGTACCGCCAGATCGGTGATATCGCCAGCCAGCGCCGTCTCCACCCCCGCGCGCCGGATATAGCAAGGCAATAGACCGGACGGGTCCCGCAGCACGTAAAGCGCGCCGCCCTCCGTAATATGGACGAAAATATAACCGCCCCAATAGCCGGTAAGCAGGGCTCGTCCGTTGGCAGCAGCGAGCGCGCTCCCGTCTGTCCCTGCCCCTTCGCGCACGCGCACGCTCGGCGGCCCCTTTCGGAACAAGTATCCCAAGACCACGGTCCTCGCGTCGATCGCGATCATCGGTTCATCCGACCAGAGCATCACATGTGCGACGTTGAAGTCTGGAGGGCGCCCGAAGATTCTATGCCCCTCCGGAGGCTTCCCGGATGCGACATTGACGTCGATGTAGAAACCGCCAGCCATCAGACAGCAAATATTGGCTGGTATCGGCGGACGATATCGAGAGTATCGGTAAGAACGACGTCTTCGGCCTGCACCCAGCAATGCGCCGAGAACGGCATCGTGACCCCAAACACGAGTCTGGCGTCGCAGCCCCTCTGCGCCAAGAGGCGTTTCATCGCAATTCCGCGCACGAGGCATTGGTCCTCGGCGGAGACCAGCCGTCTACTGAGGAGAAAAGCCGCGGCGATATTCTGACTGACGCGCTCGTCACAAGAATTGTTTCGGGGACGACTTCGCTCCAGTTGCCGCACAATATCGAGCATGCCGACCCGACGAAGCTCGGCGCGCACACGGCGCTGCATCCAGATTACTTGCAAGATATGCGGCACAGAGGAAGTCCCGAGCGGGCAATCAACCAGGCTGGCAGCAGGACGCATGAAGGTGGGCGGCGCCAACAAATCTTCGGCTTGGACCGGCCCGATCAGGCCGGCGGTAAGAAGCTGGGAGAGCGCATGGTCGCTTGGCGCTCCGGTCAAATAGCCTTCGAAGGCAGAGTGAAAATGGCGCGGAAGGAGAAAATAGCGGTCGGCCCGCAAATCGAAGAAGATGCGATCGTCGCCGATCCTACAATGGTGAAGGCCTGGGCGCAGGTAAGATGACATACTCGGCATTGGTGTGATTACGACTGCGGTCGGCGTGCCCCCGTCCGGCGGCACGCCGAACGCTTTCAATCGTCGGTGCTGATCGCGCCGACGAGGCCATAATGATCGCCATCCTCGAAATCGGGCTCGCCGAGTTGCTTGATGCCGCGCGTCTCGATGCTGATGGCACCGAGATCAATCATTTCGTCATTGTCCAAGATCGTCATGGTACTTTCCTTTCAATATGCGACAAATTCGAGTCGCAATCAAATAATACCCTCAACAAAACGATGAATCAACCATGTACTTTCGAGTACCATCCGCACGCACTTCAAATATGTTCCAAACATATTGGAAATATATTCGGAACATATTCCGATTATATTCCCTGTGTATTCCAATGAAGCTTACTGCATATCGATCACGGAAATTTTTCACCGTGGCGTGAAGGCCGCCTTGCGGGAAGCTGCTCTGGGGTGCTGATAGCCGCTCTTTGCGAGGAGCGGTGATGAACGAGGATGTTGGAGCGTCGGGAGCGAGTGCTCTTGCGACCGGTCATATGAGTGATCGTATGAGCCGTCGGATCGCGGTCGTGGGCGGGCGTCGCCGTTGGTCGGTAGATCAGAAGCTGGCGATCAGTGACGAGCAGCTCGACATTTCCCCGGTCCAGTGGCGCGTCATCCGCACCGTGCGGCCCCAAGTGTAGCTGCCGCGCTTGCGACAAGATCGTCCAGGCGCCGGCGCCGGTAAAAGCGATCGCGCGCGGCAAGGCCAGCTTTACGACGCTCGCCCATGTCGTCGTCCACAAGTTCGATCATCATCTGCCGCTCTATCGCCAAGCAGAGATGATGGCGGCGCAGGGTATCGACATCGATCGCTCGACGCTCGCCGGCTGGGCGGGCCGGGCCGCGCCGCGCACCTGCTCGACCCCATCGTCAGCCGCATCCGTGGGCAAGGACTGAAGGCCACCAAGCTCCACACCGACGAAACGCCGGTGCCGATGCTCGTGCCCGGCAAGGGCCGGACTGCGCAGGCGCGGCTCTGGGCTTATCTCGTTGATGATCGCGCGTCGGGCGCCGCAAACCCGGCGCTCGCCTGGTATCGGCTCACCCCCGATCGCAGCGGCGTCCATCCGCAGAGCGAGCTCAGGTCGTTCACCGGCCTTCTCCAGGCCGACGGCTATGCCGGATATGAGAAGCCGTACGAGGGAAGTCGCATCCAGGAGGTCGCCTGCTGGGCGCACTTCCGGCGCAAGATCTTCGAGTGCCATCAGACGAGCCCGACTCCGCTCACCACCGACCTGTTGACACGCATCGCCGGGCTTTACCGGATTGAGGAGGACGTTCCCGGCCAGCCGCCCGACATCCGGCGCCGACATCGACAAGAGCAAGCAATGCCACCGATCGACGCGCTTCGCGGCGCGATCGACGACGCCCTGCGCCGCCTGTCGCCCAAGTCGGCGATGGCGAAGGCGCTCGCCTATGGCCGCAAGCGCTTGGACGCGCCCACCCGCTACATTGATGACGGCATCGCGGAGATCGATAACAATATCGCCGAGCGCGCGATCCCGCGCCATCGCGATCGGTCGCAAGAACTGGCTGTTCGCCGGATCGAAGGCCGGGGGCGAACGCGCCGCCGCGATCTACTCCGTCATCGAGACCGCGAAGCTCAACGGGGTCGAGCCGCAGGCCTATATCGCCGATGTCATCGAGAAGATCGCCTCAGGCTGGACCGCCTCCCGCTGGGACGAGCTCATGCCGTGGAACTGGACAGCACAGACTACACCCGCCAGCATGGCGGCATGACCGACCAGATCGCCCGGATTCGCATCACCCTCGAAGACATGAAGCCCGCCGTGTGGCGCCGTGTTGAACTTCCCGCCACCAATAGCCTCAAGACCCTGCACCTCGCGATCCAGGCCTGCATGCTCTTCGAGAACTACCACCTGTTCCGGTTCGATATCGGCGATGCCGCTTATGGCAGCCGCTTCGACGACGATGATTTCATGATCCGCACGCGCGATGCCGCCCATATGCGCATCGGCAAGCTCGTCGAGCGCGGCATTACCAGCTTCACCTACATCTATGATTTCGGGGACGACTGGCGCCATCGCATCGAGATCGAAGAGATCATACCCGCAAATCCCGGCATCGATTACCCGCGGTTCGTCGATGGCGAACGACGTGCTCCACCCGAAGACGTCGGCGGAACTCCGGGATTTGAGGAGTTCCTCAATGCCATGGTCAAGCCGCGCCATCCCGAGCGTGCGTCCATGGTGCAATGGTATGGTGGCGTCTTCAACCCCACCGATATCAGCCCCGACGAGATCAACGCACGCATGGCGAAGCTCGCCAAGCGACGGGCTCAAGGAAAAGCCGCCTACGCCGACGCTAAATCCCGCGACAGCTAATCGAGGGCGGTTTCCTGACCACGCTTACGGAAATTTTGCCCGATGCTAAACTGAAACTGAGCCTCGGCGCTGTGCCGCTGCCCTGGCGGCAGTCAACTTTGTCAACGAATTCTTCGAATTGACCTTTTCCGAGACGTACTGGCGTCGGAGCCCCTCCCATCATTGCCCGCTTAGACAGCACACGGCGCTATCAGCGAGCAGATGACAGCATCTGATTGAGCTACTGACGCTCTTCAGTGGAGGTTGCCTGTTTGCCGCCCTCTACCCTATCAGTCGTCAAAAAATCGCTCGTCGCATTCGCAGAAAGTGCTGCCAAAATCTTCGAATTCGTAGGCGGTCTCCGCTGTGATAAGCGTAGAAAAGGGTTGGCCGTCAGCTTCATGGCGTCGCATCCTGTAAGCGATGACCTGACCACCAATATGTTGACGTTTGTCGAGATCTAACCTGTCGTGCGCGAACCGCAGGCGCCGACATGCTCTCACGAGATCGCCGGGGAAGTCGGTGATCAAAAAGTCGCGATGCAAAGCTGGCTCAAAATCCAAAGCAGGCTCGCGGTAGATTCCGTGCCCGAGTGGCTCGCTTTCGAAATCGTTCGAGGAGCGGTATACGAACCCTCCGAACTCATCGATGTCGGGGTCATAGCATAGATGAAAAATATAGGCGGGCCCGGCGCCGCGCTCCTCGTCCGACATTTCAGCCCAAATTTCCCGAAGCCGCTTGGGCGCATCATTATCGAGCACGTGCATATGGATTGCGAGCATCTCGCTAAGGACCGTGAGCGACCAGCGCTGTAAAAGGACCATCGAGCCAGTTGCGGTAATTAGCCCATGCAGATGCGGCAGAGCCAGAACTTTGGCCGTGAACATGAATGGCCGGCCGTCGCGAGTGACAAGCGTATCAGCTGCAAGGAAAATACCGTCATCGGTGATGGCAAAATTGAGAGCCGTCATTGGGTTTCAGCTCCTAGCCCGATAGGAACATCGGTGGTGACTGCCGCAGAAGCCGCAGCTTCCGCTTGCTCAGCATCTCTCATCGCTCTGTACCGAATTTCCATTTCAGCAGCGTCGGCCCTCCAGCCAAAATCCCACCAATCATCTTCCTTCTGGATACAAGCGTGGCATTCCTTGTAGCCGATTGACAACGGTCGCGGTGTGAGGGGATGCCTTGCGGCTTTTGCCACGGCCTCTTCCGCTGCTTCGTCAAACGGTTTGTGGCAAGTAATGCATACTGGGTTAGCAGCCCTCCATTCACGCATCTTCCTGTGATATTCGTCTTTTCTTCTAGCGCTCCTTTTTCCGAAAAGCGCCCTGTTTCTTATTTTATCAAACTTATAATTCGTCCCGGACCGCTCAATGGTCTTGAGTTGCTTATTGCGGTTTTCAGTCTTGCCACTCGAAAGGCGATTGTGGTCAAAGAAATTTAAAATTTCTTTTTCCCATTTTATGCTAATAGATAAGGTTTGTTTGAACGCTTTCTTTTGATCATCGGGAATTGATCGGCGCCAAGCCTCGAGCGCAACCTGCGCGCTTGCACGATCTTTATTGTCCCAAATATTCAGGAATTCCTCTTTAATCCTGTATGGCTCGCGAAGTTTCGGGTGGTTCTTGAGCCAGCCGTCCAAATCCAGCCTTTGCTGATCAGTAAGTCTGCGCCAGCGCTTTTGGAACAGCCAGAGGCAGCGTTGAAGCTCCTGTCGTTCATCGCTTTCAAGCGTTTTCTGATAACCGATGCGAGCTTTTCTCATAGCTTCGACAGCCGTTCTGACAACATGCCATCGATCGACCACTACTGCAGCCTGCGGCATCACGGCATTCACAATATCCCGATACCTCTCGCACATGTCCATCGTGACAACCTCGACGTCGTGGCGACCGGGCAAATTCATCAAGAAATTTTTTATCGTCAGATCTTTGTGATTGGCTAACAATTCAATCGGCCAACCATCTTCCAGGTCGATAAAAATTGCGCGCATCGATCCTGCCAGTTTTGTCTCGTCCATCCCGAGAAACCGTGGGGCGCGAAGCTCCTTTTTATGGCGTTCGTTTAGATAATCCGTATGCGGTTTAGCGATCAGACGTACTACAGTTTCGGATACTCCTACCTCTTCAGCAACATGAGTGTTTGGCTTGAGCAAGGATTCACGCTGGATGTAACGGACGCAGCGCTCCGTTTTGAAACGGCGCGTGTCAACGCCAGCGAGCCCCTCCCAGAATTCGCCACCGCATGCCGCGCATTTGTAACGCGTCCTGGTTGCAAGGATGAAACAGGATCGCCCATGTACAGGGGCGTCAATATATTTAAGCTTCTTCGTTTCAATTGGAGTTAGACTGCTCTGGCGGTCACACTTATTACAGTATACCGGCGGAGAATCTGGGTGAGCGGTAATCTGATACGCGCCATCATCGTCAAGGATGACATCGGTGACGGTCCAGTCGGGCATGAAAAGAGCATTTGTCATTCGACGAATAGAGAAGACAATTCTTAATAAAATCCATATCTTACCGTTTCAATTATCTCCATTTTGGAAGTATCGGCAGCCCCGGCCGTGCGCTGCCCTGTCCAGCGAGCGAACAGCTCGTGCAACGACCGCTAATTAGTTCGCGTAGAAACGGATCTGGTTCTTCAGCAACATCACTGTCGAATCATAGCTGCGTGCCAACTAAATCCGCTCATCGATCTATTGCGCCGGTTTCAACCCTGCCGGCGCATGTTGGGTCCCACATTCTATAGCGCGCGGGTCATCCGCCTCAAGATTGACAAAAATTGCCACACATCTCGAAGAGAGCGGTTGAAGAGAGGGGCTGCTTTTATCTGCATCGATTGCCGCAGGTACAATCCGATCGACACGCATCTTACCGCTCCCAAACCCATTCCTTTTCAGCCGTCCGTTTACCGAACTTCATTTGACTTTCGCGCGCCGTCAATGCGATGAACGGGTGACACGGTCGATCTGGGTCAAACGACCGGCACGGAGACAGTAATGGCAGATGAGGACGTCGCCCCGGAACAGGGCGAGTTGGCGATCACGCGCACCGGTGACCGGCTTCGGCTGGCGCGGGAGGCGGCGGGTCTCTCGCTCGCCGATGTAGCGACGCGCACGCGGATCACCCAACGCCATCTGGCCGCCATAGAAAAGTCGGATTATTCTGAACTTCCAGGCCGGACCTATATCACCGGTTTCGCGCGGGCCTATGCCCGCGCCGTCGACCTTCCTGAGGCTGATGTCGGTGCCGCCATTCGTCAGGAACTCGAAGATGACGCGCATGGCTCGCGGCCGCTTTATGAGGCCTACGAGCCGACCGATCCGGCGCGCCTGCCGACGGCGCGGCTTACTTGGACGCTGGTTATCGTCACCCTGCTGCTAGCTTCGGCCTACGGCGTATGGCGCTTCCTGTCGGTCGAGCCCGACGAGGCATTGATCGCCGCGCAGAATCGCGATGCCGATGCATCCGAAGCGCCGCAAAACGATGCAGCGGCAACGCCTGCAACCAAGGCAGGTGGCGCTGCCGCAGTGGCGGCGAATGCGCCCGTCGTTCTCACCGGACTTTCGGAAGTCTGGATCGGTTTCGACGACGCAAAGGGCAAGACCGAGAATTGGCGAACGCTGGATGCCGGCGAAACCTATCAGGTTCCCCCCGAATATATCGAGCAATTCACGCTGCGTACCAGTATCCCGCAGGCGCTCAAGGTCACTGTTGACGGCCGCGATGTAGGACCGATCGGCGCCGCCGATACGCTGGTCAAAAATGTCTCATTGAAGCCTGCCGACCTGATCGCGCGCGCCGGTGGCAATGGCCCGACAGGCACCGCTACCCCGGCCACGGCCCCACGCCCCAAGGGCTGAACCGTCCAGTCTTTCGGGCCGGTTGAAGCCGCAGCGCGCCGAAATGGGTTTGCGCTGCGGCGCTTTGCCGCGTTATGGACGGCCTAATTGGTTAATAGTCGAGGACCTAACGGCAGATGATAATGCGTCAGATCACTTTCCTTGGAGCGGCAACGGTCGCGCTTGCGACGGCAATGCCCGCAGCAGCGCAGGATAATACCGTCGTCAAGCGGGTCGAGCGGCTCGAAAAGGAAATGCGCGCGGTTCAGCGGTCGGTCTTCCCCGGCGGCAGCCCGACATTTTTTGAAGGCGAGATCGCCCCCGACAACACGCCCGGCGAACGCGCTCGCACCAACGCCCCGGTTATCGATTTGACTGCGCGCGTCGACGCGCTCGAATCACAGCTGCAGGCGCTCACCGGCCAGACCGAGCAGAACGCCTTCCATCTGCGCGAACTCGAAAAGCAGTTCACCGCGTATAAGGCTGAGATGGACAAACGCTTCGCCGATCCCGCAGCAGCGGTTACCGAACCGGCCGCGACGCCCGCAAGCCTCGCCCCGACGGTGAAGCCCCCCGCCGCCGCGACGACCGCTGCAGCCGCGCCGACGAAGAAGCCGGCCGACAAACCTGCGGCGAAACCCGCGACCACCGACGCGGCGCGGCTCGCACTCGTCAAGAAGGTCGAGGTTCCGGCGAGCGGCAACGAGACCAAGGATGCCTACGATTATGGCTATCGCTTGTGGGAAGCGAAGCTCTACCCCGAAGCGCAGGCGCAGCTGAAGACCGTCGTCGCTAAATGGCCGAAGAGCAGCCAGGCAAGCTTCGCGCAGAATCTTCTCGGCCGCGCCTATCTCGACGAAGGCAAGCCCAGCCTTGCCGCGGTCGCTTTCTACAACAATTACAAGGATCGACCGAGCGGCGCGCGCGCACCGCATAGCCTGATGTATATGGGCGTCGCCCTCGACAAGCTCGGACGCAAGGCCGACGCCTGCAAGGCGTTCCGCGAGCTTGATGAAGTCTATGGCGACAAGGCGCCACAGGATGTCCGCACCGATGCTGCCGCCGCAAAAGCAAAAGCAGGCTGCTGATCGCGACGTCGCCGGCCGACTGGCCGGCGATCTTCTCGCGCTCTTGGGCCCAGGCTGGCACCGCCTTCATTATGGCGTCGCGGTGTCGGGCGGACCCGACAGCATGGCACTGCTCTGGATGATGGCCTCCTTGCTGCCCGGACAGGTCTGGGCGGCAACCGTGGACCATGGCCTACGCAAGGGATCGGACGAAGAGGCGCGGATGGTTGCGGGGTTCTGCGAGCGCGAGCATATTCCGCATTCGACCCTGCGCCCGCCGTCGCCGATCAAAGGCTCGCAGCAGGCGGCCGCGCGCACCGAACGCTATCGCCTGCTCGAACAATGGCGCGAGGCGAATGCGCTGGGCCATATCATCACCGCGCATCATGCCGACGATCAGTTGGAGACGATCGTCATGCGGCTCAACCGCAGCAGCGGTGTCGGCGGGCTTGCCGCGATCCGCGCTAAAAACGGCGTCATCCTGCGTCCGTTGCTCCACTGGCGGCGCAGCGAGCTCGTCGAACTGGCGCTCGAAAACGACCTGCCCTTCGTCGACGATCCATCGAATAGCGACAATCGCTTTGACCGCGCGCGGCTGCGCCATGCGCTTCAGTCGCAGACCGCACTCGACCCAGTCGCCGCGGCGAAATCGGCCGCGTGGCTCGCCGAGGCGGACGAAGCCCTGGATTGGGCGGTCGAGCGGCTGATCGCGTCCTGGCCCGACGCTTCGGATATCGCGGTCATCCGCAATGACGGCTATCCGCCCGAGATGTTTCGCCGCATCGTCGCACTTCGCCTGCGCGCCAACGCGCCGCAACTCGTACTCCGCGGCGCTTCGCTAGACGGCGTGATCGCCGCCATGCACGAGGGTCGCCGCGCCATGGTCGGCGCGCTGCTGATCGACGCCGTTCGGGGCCTTGAAGGGACGATTTGGCGCATTTCCGCGGCGCCGCGCCGGAAAGCGGCGAAAAAGGGCTGATTGCCTCATTGTCATTTAACCGGATTATCCTATCTTGTCCGGAATAAGCTTCGCATGCGTGCGCGACGATAGGAAAGATTCCGAATGCAGGACGACAAGGAACCGCAGGGCAACCCCTGGATGAAGAGCGTGATGATCTGGAGCGGCATATTGCTTGCCATGCTCCTCGTCGCCTCGATGTTCGGCGGTGCTTCGCAGCCCGTCGGCAATCCCCTTGCCTATTCCGAGTTCCGGCAAAAGGTCGAGCAAGGCGCGGTCAAGGACGTCGTCCTTTCCGAAGACAAGGTAACAGGCACGCTGTCAAACGGCGACCGCTTCACCGCGAATGTCGTGCGTGACCCCGAACTGCTCAAGATGCTCAACGACAATGGCGTCAAATATGACGGCAAGCCGACGGAAGTGCCCAATTTCTGGATGTATATGCTCGTCCAGTCGTTGCCGTTCCTGCTGATTCTCGGCATCGCCTTCTTCGTTTTCCGCCAAGTCCAGAAGAACAACGGCTCTGGCGCTATGGGTTTCGGAAAGTCGCGCGCGAAGATGCTAACGGAAAAGCAGGGTCGCGTGACCTTCGATGATGTCGCCGGCATCGACGAAGCGCGCGAAGAGCTGGAAGAAATCGTCGAGTTCCTTCGCGACCCCACCAAATTCTCGAAGCTCGGCGGTCAAATCCCGAAGGGCGCGCTGCTCGTCGGTTCGCCTGGCACGGGCAAGACGCTGCTCGCCCGTGCGATCGCGGGCGAAGCTGGCGTTCCCTTCTTCACCATTTCGGGTTCGGACTTCGTGGAGATGTTCGTCGGCGTGGGTGCGAGCCGCGTCCGCGACATGTTCGAACAGGCGAAGCGTAATGCACCTTGCATCGTCTTCATCGACGAAATCGACGCTGTCGGCCGCCATCGCGGCGCAGGCCTCGGCAATGGCAATGACGAGCGCGAGCAGACGCTGAACCAGCTCCTCGTCGAAATGGACGGCTTCGAAGCGAACGAAGGCATTATCATCGTCGCGGCGACGAACCGTCCCGACGTGCTTGACCCCGCCCTCCTCCGTCCGGGCCGCTTCGACCGCCAGGTCGTCGTGCCGCGCCCCGACATCGAGGGTCGTCAAAAGATCCTGGAAGTCCACACCCGCAAAAAACCGCTCGCTCCCGACGTCGACCTGCGCCGCGTAGCGCGCGGTACGCCGGGCTTCTCGGGCGCTGATCTGGCTAATCTTTGCAACGAAGCGGCGCTCCTCGCGGCGCGTAAGGGCAAGCGCCTGATTGCCAATGACGAGTTTGAAGAGGCGAAGGACAAGGTCATGATGGGCGCTGAGCGCCGTTCGATGGTCATGACCGAGGATGAGAAGAAGGCGACCGCCTATCACGAAGCCGGTCACGCGCTCGTCTCGCTTCACGTCGAACACAACGACCCGCTGCACAAGGTGACGATCATCCCGCGCGGCCGCGCACTGGGTGTGACGTGGAACCTGCCCGAGCGCGACCGTTATTCGCAGAATATGAAGCAGATGAAGGCGCGTCTCGCGCTCTGCTTCGGCGGCCGCATTGCCGAACAGTTGATCTATGGCAAGGATGAGCTCAACACCGGCGCGTCGAACGACATCCAGCAAGCGACCGATATGGCGCGCGCCATGGTCATGGAATATGGCATGTCGGACAAGCTCGGCTGGCTGCGCTATCGCGACAACCAGGACGAGGTATTCCTCGGTCACAGCGTGTCGCGCGCGCAGAATATGTCGGAAGAGACCGCAAAGCTGATCGACGCCGAAGTGCGCCGACTTGTCGAAGAAGGCGAGAAGGTCGCGCGCAAGGTTCTGACAGACAATATCGACGAGCTCCACCTGCTCGCTGGCGCTCTGCTCGAATATGAGACGCTGTCAGGTGAGGAAGCAAAGCGGGCGATCAAGGGTGAAGACATTGGTCGCGAGGACGATGCTACCAAGCGCGGCACGCCTGTCTCGGGTCATGCCGGCGGTATCCCCCAGATCAAGCGCAAGCCCCGTCCCTTCGGCGATGCCAATCCCCAGGGGGCATAGGCTTCAGGCCTAGCCCCCTCAATTCAGGGACTATTCATTGGCTGGGGGCAAGTTGCGGCATATGACCAAAGGGACATATGCACGCCTCTTACCCGCCCTGCTTGCCGCGCCCCTTCTGTGCGCAATGGCACCGGGCGATATGAGCGTCGCCGCGTTTCTGGCGCGTGCGTCGTCGCTCGAACGGCTCGGCCCGCTCGCGCTGGCGACCCCGCAGGGCAATCAGCTTAAGGGCGAAGTGGTGGCCGCGGGCAAACGCTATAAGGCACGGATCGACGCGGAACGCCGCGCCGGCCGCAAGACGACAAGTTGTCCCCCCGAATCTGGAAGCCTGACCCCCGATCAATGGCTCGCTCACCTTCGCAGCTATCCCGTTGCGTCGCGCAAGTCAGTCAGCGTCTATTCGGCGTTCGATGCGCTGATGAAGAAACGCTATCCCTGTCCCGCCTGATGCGCCAAAGGAGCGGAAAGGACCAAGGGAGACCGCAATGATCGGTAAAGCGTGGAAGAGCATGGCGATCGCGGCGTTGCTCGCCGCAGGCGTCCCCGCAGCAGCGCAGGGTAGCGGCGCGCTGACCAGCCAGATCGAGCTCGAGAAATCGGTGCCCGCGACAGCCGACCAGCCAGCGCAGAAGTCCTATATCGCACCTGATGTCGTCGTCCCCGGCGACCGCGTTCGCGTAACCCTCACCTTCACCAACAACGGGGCCCAACCCGCGTCGGGCGTCATCCTCGTTAACCCGATCCCGCAAGGTCTGATGTTCGACGACACCGCCGACCCCGCCGGATTCGGCGTTTCGGCCGACGGCGGCAAGATTTTCGCAGCGCTTGCGGCTCTGACCATTCCGGTTGAAGGCGCAGCGCCCCGCGCGGCGACCGCCGCCGATGTCACACATGTCCGCTGGCTTTGGCCCGACGCGATCGCACCCGGCCAGAGCCGCTCGGTCGCCTTTTTTGGCCGCGTGCGGTAGCGCCGCGGAATGACGATCTATTGCGATGAATCGGGTGGGCTCAACGCGGGGGTAATGACCTTCTCTGCGGTGATGCTGACACCCAAGGCTGCAACCGAAATTCACGAGCGTTTTCGCGGCGTGACAGGGCTGCGCGGAGAGCTCAAGGGCAGCCGCATCAGTATCGTCGAGCGCGCCTATCTGCTCGAACTCTTCGACCGCGCGGGCGGCCGTGCCTGGGTCGCCGTCGCCGAACGCGACAAGCTGGCGCAGAATCCCGGCGGTACTTTGCCCAGCGATCTCGCGCTCTATGGCGCGCTGCTGAACAGCGCCGTCGGCCACTGGCTTCCCGAAACCGGCGGCGTCTGTACCGACGTGGTGATCGACGACGGACGCTATGATCCAAAGATTCTTGCGCATGTTCGCGAAGAGATTCAGGCAGGCCTCGGCCAATGGGGGCGCGCCTCGCTCGCCGACAGCCGCCGCAGCGACGGCGTCCAGATCGCCGACGTGATCGCAAACAGTCTGTTCAACATCACCATTGATTCTCCGCGCGCGCACCGCATCCAGCGCATTTTCGAACCGATGTTCGCGTCGAAGGCGATCCGCGTCGCCGAGCTCACCAAAATCCCATAACAAAAGGGCCGCAGTTTCCCGCGACCCTTTTGCCGATTTGATTTTCGAAGCGCTTAATCGAAGTCGCTGCCGCCACCGGCGGGGCTGCGCGGCGGCGCGGCGGCGGTGAGGCGAAGCGCTTCGGCCGAGCGGCTGATCGAGCTGATTTCATCGGGCGTATCGTCATCGTCGACGACGACCTTCTGCATCGAACCGACGAGCGTTTCCTTGAGGTCCTTGGGACGGATCGTCTGCTCGGCGATCTCGCGCAGCGCCACGACGGGGTTCTTGTCGCGGTCGCGGTCGACGGTCAGCTCCGAACCACCCGAGATTTCGCGGGCGCGGTGTGCCGACAGCAGAACCAGGTCGAAACGGTTGGGAACTTTGTCGACGCAATCCTCGACGGTAACGCGGGCCATATTGTTTCCTTAGGCATAGGAGAGGCCAGCCCTTTGGAGGGGCGTGGCGGCAAGCGCTGCGCGCTAGCAGCCCCGGCCCGATATGTCAATCAACGGGCCGCCCTTGCGGGGCTTGCAGATGCCAGCCTATGAGCATGTCATGACCGACGCCTGCCCTTCCGCCGCACTCGACCAAAGGCTGACGGCGGACGTGGCGGGTCACCGGCTCGAATTGCTCTTCGACGGCGGCGATCGGCTGACGCGGCTGCTCGACCTGATCAACGGCGCCGCACACAGCATCGATATCATCATGTATATTTTCGAGGGCGATGCGACGGGACGACGCATTCTCGACGCCTTGTCGGTCGCCGCCCGGCGCGGTGTCCGCGTCCGCGCCGTCATCGATAGTTTCGGATCGGGGGATACACCCGACAGCGTGTTCGTACCGCTTCGTGACGCCGGCGGCAGCGTGACCTTCTTCTCGCGCCGCTGGCGCTCGACCTACCTGATCCGCAACCATCAAAAACTGATCCTGATCGACGAATATATTGCGGTGACCGGCGGCTTCAACATCGCCGACGACTATCTGAGCCCACCGCGCAGCGACTGTTGGTTCGATATGGGCATGATCGTCAAGGGGCCGACCATCGCGCGGGCGGCGCAATGGTTCGAGGAAATTCACGATTATGCCATCAACGACGACGGCAAACTGCTGATGCTGCGGCGGCTGATCCGCGAATGGCCGGTCGACGGTGGTGCGGTATCATGGCTCGTCGGTGGACCAACCCAGCGGCTGTCGCCTTGGGCGCGCGCGGTCCGAACCGATCTCGAAAACGCGCGGCAACTCGACATGGCCATGGCCTATTTTTCCCCGGGTCAAGGGATGCTCCGCCGGCTTGGCCGGGTGGCGCAGCGTGGTCGGGCGCGATTTATAATGGCCGGAAAGTCTGACAATCCGGCGACGATCGGCGCGTCGCGCCTGCTCTATGGCTATTTGCTGCGCAAGTCCGCCGCTGTCATGGAATATCAGCCGTGCCGCTTGCATATGAAGCTGATCGTGGTCGACAATGTCGTCTATATCGGATCGGCCAATTTCGACGTCCGCAGCCTGTTCGTGAACGTCGAGGTGATGGTGCGCGTCGCCGACGCGGGCTTTGCCGAAAAAATGCGCAATTACCTCGCGGGTCTTCGTCCCGATTGCGAGGTGATCACGCCGGAATCGCACAAGGCGCGCGGCACCTGGCTAACGCGCATCCGCTGGACGCTTGCCTGGTTTGTCGTCGGTTTCGTCGACTATACGGTATCGCGAAAGCTCAATTTCGGGCTCGGCGACCCCGATCCCGAAGTCTGAGCGCGGCAACTTAGTCTTTCCAGCCCCAGAAAAGGAAGCACGGCGGGACGTTGACCCATTCGAACGCATTGTCGATGCGATTGAAATGCGCCGCGAGGAAGTCGCGCGCGCGGGCACGGAACTGATAGACCAGGAAAGCGCCGCCGGGGCGCAGCACGCGGTGCGTGGCGGCCGCGATGGCCGGACCGACACCCGCGGGCAAGGTCGAGAATGGCAGGCCCGAGAGGACATAGTCCGCCTGTTCAAAGCCGTGCGCACGCACGATATCCTCGACATCAGCCGCCGAGCCGTGGACCGCGATGAAGCGGCTGTCGCGAATATCCTTGCGCAGATATTCGATGAAATCCTCGTTGGTGTCGATCGCGATCAGCGTTGCGTCGCCCGCCATCCGCTCGAGCACGGGACGGCAGAAGGTGCCGACCCCCGGGCCATATTCAACAAACAGCTTCGTGTTTTTCCAGTCCACCGGCCGCAACATGTGACGGATCAGCGTCGGCGACGACGGCACGATCGATCCCACCATGACCGGGTGCTTGATAAAGCCCCGGACAAACATGCCCCACGGCCCGAAAAAGCGCTTAAAGCCCTCGCGAACCCGACGGGCCAGCGGAGCTTTCGTTTCTTGGGCCTGCGCCCGCGGATTGGTCATGATGGCTTTCGCGTTGTTGCGGTTGCCAAAGGCGTGGCAAAAACGACGCGTGGGCGCAAGGAAAGAGTCTGTCTTGACTCTGGACAGCGGGCCGCCCGCGTGTAGGAGGAGGCGGCGTTACCGACCATGAACTAGGAGGGGGCGAACATGGCGACGACATCGCATTCCATCCCCTCTGACCGCATGGCGGTGCTTTTTGCGGTGATGCTGGTCGCCGCCGCGGGCAACACCGCGATGCAATCGATCCTGCCTTCTATCGGTGCCAAATTGCGCATCCCCGACGTCTGGGTCAGCCTGGCGTTCAGTTGGTCGGCGCTGCTTTGGGTGCTCACAGCGCCGCATTGGGCGCGACAGTCGGACAAGCGCGGCCGCAAAGCATTGATGGCGCTGGGGGTGGTCGGGTTCCTGTCGTCGATGGCCTTGTGTGGGCTGACTCTATGGGCTGGGCTTCAGGGCTATCTTGCCGCCGGGGTCACTTTTATCGTCTTCGCGGTGTTTCGCAGTCTTTACGGCGGCTTCGGTTCGGCATCGCCTCCTGCGGTACAGGCTTATGTCGCCGCTCGCACCGATCCTGAGCAGCGGACGCAAGCGCTCTCGCTGGTTTCCTCGTCGTTCGGGCTCGGCACCGTCATCGGGCCCGCGATCGCGCCCTTCTTCATCCTGCCTATCGTGGGCCTCGCCGGCCCATTGCTCGTCTTTGCTCTGATCGGCCTTGGCGTGCTCGTCATGCTGCGCTGGCGCCTGCCCGACGACATGCCCCGCTATGCCGCGCGCGGAAATATCGCAGCCTATCCGGCCGCCGCGGGCTCACCCGAAGCCGCAACCGACGAGAGCGAAGAGGAGGTGGTCGATCCGTCGGCAGCCGCCGCCCCTCCGCTTCGCTGGACCGATACGCGCGTCCGCCCATGGCTGCTCGCCGGGCTGTTCGGCGGGCAGGCACAGGCGATGGTGCTGGGCGTGATCGGCTTCGTGATTCTCGACCGCCTGCACCTGCGCCTGCGTCCTGACGAAGGCGCCGCGATGACGGGAATCGTTTTGATGGCGGGCGCTTTTGCGACCCTGCTTTCGCAATGGGGCCTGATCCCGCTGCTCAAAATGTCGCCGCGCACCGCCGTCCTCTGCGGTGCCAGCCTTGGCGGATTGGGGACGGTGATGACCGGTCTGTCGTACGACTTCCATGGGATCATCATCGGCTTCGCGCTCGCCTCTTTGGGCTTCGGGCTGTTCCGTCCGGGCTTTACCGCGGGCGCGTCGCTATCGGTGCCGCGCCGCGATCAAGGCAGCGTCGCGGGCATGACCGCGTCGATCAACGGGTCGGCCTATATCGTATCGCCTGCGGTCGGCGTGCTGCTCTATAATTGGCACCCGATGGTCGCCTACGGCCTGATGGCGGGCTTTTGTGGTTGGCTGGTCCTGTGGGGCTGGTCGGCGCTGAAACCGAACCAGCCCAAGGAACAAACGCTTTAGTCGGTCGTGTCGTCGTGCTTGCGCTCGCGAACGGGCTTGAGCATGCCAGGTGCGAAAAAGCCGATCGGATCGACGCTCATCGCGGCCTGTTTGATCTCACCCTGGATCTTCTCATAATCCTTCTCCATCGCCTCGGTAACCGAGGCGCGGGTGTCCTTCAGCGCGGTTTCGAAATCTTCCATCGTCACCGTATCGCTGTCGAGCGAGCGCTTAAGCGCGGCAAGACCGGCGCGGCGCGTCAAATCCTCCAGATCGGCGCCGGTGAAACGATCGGACTTCTCGGCCAGGACCGCAAGGTCGACCTCCTTCGCCAGCGGCATCTTGCCTGTCTGGATTTCAAGAATCCGCTTACGCCCTTCGGCATTCGGCACCGACACATAGATTAATTCGTCGAGCCGTCCGGGACGCAGCAGCGCCGGATCGATGAGGTTCGGACGGTTGGTGGCGCCGATAACGACCACCGACTGCATCTCCTCGATGCCGTCCATTTCGGCGAGGATCGTGTTGACGACGCGCTCGGTCACCTGCGGCTCGCCCGACGTCCCGCTGCCGCGTGCGGGCACCAGGCTGTCGAGTTCGTCGATGAAGATGATCGTGGGTGCCACCGCGCGCGCGCGGGCAAACAGGCGCGCAATCTGCTGCTCGCTCTCGCCATACCATTTGGATAGCAGGTCCGACGATTTGATCGAGATGAAGTTTGCATCGGATTCGCGCGCCGCCGCCTTTGCCAGCAAGGTCTTGCCGGTCCCGGGCGGACCATAGAGCAGGAAGCCCTTGGCGGCGCGGATACCGAGCCGGCGGAACGCCTCGGGATTTTTCAGCGGCAGTTCGATTCCTTCGATCAGCTTGTCGCGCGCGGCGTCGAGCCCGCCGATGTCGCTCCAACGCGTCTTCGGCGCCTGCACCATCACTTCGCGCATTGCCGAGGGCTGGACACGCTTCAGTGCATTGTTGAAGTCCTCACGCGTCACGCGAAGCTCTTCGAGCACCTCTGCCGGGATCGTTCCTTCAGCAAGATCGAGCTTCGGCATGATCCGCCGCACCGCCTCGATCGCGGCTTCACGCGTCAACGCTGCCATGTCAGCGCCGACAAAGCCGAACGTAGTGCGCGCAAGTTCCGCAAGATCGACATTTTCGGCTAGCGGCATGCCGCGAGTGTGGATGCCCAGAATTTCGCGGCGGCCGCTTTCGTCAGGAACGCCAATCACGATCTCGCGGTCGAAACGGCCAGGACGACGCAGCGCCTCGTCAATCGCATCGGGGCGATTGGTCGCAGCGATCACGACTAGGTTGGTTCGCGGCTCCAGCCCGTCCATCAGCGTTAGCAACTGCGCCACGAGCCGCTTCTCGGCCTCACCCTGTACCTGCCCACGCTTCGGCGCAATCGAATCGATCTCGTCGATGAACAGAATCGAAGGCGCGGCCTTCGTCGCCTGCTCGAAAATGTCGCGCAGCCGCTTTTCGGATTCGCCATAGGCGCTGCCCATAATCTCGGGGCCATTGATCAGAAAGAACTGCGCTTCGCTTTCGTTCGCGACCGCGCGCGCGAGCCGCGTCTTGCCGGTTCCCGGCGGGCCGTGCAGTAGCACGCCGCGCGGCGGATCCACGCCGAGGCGACGAAACAGTTCGGGATAGCGCAGCGGCAGCTCGACCATCTCGCGCAGCTGGTCGATCGTCTCGCCCAACCCACCAAGATCATCGTAGGTGACATCGGTCCTACGTGCGTCCTGCGGTTCCTGATATTCGGGAAGCAGCTCGATTTCTGTATTCTCGTCGATGAAGACGACGCCCTTGGGGCTCGCCGACACAACGAGCAGGCGCACTTCGGCCAGCGCATAGGCCGGCGCGTTGAGCATCTGCCGGAGTTGCGGCGGCATATTCCCTGATTCGAGCCGCTGCTGCCCAGCGGTCGCGACCGTATCACCCGCGACGATGGGGCGGCCAAAGAAGCTGCGCTTCAACGCGTTCGCCGAACCCTGGAGGCGCAAATTCTCCTGTGCCGGCGCGAACACGACGCGCGCAGCAGGGCGCGCTTCGACGCGGCTCAATTCGACCATATCGCCGGCACCGGCGCCGGCATTGGCGCGCTGCAGACCGTCGAGACGAATGACTTCGAGCCCCTCATCTTCGGCATAGGGCAGCACGACGCGCGAGGCGGTCTGCCGCTTGCCGCTAATCTGGACGATATCGCCTTCGGTGACACCCAGTTCGGCCATCGCCGAGCGCGGAATACGCGCGATCCCGCCGCCGCTTTCCTCGGCACGGGCGTTCGCCACCTGCAGTTTCACCAGTTTTTCCTTTACCGCTGCGTCGGCCAATACGCGTCTCCCGCAAAATAGTCAGAATGCGAAGATAGGGCGGCGGTTCCCGATTTGCGACCCCCCCAATATTCCGCGAACCCCGCCAATTTATGACGCACCGCACAAAATTCTGGCTTGTCCGCCAAGGGCATGTCATCATCGGTAACCGATATGCCACGTCTACCCCCTATCAGCAGCATGGAAGCCTTTTTGGAGGTCGCGCGCCATGGCACGGTCAAGGCCGCCGCCATCGAACTTGGCCTGTCAATGCCCGCGCTGTCGCGCAGAATTCAGACGCTCGAACATGCCGTCGGCCGTCCGCTGTTCAATCGCCACCATCACGGGCTCAGCCTGACCGAAGCGGGCCGCGCGTTACACGAACAATTGTCCCCGATTCTCGACGAACTGCGCACGGTGATCGAACAGGTCGGCAGCCCCGACGCGTCGCTTCGCCTGCACCTCAACGTCCTGCCGCTCTTTGCGCAGCAGCGCTTATTTCCGCGCCTTCCCGAATTGCGGCGCAAGCATCCCGAACTGCATATCGATATCGACACCATGTCGCATGCGGAAGCACGGCTCGGCGAAGGCATTGATGCCGCGATCGCCCTCGCCCGCTCGATCGATCCCGTGCTCTATGCGGCGCGGCTCGATCAGGACAAGGTGTTCCCGATTGCGTCACGGACGCTGACCGACGGCAACCGCCCGATCGCCGTGCCCGAACAGATGCAGCGTATGACCATCCTGCTCCACCGCGAGATGCCCGAGACGTTCACCGAATGGAAGAAGGCAATCGGCATGCCCTATCTGGAGCCGGCAGGGATCGACTATTTCGATTCAGGGCCCCTGATGCTCGAGGCCGCGGCGCAGGGCATCGGCGTCGCTTTCATGCACGGCCATCACTTCGACGACGCGCACGACCCACGGCTGGTCCGCCTGTTCGATTTCGACGTCGACAGCCCGTACAGTTACTGGTTTGTATGTCGCCCGCGCGCGCTGAGGCAGCCCGCGGTGAAGCTCTTCCACGACTGGTTGCTGGCGGCAAAGATCTGAAGAGAAATGGTGCTGCTGGACAGGATTGAACTGCCGCAGACACCCCTATAAACCGCAGTTTCCCGCCACTTCCTGAAAGCCACTTGCGGGTGTTTGTGTAGCACTTTTGAGGGGGAGTGCAAGGGCGTCAAATGATCCTATTCGGAACTGCGAGACCGACAAAGAAGCTCGACATAATGGGCCGGATTTGTGTTGCAAGACGTGGTCAGCGCCCACTAAATGGCCAGTCAAAATAGATTGAATTGGAGCGGAGCCACTGATGAGCGCGGAAAAAGTTAACGCGGCGACACGGATAGCTTCTGTATTGGAAGCTGCGGCCAAAGCGGGAGGCGGCAACGGACTGCCCGGTGCCATGGCGCGCGCTATGAATGCGGCGCCTGATAGTCCGGAATATCTTATCGGCCTCGCTACCCTTGCTCAGCAGTATATCGAAATTGAACTTGTGGTGCAGCAGCGGGAAATGAGCGACCGTGCGCGGGCTGTCTATCAGCGTGCCCTGCAGAAGCTCCGTCCATTCCTGAGTCCGGTCCACCTTGCTAATCATACGAATTCAACTCTGAAGGCTCTTACAAACGAGATTGATCAACTATTTGTAATAAGCGACCTGCTTCCGGCAGAGGATCAGATTTCGGACGGCGACAAGCTGGCGGAATTAGTGAAGAAGCTTGAAGAGCTTCGCGCGGAGATAGGTGATATTGGGGTCAGCGAGGAAGTTGCCGTCCATCTAAAGGCCCTGTTCGATACGCTGCTGATGGCCCTGCGGTCCCACCACATCCTGGGGCCTGATGGCTTGGCGAAGGCGTTTGGAAGCGTAGCGTTTGAATTGACACGGACGATGAACGTTCAGTCACTCGGCGGCTCTGCCAACACTAAGGCTGCGGGGTGGTTTGGAAAGTCAGTAAAAGCGATGAAGGCCCTTGGCGCTCTAATCGTCTGGACAGGAGCAGTAGCTGGCGCGGGGTCGGAACTGCTGGAGTTTGGAGGCGATGTCACAGGACTGCTGTCAGATGCGAGCACGGAAGCCACCGCCGCAGCTGCGAAAAAGAACTAGCTCGAAAAAAGCAGGGCATCTTAAGGGAACGCAGAAACCCGCAGGCGCCTTCAGAGCCTCGAGAGGAGGTTCCGGACACTGGAGGCAGGGCTTGGCGGGAGACCGCAGCGGAGCCGCTGGTGTCCTGAAGGTGATCGAAAGAGAGGATTTCAGCAGCAAGGGCGTTGTCATCGCCAAAGCCGTGATCGGGGCCGGTGTATTCTGCACCGGCGGAATCATTAGGGTTCGTCATATTCAGTTACTCACATTGGGGTGTGGCTGCGCCACGGGCGAAAACCCCCGGTCAGGTCGGGGGTCGGTTATCCGGCTCTCACCGGAATATGGCGCGCCTGCCCCGCTCCAGCCCCTGACGAAAAGGCCAGAGGGAAGGCAGGCGCTACGGGACCGTCAACCCGCCGAAGGAATGGCGGCAGGGAGGTCGACCGATTGGAATGAGGATGTGAGGGACCGCGCTGGGCAGGTTTCCCTTACTGGTAATCCTGACTAATTCGCAGGCGTTACGGTGGCTTTTTAGCGCACACAGGAGCGCAAGCGGCCCGACCGGCTACAGGGGGGTAGCGGCGGGACCGTCTCGGCGCTGTGGGAGTCCGGAAGGGGTCGTGAGGGCGTCATGGCCGCGAACCCGCCGCAAGATGGCCGGTGAGTTCGGGTGACCCATAAAAGATTACAGGGTCAAAGGAACCGTGAGGGGCCGCTCAGGCTGCAACGTTGTCGTATCGACCGCTAACCATCGCCTCGTTGATGCTCCAGACGAACGGCTCAGGCGTGTCGGGATGCTTGGCCCAGAAAGCGAGGTCGGCAGCACCGTCACGGTTGACGATAGCAGCAAGGCGGGGGCCGCACGACGTGTCCACGATGTGGTGAGTCTTCGCGCTGGGACTTAGGCGCCGCATCGCTTGATAAGCGGCAGGCTTGCCGTCGCGCATAGCGATGGACAGGATGCGGCACAGGTCTGCGACGACGTACCACGGCTCGCCATCCTTCATAATGACGCGGAGGGGCTTACCATGATAGTCGAAGGTGAAGGTGTCGGGGGTGGTCATGGGGGTGATGTCCTAGGTCAATGCTCCCACAGGGGACCGGAGGCTCACGCCAACCCGCCCTCATCTGAAGGATGTAAAGGTATGTGTGGAGGAGGATGACCTTGGGTCATCTTTACGTCCCCCTCCGGTCCCTTGAGGGTCCTGAAGGTGCCCTTTAGGGTAACCTTAAATATCCTGACCGGGGGCGGAGGGGTCCTTTGTCCGATAGTCCTGACTAATTGGGGGCACCCCCGCTAAGCCCTAGTTTGCAAGGACTTTTGGCGGCATCACCACCCCCCACCGACCTTGCGCGGTTCGCTCTCGGTAGCGGCTCCCTGCTCGGTACTCCTGACTTATTCGGAGCCGTCTCGGTGGCTTTTGGGAGCCGTGAAAGCCTGAAAGGACCGGCGGGCTGCGATAGTAGCCGAGCGGACCTGCTACGCTGTGTGATCGAAAAAGCCGCTGTATTAATGTCTTTATGCGCAACTCCGGCTACGGCAGAAAACGACCAGTTGTGGACATTCTGGTGTGGCAATCACACGCTTAATCGCTATGCTGTTTCCTCGCCAAAGGAGCGCCAATGGACTGGAATGAAGTAGCAACATGGATGGGAGCGGCCATATTCATCGCTGCTCTGCTCCTGTTTCCAAGGTGGCTCTCATTTCGCCACCGGGTTATAGTCGGCACCATACTATTCCCCCTAGGATGGACTGGTATTTTCACAGGCCTCGCTCTCGGTGATCGAGCGTTCATGCGGTCGGAAGTGGTGGCTTGGCTCTGGGTCGGGATCAGCGCATTTGCGATTGTGCTCGCGATCACGCTCCTTGTTCCGGTATTTTTTGAGTGGCTCAGGAAACGCCATCGTCCGAAGCGACGGACAGGAAAATGGGCTGCTGGTCACTGGAAGAGTTGAACGTCCCCTTCCCACCCCGTTCGAGCCATTAGCTGCCGATCTGGATGAAATGACGTCAAACGACCGATTGCGGACATTGGCAGTTCGGTGCATTTTGCTGCAATGACTGTACATGATCCCAGCGCAGCGGGCCGCCTCGCGCGAGCAAAATTCTCTGCGGCGTTTATGTCCGATACGAAGTGGCGAAAGCTATTTGCAACAGTCAGAGAAATGCGGCCCGACATCAGCGAGATGATCGTAAAGTTTGTCGACGTCGAAGCCCCTCGTCAGATGCGCTTTCCGCCAGAACTTCGTTGTCCTACGCCATTTATGGATACGATCGAATTTGGCCCCACAGAACTTCGTGCAATCGAATGGCTGGAACTTCCGACAGATCTCGAAAGCGTCCTTTCAGCGGTTGGGAAATTCCCCATTACAGCCTCCGGGGATCGCACCCGCATCACGGGCTACGCCTCGCCAATCTAAGGGCGTCCGCTTCCCACCCCCTATCAGTCATTCCCTGCCGATCTGGTCAGAGTGACGGCGAATGGCCGGAACTGTCGGCGTTAGCTGGTTGGCTCTGCGCCGTACGTGTGCCGAATGTAGGCCAGCATAAGCTTTAACATCAGCCTTTGAATGACCCAAACGCAAACTCCGATGGTCAGAAACCCCAAGAAGCTCCAAATGTGAGTGGCGAATCCCCAATGATAGGTAGCCACTTTATCGACAAGTGCGACGAGGAATAGGACAATGAATAACCCCGCCCATAGGGCGGCGACCGCATTAAGATACGCACGATACCAGCGATACTTCGCATGCCCTCGGCGGCTTTGATTCTTTAGGTATTCCGGATCCTGTTTGACCATGTTCTCAGCTTAGGGCGCGAGGCGTCTGCTTACCACCCCATTTCAGGCATAGCGACTGCGGCTTCCACGCAACGCAGATCAGGGCAGTTGGGGAAACGCCGAGGCGCCGAGAGAAAGCGCTAGCGCCAGTGCGACCAAAGGGAACATTGCGAACAGCACAACGGACGCGAAGGCTAACCTAGGCGAGCCGCGTTCATTGAACGACTTGACGATTTCCACGAGGGCGGACCAGCGGTGCATACGGACTCCCGACATCAAAAAAGATCGTCGATTGCCCTGCGGCGCAAAGAATCTGTAACCCGAGCCGGAAGCATAGCCAACCATGAACATGGGCCATTACCATCTTTTGGTCTCGAAAGTGATTCCGTCGCGTGCAGAATGCCACCCGTGCCTGCGAAAAGATCGACAGATTCAGCAGGAGAGCGGAGCGTAGCGCCTGATCGCGTGCCCGCTGCGGAGCTGCTCGCATGAGAGGTCCACACCCTCGACCGCGCACACGGCGACAACCCTGCCGTAATGATCGGTCTCGGTCTGGCGGCATTCCATCGTGCTACGCGCTACCAGTTGCCGGAGATTGTTGGTGCTGGCGATGGGGTCGCCGGGGGCGCATTCACGACCGGGGCGGCAGTGGCCTGCCATCTCAGGCGCATCGATGCCCTGCAAGCGGATGCGGGTTGCGCCGCAGCGCAGCGTGTCACCGTCTACGGTAATCGGGTTGGAGCAGCTAAACGCGGCTGTATCGCCAGTCTCTGCCCGCACCATCGGGGCACCGCTGGTCCCCATGTTGTACACGAGGCCCCCGAACGTCCCCAGCAACGCGGCAGGGACGGCAACCTGCAGGAACGTCATGCGCTCGCTGCGGCGGTGCTGTCGCCGTTTCGGTCCTCTGCGGTATCTCCGATAGTTCGCCCTCATGGCCGCAGGGTACAGAGGGATGATTTAGAGGGCGTAAAGGTGGCGTTCTGGGGCCGTGGAGGGGCGTTAAAGTTAGAGCCGCGCCAGATCATGGCGATCTACCAAACGAAGGTATTACCTCTACGCTAAGCCTGCCTGTGAGATAAGAAACAGAATGGCGGCCGCTGTCTGATGCATCTGATAGGCTGCGAGCGCCTTACTTACTTTTCGAGGGGCCTCACCTGCACCGTGGCTGGCTTCCTTATTTCGCACCGTCGGTGCGCCCTGAAGCATCTGCCGCAAACCCGTCATCTGTTCCTGCATCCACGGCGGAATAAGATCGTGACGATACAACGCATCTATAAGTTTCGATGCGTTATCGGTGGGTTTTACGTCGTTCCATCCCTTTTGCGCGGCAATTACTTTGATCGTGCTTTCAAACGCATTCCCGCAATCCGCGATGCAATCATCATAGTTGCGCTGCTTGAATTCGTCGATCGCGTCGCGGAACTCACCGTCCGCTGCTGCAAAGATTGGATTGGCAAGAAGCGCAAGAGCTGGCTCTACCATTTCTTTGAACGTGAACTCGGAGGTGATTTCGATGAGCTGGTCGTTCTGAAACTGAAAGCCGAAGCCGTCTTCCATCATCCGTTCATTGATTACGGCAACAACATTGCGGACTACCAACAACTTCCTACCCGCAACCGACCTTCGATCCGCCAGATCGGCTTTCCTGAGACCGATCTGACAAGCCAACTCTATCGCGGAGAGCCGCATATCGTGTTCGTCTTCGGGGGGAATATATTGCTCGCTGAACCACCAGCCATAGAAATCCTTCGTCAACTCTCGCTGGTTGGCCAGAGACAACACGCCGATCTCTTCGCGGAGCACGACAGTAAGCTCATCGATCATTTTCTCATCGTAGCTGAATTGGGCGTCTATCGCCTCAAAGGCGTGAGAGAGTTGAGTAAGCAGCTTCTTGCCCAGAGGCTTGCTCCGAAAGACCTTTGCCTTGCCCTCTTCGGCGCGTCGCCGTTTCCGGCGCGCATAGGTCTGAGGTAACGCCATAACCAATCCCCTATCCAACGTAGCGCTCATACACCGCGCAGAACTAGCGTCTAGCGCGGTGTCGGGATCGCCCGAAGCTGAGATAGTTCTAAATCGGGATACGTCACCTTCGCGAGCGCCTCCGCCTTCAGGGCCGTTGAAAGGCCCCCGCCGTACACACTGCTTGATCCCGCCTCCGTCCGACGTGCCAACGCCAGTGCTGTGCGGTCAGGCAGCTGGGCCTCGCGGAGCGCATCTTCGAAGTTGTGCCGAAACGAGTGCATGCCAAGCTTTGTGCCCTCCAGTTTCAGCCGCCTCACGTGACGGCTGAACCACGCCCCAAGATTGGCCCCAACCTCGCGACCCTTCGTCGCGGCGCCGTCAGGGAACAAGAGGATGGCGCCAGCTTCCCGCTGCGCATCAACGAACGCGGCAAATCCTAGCCGCTGAACCTCCGGGTGGATCGGCAGCCTTGCGCGGGCGTCGGCGGTCTTCAGGGAACGACCCTTATAGGGCATAATCCGCAAAACTGGCACTCCCGCTTCCTCACCGACATCTTCAACGCGCAGGCCAGCCGCTTCCGCTAGCCTCAAGCCGTGGAACAGGCAAAGCAACGGCACCCAATAAGCCCCTGACTTCCGCCCATCGTCCGCCCAAGGGGTCGCCCAAGGCCCTGACTGGAACAACTGGTTCAGCTGCGGCACCTTAAAGCGGTCGCGCTTGTCGGTCGCCGCCACAGGATCAACGACGGACAGGCCCTTGAACGGGTTCGCACTGGTCAGCTGCTCCGCCATCGCCCAATTGAAAATAGCGGCAATCGTGACGAGGTATTGCGCGTTGATCGTCTTCGCGCTGATGACAGGAAGCCCGCGCTGCCTCCCCTGCTTCACCGCGTCGGGGATCGACAGCCCCGCCAGAGCCTTCTGTCTACCGAGAAGGGCCGGGAGGGATTGGAGCAGGGTTCGGACCTTCCTCGCCTCGTCACGAGTGATTGTGGAAATGTCGCGATCAGCGAAAACGTCCCGCAGCAATCGAGCGACAGGCGCGAAGTTCTTCTTGCTGGAAGCTGACCATCCCGCCTCCTTCTCCCGCTCGTATGCGATCAGTACGGAGGCCATGGTGCGGGCCGTCGCGTCCGCCGTCGGAGCCTCAACGGCACCCCAAGGTGTGCGAGCAAGATCGCCCTCCCCCGACAGCACCGCAACACAATGCCGGTGTGCGTCTATATAGGCGCGCATGTGCTGCTGAAGCAGCTCGACCATCTCTGGCGAGTCTTCAGCCAATGCCAGCCCCGCCTCTTTCACACGCCTTTTAACGGCAGGCCGTACCACGTTGAAGTCAAGTCTCCGCATAGCACTTTCAGCGTACTCAAGGCGTTCCTGAAGGCCCTGAAGGGCTTGGCGATGCTCGTCTGGCCCGACGGCGTGCTTCAACGTGTAGGCGTCCAGTCCTTCAGCGTAGAACTGCGTAGCCATTGCAAGGATTTGAGATTTGCCGAGGGTGGCCGGGGGCGCCTCTGCAAGCCTAGCGCGCGCTTCAGCAACACGCTGCTCATATTCCGCAGCAATCATGGGGATGCGGGCCTGCGCAGCCTTCTTATCCTCTTCCCCGGTGGATTTGACGAACTCGCCGGAGAGGATTCTCGCCACATCGGACGGATACCGCTTCCGAAACTGCCACTTCGACGAACGCTTGTTGCGGGTTAGCGCATAGGTCATTTCCATGCCTTCCATGTAGCATATTTGTGTAGCAGTGGAAGGTCAGGAATGGCAGAAAACTAGGGTTTCTGCGGTGTATAATGGTGCTGCTGGACAGGATTGAACTGTCGACCTCGTCATTACCAATGACGCGCTCTACCACTGAGCTACAGCAGCAACCGATACGCCCCGACGCATGTTCGCTGGGCAGGCGCGGCCTATGGCGGGGCGTCCTTCGCCTGTCAAGGTGCGAGACTTGACGATGTCGCGATTTCGCGGGCATGGCCCTTTTTATGAGCAAGACGCCCTCTCCCGCCGATATCGATCGCGAACGCCGCCTCGCCGAGGCGCTGCGCGAGAATCTGCGCAAACGCAAGGCGCAGGCCCGCGAAGCAAAGGTGGAAGATACGCCTAAAGACTGACGGTAACCGTCACCTCGTCGCCTTCGACGATTCCCTCGGCCTTGCGCACCGCGGCCTTGACTGGGAGCAGCCAGCCGCCGCTCTCCCTGTGCGGAAAGACCGATGTGCTCCAGCTTGTGTCACCGATTGTCGCGTGGACCTTTGCCGAGCCGAATCCCTTGCGTCCATCGAGCCATTGACTGGAGATCGCCGCCAGCCGGATGCTGTCGGCGACGTCGCCCGCGATCGTGACGAAGAACCAGGCGGCGGGCGCGGTCGCCGACTGCCAGCGCCAGAGCGGCGTCGTGACGGTGAAATCCTCCAAGGCCTTATTTCGCAGGAACCGGACGCACGGGCACGGGGATATTGCAGATGTCCGCGCCGCCCGCGGGCTTGATGAAAAAGGGATCGCGCCGGTTCTGTCGCGCATCAGCATAGCGCGCAAAGCTGTCGCTTTCGGTCGACAGATATTCGAAGTGTGGCTGGTCCGCGGCGCGCAGTTCGGTTGCAACGCGAATCGACCTTATCGCGACGCGCTCGGCTGCATCCTCGTAGAAGCCGAGTGCACCCGTCCCGCGCGGCAGGCTCGACAGATGCTCGATCCCGCCGACGACGCGGCCGATGACCGCGATGTTGCGGTCAAGATGGCGCGGCGCATGGCCGATGACGGCGTAAAGCTCCGCTCCCGATCCCGTGTCGGGCGACATGTTGCGGCCGACGCCGACCGCGCCATAACAATGGATGGGCCAATATTCGGACCGTTCACCACCGGCGACGGGCCAGCCTTCAGCGAATCCGACGGCGTCCGCATAGATATCTTCGGATTTATCCAGCGGCGACGGCGGCGGCGGGCCCTTTGACCCACTACGCGCCAGAAAGGCTCGGCCATTTACCGAAAAGACCCTCTCAAACGTCGGTATGGCTCTTGTGACATAGCCGCTTTCCGGCACCGCGACCAAACCCGGCGGCAACGCCTTCTTCTCGGTCGCGTCACCCCATTGTGCGACATAATTGTCCTGCACGCGGTTGACGCTCGTTCCGTCCCACCAGTGCGCGGCGGCCAGCTTGCGGATGTTGCCGATCCACCCCTGGCTGAACGGCGCGGGCATCAGCTGGATGACGACGCGGCGCGCCTTGCCCTTCGCATCGGGAGCGAGGTCCATCACCAGCAAATCTGACGGGGCGATAGCGACCCAGTCGCTTGCCGGCGCTGCGGCTACGATCTCTCCCGGCGACGGAATTGCCGCCGGCTCTTCGGCGAAAGCGGGCAGGATGAGCGACACGGCGGCGGCGGCCGTCAGGAGCAGATGTTTCATGGCCATTGTCTGCCATGCCCAATCGGCTTGCGAAAGCCCCGCCAAGCGATTAGGGCGCGCCATCATCCAGTGCATGCGGAGCGGTGGCCGAGTGGTCGAAGGCGCTCGCCTGGAAAGTGAGTATACGTCAAAAGCGTATCGAGGGTTCGAATCCCTCCCGCTCCGCCATCCATCCAATAGCTCGGCACACTGTGACCCTCAGGCCACAGTCTTGCGCGATTCGTGTCGCGCCGTCGCTTTCCGCTCACCCTAATCCTTTTCGCAAGCGTTGCAGATGCGGTCGCCGGACTCCGTCCGCCGACCCACGACATATGCCTGAAAAATAACAGGAGGAGAGGATGATGACCAACTTCGAGCTTTTTGCCCGGTCGGGAACGGCTGGCATTGCCATCGCAGCGGCCTTGGCGGGGGCTTCGCCCGGCAACGCACAGCAATCGGAACAAATGCCGCAGGATAGTGCGGCGGAAGCGTCTGGCGAAACCATTGTCGTAACGGGCTCGCGCATCCGCCGCGACCCGCTCGATCAGGACGCCCCGATCGCCCACATCGGTCAGGAAGATATCGCAAAGACCGGCCTCAACTCGGTCAACGACGTGCTCCAGCGCCTGCCGAGTTCGGGCGGCGGTCTCAACAGCAAGTTCAACAACAGCGGCAACCTCGGCAACCCGCCCGACGGCGGCGGCGTCGGCGCCGGCGCGGCCGAAATCGACCTGCGCTATCTCGGGTCGCGCCGCGTCCTCGTGCTCGTCGACGGCATCCGTTATGTGAGCGGCGCATCGGCCAGCGGTGTCCCCGGCTCGACCGACCTCAACTCAATCCCCGAAAGCGCGATCGAACGGATCGAAGTGCTGCAAGACGGGGCTTCGGCGATCTACGGCTCGGACGCGATCGCCGGCGTCGTCAACATCATCACCAAGCGCAACCAGGAAGGGCTTCGCGCCAGCGCGCAGGTCGGCGGCTATGGCCAAGGCGATGGCTTTACCAAGAGTGCGCAGGTCAGCTGGGGCAACGGCCGTGGGCCGACACAGATCGTCGTCGGCGCAAACTATGTCCATCAAAGCGGCGTCCTTGCCGGCAGCCGCGATATCTCGCGCTTCCCGGCGCCCTATTCCGACACCTGCCTTGACGGCGGCTGTTCGGGCTTCGTCCCGCTTGGCCGCTTCGCAGTTTTCGGCAACGACCTGACGCTGCGCGGCCCGGTAATCGGCCGCAATCCGGTGTATAACGCTGGAAATCCGACCGATCCGGCAAGCGACTTCAAGGCTTTCGGTGATGCGGACCGCTTCAATTTCGGCCCGTTCAACTATTTGCAAATCCCGGTCGAGCGATATGGCGCCTTCGTCAATGCCCGGCAGGAACTCAGCGACCGCATCAACTTCTCGGTCCGCGGCATATGGAATCAGCGCAAGTCGAAGAACCAGGCTGCCCCCCTGCCCTTCGGCTTCGGCGTTGCCGCGGGGCTGACGCCGGTGCTCGACGCGATCACCGTCGACGCCAGCAACCCCTATAATCCATTCGGGGTAACGCTCGATTCGACCAACACCGATTTCGTCTATCGCCGTTTCGTCGAGGGCGGCCCGCGCCGGTTCAATCAGTCGGTAACGACGATCTATGGCGTCGCGACGCTCGATGGCAGCTTCGATGTCGGTGGCGGCAAATGGTATTGGGACGTCAACGCCGCCTATGGCCGCAATAAGGCCAAGCAGACGATGTACGGCAATATCAACTCCGATCGCCTGCGCCGCGCGCTCGGGCCGGTCGCCGACTGTACCGGCGAATGCGTGCCCTTTAACATCTTCGGCGGGGTCGGCTCGATCACGCAGCCGATGCTCGACTATGTCATGTTCGACCAGCGTGATCGCAGCCGCCAGTCGACCTTCAGCGCCTCGGCGAACGTGACGGGCAGCCTGTTCGACCTGCCCGGCGGCCCGCTCGGGGTCGCGATCGGGGTCGAATATCGCAAACTGAAAGGCAGCTTCGACCCCGACCCGATCGTCGCGGCGGGCTTCAGCTCGGATATCCCGGCATTGCCGACGCGCGGCAGCTATAATGTCAAGGAAGCCTATGCCGAACTCAGCGCCCCGATCCTGTCCGATACGCCCTTCTTCGACCTGCTCGAATTGACTGGTGCCGTGCGCTGGTCGGATTATTCGACCTCGGGCTCGACGACGACGCTGAAGGGCGGCGTGAACTGGAAACCGGTACAGGATCTCCGCCTGCGCGCTTCCTATGCCGAGGGCTTCCGCGCGCCATCGATCGGCGAATTGTTCGGCACCCAGTCGCGCTTCGACCAGTCGATCAACGATCCCTGCTCGACCTCCACCACCGCGGGCCAGAACTGGAGTAACAACACGACCGTCCGCGCCAACTGCATCGCGCAAGGCGTACCGACCGCAGGCTATGCGCAGGCCAACCCGCAAATCTCGGTCCTTGTCGGCGGCAATCAGGATCTGGCACCCGAAAGCTCGCGTAGCTGGATCTTCGGCGGCGTTTATAGTCCGGGCTTTATTCCCGGCCTGTCGTTCGAGGGCAATTATTACGACATCAAAATCAAGGGCGCGATCCAGTCGGTGAATGCCGAAATCACGCTGGCGCAATGCGTCGGACAAAATGACGCCGACGCTTGCGCGCTCGTTACCCGCGCGCCGGGCGGCCAACTTACCTTTGTCGAAGGGTTGCTTCAGAATATCGCCGGAATCCGAACCACAGGCATCGACCTCAACCTGACCTATCGGACGCAGGAGACGTCCGCGGGCCGCTTCGGATTTACCTGGAACAACACGATCCTGACCAAATATGATGTGATCGTGCCAACCGCAGACGGCCGCCTCGTCGTCAGCCGCGAGGGGACCGAACAGGGCAGCCCCAGCCAGACTTTCCCGAAATGGAAATCGGTCGGCATCCTCGATTGGGACGGCAAATCGATCGGCGCGACGCTGACCGGCCGCTACGTTTCGGCGATCCGCGAACCGCTCGCCGACGACAATCGGATGAAGGCGCGCTTCTACACCGATTTCCAGCTGCGCTGGTTTCCGGAAGATGCGCCCGACGCATTCGGTTTTGCGCTCGGCGTGAACAATCTGTTCAACGTTAAGGCGCCCGGCTGCATCAGTTGCGACCTCAACAATTTCGATCCGACCGCTTACGACTTGCCTGGCCGCTACTACTACGTTCGCGCCAGCTTCAAGATGTAGGCGCAAGTCCGGGATAAAGCTCGGCGCGCATACCGCCGCGTTTCAAAATGCGGTGGTATGCGCGTCAGCCGTCACGTTCGGCGTGCTTACCAGAACCGTTTGGTGTCGATGAAATCCTCATACGCATCGGCTGCGGCTTCGACGAGCTTTGCTCGCTTGCCATTGCCGCCCAATTCGTCCGCGCCGGTGCTTTCCGCAATGCCAAGCCTGGTCAACAGAGCAGGTGCGGTCGCAAGATCGTTGAGCGCGCCGAGCTGGTCCTGCAACGCCCCAAGCGTCTTGATGAAGCGCTTGTACCGCCGTTTCTCACCTTTCCGCTCAAACAAGGGGGTGAAGAACTCCGCTGCATAACGCAGCTTCTTCGCACTCTTCCGTACCTCATGCCGCATTTCATCATCGAGAGCGGCGAGATTGCGTCCCTTGCGTTTGACCTTTCGCCGATACCGATCGAGCGCCTCCGCCGCAAAGTCGCGCGCTGGCCGGTTGGCCTGACGCTCACCGCCAGCCTCCTCCGACCAATTCGCCGTCGCGATCCACGCCGTCACATCGAACATCAGCGAGCGCGCCCGCGTGGCAGACAGGAGGTCACACACCTGATCGTAGGCGGTTTCGCGCATCGCCGCGATCCGCTCGTACAACGGCCCACCCTCGGCGCGCTTCAACAGCACGTCGAGATCGCGCGCGTTGCCCAGTTCCGATGCCAGCCAACGCAATTCCGCTCGCAAATCCATGACCGCATCTCCGACCATCGGCTTGAAGATGGAGAAGGCCGACCGAAGGCGGCGCAGCGCCACGCGTGCCTGATGCAACGCGTCGGCATTCCGGTTGGCGAGCAGAAGGGTTTCGTTGAGCCGGAACTGCCGAATGCACGATTGCACAATCAGCCCAAACGCCTCTCCAGCCGTGGTATCGCCGCCGAGCATCACGGCATGCGCCGAAAACTTTGTCGGTGCCGTCTGGATCAGCCGATAACCGCGCTCCGACTTGCTCAGGACCCCAAGGCGTATGGGAAAGATCGCATCGATCCGGCGTGCGAAAGCGAAAAGCGCGGCGGGATCGCCCGCCTTCAGCTCAAGTTCGATCTCGCACACCGGCGACCGGCGATCGCCGACCATGATCTGGCCGCGATCGAGGACCAGTTCGACGATCGCGTCGCCTTCGACGATGTTCCATTTTCGGCGGTCGATCTCTACCTCAAAGGCCGGGATGATGGCATCGACTTTGTCGCCGAGCAGCGATGGCAGCGGCGTCGCATAGTCGAGGACCGGCGTGTCGCTTTCCACCGCGCGCTCCCATTCGGATCGAATGAAAAGGCCGGCGGCGCTGACACCATCCGCCTTGATCGTCTGTATCCGCTTCTTTCCCGAACGGCGGATACGGAGCGAAAAGCCCGCGTTCGTGACGTCATGATCGGGCGTATCGAAATAGATCGATATCTGGCGCACGCTCTTGGCGGCGCCCGCCAGCAAATCCGACGCAGCGAATTTTTCCGCGTCTTCGCTCGCAATTTCGAGTTTCAGCTCGACCTCGTCCGCCATCTGCACTGTCTCCGGATATCGGGTGTATCTTGCGAATTTGACGATCCGGCGGCTCTTTATAGCAAGATGCGGCCCGCTGACAGTAGTTGACACGGCCGCTCGCCGACGCCGTCATTCGCGCTTCTGGAAGCGCACCGCACCGGCCAGACCAAACTGACCCGCAAAGCCGGGTCGCTCTGTGGCCAGCTCGCTACCGATCCCCAACCCCTGACGGACAAACAGGCCGAATGGGTCGAAACCTTGCTTCAAAGGGCGGGTCGGCCCGCATTGGAAGGGAGCGCACGATGACCACCCAGGAACATCGCAACCGCTTCGCCAACGACGATCTACCACCCTATCCCGGCGGCCCAGCGTTTCGGGATGACGAGGCAAGCCGCGACGGCGCCCGCAAAGTAAATGCTGACGGCTCCTGCCAGACGCAATGCGCCTTCTCCCTGCCCCCAGCATCATCTTCCCCGGTCATGGTCGTGGGAGACACGATTTGTTGGCGCGCCGGGAAGCGGCTGCACGTCCTCCCCGACATACTCCCTGCCCTCGCGGCCGACCGAGCACACCAAAGTAGGATTGCAGCATGACGGAATCGAAACGCGCGTCCCGCAAACAGGGGGCGAAGCCTTCTCCGGTGAAAGGTTACGTCATCGACAGCGACGATCCCGTAGAGGTAGCGAGGGCGCTGGAGACGCGCGTTCCGGAATGGGGCGAGTTGAAGCAGGCGCAGCGCGATGAGTTAGTGCAGCATTCAATCCGCAGCCGCGAGCGCCCCACCCGCGCCAAGGTTGCTTCGGTTAAAAACGGCGAAGCGGTCCAGATCAGCCCGCCGGAAAAGCACCAAGCCAGTCACGCGATCCGCATCTACGAAACCTTCGCGACCTCCTCCGATGATGTCGTGATGACGCGGATCACAGAGATACAGTCGCACAGTCGGCAATGGCGACGCAGATGGCGCTCGTTCACGACGCGGCCATGACCGCGCTGGGCGCTGCCAAGAGAGCGGAATGGATGGAGACCTACGAGAAATATTCCAACCAGGCCAACAAGCTGTCGCGGACTTTCGCCATGCTCACGGACTCCTACGCCAAGCTCCAGCGCGGCGGCGTCCAGACGGTAAAGCACGTCAATGTTTACGAGGGCGGCCAAGCCGTTGTCGCCGATACCGTCCACACAGGGGGATGAATGCAAAAAGACTCGAACAAGGCCACGCAGCCCGAGATTTTGGCCGCGGCCCCACGTTGCTTGGCCAAGACCCGGAGGGGAACGGAGTGCCAATCCCCAGCAGTTCGAGGCAAGCGGCGATGTCGAATGCACGGCGGAGCGAAAGGTAGCGGCGCGCAGCTCGGCAATCGCAACGCGTGGAAGCATGGGCAGCGATCGGCAGGGGTACAGGCCGAACTGCGCAAAATGCGCGCGATGGTGAAGGCTGCGCAGGCACTTATCGCTGAATGATGCCGGTGGGCGGGTAGTCTCAAGCTCCCGCCCTGAGGCCGTGGCGTCTCAATTCGTCCGGCCGACCGGCCGGGGGAACTGTCCGATGATCGCGGACGCTTGGCAAGCGGAACAATCCTCAGATTGAGAGTATCGCCGGAGCGCGAGAGGCAATTAGGCGGCGATTACCTGATATGCGGGAATCTAGGTGGGTGATCGCCCCCACGTTGACTCGTGCATTTGCGGGCGTAGCATTCACCATCTCACGCTCTAGGCGACCTCATGGGGCGGAGGGGGCTTTCCTTGCAAACCAAGGCCAAGGCAACGAGAAGGCCGCGGCACTGTCGCGGCCTTTTTGCTGTCGCCGCCGAAAAGGGTCGAATCGGCGCAACCCAATCCCACCCATTCACTCAGATGCCTGGTGTGACTGCCACCGGAACTGGCTCGACTGCAACTGGAGCGGGCGACGCGACAGGACCGGTCATTGCTGGTGCTGCTGCGGGAACCTGAAGAGGCGCGACCCCCGTATTCGCGAACGCTAGTTCCACATCCTCGTCTATGAACCCGCCAACGGTGCCTCCCTTCGGAAGGACAGCGCTCGTACCTGTAACGAAGAAGCCGACGACGGGAACCAGCACCACGGCACCGACGACGCCCGCAGTTCCTGTCACGCCCTTGTCATCGAATGTGCCGGTGAGACGGATTTGGCGTCCGTTGATGCGCATATAGAGGATACGCGCGTCGAGCTTGCCCGACTTGCCCCACATGCCCTTGTTGCGAACATTCGTGATCTCGCCCCACGCCGGTGTTCCGCTCGGTACGACGGTTACGCCATTGACTATAACGGGCTCGGCAACTTCCATCATGAACCGCTGACCGACGCGCGCCGCCTTCTTCTTCGTCGTGATCTCTTCCATGAGGCGCAACACAACAGGCGATCCGGCCCGCAGCATTGCGTTCTTTGTCGGAGCTTCAGCGATCGCTGCCGCCACGGGCACAGCAGGCGTAGTCGCAGGCTCTTGTGCGTATGCAAAAGGCGCGACGAGTAGTGCGGCCGCAGATGCGGCCAGAATCGTGGATTTCATAATGCCCCCTCCCTGTTAGGAGCCGCGAGATATATATTTCGGAATGTGGGCGGCAATCGGATTTAGTTCCGGCTTGGATCTAAATCGGGACACTAATTTGACGCCGACGCGAGCTTTCACATCCTCACAAATGCCGGGAAGGCTGTGTAACACTGTCGCGGCCTTGGCGTCGTGTGAGCGTGCAACTTATGAAGGCGCTTCGTCCCTTCGTAGTTTTCTAGCGGTGCGCTCATGTCTGATCGCCTGCTCTCGAAGCCGGACTGCGAGAACTGGATCAGCGCATTGCGCAGCCTTCACCCGTGCGACACGGGCAAGTTGCTCAAAATATATGGCGTCGCGCGGGATATCCATGCAGCGCTGGTAGCGCGGACAAATCACCAAAAAGCTAAAGTGGCTCGAAACGGGGCACTTTGGCCGTTTGGATCAGAGAAGCGTCGGCCCCGCAGGTGGTTTCGACCGCGTCTTGAACCAAGGATGATCGGTGCGTTCAACGACAAGCCTGCTCGCCGGGTACTTCCGCACCAATGCGATCGCATCGTCGGCGGGACAATTCAGCCAGGCATCGTGCTCGTCGGGTTGGAGGATTACCGGCATCCGATCGTGGATGTCGAATAACTCCTCGGTGGCATCGACCATGACGCCGGAATAGCAGTGGCCCCATTCGTCAGAAGGCCGCCACAGCCCTGCCCATGCTGCGGTCGGTTGATCCTCGACGCTGATCCATGTTCGCGTCATCTTTCCCTTTTCACCTTCCGCCTCTGCGAACGCGGTGAACGGGATCAGGCAGCGCTGCGCCGGCGTCGTGAACCAATGCTTCCAGAACGGCGTGAGCAGCTTGTCGTCGCGCGCGTTGTTGACCGGCTTCGGCTTGCTGGTCGGTTTCATGACCTTGAGGCGGACAGGGAAGCCCCATGTCATCGATTGCAGAACGCGGGCGCCTTCATGCTCTCGGACGACCATGCCAGGATAGCCGGGGTAAACTTCGTCGGGGGCGTTGGAGCCGTATATGGCCGGCGTCCCGAACAGGTTCGCCACCTCCTGCACCGTCGTTTTATTGGTGTAGAGGTTGCACATCGTCGGAAGAATGACGCGCACGTTCTGAGAGTCAATTACACACGAAAAACCCCGCCACACGAGGGCCGCGTGACGGGGTTCGTCTCTCGGGTCGCCGAAAGCTGGATCGGAATAGCTGGCGGGTGTGAAGATCAGGTTAGGCGCGCAGAAAGGCCCCGTCCTCCGACAGGGCCTCGTCCATCCTCTGCGGTCGTGACCAAAGGAAGCCCCATCGGCTCTCACGCTCAATTGGAAGCAAGTCCTTCAGAAGGCGCCGTTCCGCCTCAGTCAGATCGCCCCGGCTCAATCCTGCCTCCCAAAAAGCAGCCTTGAATCAATGTCACCGGCTCGCGTCAATCTGGTTCTTGAACCCAGATGGACGGGCTTCTTTGCGAAGACAGGGCATTGAGCTATCCAATGCCTATGAGCGACGGCGGATATAACGGCGGGGCGACACCCGAAGGCCGTTGGGGATGTGTAGCCTCCGCCGTCTTGGGCGTTCCTGTGTTCATGTTTCTGCTGATTGTCGATGCGTTGGGCGACTGCGTGCCGGACACCGCGTGCAAGAAGGGCTTTCTGACCCAAGTCTTGCTACACTCCGCCGTCATAGCTGTCGGGGTCGGCCTTCTCGTCTGCTGGGCAGTCAAAACAGCGAGGCGGAACAATCCCGACTGAGCGCAGCAGCGCTCACCGGAATTTGTCAACGCCGCCTAGCCCCACCTCCCCTGGTCGCAAAGGATGTCGATGTCTGCACTCGACCGATTGCGGACGTCTGTTGAAGGACCTACCGCGAGGTGATGTTTTTGATATCTGCGATCACCGCTTAGGAGCCAGATTTGGATGTTCGAAGAAATAGCTGTTTGGAAACGGGTCGACCCGAAAATCGCCATAAGATACGTTGGTTTTCGCAATTTGGAGACAAGTCGAGTATGGATTGCGTACGGAAACTATATTGGGTTTGATGCCGATACAGACCTCGACGCCGACAGCATGATCGCGGCTCACGCAACCGTGGAATATTTTTTGAATGCTTTCCCTTCGGATGCTGATCTTTGGAAGCCTACCATTTCGGAGGCCCTAGCTATCTTTATCGCTAACAATCCCGACACATAAATCCGAGCTTCACGGCGTCCGCTCACCACGCCGTTTCGGTCATTTCTCCCCGATCTGGACGCGATGACGGCAAGCGACCGGTTGCGGACGCACTTCTATCACGATAGCCCACGACGCCACGGAGGCTACTTTATGAAAAACGTGCAAGTGATCGATGGCGCTGTCAACGCGGCCTATGCCATTTTCGAGGTCACCGAGGACGAGTTTAGCCTTATATTTCCAGATGCGGGACAAAATATTGAAGTTGTAGAAGATATGGTTGAGCGTCTCGGCGATGATCGGGTCGGGGAGATCATGGCTCCGATTTGGGATCGGGAGGTGCCCAAACCTGATGTGTGCGGCATTCACGGCACCCTATTCTACGGGATGCCGGAAAAGCGAAAATATTACGAGAATAAACGCGAACCGGTTATCAACTGGAGGCTAGTGGAATAAGCGCGCTCGGGAACGACCGCTTCCCATCTGTGGACGCCCCAACAGACGCAAGCGATTTTTGGAGGTAGTGCACGTGTTCGGATGCTGCCATCTGTCCGGCCTCTGATGCAGCATCGGAGGCTGCGGGCCCGTATGGGAGTTCGCGGACCGGAACCATATCACCCACGTCGTGCTCGCGGCACGGTGGAAAGCCCTGGTTTTTCCGGCCCCGTCTCGCCGACTGTTGTGCCATACTCTCCTTCGACCGACTACGCCTTCCGGCGACCTCTGATCCGCCTTGGCTTACGCCGCGGCTGCGACCGGAGCTCTGTAATCCTCTTCCTTTACAAGCACGGCCCAGATGATCCGCGCTGTCTTGTTGGCAAGGGCAACCGTGACCAGCATACGCGGCTTCCTCGCCATCATCTGCTCTAGCCATGAGCCCTTAGGCGCGCCTCGCTTGCTGGCCTGCAGGACCACCGCACTGCAACCTATGATGAGCAATCGCCGCAGTGTGCGCTCGCCCATTTTGGATATCGAGCCCAGCTTCTGCTTGCCGCCCGTCGACATCTGCCTTGGAGCCAGCCCTAGCCACGCCGCAAAGTCCCGTCCCTTGGTGAAGGTGTCTGCCGGCGGTGCAAGAGCCGCCAATGCGGTGGCCGTTATGGGCCCAACCCCGGGTATCGTCATAAGCCGCCTCGCGACGGCATCCTCACGAGCCCGGCGCGCAATCTCCTTGTCGAGATCGCCGATCTTCTCGTTCAGCTCCTCCAGCAGGTCGAGCATCGTGCGGAACATCGCCCTGGCTGCCTCGGGTAGCGACGAGGCCATCTCGTCCTCAAGCAGATCGCCGAGCATCGCGACGTGCGACGGGCCTTTGGGCGCCACCCAGCCATATTCGGTAAGATGGCCTCGGATGGCATTGATCAGCTGGGTGCGCTGCCGCACCAACAGGTCACGGGTCCGGAACACCAAGCCTGACGCCTGCTGCTCTTCACTCTTGATCGCCACGAACCGCATGCTCGGGCGCTGGGCAGCCTCACAGATCGCCTCCGCATCCGCCGCATCATTCTTGTTCCGCTTCACGAACGGCTTCACATACGCGGGCGGGATCAGCTTCACCTCGTATCCCAGCCGTGTGAGCTCCCGGCCCCAATGGTGCGCGCCCCCACAAGCTTCCAGCGCGATCGTACAACGCTGGTGCCCAGCAAAGAACTCGAGCAGCTTCCCTCGGCCGATCTTGCGGCTGAACAGCGCTCGCCCGCCCGCATCCGCGCCGTGCGCATGAAAAACATTCTTGGCGATATCCAGACCGATTATGCTAACTTCCGACACGGACGCCTCCTCTAGTGGTGTGACAACACCTCCACTATGGCACATCGATGCCGCCGGGGGGCGTCCACCCCATCACCCCGTTTCGGTCGATCATCTCCATTCCGGATGCGATGGCGGATAACGACCGATATTAGACGCTCGCGGTGCAAATTGGCTTGCAGGATTGCCGCCGTTCCATGAATGCTGTCGTTATGAAGAACGAACCGCAATACATTGCTGAGACTATAACAGCGTTTCTCGCCGGAACCGGTGGCAAATGGGATTGGGATGACTTCACTTCCTGCCCGCTTAGTGACGCTAGAATGGATGGCATACGCCGCCGCGCCCTAGCAGTGAGCTTGCCATTAGATGAGGAAGGCGCAGCCCTTCTCCGAAAGCTCCTCGCTGAAACCGATGCGGCATAGACGCATAACGACCGATTGCGGACCTCTGGACTGCCGGGTAGATTCATCCGATGAAACTACCTTGGCGAAAAGCGAATCCTATGCCTGAAGCGCAAATTGTGCTCGCAGCCGATGTCATCGCTGAGACGTGGAATGCCGGTGAAGACGCACAGGTAGCTGCCTTGAGGCGGAGCGGATTTGATGAGGGGCAAGCACGAAGATTGCTGGCGTTTCTACCGATAGCTTTCAGCCGACCAATCTTGGAAGAATTGGGGGTAGTCGATTTCGATCCGAACGTAACCGCGAGCGGGCCGGATGGAACATTTTTGAATGCGAAACTGATGCGGCAACCCGAATATGTTCAAGGTCTGAAAGTCGCTCGTGATCACCGTAACAAAGGCGTGATGGATCACGAGGTTTACAAACTGATTGCTTCTAGCAGCGCCGATCTCAATGCGGTGGATAACGCGCTAAACGAGGGGGCAGACGTTACAGGCGCAACAATCGCAACTTCGCTTTTGGACGCCAAAATCGCATTTCACCTCATTCGGTAGGCGAGTCCGCTTCCCACCCCGAAATCGCCGCACGGCGCTGGTCGGAGCATGTCGGAAAACGACCGATTGCGGACATCAGTTTTGTATGTATCCTCCACTATATGTTTGGGGGAGCGACCGATGATCGGCAGGCGAAAGGCAATAACAGCGGTGGCGTGCGCCACGTTTATGCCGGGAACGGCACTGTCTTGTCAGAAATCATCGCCTCGCCACGACCCTGTATTTGATAGGCAGGCGCAAGAAAAACGTTTGAGACTAGTCGAAAGGTTTTTTGAGAAGATCGGTCAAGAGGGGTCGTTCGAAGAAATCGAGCGCTCGACCGAGAGCATGCGACGGGCCAGTTTTCGGTGGCCCGCTCCGCAACCGTTCCAACTGCTGGAAGCCACGCCAGTGGGCGATCTGGTGATCGCGCGCGCGCGAGGAATTGAAGCCACGCCCGAGAATGAGTGCAATCCGTTCGTCACGGTCCACGCTTACTACTCGTTCCATTTCGACCAAGACCAGATCGCTCTGATGAATACGATTAGCTATGGCGCTCTGTGGCCGACCGCAGAGCTACCGAAGGCTATTTCGCTGGAACGAGGTTAAGCCGCTCTTGAGCATCCGCCTCTAGCATCCGCTTCCCACCCCATATCCGCTGTTCACCGCCAATCTGGATAGAACGGCAGGAAACGACCGAAAGTTGCCATTTGCGTAGACATGATCGAAGTCGCAAAAGGGGAAAGCGCGCTGTGCAGCCGTTGTCTGAAAGGGTCCTTTAATTGAGTCAGGCTACCACATCGACTACGATTTGCAGGCGAAGCGAAATGAAGTTGCCGTTGATCATTGGGGCTGCGCTCTTGGTGACGGGTTGTCAGGTCACCGAACAGGAGCGGCCTCGCTCTACACCATTGACTTCCCTTTCAAACGAGCAGCTCTGGAACGTCTGGGTTCGGTATGGCGCTACTCAGGAACTTATGTGCAAGAATATCTCGCGGCGCGATGCCGAGCGGTTGCTGGATAAGCGATATGGGCGCCAAGAACGCCGCATTGCTGAGCGCTTAGGCGAGAAGACGGCTGAGGAACGCATCCTCACGCTGCCACCATGCTCTTCTTTTCGCGGCGCCAAGGATCGCTACGCCGACAGCCTACGCGAGTTGGAAAATCGTCTTATGACGTTGCACCCTGATACGGACCGTCGCCCGTAACCCGCGGCCCCCTCCCCCCTGTCAGTGGCAGGAAACGACCGATTGCGGATGCCTAGGCTGCAGTTTCTTCAAGCGGAAAGCTGAAGCTCTGCTTTTCTCGTCGCACTGTCGAGCGAGCATCTAGGGCCTCAATGTGCTTTGCCCATTTTACAAAGCTTGGAAGAGCTTCGCCTACCAGACGGGCATTGATCGCATTTGCAGACATAGAATCTACCGCTTTGCAATAAACCCAGATAAAATCGCCGGACCGACCGGACCAACTACCATCCGGATAATAACTCGCTTGTAGGACGGGCTCGAACTTGTCCCACCTCGTAAATTCAACTGGCAATTCTAATCCGCTCGCCAACACTGCCCTTTCAAGCTCCGACGGCTTCAAAGGGTAGGAGCGCCCCTTAGGCAATTTGTCCTTTCTCGATTCCAATTGCCCTTCCTTCCAATTATGTGCGCTGGGCGATGTCCGCTATCTGCTTCGCTATCCGAAAATCGGACAGGCCGAAACCCACCCCAGTTGCGTCGTTTGGTTCCGATCCGGATGCTATGACGGCAATCAACCAATTGCGGACGTTGCGGTGATTAGGTGATTGGGGCATAACTCTCTCGTGACAGGGGGATACCTTCCATGAATTGGCGCCAGGCATTGAGGCTCATCTGCCTAACCGTCGTTGCGGCGCGAGGTATATCAAAGTGGTTTGGGGACGACGTTCTGATGACACTCGTCGGCGTAGGCATGGCTGTCGTGATCGGTTATCAAATCCGCGATTACATCAAATCGAAGACGGTTGGGAAGCGCCCTGGAAACTTTAACGAGGCTTGACCGCTTCTCACCCCTTACGAAATTTGCTGCCGATCCGGTGCGAATAGCCGCTAGCGACCGATTGCGGATGCGGGCTAATCCGCTACCGCAGCGCGTCAACTGGGCAATCGGTGTAATCTCCATCAGTGCGATCATCCGTCGGCAGCGCTAAATAGCAGACACCTCCGGTCGGTTTTGGCAATCGCCCGAAGCAAAATTGATCATGCTCTCTGAAGGGAACCCCCAGCGTATCCATTACACGCTTTTTTTCAGCGTCGCCGTCTATGATGCCGTAGCCCGTGTCTGTCAGATACTGCCGGCAGCTTAGTTCACCTGCTTGGCTCGGATTGCCGGTCGCGGAACAACCCGCAAGGACGATCGCAGATAATGAGGGCGCAATCTTCATTCGAGTTCTCTCCTCTGCATTCGGCAGGTCAGGCTAGCGGTTCAATGGCCGCTTCCCACCCCGTTTCGGTCGATCATCTCCATTCCGGATGCGATGGCGGATAACGACCGGTTGCAGACATTCGGCTTCATCGTAAAACCACAGCATGAAACTCGTCGATAATCTCCCGCCCGCTTTTAAACGCTATGAAAAGATGCTGGGCGTCCTCGACTTTGCTGTGTTCGACGAAGCAAACGGCACCGAAGAAGAAATCCTTTCTGCCATTCCTCAAGTACTTCGGCACAGCAACTCGTTCGACGCCGCTAGGCTCCGTTTACTGGGATGCAAGCGTATCCGGGAAAGCGCTTTTTTTGGTGAATGGTATGACCCCGACAGCGGCAACTTGCTGAAGGTTGGTAACTATCGCGCCGCTGACGGGTCAGAACTACAGAATCCCACGCTCAAGAAGCTGGATGGAGTGAAGATTATGTCTGGCGCTTCTTCTTGCCCCGAGCCAGGTGCTGGGGGAGAGTTCGCATATGCATTTTCAAACCCTCCCTACGGACTCCAAGCTCGGCCGAGCGAGGTGCAGGCGGTGTTTGCGGAGGTCAGGGACTTTATCCTGCCTCCGGCCCATCGCGGCGAGATTTGTGACTGGAGCAACCCACGGTTGTCAGAAGTGTCCGATTACTTCGCCGCGGGAATGGAATGGTGGGGCGTCTTCCTGTTCAGCATCCATATCCCCGCGATTGACCGGCTCACGATCATAGCGGGCTCAACAACCGACTGACAGATGTTCAATGTCCGCTTCCCACCCCGTTTCAGCCTTGCGGTGCCGATCCGGCTGAAATGACGGTAAAAGACCAAAAATGGACGTCGTCCATTTCAATCTGGCAGAGTGATCGACACCTCTAGGCTCGTCTCGCTGTCCCCTGCCCGATCCTATAGCTGAAACCATTTCATCGATGAAGTCGATAATGAGAGATTTTCAATAGGCCGAAGCTATTAGGGGGATTCGGGGCCGCCTGACCTCGGCGCTGGAGCGAAATCGATCCGCAAGATTGCCATATGATTGCCAGAAGCAAAAGGCCTCCCACGTCTGAACGCGGAAGGCCTAGGAAAAGCTGGCGCACCCGGAACGATTCGAACGTCCGACCCTCAGATTCGTAGTCTGATGCTCTATCCAGCTGAGCTACGGGTGCGTGGAGAGGCGCCTTTAAGACCCGTTTGGCGGGGGCGCAACCCCCTATTTCGGATTTGTGACCGTCCGGCACGACGATTGGCGGCGGACCGCGTCGAGGGCGCCAATTTCCGTGGGGTCTTTCAGCAGAAGCCGGATCAGCGCGATCCCGCGATCATGGCTCGTACGGACAATTTCGGCGCCCGCGGGAACAGCCTGCCCCTGACGTGCGACGATGATTCGATAGGGCTTGCCGCCCGCCTCGACATCGTTGCGGACGAAGATGACGTCGGTCGCGGCGTCGAACAGGCTGAGCGAGCTATAACGCCCCGGCGCTGGCGCCACGTCGATAGCCACCGGCCCCTTCGACAGGTCATAGGGACAGCTCGAATAGGCAAGGTCGGGACTGGGCCGCACGACGGGCTGGCGCTCGGGCGTCGCGAGATTGCCGTAGGACATGCTGTTAACGCCCCCCTGCCCCAGCCGGTCCATCGCGACATTCATCAGCCCATAGGGAATATATGCGATCGCCGCCCATGCCGTCGCCGCTGCGACGACCAGGCCGAGGAGGATGGGACCAAGCCATTTGCGCATCTCAGCATCCCTCCTTGACGAGGCGCGGCAGCGCGGCCTTCGCCGGGTTCGCACGGAATGCCTTGCCGGGATTATACATACGAAGCGTCAGTTGGAAGGGCTGCCCCTTTATACCGGGCAGCCAGGCACCGTCTGCCGGCTTGTCGGGCGATATGGTGACCCGCCACTCGCCCATACTGTCGAGCGCGACGTTGGCGCCGTTGACCGACCAGATGCGGCCCGGATTATCGACGAGATAGCCTTTGTCGTCATAAACCGTCACGCTCCACCAGCGCGCGTCGAGCGGCTTGCCCGACAGGCTGTAACGGCAATTGCCGTCGAGCGCCGCGCCCGCCGCATCGCTTTTCGCCATCCAATAGATGGTTTCCTTGGCAGGCAGCGCGAGTAGGCCTGAGCGCGCGACCATGGCGCGCGTCAGCGGGTCGGTGGCCTTCGTGCCGTAACCGAGCGAAGTCGTCCACGGCCCGTTCCGGATCCCTCCGTCGCCAAGGCCGCCGTTGGTAAGCGCCCATGCGCCCCCGAGCCCCACCGCCAATCCGCCCACCAGAGTGATCGCATAGCGGTGCCAGCTCTTCATGCGCCCTACCCCCTTTTAAGCGCCGCCTGAGCTGCCGCCAGACGTGCGATGGGCACACGGTAGGGCGAGGCACTGACATAGTCGAGGCCCGTCTTTTCGCAGAAATGGATGCTCGGCGCATCGCCGCCATGCTCGCCGCAAATGCCTAGCTTGACCGCCGGACGCGTGGCGCGGCCGCGATCCGCCGCGATCTCGATGAGCTGACCGACACCCTCGACGTCAAGGCTGACGAATGGGTCGGTCAGGAAAATCCCCTTGTCCACATATTGGGTGAGGAAACGCCCGGCGTCATCGCGGCTGATGCCGATCGTCGTCTGCGTCAGATCGTTGGTGCCAAAGCTGAAGAATTCGGCCGTCTCCGCGATCTCGCCAGCCATCAGCGCAGCGCGGGGCAGTTCGATCATCGTGCCGACGAGATAGGCGATCTCGCGCCCCTTTTCGGCGAACACCGCCTTCGCCTGGGTGTCGACGACTGCCTTCATCAAGTCGAATTCGCGGCGCGTCGCCACCAGCGGGATCATCACTTCGGGAATCGGCGCAGCGCCCGTTTCGGCGGCAACGTCACACGCCGCCTCGAAGATTGCGCGGGCCTGCATCTCGTAGATTTCGGGATAGGTGACGCCGAGGCGGCAGCCGCGGTGACCGAGCATCGGGTTGAATTCATGAAGTTCGTTCGCACGCGCCTTCAGCGCTTCGATCCCCACGCCTGCCGCTTCAGCGACATCGGCGAAATCTTCCTCACGCGTCGGCAGGAATTCGTGGAGCGGCGGATCGAGCAGACGGATCGTCACAGGAAGCCCCGCCATCACGCCGAAGATCGCAGCAAAATCGCCGCGCTGTTCGGGCAGCAGCTTGGCGAGCGCCGCACGGCGGCCGTCCTCGCTGTCCGCCAGGATCATCTCACGCACCGCCGTGATGCGCGCAGCGTCGAAGAACATATGCTCGGTGCGGCACAGACCGATACCCTCGGCGCCGAAATCGCGCGCGACCTGTGCATCCTGCGGCGTTTCGGCGTTGGTGCGCACCTTCATGCGGCGGACCTTGTCGGCCCAGCCCATCAAGGTGCCGAAGTCACCGACCAGTTCGGGGAGCAAGGTCGGGACCTCGCCCGCCATCACTTCGCCGGTCGAACCGTCGAGCGTCAATATGTCGCCCTCGCGCAGTTCGCGTCCCGCAACGCGCAACACGCGCGCATTGCCGTCGATCGACAGCCCGCCTGCGCCCGAGACGCAGGGACGCCCCATGCCGCGCGCGACGACTGCCGCGTGGCTGGTCATCCCGCCGCGGGCGGTCAATATGCCCTTTGCGGCGTGCATGCCGTGAATATCTTCGGGGCTGGTTTCGACGCGAACCAAGATCACCGCCTCGCCCATCGCGGCCGCCTTTTCGGCGCTGTCGGCGTCGAACATGATCTTGCCCGATGCGGCGCCGGGGCTTGCGGGAAGCCCCTTGGTCAGCACGTCGCGCGATGCATTGGGGTCGAGCGTCGGGTGGAGAAGCTGGTCGAGCGCGCCCGGATCGACCCGGCCGACGGCTTCTTCTTCGGTGATCAGCCCCTCGGCCGCCATATCGACCGCGATCTTTAGCGCGGCCTTTGCGGTCCGCTTGCCCGAGCGCGTCTGCAACATCCAAAGCGTCCCGCGTTCGACGGTGAACTCGATGTCCTGCATGTCGCGATAATGGGTTTCGAGCGTGTCGAAGACGCGGCCGAGTTCCGTGAAGGTCTCGGGCATCGCCTCTTCCATGCTCAGCGGCTTGGCACCGGCATTCTCGCGCGCGATCTTTGTCAGATATTGCGGCGTGCGGATGCCCGCGACGACATCCTCACCCTGCGCATTGATCAGCCATTCGCCGTACCAGGCGCGCTCACCGGTCGCCGGGTCGCGCGTGAACGCCACGCCCGTTGCCGAGGTGTCGCCCATGTTGCCGAACACCATCGCCTGCACATTGACCGCGGTGCCCCATTCGCCGGGGATCGAGTTCAGGCGGCGATAGACTTTCGCGCGGTCGCTTTCCCAGCTTGCGAAGACGGCGCCGACGGCGCCCCAAAGCTGGTCGTTCGGTTCCTGCGGGAATGGTGCGCCGGTCTCGCGCTCGACGATCGCCTGATATTCCTTGACCAGTGCCTGCCAGTCTTCGGCCGACATCTCGGTGTCGAGGTAAAAGCCTTTGTCTTCCTTGGCGATTTCCAGCGCCTCTTCGAACTCGGCATGGTCGAGCCCCATTACGACGTCGGCGTACATCTGGACGAAGCGGCGATAGCTGTCCCATGCGAAGCGCGGATCGCCAGAGGCTTCGGACAGGCCGACGACCGTGCGGTCGTTGAGCCCGAGGTTAAGCACGGTGTCCATCATGCCAGGCATCGACACGCGCGCGCCCGAACGGACCGACACAAGAAGCGGGTCGGCGGCATCGCCGAACTTCTTGCCCGTGATGCCCTCGATATGCCCGATACCCGCCGCGACATCCGCGACCAGCCCGGCCGGGAATTGCTCGCCATTGGCGTAATATGCGGTGCAGACGTCAGTGGTGATCGTAAAGCCCGGGGGCACCGGCAAGCCGATCGAGGCCATTTCGGCGAGGTTCGAACCTTTGCCGCCCAGCAATTCCTTCGAGCGCTCGGCCGTCGTGGCCGCGCCGCCGAACAAATGCACCATCTTCGTCATCATATGCTCCTGCTGCCCCGGGGAGGAGGTTGCGGCTGGATAGGGTGGAGAGTTGTTATCGTCGATTCAGATTTACTTCGTGCGGTATAAAGAGAGGCGCATAGCCGTAACGTCAGCCCTCGATCTTCGAGAAATCGGCCACGCCATGCACCGCGCCGGTAAATCGGGCGAGCAATCCGAGGCGATAGGCGCGGATTGCTTCGTCGGGATCGTTGACCATCACGCCATCGAAAAAGGCATCGATTGGAGCGCGGAGGCTGGCAAGCGCGGCCATGGCATCGGTAAAGCGTTCGTCGGCGACGGCCGCAGAGGCTGCGGGTTCGGCCGCGTCGAGGGCCTTGAGCAAGATCGCGTCGGCATCGGTCGGCGGCGTCACAGCGGCGGCGCCGCTCACCTCGCCTGCCTGCTTCAGGATATTCGCCGCGCGCTTGTAACCCGCGAGCAGGTTGGTGCCGTCCTCGGTCGCCATGAACGCCTGAAGCGCTTTCACGCGAGCGAGCAGGCGGACGAGATCGTCTTCGCCCCCGAGCGCGAACACCGCGTCGATCAGGTCGTGGCGGACGCCGGCTTCACGCTGCTGGACCTTGAGGCGGTCGGCGAAGAAGTCGAGCAGTTCGCCGTCAGCGACCGCAAAGCGCAGCCCATTTTCGGTCAGGGTCCGGATGACGCCCAGCGCCGCTCGGCGAAGCGCGAACGGATCCTTCGACCCTGTGGGCTTTTCATCGATCGAAAAGAAGCTGCGCAGCGTATCCAGCTTATCCGCAAGCGCCACAGCCACCGTCACCGGCGCCGTCGGTACGTCATCGCCCTGCCCGACCGGTTTGTAGTGGTCGCGGATCGCGTTGGCGACATCGTCAGGCAGGCCTTCGGCGCGGGCGTAATAGCCGCCCATCAGGCCTTGCAGTTCTGGGAATTCGCCGACCATTTCGGTGACGAGGTCGGCCTTCGCCAGACGCGCGGCGAGTTCGGCCTGGTCGGCCAGCTCTTCCGTGTTCCCCGGCGAAGGCCGGGGTCCAGGGCTGGATGACGCTGCCGTTTGCTCGGTACCGCTCTGGGCCCGGGCCTTCGCCGGGGTACGGTCTGTGACGACACCTTCATCGACCAGCCAGCGCGCGAGCTTCGCGACGCGTTCGACCTTGTCGGCGACGGTGCCGAGCTTTTCATGGAAGGTGATGTTCGCGAGCTTCTCGGCGTGCTGCGCCAGCGTCTTCTTCTGATCCTGTTCCCAGAAGAAGCGCGCATCGGAAAGCCGCGCCGCCAGAACCTTGCGATTGCCCGCAACGATCTCGGCGCCGCCGTCGACCGCGTCGATGTTCGCGGTGCAGACGAAACCGTTCGCCAGCTTGCCCGCCGCGTCGTTCACGACGAAATATTTCTGGTTCACGCGCGCCGTTAGCTGAATAACCTCGGGCGGCACTTTCAGAAACGCCTCATCGAAGCGGCCGAGCAACGGCACCGGCCATTCGGTCAGGCCGGCATTCTCGATCACCAGTCCCTCATCCTCGACCAGCGTCAGCCCGGCGTCGGCCGCGGATTTGGCGGCGCCGTCGCGGATGATCGACTGGCGTTCCTCATGGTCGACGATGACATGGCACGCGCGCAGCTTTTCGGCGTAGTCGGATGCCGAACCTATCGTGATCTCGCCAGGGCAATGGAAGCGATGACCGCGCGTCGCGAAACCCGCGGAAATCCCGCTAACTTCACACGCGATTAGCTCTTCGCCAAAGATCGCAACGATACCCGACAGCGGGCGCACCCAGCGCAGGCTCTCGCTGCTCGCGCTTTCCTTGCCCCAGCGCATCGACTTGGGCCAGGCGAACGCACGGATGATCGCGGGAATTGCTTCGGCGAGCACATCGGCGGTGGCCCGGCCGGGCTTGTCGATCACGGCGAAATAGACGCCGTCGCGATCTTCGAGCTGGTCCTGCGTCAGCCCCGTCTTGCGCAAGAAGCCTTCGAGCGCCTGCGGCGGCGCGCTGCTGCGCGGGCCCTTGAGTTCTTCGCTGACCGCTGCCGTCGCTTCGGGCAAGCCCTTGGCGATCAGCGCCAGGCGCCGCGGCGTCGACCAGATGGTGAGTTCGCCCGCGTCGAGGCTGGCGGCCGACAATTGCGCGCGGAACAGCTTTTCAAGCTCGGCGCGCGCGCCAGCCTGCATCCGCGCCGGAATTTCCTCGCTGCGCAGTTCGAGAAGAAAATCGGTCATTGCAAATCCTCCGAACCCCAAACTCCGTTCGCATCGAGCGAAGTCGAGATGCCCCGAAGGACGGCGCCATTCCGAAGGGTGTCTCGACTACGCTCGACACGAACGGAAAGTGAGGTGGCGACAATATCCATCACAGCGTCCACCCCGGATATTTAGCGGTCCAGCGTTCGGACTGGCTGTCGATCCACGCCTTGCAGCTGCCTTTTGCGAGGTCGCGGACGCGCGCCATATAATTGGCGCGTTCCTGCACGCTGATCACGCCGCGCGCTTGGAGCAGGTTGAAGAGATGGCTCGCCTCGATCGCCTGATCATAAGCGGCGAGCGGGACATTCGCCGCAATCGCGCGCTGGCATTCGGCCTCGGCGGCCTTGAAACCCGCAAACAAAGTGTCGGTGTCGGCAACCTCGAAATTCCATTTCGAGAACTGCTTTTCATTCTCGAGGAAAACATCGCCATAGCTGACCGCCGCGACATCGCCGACCGCGTCGGAAAAGCGCAGGTCGTACACATTGTCGACATTCTGAATATACATGGCCAGCCGTTCGAGCCCGTAAGTGAGCTCGCCCGCGACAGGCTTGCAGTCGAAGCCGCCCATCTGCTGAAAATAGGTAAACTGGGTGACTTCCATCCCGTCGCACCAGACCTCCCAGCCCAAACCCCATGCGCCAAGCGTCGGCGATTCCCAGTCGTCCTCGACGAAGCGGATATCGTGGAGCAGCGGATCGATACCGATCGCGGCGAGGCTGCCCAGATATTGTTCCTGCAGGTCGGCAGGCGACGGCTTCAAAATCACCTGATATTGATAATAATGCTGGAGCCGGTTCGGGTTCTCGCCATAGCGGCCATCGGTCGGACGGCGGCTCGGCTGGACATAGGCGACATTCCACGGCTCGGGGCCGAGGCTGCGCAGCGTTGTCGACGGGTGAAAAGTCCCCGCCCCCACGCGCATGTCATAAGGCTGTAGAATCGCGCAACCGCGCGCCGCCCAATAGGCGTGCAGCGTCAGGATCATGTCCTGAAAGCTGAGTGGTGTCTTGTCCGCCCCATCGGCCACGGCCGCAATTCCTTCGCAGGTGCAAAAATCGCCGCCGCATTGGCCCAGCGGCGGCGCATGGTCAAGGCTCCCATCCCTTCGCCACGGCGCGAAAATGCTCGCTTTAGTCAGGTCTTCAGAACTTTTTGTAAGGTGTCATTGACACAGTCAGCGAATCGCGACATATAGTCATGCATACCTGACATGAAGACAGGTTCAGTTGACTAAGACCCATCGATCCAAGGAGACAAGACATGATGACCCGCACGCTGATCCTCGCCCTCTCGCTCACCGCGGTCGCAATGCCCGCCACAGCGCAGGCCGAAGACGAGACGGCCGTCGTCCGTATCGACGACCTTAATCTGACCCGCGCCGCGGATCGCGACCAGTTGAACACTCGTCTGAAAAGCGCCGCGCGCAGCGTCTGCGACAACCGGACTCGCGGCGCCGCAGAAAACGGCCGCCGCGCGGTATGTGTGTCCGCAGCGTTGGCACAGGCCGAAACCCACGCCCAGCGCGCGATCGCCCAGGCGCAAGAGGGCACGCAGCTTGCACTGCTGATAGTCAGCGCCGCTCGATAAGTGCGGAAGCAATGGCTTCGTTCGCGCCGTTCCGATCCGGTGGCGGCAGGCGACTTGGGCTGGAGCGCCCTTCCCCCCGGTGGCGGCGCTCCAGTCCCTTGTTCCCCGATTTTCTGTCTGCCGAAGCCTATCCGCCCCTGTCGCTCCAACCCCGGCCACCCAAAGAGGCCCGACAAAATATTCCCCTTCGCCGCCAATTTGATGGCTATGGGATGTCGATGATACTTCGGGCGGAAAAACTGGCGAGGCGCCGATGAACAACAAGTTGAAAGTGCTGCGCGCGATGCGGAACTGGAGCCAGGCCGAGCTTGCCGACCGGCTCGATGTCTCGCGGCAGGCGGTGAATGCGATCGAAACGGGGAAATATGACCCGTCGCTGCCGCTCGCCTTCAAGCTCGCGCGCCTGTTCGACATGCCGATCGAGGAAATCTTCGACGACGGCCACGAAGGAAATGACAATGACTGATGCCGATGCTTCGAAGCCCCGTCGCCGTATGTCTCCTCGGCAAAAGCGCTACTGGACCTCGCTCGGACTCGCCGCGGTGATCGGAGGGGTCGTCGGCGGCTGGATGGTCGCCGATCAGGCCGATGCACCGCACTCCGCCGCGACGCTGTTCAGCGGCGCGCTGACGCCGGGCTTCGCCATCGGCGCCTCGCTGGCATGGGCAATCGGCCTCGCGATCTGCATGATCATCTATCACCGCGCGATCGACGATCATGAGGAACGCGCATGGCTCTGGGCCAGCATGGCCGGATGGTATGCCTTTATCTTTCCGGCTCCCGTCTGGTGGGTGCTCCACCGCGCCGGCATGGCACCGCCCGTCGATGCGATGATTTTGTTCGTATTCTCACTGGTGGCGAACTGCATCGTATATCTATGGCTGAAGTTTCGCTGACCGCATTCCGCTTTCCGCTTTCCGCGCAAATGTTTAAGCCGCTCAAGAAAGGCAATTCTCCGATGAAGACCTGGTTCAAGACGCTTACCGCCGGATGCGCGATCGCCGCGCTGACCCCGGTTGCGGTTTTTTCCGTCCACGCCGCCGAACCCGCGACGGCAGCGGCTACGCCGACGACCGACGCCGACCCCGCGCTGTGGGTCGTCAAGGACGATGACACGACGATCTATCTCTTCGGAACGGTCCACGTTCTGAAACCCGGCCTCGGCTGGTTCGACGAAGCGGTGAAGGCAGCCTTCGACAAGTCCGATGAACTGATGCTCGAAATGGTGATGCCCGAGGATCAGGCGGCGATGGCAAAGGAAATGATGCCGCTGGCGATGGACCAGAGCGGCAAGACACTCTCCTCCCGCCTCGATGCCGAACAGCTCAAGGCTTATCAGGCCGCGCTCGCGAGCCTTGGGATAGCGCCGGCGCAGTTCGATTTGTTCGAGCCTTGGTTTGCCGCAATGACCCTGTCGGTGCTGCCCGTCACCAAACTCGGTTACGACCCCGAACAGGGCGTCGAAAAACTTCTGACGAGCTCCGCCAAGAAGGCCGGCAAGCCGATTGCGGGCTTCGAAACGCTGAACCAGCAACTCGGCTATTTCGATACACTTCCCGAAAGCCAGCAGATCAGCTTTCTGAATTCGGTTGTCAGTGATCTCGACAAGCTGGGGCCGCAGCTCGACAAGATGGTCGTGCAATGGGCGAAGGGCGATCCCGAGGGGCTCGCGGTGACGATGAACGAAAGCCTGGCCAAGACGCCTGAACTCGCCAAGGTGCTGCTTTGGGATCGCAATGCGCGGTGGGCCGATCAGTTGAAGGCGCGGATGGATCAGCCCGGCACGGTGTTCGTCGCCGTTGGAGCAGGCCATCTCGCGGGCGAGAAGAGCGTCCAGGATTACCTCAAGGCAAATGGGCTCATCGCCAAGCGGGTCAAATATTGAAGGGAGCATCGCGCCCTTCGCATCATTGGGGTCGCCGCTTTGCGGTGGCCCTTTTGCCGTGCCTGCTCGCCGCATGCGGTACCGCAGACCCGGCACAACAGGCGCGTCCCGCAATGTGGCTGGTCGCCGACGAGGACACGCAAATCTATATGCTCGGCGCGATGCACGCGCTGCCGCGCGGCACTGACTGGGATGGCGGCAAGGTCGCCGACGCCATCGCCGCGGCCGACGAGTTGGTGATGGAATTGTCGCCCGCCGAACTCGCGAATGCGGGCGCCGTCTTTCAGACGCTCGCCCCGCGAACTGAGCCGCTCGCGATGGCGAAACGGCTCCCGCCGGAAGCGCTCGCCGGTTACCGCGCGCTGGAGGCCGCCGGGGGCGATTTCGGCGGCGACGCACTCGACGACTGGGCGGTGATGGTGATGATGGGCCAGCGGGTGGCGCAAAAGGCCGAGCTTGATTCGTCGAACGGCGTCGAAACGCGCCTGACCGCGCGATTCAAGGACGCGCGAAAGCGAATTGGCGGCCTAGAGACGGCGCAGGAACAGATCATGTTCTTCGAAACGCTCGACCCGGCGACGCAGCGCACGCTCCTGACCCGCGCGGCCGAGAAGGCGGGCAATGCCGTGAAAGACGTCGGCGCCCTCACTACTGCGTGGGGCCGCGGCGATGTCGCGGCGCTGGAACGGGTCATCAACGAAGATGTCGATGCCGTCCCCGCAGCGCGCAAGGCGATCCTCACCGACCGCAACCGGCGCTGGAGCCTATGGGTGCAAAAGCGGCTGGAGCAGCCCGGCACGGTACTGATGGCAGTCGGCGCGGGGCATCTGGTTGGGTCCGACGGCGTGCCCGCGATGCTTGAGGCCGAAGGGCTGAAGGTCACGCGCGTACAATAAGCGGGTTTACCAGCCATGACGAAGCAAGAGAAGCGTAGCCAGAAATCACTCACGCTTGCATTTCCGCCGCTTCCCCGCTAAGCGCCCCGGCTTCCGTCATGGTCATCCCTGGAGGCGTGGCGGAACTGTGTAACTGTTTCTCGGAGAAATATCATGAGCGATCAGCTGACGCTGACGGCCGAGACGCGCGAACGCGGAGGCAAGGGAGCCTCGCGTGACCTGCGTCGTAATGGCCGCGTCCCCGCCGTTGTCTATGGCGGCAAAGAAGAACCCCTGATGATCCACGTCGAAGAAAAGCTGCTGATGAAGCAGCTCATGACGGGTCATTTCATGAACTCGGTCGTGATGATCGACGTGGGTGGCAAGACCATCCGCACCCTGCCCAAGGACGTCGCTTTCCACCCGGTCAAGGATCGTCCGATCCACGCCGATTTCCTCCGCATCTCGAAGGACGCCAAGGTCACCGTGGCGGTTCCCGTCGTGTTCGCGAACGAAGAAGCCTCGCCGGGCCTGAAGCGCGGCGGTGTGCTGAACATCGTCCGTCACGAGCTGGAAATCGCCTGTGACGCGGACAAGATTCCTGACGAGATCACGATCGACGTCACCGGTTTCGACGTCGGCGATTCGATCCACATCAGCAACGTCACCCTTCCCAAGGGCAGCGAAAGCGCGATCACCGATCGCGACTTCACCATCGCCACCATCGTCGCCCCGTCGGCGCTCAAGTCGAGCGACGGCGACACGACGAAGGACGAAGGCGAAGCTGCCGAAGGCGGCGACGAAGCCTAATCCCGTTCGGCCGGCCCCTTCCTCGATCGGAGGGGGCCGCCAACGACAGACCCTGAGAAAGGCAGTCTCATGCAGCTCTGGGTCGGCCTCGGAAATCCCGGGCCCCAATATGCGATGCACCGTCACAATGTCGGCTTCATGGCCGCGGACGTCATCGCCGACCTTTATGACTTTCCCGCGCCAGCCAAGAAGTTTCAGGGCTGGGTCCAGGAAGGCCGTATCGGATCGCAGCGCATCCTGCTGCTGAAACCCGGCACCTTCATGAACGAAAGCGGTCGTAGCGTGCGCGCCGCGCTCGATTTCTATAAATTGACCGCGCAGGACGTCACCGCCTTTTACGACGAGCTCGACCTCGCGCCGATGAAGGTCAAGGTGAAGCAAGGCGGTGGGGCCGCCGGCCACAATGGCATTCGCAGTATGATCCAGCATATCGGCGAGGATTTCCGCCGCGTGCGCATCGGTATCGGTCATCCGGGCCACAAGGACCGCGTCACCGGTCATGTGCTCGGCAATTATCACAAAAGCGAAATGGAACCGCTGATCGACCTTTTGGGTGCGATCGCTGCCGAAGCGAAGTGGCTCGCCGACGGCGACGATGTTCGCTTCCAGAGCGACCTCGCGCTGCGCCTGCAGGCGTGATCGCGACGCGCACTGCGACCGTCGCCGACCGCGATGCGGTCGTCGCAATCTGGGAAGCATGCGGCCTGACGCGGCCCTGGAACGACCCCGGAGCGGACTTCCTTCGCGCGCTGGGTCATAATGCGTCGACCGTCATCCTCGCCGAGCGCGATACGCGCATTATTGGCACCGCCATGACGGGTTTCGACGGGCACCGGGGATGGATCTATTATCTGGGCGTCGCCCCGGACCAACAGGGTCAGGGTATCGCGCGCCAGTTGCTCGACGCTTCATGCGAATGGCTGCGGCTGCGTGGCTGCCCAAAGGTCGAACTGATGCTGCGCGACGGCAACCCCGCAGCGGGCCTTTACGAGCATCTTGGCTGGGAACCGCAGGACGTCCGCGTCTTCGCCCGATGGCTCGCTGGTGAAGATGGGCGTAACTGACCGCTCACCATGTCACTGAAGCGTCATATGAATCATACTCTCCCGACTTGGTGAAGCCATCTAGCTGACACCTCCCTCTGCAATCGGTGCGCCACCTCATCCGGACAACGAGTCCGGAGCTCAACCGAAAACAGGGGAACTGCATTGTCACATCTTACCGACGAAGCCCGCGCGCCTTTTCGCGGCGAAACTGACGGCCTGCCGGGGCCGGACAGTCTCGAGGCCATCGTTGCCCAAAATCCGACGCGCCGTACGCTGCTGAGAAACGGCCTGTTCGGCTTGTCGATCCTCCCCGTCATGGCCCTCGCCGCTTGCGATGACACCAGCGGCGATCCGACCGTCACCCTTCCGCCCAACCCGACCCCGACGCCGACCCCCACGCCGACCCCGCCGCCGAGCTTTGCAGCCAGCTTCGCCGCGGTCGCTGCGAACCAGAACGACGCCGTGACCGTGCCTGCGGGCTACACTGTCGACGTGCTGCTGAAAGCGGGCGATTCGGTCGAGGCGGGTGCGCCCTATACCGGCAGCTTCCCGACCCCCGCGATTGCCGAGAAATGGGCCGGCGGCAATCACGACGGCATGGAATATTTCGCTTTTCCGGGCGTCGACGCGAACAACCGCGGCCTCTTGGCGATGAACTATGAATATCCCGACTTCAACATCCTGATGGCAGGCACGTACAACGCGGCAACCGCGACCGCCGACCAGAAGGCGATCGCACTCTCGGCCGTCGGCATCGGCGTCGTCGAAATCGCCAAGGGCAGCGACGGAAAATGGGCGGTCCAGGCCGGATCGACCTATAACCGCCGCTATACGGGCAACAGCAGCTATCGCCCGAGCGGCCCGGCCGCCAGCCGGCTGTCGTCCTCGATCAAGGGAATGCTCAACAATTGTTCGAGCGGCCGCACGCCGTGGGACACCTATCTCACCTGTGAAGAGACGATGGACAATTATTTCGACCCGACGCAGCCGACCACGGACTATGGCTGGGTTGTCGAGATCGACCCGCGGCGCGAACTGGCGCAGCCGACGAAGCGTACCGCGATGGGCCGCTTCAACCACGAAAATGTGGCCTATATGACGAACAGCGCCAATCGCGTCGCATTCTACATGGGCGACGACACCACGCCGGGCTGCATCTATAAGTTCATCCCTGCCCAGGCGTACAGCACGACGAACCGCGCAGCGAATACCGACCTGCTCGACAATGGCACGCTCTATGTCGCGCGGTTCAATGCCGACGGCACGGGCGAATGGCGCGCGCTGATCGCCGGGCAGAACGGCCTGACCGCAGCCGCGTCGGATCCGGGCAACGTCAGCCAGAGCACGACGCCGCCCACCCCGACGATCGTCAATTTCAACAACCAGGCCGATGTGCTGCTCAACTGCCAGTCGGCAGCGCGCGTCGCAGGCGGCACCGTGATGGATCGCCCCGAATGGCTGACCGTCGCTCCCGACAACAAGGCGGTCTATTGCACGCTGACCAACAATAGCGGCCGCCGCGTCGTCGACCCCGCCAACCCGCGTGTCACCAACCTGCACGGGCACATCATCAAGTTCCGTGAAGAAGGCGATTCGCCGCTGGCCACCAAATTTACATGGGAAATCTTCCTGACCGCTGGCGACCCGTCGCTTTCGGCTGGCGGCAGCAATCTGGTCGGCAACATCGTCGGCGACACCTTTTCCAGCCCCGACGGTCTCCGCATCGACCCGCAGGGCCGTATGTGGGTGCAGACCGACCACAGCGTCCCGGGCAATTCGGGCGTGGCTGGCAGAACGATCGATCAGGCCTTTGGCCACAATGCGATGTTCTATGTCGATCAGGTGAGCAAGCAGTCGAAGCGCTTCCTCGTCGGACCGCTCGGCTGCGAGATCACGGGCCTTGCTTATACGCCCGACCTGCGCACCTTCTTCGTCAACATCCAGCACCCGACCGGAAACTGGCCGGTTGCCGGACAGCAACCGCGCTCGTCGACGATCGTCGTGCGGCGGACCGACAATCAGCCTGTCGGGAATTGATATCGCGCGCCGCCCGCTTCCGCCATGGAAGCGGGCGGCCGCCTCATACGAATTTCATATCGCCGAAGATCCAGCGCCACGGCGCACCGGTTTCACCCAATATATCGCGCACGATCATCGGAAACGCCGCCTCGGCGCGAACGTCGTTCGACATGATCAGCACGCAGCGCTGACCCTTTTCAAGGCAGACGAGGGTGTTGCCCGTCGAATCATTGTGCCCGCCGCGGAAGAAGGCGGCACCCTGCGGTCCGGTAAAAGTGATCAAGCCGACGCTCGATGCGACGCCCGTCGGCTGCTCTCCCGCCGGGGCGTCCCCGTCCAGCGTCGGGAATTGGGATCGCGAGCGGATGGCAAGGCCCGGCCGCAAAAGTTCATTGCGCGAAGCCTTCGACAGCCCCTGCCCCGACACCAGTGCCGCCGCGAAATTGGCCAGATCGGAAATCGTCGTATCCATCGACCCGGCCGCCCGAACGCGGCCGCGCTCGTCATGCGGCACCGCTTTGCCGTCGATCTCCCAGCCATCGGCCAGATTGGCCGCGAAATCGGGGCGCCAGACGAGGCTGCTGTTCGGCATTTTCAGCGGATCGAATACAAGCCGCTGGATTTCCTTGCCCGCGTCGAGGCCGAGCCCCTTCTCGATGCCGAACTGAAGCAGCATGATACCTTCACCCGAATAGCCATAGCGGCTGCCGGGGTCGAAATGGATGCGCAGCTTTTCATCGGGTTCGAGGAAATGGAAATTCGCAAAACCGGTGCTGTGGTTCAACACGATGCGCGGCGTGATCGTCCGCCACCGATCGTCGCCCGCAAGGTCGCCCCAATTGCCATAGGCGTCGAGATTGCCATAGTCGGGAAGCGGTTTCGTCAACATGCCTGCAATCGGCTTGTCGAGATCGACCTTGCCCTCGTCGACCAGCCGCAGCACGCTATAGGCAAAGACCGCCTTGGTCAGGGACGCGCCATACATGATCGTATGAGGTGTGAGCGGGTCACCTTTGGCGTTGCGCTCGCCGAACGCCTGCACCGAGACGACCTTGCCCCTGTCGATCGTCGCGATCGCGAGGCCGCGTGCGCCGGTCGCGCTCATCGCCTTTTGCGCAGTCCTGGCAATAGCCTCTCGGTCGGGGATAGATTTGGCCGCTGCGGGTGTCGGCATCAGTAACGGCAGCAACCAGCCAAGTTTCGCAACGCGCATCGCGACCTCCCGATATCAAGACACAGAGACTGCTATATTATAGCAATACACCATGCAAGATGCTGCCGTCAGGGCGATTTTCTTTGTGGAGGCGGCGGCGGCGATCCGTCGCGCGTCTGCGACATCAAGATGACGCACATCGTCCGGTGCACGGGATGCGAGCCGCATGCAACGCCGGCATAGCGGTGTGTCGAACGCAGCAGGCTGTGGCGGTGCCCGCGATCGGGAACCCCGTCGTCGATCAGCAACTGGTCGACCACGCCTTCGGGTGTGTGATGGCCGTAGGTGATGACTTCGTTCACATAAGGCCCGCCGCCGCGCGCCTTCATGCGCTCGCCGGGGCCGCGCCCCTTCGTATAGTGGCCTACCTCCCCCGACCGTGACTGGATCGCGACATGATCGGCCGCGGCGCGCGACAACGCGTCGCTCCATTCCAGCGTCGGCAGCGGCTTTTCGCGGCCGAGGTCGCTGATCGCCTCATCGACTGCGACAACACCTTCGCGCGTCATGATGTCGATCTCGCTATCGTCTTCAGCGACCAGCAGCTTGCCCTCGAAGCGCGGACGATAGTCGCGCAGATAGTCGGTATAGGCAGCCGGGTCGCTCCGAAAGCGGTTGAGTTCGGTGAAGACGCCCTCTTCGAAACGGCTCTGTGCGGTGGCCGCGGCGGATACGCCGAAAAACACAAGAACGCCGGCGGCAACAAGGAAGCTGGGTTTCGTCATGGCCGCAGCGATAGAGCCGCAAATCTGAACGGCGCGCAACGGCGAAACCGCCCGCAAAGACTGGCGCACAGAGCAATCTGGCGCTAGGGGCGCTGCAACACCGGCGCCCACTCAACAATGCGCCGAACCTCACGGAGTTTTTATGGGTTTCAAATGCGGGATCGTCGGCCTGCCCAACGTCGGCAAGTCCACCCTGTTCAACGCGCTGACCGAAACGGCAGCAGCGCAGGCGGCGAACTATCCTTTCTGCACGATCGAGCCGAACATCGGCAACGTCGCGGTGCCCGACGCGCGGCTTGAAAAGCTCGCCGCGATCGCGAGCAGCAAGAAGATCATCGCGACCCAGCTCGCCTTCGTCGACATTGCGGGCCTGGTTCGCGGCGCGTCGAAGGGTGAAGGCCTGGGCAACCAGTTCCTCGGCAATATCCGTGAAGTCGACGCGATCGTCCATGTGCTGCGCTGTTTCGAAGATGACGACATCCAGCACGTCGAAAACAAGGTCGATCCCGTCGCCGACGCCGAAACCGTTGAAACCGAGCTGCTGCTCGCCGACCTCGAAAGCCTCGAAAAGCGCGTTCCCGCCTTCGCCAAGAAGGCCGCGCAGGGGGATAAGGAAGCGAAGATTGCCGCCTCGGTGCTCGGGCAAGCCCTCGACCTGCTGCGCGAAGGCAAACCAGCACGGCTCGTTGAGCCGAAGGATGACGAGGAAGCCCGTGTGCTGCGCACCGCCCAGCTCCTGACGTCAAAGCCGGTGCTCTACGTCTGCAATGTGGACGAGGGCAGCGCCGCGAACGGCAACGCCTTTTCCGAAAAGGTCTTCGCCAAGGCTGCATCGGAGGGCGCACAGGCCGTCGTCGTGTCAGCCGCGATCGAAAGCGAATTGGTCACCATGGACATGGCCGACCGGCTTGAGTTCCTCGAAGAAATGGGTTTGCACGAAACCGGCCTCGCGCGTGTCATCCGCGCCGGTTACGAGTTGCTCCACCTCATCACCTTCTTCACCGTCGGACCGCAGGAAGCGCGCGCATGGACCGTTCACACCGGAGCCACCGCACCCGAAGCCGCGGGCGAAATCCACAGCGATTTCCAAAAGGGCTTCATCCGCGCCGAAACGATCGCCTATGACGACTATGTCACGCTCGGCGGCGAAGCGAAGGCGCGCGAGGCGGGCAAGCTGCGCGCCGAAGGCAAGGCCTATGTCGTCCACGATGGCGACGTGATGCATTTCCTGCATAGCTGATCGGGAATTCGTCGTTGCAAGGTGGCTGGATGCTGAAAGCGTATCCGGTCAACCGAAGTGACGACGAAACCAACTCCGCTTTTTCGGCACGAGCGGGGGCTGACCGGAAAGCTGCACCAGATAATTGCCCAGGATGGCGGCTTGCTGCTTGGTCATGAGGCACCGAAACAAATCGGGATCGTGCTTTTTGGCCGCTTCCGGGGATTGTACGCTTTCGAGCCGTAGCATGATGCGGTCGCCCGCATCATGGTGTGTCCAGCCAACCAGTGCCCCGAAACTCTCCGTCATGTCGCCCTACTCCCTCACGATTTTCGCGCGACCGGCGCCGACAGCCCCGCGATATCTGTAACAGACATTAAGCGGAATGTCGTCTGCGGGGTATTGAGCCGACGCCCTCCTCCCTTTTAGGGAGGGGAGAAGAAGCGGCAGCTCCCGGCAGATTTCTCCATTCGTCATCCCGGACTTGATCCGGCATTCCGCTTTTTTAACGCACCCATTGACTTCGATATCAAGCGGGACCCCGGATCAAGTCGCGGGTGACGAGGATAAACTATGTCAGCAATCGGCCGTTTGCCGCGAAAACAAATGCTTGCATCAATGTTGCGGCGCACAATTTTTTTCACTGACGCTCTTTAAATCTTCATCTTTGACGCCCAGATAGCGCTCGTCATCGGGATGCGGGGGCTTCATGAAAGGTTCAGGAGCCACCCACCAAATGGCAATCGTTCCCACAGAGTGGGAATTGATTCAGGACAGAGAGCAAGCGGCCGTTCGCGGCTGACACAAAAAAGCTCAGAAATCCGGGTCTCGCGAAAATTGGCACGGCCTTTGCGATGCATTGGGCATCGGCGCAGGGCAGTGCCTGCAGCCAAAGGGAAAGACAAAAAAGATGGAAAACGAAACCACCAACCTCTTCCGCCGCCGCGACACCTTCTTCGGTATCTGCGAGGCCGTTGGCCAGGATTTTGGCTTCAATCCCCTGTGGCTGCGCCTCGCCTTCGTCGCGCCGCTCTTCTTCTTTCCGGCAGAGACCTTCGTTGGCTATTTCGCCCTCGGTCTTGTCGTCCTCGCCTCGCGCCTGATCTTCCCCGCGAAGACGGCCGCCGCCGCCCAGCCGACGCTGAGCGCGGTCGAGGCCGATGCACCCAAAGCCGAAAAGGCCGAGGAACTCGCGCTCGCAGCTTGAGCGGTACCGGCCGGGCACCCTCTCCCCGTCTGGCCCTCCGCTTTAACGGCGTCCTAGGACGCCGCATCGACGGGACCGGCAAGCTTCCCCCGGGGCTTGCCGGTCTCTTCGTTTTCGAGCTCCTTGTCCCTGACTGGAACAGACCCGCGGCAAATCAAACCGCCCTCTATAAACGCGTCGTTTACGACGTCGTTCTATAACCGATCGCTGTAATTCCATCGGCTTGGGTCCCAGCGCCCCGGCCCCAGCGAGGATCAAGCGTTGAGCCAGTCGACCCAGCCCCTAGCGCAGACGCGCGGCGTCGCCGAACTGCTCGATTCGCTGGTCGCCAGCGACGGCACCGGCGCGCATCCGCACGTCCGCTCTGGCGCGCTGTCGAACGGGCCGGACGCGATGCGCAACCTCGCCGACGCCGTCCATTTCCTCTGCCTGCTCCACGGACGCTATCCCGGCGTGATCGACAATGTCGCGCGCAAGACAGTCGACCCCACTACGCGTCAGTGGATGAACCAGGCCGCCGAAGCCTTTGTCCAAGAGCGAGCCTTCCTGACCAAGATCGCGTCTGCCGTCGGCCCCGTACCGAGTACGCAGGGCCAGGCGCAATGCGAGGCCGCGGTCGCCGCGCAGCGCAAGGCCATCGACATGCTCGCCGAATCGGATCGCAACGGCTGCGCTGTCGGCGCCGCGATCGCGCTGACCCTCGACTGGCGCACGATCCGGGTATTGCTCGACATCAGTGCGCAGCGGCTCGACCTGACCCCGCCGACTTGCACCCTGCCCGACCTGCGCGACACGGCCAGGCTCGCGGCGACGGTCGCAGGCACGCCCGCGGTCGAACGCGCGATGGTTTTCGGGGCGCAGCAGCTGGTTACCCAGCACAGCGGCCTCTGGGATCTGATGGCAGCGCGCGCCGCCAGCCGCGCGCATCCCTGACCCTGCCCCCGTCAGCGATAGCCACTGTCTTTCCCTCCGGCTTGCACCGCTCCCCCGCGCCCGCTATGCCGGCTTGACGTTCACGTTAAGGGAAGGCTGCGACGCATGCGTTTTGAAGGTACCAGCGCCTATATCGCGACCGACGACCTGAAGGTCGCGGTCAATGCCGCGACATTGCTCCGCCGTCCGCTGCTCGTGAAGGGCGAGCCCGGCACCGGCAAGACCGTGCTGGCCGAGGAAATCGCCAAGGCGTTCGATGCGCCGCTGATCACCTGGAACATCAAGTCGACGACGAAGGCGCAGCAGGGCCTGTACGAATATGACGCGGTCGCGCGCCTGCGCGACGGCCAGCTTGGCGAAGAGCGCGTCCACGACATTCGCAATTACATCCGCAAGGGCAAATTGTGGGAAGCCTTCACCTCGCCCAAGCTGCCCGTGCTGCTGATCGACGAGATCGACAAGGCCGACATCGAATTCCCGAACGACCTGCTTCAGGAACTCGATCGCATGGCCTTCCATGTCTACGAGACCGACGAGACGGTGACCGCAAAGGAACGCCCGATCGTCGTCATCACCTCGAACAATGAAAAGGAACTGCCCGACGCTTTTCTGCGCCGCTGTTTCTTTCACTATATCAAATTCCCCGACCGCGACACGATGGCGTCGATCGTCGACGTCCATTTCCCCGGCATCCAGAAAACGCTGGTCAGCCGCGCGATGGACATCTTCTATGAGGTCCGCGAAGTTCCCGGCCTCAAGAAAAAGCCGTCGACGAGCGAATTGATCGATTGGCTGAAACTGCTCCTCAACGAGGACATGCCGCTTGAGGTGCTCCAGAACCGCGACGTCGGCAAGGCGATCCCGCCGCTCCACGGCGCATTGCTCAAGAATGAGCAGGATGTGATGCTGTTCGAAAAGCTGGCCTTCATGGCGCGCCGTCAGGGAAGCTGATGGGCTATACCGGACGCTGCTCGTGCGGCGCGGTCGAAGTGCGCATCGATGGCCAGCCGATCGCGGTGCGCCAGTGCTGGTGCAGGCGCTGCCAGAAGATCGCGGCGGGCGGACCTACGCATAACGCCATTTTCCGGACCGACGATATCGTCGTCGAGGGCGTCACGGCGTCGGACAGCTATGTCGCCGACAGCGGCAACACGCTGACCCGCTCGCACTGCCCCACATGCGGCACCCCGATGTTTAGTGGATCTTCGGCGCGGCCACAGATGCGCGTCGTGCGCCTCGGCGTGCTCGACCAGCCGCACGACCTCAAGCCGACGATGGCGATCTGGACGAGCGAGGCGCCCGAATGGGCGATCATCGATCCCGCGATGGAAGCTTTCCCGGCGCAGCCGCCGGCACCGCCCAGCCCTCAGAGTTGATAGGCAACCTCGACGTCGCCCCAGCGGCGGCCGCCTATCACCGCGGGCATATAGACGTTGCGCACGGTCAGATAGTTGATGCCATCGCCCTCCTGCCGATAGACGGTCATGAAAAAGGGCGCGGTGCTGCGCTTCGCCGCTGCATCGGTCTCGTCATAGAGAATGCGGCCGTTGCGGCAGTGGGCGGTGTCATGTTCGATGTCGCCCGTCGGCGCACGCGAGCAGTCGGTGATATGCGTCGGCAGGAAGCCGTTCATGTCGCCCGCCGATGACATCTTGATCTCCGGATGGCTGGCGACGATGCGATCGAACAGCGGCCGCCAGTTGTCATCGGCCCAGTCGCACAGCGTCGTGCGAAAACGTTCGGGGTTCGAGTTCGGCACGCGGACATAATTGGCGTCGAACAATTGCTCCATCGTCAGTTCGCCGCGCGCGATCGCGGCTTCTGCAAGGCCGACGAA
>Ga0102594_1000153_pt1 | contig 105377 bp, 95 predicted proteins | sample AraplaCol_mLB_r2_2_FD_76863 | JGI IMG/M metagenome (GOLD analysis project Ga0102594, IMG submission 76863) | Arabidopsis root microbial communities from North Carolina, USA - plate scrape MF_Col_mLB_r2 (SPADES assembly) (version 2) | ecosystem: Host-associated > Plants > Roots > Endosphere...
GCGCGGTCTGGCATGGCCGTGACGATGACGATGTGGGGCATGCCTGGCTGCGCGAGATGATTTCGAAGACCGCAAAGACCTCAGAAGCAGCGTTAAAGTAGCCCGAAGGCGGCCGCTTGCCGCTCGCCCGGTTAGTAGTCGGCCGATAGGCTCGTATAGCGTTGCCACGTGCGTCAATTGATAGTTTCGCAGCAGACCCTTTCCGCGAGATAGCCAGGAGGATAGATTTCCTGCCGCTGGGCGACCAGACCGTACCATCCGGGGGTTCTTGTTGAACCGGCAGGCGATCCAGCGCCGAGGCTGCGGCGTCGGGGTCGGCGTTGACGCGTGAGCGAAGTTCCGCGAGCGGTGCCGTGTGCGGAATCGCCGGGTAACGCACGGGCTCGGAGCGGTGAACGAGTACGGCCCCCGCGTTTCCAGACGGGCCAGGGTTTCATACCCTTTCGACGGAGGCATCATGGTCCCTTGGATTTCGTGGAAGCGGCTGTTTCACGTTGAAACGGCGAGATGCTGAGAGCGGCCAGGCGAACAACACCACCTGGGCGGGATATTGCTGGGTTGGAAGGATGAGTCGCTCCCCTTCGTTATCAGAAGCCGCCGCGTTCATCGTACTCCATGGTGAGTTCGACCAACTTGCGCGTGGCGTCACCATAGCGTTGCGCGATGTCGATCAACGTGCTGCGCAGTTGCCTGGCCGGCAATGTGTCGGCTTCCAAGCGTACCCAATAGGGACTGCCGTTGGCCGCGGGCGATGCCGGCTCAAGCGTCAAGCCGCTGCGCATCTGTACGGAACGGGAAGCTACGGCAATGGCCGTTGACCTGTACGTCCGAGACCAGGCGTCCGCCGCCAGGGCGAGTTGAATGTCGTCGATGCCATCCTTCACGGGAATCGCTATTGTTTCGTGTCGCCAGAACGTGAGGGTATTGACGACGAGCGTCCGAAGGCTGCGCGCTTCGAGGCGGAATGGGGTGGCATCATGGGCGGTCTCCCAATTGCCCGCGCCAATCGAATCCGCTACTGATCTTGCCTGCGCCCGGCCGGCAATAGCTTCGATAATCGCCACGCTGATCGGCACGGATGCGCTAACGCCCGTTGTCGAAACGATGCCGTGGTCGGCAACGTAGCGGCGATTGGGCACGTGGACGGCACCCGGGTGTCTGGCAACCAGTGTGGCCTTGTCATACCAGTGCCCAGCGAATCGACGATGATCGAGAAGTCCCGCGTTGCCCACCACCAGGGCACCCGAGCATATCGCTACGATTACAGCCCCTTTCGCGGCCTGTGAGCGAATCCAGTCGATGATAACGGGGTCGTTGTCGGAGTGCATCGCTGGGACGATGACGTAGTCCGCGCCGTTTGGATATCGGCGGTCAAATGAGGCCACGTCATTGGGTAGGTTGACGGCAAGTGCTGGCATCAGATTCACTCGTCCCGGTTTGGGCGCCACGGCCTCTACGGTGGCAACGTTCGCCCGGCGCAATACTGCGTAGGGCACCAGAAAATCGGTGGTTTCCGTGCCTTCGTTAAGCGCAAGCACGGCAATGACGGCCTGTTTCTGGCGTGGCGGAGGGATTGACGTGTCGCCGGCGGAGATAGAATTCCGGGCGTGGGCTGCAGCACTGCTGGCAATCTGCAGACTTGCCATCACAACGATTGAGACGAACCTGAACGGGAATGCCACGCTATTTTCTCGAAATCCTGATCATGCCCGCAGGGTACGGAGCCCGCTGATGGCGGGCAAGGACAACATTGCCGCGCTTTCTGCCACCATTGGCGCCGGGGCGGTGCCCGCTCGCCACGTCGTACTGGTGGCGTTTGACGGTGTCGAGGCCATAGACGTGGCCGGGCCGGCCAGTGCACTGAGCAAGGCAGCCGAGTACGTTCCAGGCGCTTATCGATTGACTATTGCCTCGCCGAGCGGCGGGGATGTCCGAACCAACGCTGGCCTGACCATTGCCGCGACGCAAACCCTGAGCACAGTGGCGGTTCCCACCGACACCCTGATTGTGGCAGGAGGAGATGAGCCGGCCTTGCGTGCTGCCATTGTCGAACAAGGGGTTAGCGAATGGGTGGCGCGCATGGCCCCCGAGGTTCGACGCGTGGCCAGCGTGTGTACAGGTGCGTTTGCCTTGGCGGCTGCCGGCATCCTGGACGACAGGCAATGCACGACGCACCGGAATGCGTGCGCGATGCTGCAGTCGATGTTTCCGAAGGCTCACGTACTGAACGATCCAATCTATGTGTGTGACGATGGCCTCTGGACTTCCGCTGGCGTTACCACAGGACTCGACATGACGCTCGCGATGATCGCGGCTGACCTGGGCCAGCCCGTGGCGATAGAGATCGCACGCAATTTGGCCGTCTACATGCTGCGCGGTAGCACCGAGTCGCAGGAGAGCCGCACGTTGGCGGCACAGGCGCGCGCAACGCCTCGCGTCCGAGAGCTGGTGGCCTGGATCATGAACAACCTGTCAGGCGATCTTTCGGTCGAGTCGATGGCGCAGAGGGTCCTCATGAGCCCGCGCAGCCTGGCCCGGTCGTTCTTGGCGGAGACCGGCAGCACCCCGGCAGCCTTCGTCATGCGGTCGCGATTGGAAAGGGCTACGACCCTACTACTGCAAACGGATTGGCCGCAGGAGAAAATCGCCTCGGAGAGTGGCTTTCGGTCAGTGGACGCCCTTCAGCGCGCGTTTGGCCGAGAAAAAGGCTGCACTCCTAACCTGTTCCGCGCGAATGGCGGAAAGTCGGTTTGATTGCATGAGGTCTTCATGCTGATTCGCGGCAACTGGCTTTGCGCCCGACATGCCTCATGCTTTTCGTTCGCCTCCCAACGCCAGAACGTGACGTTGAGGCAAGAAGAATCCACGATGGTATGGCTCATTGCTAGCCTTCCACGGGCTGGCCACGCATCAGCCACTGTCGAGTAAATGGTGCCTTAGAATCCGCGACTGCTTTTGCCGTTCAGTAGTCGCGACACCGCTTCGACGATGTCTGATGGAAGGCAAGGTTTTTCAAAGACGACGTCGAACAGGTGTGGATGGCGACGGCCTATCTCCGCCTGAGCAGCAGTCAACAGAACGACGGGAATATGTGCGGTGGCAGCGTCAGCGCGTAGCTGCTGTGCAAGTTCTAGCCCTGTCATGACGGGCATCATAAAGTCCGTGATGACTAAGTCTGGTAAAGCCTCAGTCACCAGACGCAGACCTGCTTCGCCATCCGCGGCGGTGCGCACTGAAAAGCCTTCCGCTGAAAGCATGAAGGCCAGCGCATCGGCATTCATTGTCTCGTCGTCGATGACAACAACGGTGGCCATAATTCAGGACTCGCCAGGCGTCTGAACGCCGGATGACGGTACGACCGGTTCTCGCTCGGCTGTGCCAGGCAAAATCAAACGGTTCGCCACTTGCAAGCCCCCGTCGCCTATCACGACGTCATGGAAGGCGGTGTCGAAAGCGCTATCGCGCATCTTTACTACACCGATGAAACGACGCAATTCGCCGCCCATGCCAGCCTGCCGCAAAAGCACCAGATTGTCCATCAGGCTGGTGAAATCCGGGAGTGGATCAGTGCCCGCCAGTCCATTCAGATCGCGCATCTCCAGGGTGGCAATAGTCGACACCCCATGGCCTCGCAGTTCGTTTGCGAGGGCGGTAAAAAACTCTATCAGACGCGCCGGATACACTGCAGCCCGCTGGAATCCAGTCATGCCGTCGATGAAAAGCCGATGGATACGGCGTTCGCGCACTGCCTCGAGAAGCTGGTGTCCGAGCGAGTCCAGCAGATTCTCTGTCATCGGATTCCAAAGAACCACCAGTGCGCCGGAGCGCTCCAATCCCTCGACATCGATCCCGAGAGCTCGACCTTTGGCGCGCAAACGCTGAGGCGACTCGTAAAAGCCGAAGAAGAGGGCAGGGCTCTCCGGGGTGGCACGACCTAAAAAGTTCAACCCGAACGTTGTCTTGCCACTGCCCGCTGGACCCATCAGCAGGGTCACGGACGCGGGAGGAAGCCCGCCGCCGATGAGGGGCGCCAACCCAGGAACGCCGACATCGACGCGCTCCTGGTCAAGCCATTCCTCCGCCGAAGGCGTGCCAAGAAGCGCTTCCAGTCGCGGAAAAACGTCAATGCCAAAAGACGATATCCGGTACTGATGCAGGCCGCCCAGTGCGGCACTACCGCGCGATTTCGAGATTCGAAGCTGGCGGACAGTCCGTATACCAGCCAGTTCTTCCTTGAGCTGAATGACGCCATCGACCATCGTGTGCTCCGGGCTGACGTCGTCCGTGCGCGCACTGGTAAGGAACAGAACGGTACAACCGGTAAACGCGGCGTGGCTTTGCAGTTCTGCCACGAACGTTTTCACGTCAAGCGCGGACTCTGCCTTGTCCTTTGCAATCAGTAAGCCGTCTAGAACCAGCGTGGTGCAACGGTGACGTGCAAGCTCGCTGCGCAACGCGGTAACGAGTGCAGCAAGCCCCTCTTCCTGGAGTACCTTGAACAGACTGATATAGAAGATGTCCCGGCCGACCGCTGACGCATCGTAGAAATCGAAGGTGTCCAGAGCCTGAAAAAGGCGATCGTGAGATTCTGCAAGAAGCGTTACGTACAGGATCTTCCCGCCATCCTTGGCATGGTGGAAAGCGATCTGGTTGGCCAGAATCGTCTTGCCTGCTCCGGGGCTACCCTGGACGATATAAGAGGCGCCTTGCACCAGCCCACCGCAGAGAACTGTGTCGAGACCGGCCACGCCACTTTGAACACGAACGAGCTGTTTTGTCATAGTTGGCTTTCGGACAACAAAGCGGCGAAGTCAGGGTGGTAATCGATACCGAGGAAATCGAACCTGCTCGGCCCGCATGGCCGGTATTGTAAGCCAGTCGCGCGCGCAGGAAGGGTCATGGCGTGGAGGTCTGGGCGCTGGCGCGCATGGCAATGTTCTATGCAACTGTTGCTGAAAAGCGTTTGCATAGCCACGCGGCGGGAGTGCGAATGAGCGGCAACTGACGCCACAGGGTAGCAGCGTCCCAGAAGTCTTGATGGTGTGTGACAAGGCCGTCCTCGTCAAAGGAAAACTGGGTGCAGCCTGGTACGTTGAAGGGATGCCGGCGCACTTTTCCAGTAAACCTCCAGGCAACAAAAACTTCTCGCCCGCTGCTCGCCCGTGCCTGGATCGAAAAACTCGGCGTCTCGACACTCTCGAACATATGCTCAAAGATCGCGCGGATCGAGGCGACTCCGCAGACGTCGTTAAACGGGTCGCAGAAGCGCGCCTGCGGCGCGTAATAATGTTCCAGACTCGCTAGCGAGACGGGCGACAGTCCCTCGTACCACGCCAATAGCCGGGCAAGGGTTTGGGGCGTCGGGGTATTTTGATCGGGCATGTCGGAGGAAGTGTTCATGATGCACGGGTTAATCGCTGAAGCAGGCCAAGGCTGAACCGGTACGGCAGTAGACTGACGAGGCGAACCACGCGCGTAAACCGCTGCGGGAATGCGATTTCGAAGCGACCTCGTTCCAACCCCGCGACAATCGCTTTGGCTGCGGCTTCTGGCGTGATGAGCGCGGGCATTCGGAAGGCGTTGCGTGCCGTCAGGCGCGATTTGACGAAGCCCGGATTGATCAGATACACGCCGAGGCCGTGTGCATGGAGTTCCGCGTACAAAAGCTCTGCCAGGTTGATCAGGGCCGCCTTGGACGGTCCATACAGAGTCGCGTTGGGCAAGCCGACGTAGCCTGCGACGCTTGCCACGATGGCGATACCGCCCGAGCGCCGCGAACGCATTGCAGGCAGTACGGCGCTCAGCCCGTAATACACGCCGCAAACATTGGTTTCAATCGTGTCGTGCGCTTCCCGTGCATCCAACTCCCAGGGGCTCAGGGGACGATAATCTGCCGCGCAGAAGACCACCAGATCGACCCCTTGCCATGCTTCACACAGCGCGTCGTGGGTCGCTGTCCAATCTTGAGGCTGGCGCACGTCCATGGTCAGCACGACGCCCTTGGGATGGCCCTCGACCACCGCCAGCAATGCGCCAGCGCGACGCGCCGACACTGCGACCCAAGCCCCTTTCGAAAGCAAATCCCTGGCGAGCGCCGCCCCGATCCCGCTTGAAGCGCCGACCAACCAGACACGCTTGCCATGCCAGTCCCGCAAGCGGGGGTTAAGGTGCAGACCGAGGATCATGTTCGTGCTCCTACGGTGCCGGGCGACGAAAAACGAGCGTCACCTGTCCGACTTCGAAGCCAAATTTGGTGACGCGGGCACGATTGATCATGGTTTGCGGGTCGATAAGGACCATCAGGTCGTCGAACTGGACGTCGTAGACCTTCCCGTCGACCGGAAGCTGCAAGGTATAGCGCCACCGGAGCACATTGCCAGCAGATTCTCCTCTCGCCGTGCCAACGATGTCGGGTGCCTCGCCACGCCAGGCGCCGTCTCGCCCGCGTTCGAGTATCCAAGTACGTTCCTGTGTTGTGCCATCGCTATAGCGAAACGCCTCGTGCAAGACAAATTGATCTTGCGTCATGCGGCCGTCGAGTGCCACATGGAATCGTCTGACGATTTCCCCACTGCGTTTCTGGAACATTCCCCATGCTTCGGTCTTTCCTGCGAAAAACCTGGTGACGTCCAAAACGGGTTGCTCCTGTGCGTACAGGCTGACATCTGGCGTCGTACATGCCGTGCCGAGAATCGTGGCTGCGCCAAGGATCATCGCAACGAACGGTTTCATTGGAGTTCCTCTGTGACGGTTGCTGTGGCCGACCTGGAGCGCAATGCCATTAGCGCTGCGAACTTGAGCAGGCAGGGGAGGCCAGCGTAGGCAAGGGCGAGCGCGACGCCAGGTGTGCCGACGGCGGGGGCGCCCGGCTGGTAGCCCAGCCAGGCTAGCCCCGGAAGCGTCAGCGCCGACAGGGCCAGGCATAGCTTGCCGGTTAGGGTCCAGATGCCGAAGTACGCGCCCGATCCCTCGCGATCAGGTATGCACTGGGCCAGCAGGACGGTCGGTAATGCAAGATCCGCCCCGAGTGCGAATCCCGATCCGACGCATGCCACGAGGAACGGTACGAGGTCTCCCGGCCCTAGCGTCGCGGTCCACACGAACGCAATGATCGCCAGCATCATTGCGATGCCCCAGGCACGCAGGGCACCGACGCGCCTGGATATCCGGACCCATAGCGGCAGCCCCACGGCCGCAGCCAGGAAGTACAGACCAAGACTGGGAGCGACCCAATGCACGGCGCCCAACCGGTCTTCGATAAAGAAGACTGCCAGGGAGGCGGGTATGGCGGCAGATAGGCCGTTCAAAAAGTAGGGCAGCAGGATCTTGCGGAACGATCCGTTGTCGCGCACGGCGCTCCATACACTTACAGTAGAAGGGTCCGCTCTCCCGCGCTCGGGGTTAAGTCGCAGCAGGCGTGTTGCCTGCCAGGGCGGCGCGAAGCGGAGCCCCCACAGTGCTCCAATTAGCAGCACGAAAAAAAGCCCGATGAACGGAGACATGGCGTCCGGCGGTGCTGACGCTTCGTTGGCCAGTAGCCATGCGGGGCCGGCGCTGGCGATGAGAACGCCCACGAGGCCAGCGCCTTCGCGCCAGGCTGCCGCCTCGGTCAATACGTCGCGATCGCCACCAAGCTTGGCGCCCCATGCCAGGTACGCGACGTTCATGAAGCTGTGCGCGGCGTATACCGCGACCAAGGCGGCGGCGAACCAGATCGTCAATGCCGAGCCGGTTACCATCGGCCGCCACAAGGCTGCAAAGGCAGTGGCAAGGCACAAGGCACTGATCCACAAGGCAGCGGCGAGGCGGCCAGTGCGCGCAAGAGTATCTGCCCAGCGCCCGAAAAATGGGTCCTGTACTGTATCGACAAGGCGGGCAAGAAACAAGATCAGGCCAGCCGTGGACAAAGGCATGCCAAGGCGAGAGGTGTAGTAGGCCGGGGCCTGCACGTATATTGGCAGCGCCACCATGGCGAGCGGCAGGCCCAGGGCACCGTAGGCGATGAGCTGCGTCGAGCGTATCGTCATCGGGCTAATCCAAGGAGCTTCTGGCGCAATGCTGGATCCCGGGCCGACGGCCCAAGCCAGATGGAAAAGAATGCACGGGCAAGCACCGGATCGGTGATCTGGCCCGTCTCGCGGTCGTTGGCGAAGAAGCGCGCGCCCAGCGTTGGCGCATACACGCCGGTCAAGCGATCGCCCGCGCGCACGTCGACCAAGACACGAGAAAGAACCTGTCGCCACTGGTCAACGGTCGATTCGGACAACGAATTGCCGTGGATGCGTTGGAGTTCCTCGATGCTGGTGTCCACCAGGCGTTGCGCATGAATATCTCGCGCGTAGATGAGGCGCAACGCGAATGGGGCGTCGAGCACGCCCGCTGGGTCGCTGGAAATGCGTGGTTGACCTCGCCATAGCTGTGCTTCATAGATGCGCATCCCCACCCAGCGGTATTCACCTTGGCCAATCATGTGCGCTTGCGGGAGGGCGTCACGCCAGGCGTCGGCCGCCACACCCGGCAGCGTTGCCAGTGCCAGCATCAAGGCTGCCAGGGGCCGTCCCATGCTAGTACTCGCGCGTGAGTAGGAACTGCATGACGTCGATGCGACCCGCGTCGAATCCGGCCTCGCAGTAGCACAAATATAGCCGCCACATGCGTATGAATGCCTCGTCGAAGCCAAGTGTCAGAATCGCCCCGGTTTGGGCCTCGAAACGTTCGCGCCAGCGCCGAAGCGTTTCGGCATAGTCCTTGCCGAAGGCCAATACCGGACTGCTCGAGAACCCGGAGCGGCTTGCGACGCGTGCAAATCTCTCCGGGCTCGGGAGCATTCCACCAGGAAAGATGTACTCGCGGATAAAGTCGCTGCCATACCGATACGCATCGAAGCGTGCATCGTCGATGGTGATCGTCTGCACCACGGCTTGGCCGCCCGGTCGAAGCCTGCGGTAGAGTTGGTCGAAATAAATGGGCCAATAGGCCTGCCCCACCGCTTCGAACATCTCGATGGATACGACGGCATCGTAAGTGCCTTGCAGGTCGCGATAGTCCCGTAGCTCGAGCCTGACACGGTCAGTCACGCCCGCCTGCTCGATGTGGATCTGTGCCTGCGCCAGTTGGGCGGCGGAAATCGTGACGCCGTGCACCCTCACGCCGCGTTTGGCCGCGTGCATGGCAAAACCGCCCCAACCACACCCAATCTCAAGGACGTGCATCCCCGGCTTCAGCGCTAGCATGTCACAGATGTGCGCGTACTTGGCTTCCTGTGCCTCTGCCAGGGGCCGTTCGCTGTGGCCGTCGAAGTACGCAGCGGAATAGCTCCACGTCTCGTCGAGCCATAGGGCATAGAAGGGATTGCCAAGATCGTAGTGGGCGTGGATATTGCGCCGGCTGCCACGCCGTGTGTTCCTACGAAAGAGCTGTCGCAGTTGATACCAGCGGCGGCCCAGCCATGCGCCTTCAATGGCGCCTGACAAGACCGATTCGTTCTCAAGAGCCAGGCGAAGCAGGGCGACCAGTTCGGGGGTGTCGATCCAACCGGCACGATAGGCCTCGGCGAACCCGATGTCGCCGGCGCGCAAGATGGCCTCGCATGCGCGCCAGTCCCGCAAGGTCATCCTAGCCCCCGGCGCTTCATGCGGATCGCCGTAGATCGCCTCCTCGCCGTCCGGCCGTAACAGCACCAGATGGCCCACGGCCAGGCGCTCGAGCGCACCCAGGAACATCCGGGCAAACACGGACGTCCGTGACGGCAGCAGGGCTGGGATACAAGGTTGTAGCAGTGCACGCTGGTTGGCAGGAAGGCGGTTCATATGAGCGAAGATTGCCGGGACAGGTAGTTAACCGACGGGGGGTACCGAAGGCGGGTGCTTGCCATGAAAGGGAACCGACATCCGCCACAAGCGAAACGCCTGCCAGTGAATGCGTACGATGACGGCGATTGCCGCCCAAGGCTGGCTTGCCAAGGCCATCAGCATGCGCGGCAGGGTGAGCGGGAACTTGCGGCCACCTATCGAGGTGCGAAGCAACAGGCCGCCGTCGTCGAAATAATCAATGGCGGTATATCCAGTGCTTTCGGTTTCGCGCACCTGAAACGCGTAGTGGCCCTGCATCGTGTTAAAAGGCGACACATGCAGGAGCTTGCGGGTAGCGAGCACTGTGCGCGCTTGAATGGCCCCGAGGTCCGGCGCCGTAACAAGGTAAGCGTGATGATCCCCGAAGGTGTTGTTCACTTCGGCGACAAGCGCGCGCAGTGCGCCAGCCTTGTCATAGCAATACCAGAAGCTGACCGGGTTGAAGACATACCCGAGGATGCGCGGTGCGGTCTGCAACCAGATCGGTCCGTCATCTGGCAGCCCAAGCATAGCCAGGCGCGGACGAATCCAATTGCTCAGGCTTGTGCCGTCGCGCGGGCCGTAGTCACGCGTATGCAGGCTGAACAGTCCCCGGCGATCCACGCCGAACCACCACTGTCGCAAGGCCGGGAGCGAGTCGATATCGACGCGCAGACAGAAGACCGGGTACACGAAGCGGTTGCGAGCGGGGCGCAGGCGGTCGTGCATGACGCGGCAGCGCAACAGCAATGCAGGGGGCTTCATAGTTTTGACCAGGTCGGCAAGGCGCCAAAATCGCGGGCCACGGTCAGCGCCGATTTCAAACCGTCCTCGTGAAAGCCGTAGCCCGTCCAGGCGCCGGCGTACCAGGTCCGTCGTTTGCCCTGCAACGCAGGCAGTTGCCGTTGCGCGGCAATCGCGGCGAGGTCGAAGAGTGGATGGCTGTAGTGAAAGCGACGCAACTCCGTGCCGGGAGCCGGGTCCCGGTAGGCGTTGAGCGTCACCACGACGGGCGAGCGAAACGGCAGGGGTTGTAACTGGTTGAGAAGGTAGCTCACGCACACTGCCCGATTGGCGTGATCATGGCGGCGGCCGAGGTAGTTCCAGGCGGACCATACACGGGAGCGCCGAGGCAAGAGCGTTGCATCGGTGTGCAAGATGGCGACATTTGGGGCGTAGCGCACACTGCCGAGCACCGCACGTTCATCTGGTGTCGCATCCGCGAGCATTCTCAGGGTATCCGGGGCATGCGATGCGAACACGATGGCATCGAAACGCGCAGAGCCCTCGTCGGTCATAACCGTCACGCCGGTTTCGTCCCGGCGTACCGCACGCACGGCAACGCCCAGCCGGATGTCGTCGAGATGCGCAGCGATGCGGCTGACATATTCGCGCGCGCCCCCGGCGACCGTACGCCACTGCGGGCGGTTGCGAATTTGCAGAAGCGCGTGATTCAAGCAGAAGCGCAGGAAGGTGGCCGCCGGGAAGCGAAGGACGTCGGTCGTTGCGCACGACCAGATGGCGGAGGCCATGGGCAGCAGGTAATTCTGACGAAAGGGTTGTCCATATTGGCCGTCCGTCAAAAGGTCGCCCACTGAACAGCCGCTGCGCTCGGCGAACGCGAGATGGCGTTGGGCTGCACCGTTAAAACGCATGATGTCGCGCAGCATGCCGAGAAACGTCGGTGAAACGGCGTTGCGCCGTTGGGCAAAGACAGTGCGTAAATTCGTGCCAGCCCATTCAAGACGTCCCTCATCCAGAGAGACGGCGAAAGACATATCGCTGGCATGAGACCGTACGCCAAGCGCCTCGAACATCGCTACCAGATTCGGGTATGTGCGCTCGTTAAATACGAGGAAGCCGGTGTCTACCGGACAAAGGTGGCCATCAAGGGACACGTCAACCGTGTTGGAATGACCGCCAAGATAACTACCTGCCTCGAAAAGCGTGACGGCGTGATCCCGTGCAAGCAGCCAGGCGCTCGCCAAACCAGAGATTCCCGCGCCTACCACAGCAATTCGTAATCCCGTCTGAGTGACTGAAAAAGCGCTCACGAGCCACCTTCCTAGCTTTTTTAGCAGTTATTGATGCGCGGTCTAACCGGAGTGCTACCATAGCCCTACTGTCTCGGAAAGAAGGTTACTGCATAGTAACGAAATTTACAAATGGGTATTTTGGGCAAGCTCAGCTTCAAGGACCAAACCTTCCGGTTGCGCGAGGACGCGATTCTGGATGCCACTACACGCATCCTGGCGGGGAAGGGGTTCGACCTGATGACGATGGACGACGTCGCGGGCGAGGTGGGAATTTCAAAGCCCATCCTCTACAAGCACTTCAAGTCAAAGGACGACCTTGTAGGGGCGGCAATGATTCGCCTGATCGACGGCGCGCTGGAATTTCTTGATGGATTGCCGAAAGATCAAACTGCGGCGTTGCGCTTGCGTGCGCTCCTGGCGTGGGCGTTGCGAGTCCGCCTGGAAGGCGGGTTGCCGTTCCTCCCTTCAACGAGCCCGAGCGTTCGCGATATGCTCACGCGCAATTTGCACTATGTGACACGTGTGCTCAAGCTTAACGGCGTTCTGAAGGGACTGGTGGGCGAAGCAAAGAAGGCAGGCGACTTGAACTCGGGGCTTCCCGATGATGTCATCCTTTTTTCCTATTACTCGCGTACTTGCGACCCGGCGGTCGACTACTTGCGCCTATATGGCAAGTTGGACGACGAGCAAATCGTTTCCCATATGCTCGACGTCTGTTTTCATGGCATCGCCGCGCGTGGATAGATCTATTGATCTCCACTACATCCCTCAGTTGAAGCGCCGCGCGAAGAAGTATTGCGCGGCTAAAGCGCCCTTAACGCGGAAGCGCGCGCGGCACTACTTCTAGATCTTCAGCGGAGGGGTCGCGCATCCATTGTGGGGCTGGCACTTACTCACAGCGGTAGGCCGGGCCCCCCCAACGCTCACGAAGACATCCTGCTTCTGGTAAGTCCGGCGCTCTGGCATGTCCGGCGTGCTGCCGGTGCGGCTGGGGTACCGGCACGTCGGCCACAGGCCATCATTGCTCCGCGGGCGGATTCAGCATCGCGCGTGGGATCATCGCGATCAGCGCGCAACTCACCAACAGGCAAGCCCCCAGCGCATATGTGCCATTGTTGATATTGCCGGTCACTTCCTTGGCGATGCCGGTGATCATGGAACCGGTAAAACCGGACAGGTTGCCCACCGAATTGATCAACGCAATCCCGGCGGCCGCGGCAGGGCCCGAGAGGATCTGACCCGGGAGGGTCCAATAGATCGGCATCAGGCTCAGGATGCCACAGGTGGCAATGGTCAGGAACAGAATCGACAGCGGTACGTTATGCGCGAAGGCGGCGCTCAGCACGAGACCGACACCGCCGATCAGGGCCGGAATGGCCGCGTGCAGGCGACGTTCGCCGGTCTTGCGCGAATGCTGGGCATTCCAGACCATCGCGAAGATGGCTGTCAGGTACGGGATGGCCGTCAGCAGGCCGATATGCATGGGGCTCTGCACGCCCGAGGCCCGAATGATCGACGGCAGCCAGAACGCCAGACCGTAGAAGCCGGTATTGAACGTAAGAAGGATCAGGGTCAGGAGCCAGACACGCGGGCTGCGCAGCGCGGCGCCCACGCTGTGCGACTTGTGGGCGGATTCGCGTTTGAGATTGCGCGACAGCACGGCCTTTTCCTGGGCTGACAGCCACTTGGCCGAGTCGGGACCGTCACCGAGGAAGGCCAGGACGATGAATGCCACGACGATCGACGGAAGGCCTTCGAGCAGCAGCATCCATTGCCAGCCGCTCATGCCGGACAGCCCGTGCGTCTGCTCCATGAGCCAGCCGGATACGACGCTACCCAGCGTCAGGCTCAGCGGGATCGCAACCAGGAAGCCCGACATCGCCACACTCTGCCGGCGCGCGGGAAACCAGTAGTTCATGTACAGGATCACGCCTGGAAAGAAGCCGGCTTCGCACAGGCCGAGCAGGAAGCGCAGCGTGTAGAACATCGTGGATGTCTGTACGTTGAAGAACTGCGCCAGCGGCACGACAAAGGCCATCGACGACGACACGATCCCCCACGTGATCATGATGCGGGCGATCCAGAAACGCGCGCCGTAGCGATGCAGAAGCAGGTTGCTCGGCATCTCGAACAGAAAGTAGCCCCAGAAGAAGATGCTCGCCCCCAGTGCGTACACGCTGTCGCTCAAGCTCAGGTCGTCCAGCATCTGCAGCTTGGCAAACCCCACGTTGACGCGGTCCAGGTAGGCCACGACGTAGCACAGCAACAGTAGCGGCAGGATGCGCCGCATCACCTTGCGGTAGAGGGCGTCTTCCGATAAGTCGGCCGCTGCCGGCACGGCAGCAGTCTGCGAGAGCGATGACATCAGCTTGTCTCCTGATTGTTTAGATATTCTTCGTATCGGCGGACGCTGTTGAAGTTACCGGTAACATCATGCGGCCAAAAAAATCCGCCGATGGGGCGACGGGAGCAACCGGCGTTTGATACCGGTAACGGACCGGAAGGTAGCATGGCGCGCCATTGGAGTTCAAGCCCTGGCGGGCAGGGGGTTTCCCTTAGTGCCGGCAGCAGCCATGCGGCGCAGCCCCGGTTGGTTTGCCGGATGGCCAGCACCGGTATGATGTGGCTTTTGCCAGCTTTCCCCGATCACGATTCCGATGCCCAGTCCCAACGCCGTCCGGCTTGCCGGAGCACCCCGCATGTCCGATGTAGCCCGCGTGGCCGGGGTATCGAAGATGACGGTTTCCCGTGTGCTGGCCGGCCACAGCGTCGCCGCCGAGACACGCGAGCGGGTTTGCAAAGCCATCGAGCAGCTCGGTTACGTGGCCGATGCCGCCGCCGGCGCCCTGTCGTCGGGGCGCTCCGAATTCGTCGCGGTGCTGGTGCCGTCGCTGTCCAGCTCCAATTTTTCCGATACCGTGCGCGGGCTGACGGCTGCGCTGGAACCGCATGGCCTGCAACTGCTGCTTGGGGACACCGACTACGACCTGGAGCGGGAAGAGCGGCTGGTGCGCTCCATGCTCCGCTACCAGCCGCGCTGCATCGCCCTGACGGGTTCGCAGCATACCGATGCCACCCGCAAGCTGCTTGAGCGCTCGGCGATTCCCGTCGTGGAGATGTGGGACTTGCCCACGCATCCGATCGACACCGCGGTAGGCTTTTCCAACGTGCGGGCTGCGCGCGCGATGGTCCGGCACCTTGCGGAGCGCGGCTACCAGCGCATCGGTTTCCTCGGCGGCGAGAGCGCTCTGGACCGACGGGGCCTGGACCGCCTCAAGGGCTACCAGGCCGAGATCAAGGCGCTCGAACTTGGCGAGCCCCGCGTCGTACGCCTGGGGGAATCCCCGATCACCATGAGCCACGGCGGCCCCGCCATGGCAGCGCTGCTGGCGCAGTGGCCCGACACCGACGCCGTCATGTGCGTGAGCGACATGTCCGCATTCGGCGCCATCATGGAGTGCCACCGTCGAGGTCTTTCCGTGCCCGGCGACATGGCCGTGGCGGGCTTCGGCAATTTCGAGATCGCGGCATGCTGCCATCCGTCGATCACGACAGTGTCGGTCGATGCCCATGGCATCGGCCTCCGCACCGGCGAGGCCCTGCTGGCCGCGCTGCAGGCGCGTGATGCCGGCCAGCGGGCCGAGTCGCAAAGCATCCGGATCGACTTTACGATCGTGGCGCGGGACAGCGCGTAAGCTGTTCACGGGGCGCCGCAGCAGGTGCCTTGTGTCTCTACGGTGGGGCCCGGCCAATCCAGCCCCCTTCCTAAATGCAAATCCTCCGTGCTAACATCCGCTCGAATGTTACCGGTAACTATCGGGTAACGATTACAGATCAAGACCATACGGAGACAGTTCACCATGTCACAAGTCCCTCGTCGGCTGCGCAGCCAGGAATGGTTTGACGACCCTTCTCATGCAGACATGACGGCGCTTTACGTCGAGCGATTCATGAACTATGGGCTGACGCGCGAGGAACTGCAGTCGGGACGTCCCATCATCGGTATCGCGCAGACCGGCAGCGACCTGGCACCGTGCAATCGCCATCACATCGAGCTGGCCGAACGCACCAAGGCGGGCATTCGCGACGCAGGCGGCATCCCCATGGAATTTCCAGTCCATCCGCTCGCCGAGCAGAGCCGCCGACCCACCGCTGCGCTCGACCGCAACCTGGCTTACCTGGGGCTTGTGGAAGTGCTGCACGGCTTCCCGCTGGACGGCGTTGTCCTCACCACGGGTTGCGACAAGACCACTCCGGCGTGTCTGATGGCTGCCGCCACGGTTGACATGCCCGCGATCGTGCTGTCGGGTGGCCCGATGCTCGACGGCTGGCACGAGGGCAAACGCGTTGGCTCGGGCACGGTGATCTGGCACGCTCGCAATCTGCTCGCGGCCGGCGATATCGACTATGAGGGTTTCATGAAGCTGACCACGGCTTCGTCACCTTCGATTGGTCACTGCAATACCATGGGCACCGCGCTGTCGATGAACAGTCTGGCCGAGGCGCTGGGCATGTCGCTGCCGGGGTGCGCCAGCATTCCCGCGGCATATCGGGAGCGCGGCCAAATGGCCTATGCCACCGGCAAGCGCGCGGTCGAACTGGTGCGAGAAGATCTGCGCCCCTCCATGATCATGACGCGTCCGGCGTTCGAGAATGCCATCGTGGTGGCATCCGCGCTCGGCGCATCGAGCAATTGCCCGCCGCACCTGATTGCCATCGCGCGCCATATGGGCGTGGAACTGAGTCTGGACGACTGGCAGCGTTTCGGTGAAGCGGTGCCGCTGCTCGTGAACTGCATGCCGGCCGGCGAGTACCTCGGGGAGAGCTTTCACCGTGCCGGCGGGGTGCCTGCGGTGCTGCGCCAACTCGATGCTTCAGGCCTCCTGCGGCGTGACTGCCTGACGGTGTCGGGGAGGATCATCGGCGATATCGCGGATGCCGCGCAGGACGCCGACCGCGACGTCATCCGCACCGCCGATGCGCCGCTCAAGCACGGCGCCGGTTTCATCGTACTGTCCGGCAACTTCTTCGACAGCGCCATCATGAAGATGTCGGTGGTGGGCGAGGCATTCCGCCAGACCTATCTCGCCGAGCCGGGCGCCGAGAACGCTTTCGAGGCGCGGGCCATTGTGTTCGATGGTCCCGAGGACTACCACGCTCGCATCAACGACCTGGCGCTGGAGATCGACGAGCGTTGCATCCTCGTCATCCGTGGCTGCGGGACGGTTGGCTATCCGGGCAGTTCCGAGGTCGTCAACATGGCGCCGCCGGCCGCGCTGGTGCGCCGTGGCGTCACCTCGTTGCCGTGCATGGGCGACGGGCGCCAGAGCGGCACGTCGGCTAGCCCTTCAATCCTGAACATGTCCCCCGAAGCCGCCGTGGGCGGCGGCCTGGCACTGCTGCGCACCAACGATCGCATCCGCGTGGATCTGAACAACCGCAGCGTGAATGTGCTGGTCGATGAAGACGAACTCGCGCGTCGCCGCAAGACGGCGAGCTTTTCTGTTCCGCAGGCGCAAACGCCCTGGCAGGAACTCTACCGCCAATTGGTGGGCCAATTGTCGACCGGAGGCTGCCTGGAGCCGGCCACGCTGTACTTGAAGGTGATTGAACAGCGCGGCAATCCGCGTCATTCGCACTGACTGACATCCATCCGCAAACAGAACCGTCGTCGAGGTAACCATGCATACCCTTTCCCCTTCCGACTGCCTGCCCCAGGACCTCGCGCAAGCGCTGCTGATCGGCCGCGTCTGGCGGCACGATGGTGCCCACGCCGGCCCGTGCGTCGTCGCCGTGCGCGGTGGCGAGGTGTTCGACATCACGTCCACCGTTCCCACGACCGCCGATCTGTTTGACCGCGCCGACGCGGCCGAGATTGCGCGCACAGCCAACGGCGCATCGCTCGGCCGCGTAGAGCCGTTGCTGCAGGCCGCGCTCGATGGCCAGGCCGGCTCGGCGCAACTGCTGGCCCCGTGCGACGTGCAGGCCATCAAGGCCTGCGGCGTGACTTTCGCCGTGAGCCTGATCGAACGCGTGATCGAGGAGCAGGCGGGAGGCGATCCGGCCAAGGCCAAGGCCGTGCGCGAGACAATTGCCGCCACCATCGGCACCGACCTGTCGAAGATCGTTCCGGGTTCGGACGCCGCCATGCGGCTGAAGGCCGAGCTAGAACGGCGCGGCGCCTGGTCGCAGTACATGGAAGTCGGCATTGGCCCCGACGCCGAGGTGTTCTCCAAGTCGCAGCCGATGTCGGCGGTGGGCTTTGGCGCGGACGTCGGCTTGCTGCAGGCGTCGGTGTGGAACAACCCCGAGCCGGAAATCGTGCTGGCCGTCAACAGCAGGGGCACGCCCGTGGGCGCCACGCTTGGCAATGACGTGAACTTGCGCGATATCGAAGGCCGATCGGCACTGCTGCTTGGCAAGTGCAAGGACAACAACGGCTCGTGCGCGATCGGTCCGTTCGTGCGGCTGTTCGACGATGGCTTCACGCTGGACAGCGTGCGCGGGGCCAGCCTGTCTCTGCGCGTGGAAGGCGCTGACGACCAGTTTGTGCTCGACGGCGTCAGCCATATGCGCGAGATCAGCCGGGACCCCGCCGACCTGGTCGCCCAGACCTGGGGCGCGCATCACCAGTACCCGGACGGCTTCATGCTCTTCCTGGGCACGATGTTCTCGCCGATCCAGGACCGTGATGCGCCCGGCGCCGGATTTACCCACCACCTTGGCGACCGCGTCACCATTTCGACGCCTGCGCTCGGTGCGTTGGTGAACACGGTGCGGCTCAGTACCGAGATTACGCCGTGGACGTTCGGCGTGCGCGCGCTGTACGCCAACCTGGCCGCCCGCGGCCTGCTCAATGCCTGATGTCCTGATCCTGCAAGAATCGCCATGAAATCGTTTCGCAACCATATTAACGGACAGTGGGTGGACGGCCAGTCCACGGCACCGAACGTCAATCCGTCCAATTTGGACGATGTGATCGGTCATTTCGCCCAGGCCGATGCCGAGGACACGCAGCGCGCCATCGCGGCGGCGCGCCAGGCATTTGTATCGTGGTCGCTGTCCACGCCGCAGCAGCGCTTTGACGTGCTCGACCAGGCCGGCACCACGATCCTGGCGCGCAAGGCCGAATTGGGCCGGCTGCTGGCACGTGAGGAGGGCAAGACGCTGGCCGAAGCCATCGGGGAAGTCGCGCGCGCCGGCCAGATTTTCAAGTTCTTTGCTGGCGAGGCGCTGCGGCTCGGAGGCGAAATCCTGCCGTCGGTGCGTCCCGGCATGACCGTCGAGGTCACGCGCGAGCCGCTTGGCGTCATCGGGCTGATCACCCCATGGAACTTCCCGATGGCGATTCCCGCGTGGAAGATCGCACCCGCGCTGGCCTATGGCAACTGCGTTGTCTTCAAACCTGCGGAACTGGTGCCGGGCAGCGCGTGGGAACTCGTCAATATCCTGGTTGAGTCAGGCTTGCCTCAGGGTGTGCTCAATCTGGTGATGGGCCGCGGCGCGGTAGTCGGAGAGGCCATGGTTGCATCGAGCGGCCTGGACGCCATCAGCTTTACCGGCTCCGTCGCCACGGGCAGTGGCATTGCTGCGCGCTGCGTGGCGTCTGGGAAGAAATTCCAGCTCGAGATGGGCGGCAAGAATCCGATGGTCGTGCTCGACGATGCCGACCTCGATGTCGCGGTGGAAGCCTGCATCAATGGGGCGTTCTACTCGACCGGCCAGCGCTGCACGGCCTCGAGCCGCCTGATCGTCACAGCGAATATCCATGACCGCTTTGTCGATGCCATGCGAACCCGCATGGCAGCCCTGCGCGTGGGCGATGCATTGGCGCCCGATACGCAAATCGGCCCGGTCGTTGACGCGCGACAGCTCGAGCAGGACCAACGCTACATCGCGATCGCGCGTGAGGAGGGTGGTACGGTATTCGGGGGCGAGCGGCTTGAGCTTGCCGCGCCGGGCTTCTTCCTGACGCCTGCGCTTGTGGTCGACACCACTTCGACCATGCGCATTAATCAGGAGGAAGTGTTCGGCCCGGTCGCTTCGGTGATTCGCGTGAAGGACTACGAGGAAGGGCTGGCCGTGGCCAATGACACCCGATTTGGCCTGTCGGCAGGCATCTGCACCACGTCTTTGAAGTACGCGGCCCATTTCCGTCGCCATGCGCAAGCAGGCATGGTTATGGTCAACACGGCCACGGCCGGCGTTGACTACCACGTGCCGTTTGGCGGGCGAAAAGACTCCAGCTATGGGCCACGCGAACAGGGCAGCTACGCACGCGAGTTCTACACGACGGTAAAGACCGCATATGTCCATGCCGGATGCGTTGCCGGGTAACGGCTCCGCCAATTGCGATCCGCATGACCGGGAGTGCCGCGCGCCCGTTTCGACGTTGACAGACGGTGCAGTGACAGACATAGAGGGGGAGTCTCTAGGACTTGCGTCATTTACCATTCCGCGCATCTCACGCCTTGATTGCGCGAGATCGCCAAGGCAACTGCTGGGCTCCGCCTGCGGCCTCTCTTCCGACATTCCCTACCGTCGTCCCGCTTCATACCGGCTGCCGCCCACGACGCCGCTCCCAGTCAGGATGCAGAACGCCCCCGCCGGGGGGCGTGTAGGCGAACCCCGAGTTGCACCGTGCATCGCCGCTTACAGGTGGCGAGCTGTCGGGGAATCTGTCAGTCGCTATGATGTCATGGGCGCGACAGACGCACCTTCGATGCCGTGACGGGTGAGCGCGTCCGAGACGAATCCTGAGGCCTTCATTTCCTCGACGAACCGCCAGAGCAGTTCCACTGCTTCAGCGCTTCGGGCCCTGGGAAGGCCCATGGCCTGCTGTATGACCATGAAGCGGCCCGGCAGCAGCCTCAGGCCTGGCGTGCGCGCGGCATCGACTTCCAATTGCTGTCGAACTCCGGCAGCCACGTCCGCGCCCTGTTCCAGGAATGTTTGCACAACGGACGGAGACGTTGGGGCGCGCACGATGTGAGCATGTCGCAACGCACGCGTGAGATGCAGGTCGTAGGCGCTACCTTTGCCCACCACAACGCTGCATCCGGGAAGGTCCACTTCATCGTTCGTCCTGACCGGGGAGTCGTTCCTGACCAGGTATGCGCCTTCGATCAGCACGTAGGGTGCGGAAAAGGCAATGCCAGCCCCGCGGACCGGGTCGATGGCAAAGAATCCGAAGTCAGCCTGCCCGGCCGTGACCGCATCGACCGACTTTCCCGCAGAGTCGAACACGACAAGTTCGAGCGGGACGCCAAGACGACGGGCAAACTCGCCGGCCAGGTCTACTGAAACGCCGACTGGATTTCCCTCGGCATCGAGGTTTGCGAGGATTGGGTTGCCAACATTGATAGCCGCGCGAATGATTCCAGTCGGCGCAAGCTCGCGCCGTGCATTGTCATCGGTCATGGTGTCTCCGGCGTGCGTCATTCAGTTGGCCTTTGCGTTCGCATGTCGATCCAGTAGTGCCTTCACGACGGGATCCATGGCAATGCCCGTTTCGCGCTGAAGTGTCAGCTTGTCGAGCTCGATCTCCCCGGGAACGATGACCGGCTTGCCCGGCTCGGCCGGAGCGCTGCCCTTGAGGATGGCTGCAAAGTCCTTCATTCGTGCAGCCAGCCATTGTGCGGAGCCCAGTCGCCGGGTATCTATCAGGATGAAGAAATGGCCCAGGTTCTGGGGTTCGTCAGGTGCATCGACCCAGGACTTGACGTGCGTGAGGTACGCCGCGTCCGAGAGCAATCCCGCGAAGAGGTCGACCATCAAGGCCAGCCCATAGCCCTTGTGCCCGCCAATAGGCAGCAGGAAGCCATCGAGAGCGGCTTTGGGATCGGTAGTCTGTCGTCCCTGCGCGTCGGTGGCCCAGGAATCCGGGATGGGGTGTCCTGCCTTGAGCGCATTGCGTATCTTGGCGCGCGCGGCCACGCTCATGGCCATATCCAGCAGAAAGTGGCGGCCGTCATGCCCGGGTACGCCGAAGCCTAGCGGGCTGTTGCCCAGGCGCGCATCGCTGCCGCCCCATGGCGCGATGGTCGTCGTGGCGTTGCTGCCGATCATGCTTGCGAACCCGGCTTCCGCGGCAATATAGCTGTAGGGCGAAACCGGCCCGAAGTGGTTGCTGCCCCGGACGAAGGCCATGCCGATGCCGAATTGCCCGGCGACTTCCATTGCGGCGCGCAGCGCCTTCATGCCTGCGAGCGGACCGACGGCGTTGCCGCCATCGACCTTTACCAGCGCCGGTGCGGCGCGCTCGATGGTGATGGCGGGACGTGCCGAGATACCGCCGGACAGCAGGCGTTCACCATAGGATTCAATGCGGGACAGGCCGTGGGTACTCAGCCCGAAAAGGTCTGCCAGCACGAGGATGTCAATGACATCACGGGCATCGTTTTCGGTCAGGCCCAGCCCCTGGAACGCCCGCGTTCCTAGTTGGCGCAGCTCGGCTTCGGATAGGGTGATTCGATCTTGTTGCATGCGGAAAATCTCTGAGGGATTTAGTTGGCCTGGATGCCTGCGCTGCGGACTACAGTGCCCCAGCGCTGTTGCTCGGTTCGAATGAATGCCGCGAACTCGGTACTGCCGGCGCCGACAGGCGTGCTCGCGTCTTCCTCAAGGCGTTGTCGCACCAGTGGCGTAGCCAGGGCCTTTACGGCCTCGGCATGGAGACGGCTGACAACCGGTGCGGGCGTGCCAGCCGGTGCCATCAGCCCGAACCACTGGGAACTTTCGAATCCCGGGTAGCCTTCCTCGGCAATAGTGGGAACGTTGGGGATTGGTGCAAGGCGTTTTGCCGATCCAACCGCGAGGATGCGCAGCTTGCCTGCCTTGGCGTGTTGCAGGATGCCCGCCAGGCCCGCCGACGCGGCGTCAATGTTGCCGGCGAGCAAGTCGGTAATCTGGGCACCGGTACCTTTGTATGGCACGTGCACAAGATCGATATGCGCGGTCTGCTTGAGCATCTCGAAGGCGACATTGCCAGCGCTACCGTTGCCCGCGGAGCCGTAAGTCATCGCGCCAGGCTTCGCCTTGGCCTTCATGATGAATGCCTTGAGGGAATCGCTATGGACGGTCGGCCCCACCGCCAACACCATCGGCACCTTTGCGAGCAACGTTACCGGCGCGAAGTCCTTCGAGGCATCGTAGGGAAGCTTGCGCATCATGGCTGGGTTGACGGCAAGCGTGCCCACGTGACCGAGAACCAGGGTGTAGCCATCGGGCGCGGCGCGCGCGGTTTCCTGCATCGCGATGACACCCTGGCCGCCGCCCTTGTTGTCCACCACGATTTGTTGGCCGAGGCCCTTCGACATTTCGGCCGCGATGACGCGTGCAATGGCGTCCGAGCTTCCGCCGGGACCGTAGGGGACGATCAGCCGGATGGGCCTGACGGGTGTCCACGTCTGCGCTTGGGCGGGAATCAGTAGAGTGGCTAGCGGCATCGCGAGGGCGGCAAGCGCGGCACGGCGCGACATGCCGCGTACCGGCTCGCGTACTTGTTTGGGCATTTTGTCTCCTGCTTAGTCAGGACGGCATGACGTCGCTGTCCGTGCTGCGAATGATCGCGCGTACCGGATTCCCGTGTAAAGTGCAAAAATCACAAGTATTTTTGCGCTATACACATGAATTTCGATCTCGCGGATTTGCGGGCGTTTCTGGCCGTCGCCGACCTTGGAAGCTTCAAAGCGGCCTCGGATTCGATGTTCCTGTCACAGTCGGCGCTTTCGCGCCGCGTGGACAAACTGGAAGATGCGCTGGGCGTCGCGCTTTTCACACGGACCACGCGGAAGGTGGAGCTGACGACCGTGGGGCGCATGTTCGTCCACAAGGCACGCAACGTGATCAATGAGTTGGAAGAGGCCATGCTCGGCATTCAGACCGTTTCCGAGCGGCTGTCGGGCGAGGTGACGCTAGCCTGCGTGCCTTCCGCGGTAGGCCATTTCCTGCCTTCTGTCGTGGGGCCGTATCACGAGCGATATCCGGGGATACGCCTGCGCATCATTGATGAGTCTTCTGGGGATGTGCTGCTCGCCGTCACGCGAGGCGATGCAGATTTTGGTCTTACCTATATCGGGACACAGGAGCCTGACATCGAATTCTGCCCGTTGATTGAAGAGGCGTTTGTCGTCGCCTGTCGCAAAGGGCATCCGCTAGCCACGCGTAAAAGCGTCCATTGGAAAGACCTTGGGGATTTCGACTACATCACGCTCGCGCAAGGCAGCGGCAATCGCCTACTGATCGACCAGGCCCTGGCGCGACAGCAGGTGAGACCGCGTTGGTACTGCGAGGTCAATCATGTTCCCGCCTTGGTAAGCCTGGTCGAGGCGGGGCTGGGAATCGGTGTCGTACCGCGCATGGCGTTGCCGCCAAAGTCCAGCAGTGGGCTACTTGCGATACCACTGACCGAACCGGCGATCACCCGAACCTTGGGATTGATCTCCCGCCGAGGGCGCCCGTTGGCGCCGGCCGCGCAGCTGTTATTTGACATGCTCGTCCGCAGAGGCGTAGCGAAATCCCCGGGCGCATGACACCCCATACCGCGCATGCGCGTGTTGAACTGCCATCGACACTACGCGCGCACTTCGACATATCGCCTAAGCTCGTATTCCCTCCCCCCGCGCTGCAGATCGGTCGGGCTGGGCCCCTTGCATTGCCGCCTCCCTGTCCTTTCCCGGCGGCAGACCGAACATTCGGCGGTACTCACGCGTAAACTGCTGGACACTTTCATAACCCACGGAAAACGCAGCATCGCTTGCCGAAATGCCTTCGGACGTCATGAGTCGGCGTGCCTCGATGAGGCGCAACTGCTTCTGGAACTGTAGCGGCGACAGCGATGTGGCTGCGCGGAAGTGCTGGTAAAAGGACGACACGCTCATGCCAGCGGTTGACGCGAGGCGTTCAACCGGAAGCGGTTGAGCGAACTCAGCGCGCAGCAAAGCGACGGCGCGGGCCAGACGTTGAGCGTGACTCTGCGGACGGCCGATCTGCCGAATCACCGGGCCATGCTTGCCCACCAGCAACCAGTAGTGGATTTCGCGCACGAGCTGTGCCTGCAGCACTGGTATTGCCGCCGGACGCGAAATCAGCCGCATCAGCCGCAGCGCCGCATCCGCGACATCGGCATCCGACGGTTCGACCTGTACAGGCGACTCTTGGGGGACCGGCCCGAGCTTTATCTCGGCTGCCAGTTCGGCGACAGCTGCCACATCGAGATCCAACACGAGGGAATAGTACGGCGCGTCAGTGCTGGCGCGCGTGATCTGGCTGATCGTCGGTACGTCCGAGGTAATCAGCAGCGAGTCGCCAGCGCTGAAGTCGAACGTCTGGCTGCCCATGGCCACCCGCTTGCTGCCTTGCAGGACAAGGCACGCGAGCGGTCTGGAGATTGCATAGTCAATGCCGCTGGGGGCCGTCGCCCGGATGGCTGTCAGGCCCGGAATGGGAGTCCGGGCAATGCCGGTGGGCCCGGCATGCACCTCCGCATAGCGGCGCACGGCATCAAGCAACAGGTCACTCATCTTTGGGCAGGGTGGCGATTCATCACCTGCCATCGTAGCGGGTTCCCACCGACTGGGACACCACGTTTGGAGGAAAAGGCAAGGAACAAAGAGATTCAGGCAAGGGATTCAGGCGTGCCAGACAACAGAATGGACACCGGTTTCCCTCACACGCCAAGGAGTGTACTCATGACCACGATCTCTCTCGTCACCGGCGCCAGCCGTGGCCTCGGCCGCAACACCGCCCTGTCGATCGCGCGCAAGGGCGGGGACGTCATCCTCACCTACCGGAGCCGCGAAACGGAGGCCAGCGCGGTCGTCACGGAGATCGGGAAGCTGGGCCGCAAGGCGGTGGCTCTGCAACTCGATGCCGGCGATATCGCCACGTTCCCCGATTTCGCGGAACGGCTGAGATCCGTGCTGCGCCACACCTGGCAGCGCGACAGCTTCGACCACCTTGTCAACAACGCGGGACATGGCGACGTAGCGCCGATCGCCGAAATGCGCGAGGCGGCGTTCGACATGCTCGTCAATGTGCATTTCAAGGGGGTGTTCTTTCTCACGCAGACGATGCTGCCGCTGCTTGCAGATGGCGGCCACATTGTCAATCTCTCGACGGGGCTGACGCGCGTATCCGCCGAAGGTTGGTCGGCCTACGCCGCGGTCAAGGGCGCCGTGGAAGTGCTCACCGTCTACATGGCGAAAGAGCTTGGCCCGCGCAGGATCACGGTCAACGCAGTAGCGCCGGGTGCGATTGAAACGGACTTCTTCGGCGGTGCGGTGCGCGACACTCCGGCATTCAACCAGTTCTTCGCCGGGATGACGGCGTTGGGACGCGTCGGAGTGGCCGAAGACGTTGGTCCGATGATCGCCAGCCTGCTGTCGGAGGACAACCGCTGGGTCAATGCACAGCGGATTGAAGTGTCTGGCGGGCAAGGAATCTGAGCGGCAAGCTAGCGCCCCTGGCGATGCGCGCGCATCGGATGACCGTCTGGCCCTCGGCGTGGGGCGCCCGGATAGGATCAGGGTTTCTGGGTGAACCGACAGCTTCCATTACCACCGAAGCAGACGCTTCCCAAGCAACGCGCCGATGGCGGTGGGCACCAGCATGCCGAGGACGTACCACACGCCCCAGAACGCCACGCCCATCTCAGGGCAGTGCAGGCAGTAGACCAGCGTGGCGAGCGCGCCAGACAGCAGGCCGCCCACCGCGCCGGCCAGCCGCAGCCGCGTGGGCGCCAGCCCGCGCAATGCCCAGAAGATGGCGATGAACACGGGCACGGACAGCATGGCAATCGCGAACGGGCAGACGCGCCAGGTTTGTCCGAGTATTGCCGCAGTGCGTTCGCCAGCCGGCGTGCCGGCCAGTACATAGGCCGCACCAAGCCACACGGCGGCGAACGGCAATGAAATGCCGGGCCAGCCGGCGGCGGTGCCCATGCCGGGACGCGCGAGCCGCGTCACCATCCACAATGCGCCCAGCAGCAGCGACAGCGGCAGTGCCACCTTGGCCCAGAAAAGCGGCGTGCCGGCGACTTCGGCCAGGTCGGCACGGAAATGCAGCGTGATGGACAGCAGCAATAGCGCCATGGCTGCCCCTACAGCGAGGGCGATGCCGAAACGGCGGCCGACCGCGTGTCGGTCGACTGGCGCGACGCCGGTGGCCAGCATGGAAATCAGGTCGTCCGTGTTCATCGTGTTCCTCGAATCTTTGCCGCGAGCGCCTTCAGCCCGCGATGCACGCCCACCTTTACCGCCGATTCCGACATGCCGGTCAACCGCGCGGTTTCGCTGACCGATAGCCCTTCCAGCTTGACGTGCACGATCGGCAGGCGCTGACGATCCGGCAGCTGGTCCAGCAGCAGGCTCAAATCGCGCTTCGCCTGCGCCGGCTCCAGGTCGGGTGCCGCTGCGATGTCCTGCGCTGCGTCCAGCGGGTCGTTCAGCGCATCTTGACGCCCATGCGCACGAAAATGATCCGCGAGCTTGTACCGGGCAATCGCATGCACCCAGGCCGTCAGGGGCTGTCCCGGCAGGTAAGTGTGGCGCGCGTTGTGGACAGCCAGCAGCACTTCCTGGGTCAGGTCTTCGACATCCCCCGCCTGCTGCGGTAGCCGATTACGGAAATAGCCGCGCAGCATTGCGGACAGCTCGGTCAGAAATTGCGCGTATGCCCCTTGGTTGCCCGCCAGTCCACCTGTAAACAGGTCGAGCAGGCGAGACTCTCGCCGTTTTAACAGATCCTGTTCGACAGTTCGCTCCATCGGTCGCGTTGGTTACACGGGCTACGTTGAGTTGCGCGAATTCTACGCTGCGGCGGCCTTCGTGTGTGTTGCAAGTCGCTTCGGCACTGTCATGTCCAACCCGGCCAGAAAAAATTTCCAGGGCGCTGTAACCGGATGCGCCACTGCGTCGAATTTCTCACCAGACGCACACATTCCGTGTGAATCTGGTGCCCGCTGGTCACGGCGCGGCGCGGAGTTTCGTCAACCGGGGCGCTCCCGGTCCAAACGCAAGGTAACGAGGAGTCGAACATGAACAGGATCGCAATCGCCGTTGTTTCCGCAATGCTCATGCTGGGTGGCACGGCAGCATTCGCCCAGACCGGTGGGGCCATGTCCAAGGACGCCATGTCGAAGGATTCGATGGCCAAGGACAGCATGTCGAAGGATGCAATGTCGAAGGATGCGATGTCCAAGGACGGCATGGCGAAGGACAACATGTCCAAGGACAAGATGGCCAAGCCGAAGTCGCACGACAAGATGGGCAAGGAAGGCGATGCCATGTCGGGCGGAATGGGCAAGTAACGCTGGGCAATTTCGGCCAGGCGCCGGTGGCGGCAAGCAGTCGCCCACGGTGCCCGGTTTCAGGTTCTGGAGGAGGGCGAAATGGCACTCTCGCATGACGCAGTCAACGCTCGCGTCGCCCCACGCAAGATCCAGCCGGGCTGGGTGCGTATCACGCACTGGCTCAATGCGCTGGCGGCCCTGGTTATGATGCTGTCCGGCTGGCGCATCTACAACGCTTCGCCGGTATTCCCACCGTTTCGCTTTCCGGGCGACATCACGCTGGGCGGATGGCTGGGCGGCGCGCTGCAATGGCATTTCGCGGCCATGTGGCTGCTGTTCTTCAACGGCATCTTTTATCTGGCGATGAACCTCGCCACGGGCCGCTTTGCCCGCAAGTTCTTTCCACTGGGGCCGCGTGCAGTGCTGGACGACCTGATTGCCGCGTTGCGCGGGCGCCTGTCTCACGCCGACCTCAGCCACTACAACGCGGTGCAGAAGCTCGCCTATCTGCTGGTGATGGTGGCGCTGCTGGTGCTCGTGCTGTCGGGCATTGCGATCTGGAAGCCCGCGCAGTTCCCTCTGCTGCGCGAGATGATGGGCGGCTACGACTTCGCGCGCGTGGTCCATTTTTGCGCCATGGCGCTGCTTGCCGCCTTTGTGGTGCTGCACATGGTTATGGTGGCGCTGGTGCCGCGCAGCCTGCTGACGATGATCCGCGGACGCTGATCCAACCTGGAGCATGAACGTGAACCCCAAGTCTTCCAGACCCATGGCCATCGACCGCGAGTCGCTGGTTATCGATGTGCGGCGCGAACTCGACGCTCCGGCGCGGCGCCTGTTCGGCAAGCGCATCCTTACGCTTGGCGGGCTGGCCATGCTGACTGGCTGCAGCCTGACCGACGAAGTCTCGGTAGAAACGTTTCTGTCGCGGGTGTCGCGCATGAACGACGGCGTGCAGGCGTGGCTCTTCGATCCCAACCGCCTGGCGCCGACCTATACCGAATCTGATATCACGCGACCTTTCCCGTTCAACGCGTTCTACGGGATCGATGAAGTTACCGTGGTGAACGGCGACGACTTCCGGTTGAAGATCGGCGGGATGGTGCAGGACAAGAAGAGCTGGACCCTGGAGGAGCTTTACGCGCTGCCCCAGGCCGAACAGATCACGCGCCATATCTGCGTGGAAGGCTGGAGCGCCATCGGACGCTGGGGCGGCACGCCGTTTTCCGGCTTCCTGCAGCGCATCGGCGCCGATACCACGGCAAAGTACGTAGGGTTCCGCTGCGCCGATGATTACTACGAAAGCATCGACATGGCCACGGCGCTGCATCCCCAGACTTTGCTGACGTTTACGTACGACGGTGAGCGCCTGCCGCCAAAGTACGGCTTCCCGATGAAGCTCCGGATGCCGACCAAGCTCGGATACAAGAATCCCAAGCACATCATGGAACTGTTCGTGACCAATACCTTTCCGGGCGGCTATTGGGTAGACCAAGGTTACAACTGGTTTGGAGGCTCCTGACGCTCTGGTCAGCCGGTGCAGCGGTGTGCCGGCCCTAGGGACAGTGAACTATCCGGACGCGCTTCGCGCGCAAGATCTTGCCACCCTGCAGCGCCTTCGAAGCCAGCACGCCGACATGCTTCTCGGGTCGAGACAGACGACCCCGGGTTAGGGTTTGCGGAAACATCCCTTACGGTTTGTCACAACCTCCTCGTCAACGCTAAATCGACGCGGGTCGTTTTTACGGGCGAGCACGGCAACTTGCTGTGCCTCTAACCTGAGAGAAGGATTCATCATGAAGAAGCTGTCCGCCGCCATCGCCTCCCTCGCCATCACCGGCGCCGCCTTTGCTCAAGGCGCTGCCCCGGCTCCGGCTGCGGCCCCGGCACCGGCCGCTCCGGTTGCGCAAGCCGCTACGGCTCCCGCTGTGAAGGCTCCTGCCAAGACCGCTACCCACAAGCACGCTACCGCGCACGCCAAGGCCACCAAGGCAAGCCCGGCGAAGGCTGCTGCTCCTGCCGGTGCGAAGGCCAGCCCCGTCGCAACTGAGAAGGTGGCGCCGGCCTCCACCGCCACGAAGCAGTAAGGCGGCGTGAGCAAGGCGGGCGGAAGGGCAGTCATTCGAGCCGAACTTTCCGCACGCCTTCCGCGGCTTCTCAAGAAAACAGCCGACTGATTGGTCGGCTGTTTGCTTCCGGCTGTCGTGATCGGTGCGGTCTGTCCTGAACGCCATCGCCCCCAACACGCCGCTCGCGTGCGCGGTCAATTCATCCCGGATCCGTGCATCATGTCATCGGGGCGAAAGAAGCGACGATCCCAATGGCCCTGACGACTGGCGTACCGGCCATCGGCGATCCGCGCAGTGCCCTTCGCAGATCCGACATCATTCCGCGCGAATATTGCCCTGTTTAATGACTGTCGCCCATTTTTCGCGCTCCGCATCAAGGAACTTTCGGAATTCCTGGGGCTTATCGCCAGAAGCTTCCGCGCCGATTGCCGCGAGACGTTCCTTGACGGCGGGTTGTGTCAGGACCTCGATGGTTGCCTTGTTGATCCTGTCGATGATATCGACGGAAGTGCCGGCAGGCGCGAACAAGCCGTTCCACTCATAGACCTGGTAGCCCGGCAGCCCGGATTCGGCGATGGTCGGGACATCTGGCAGCGCGGGAGACCGCTTCGCGCCTGTGGTCGCCAGTACCTTCAGCTTCTTGCCGGAGACCAGTGGGTAAGACGCCGCCATGTTGCTGAACATCATATCGACCTGACCGCCCATCAGGTCGCTCAACGCTGGTGCACCGCCCTTGTAGGGTACGTGCAGCATATTCAGCCCGGACTGTTGACGGAACAGTTCTGCGGCCAGGTGCTGAGCGGTGCCCGAGCCCGCGGACGCATAGGTGAGCTTCCCAGGCGTAGCCTTCGCACGCGCCACGATGTCCTTGGGCGAGTTGAACGGAGAATTCGGTGGCACCACCAGAAGGTTGGGCACTAGTACCACGAGTGAGATGGGAGAGAAGTCCTTCGCGGTATCGTAAGGAAGCTTCGGTTGCAGACTAGGGTTGACCGAATGAGCGGTAGCATCCAGCAGCAGGGTATAACCGTCCGGCGCGGCCTTGGCGACAGCGCCGGCACCAATCACTCCGCTTGCGCCGGGGCGGTTGTCGACGACAATGGTTTGGCCCAGCTTGGTACCCAGAGGGGCAGCGATAATCCGGGCAACCGTATCAGCCGCCCCACCAGCCGGATATGGGACGACAAGGCGAATGGGATGATCGGGATAGGCGGCGCTGGCGCAGGTGGTGGCGCACAGCAGTGTCAGGCTGGCAATGGCGCCGATAACTGGCTTGAACATTCTTGTCTCCGGAGTCCGTAGTTTTGTATTAGACGGTTGCGATCGGCGTCGCGGGCGACCCGACTGCACCGGGAAGGCGCAGAGGCGGTGCTGTCAGCAGGAAGCGGCTACGATTGTTCTCGCGCAGCCAGTAGGCCAATGCTGTCAAATGCCACAGCTCGCCGAGGTGAATGCCATTCTTGAACAGGCAATGTTCGTGCAGCGGCAGTCGAGGCCCGCGAATCGGGGAGGGCGTTAGCGGTTTCGGCACAACCAGCTCCACGGCGGGATTGTCTGCCAGCAGGCATGCCAGGCGCGAGTCGGTGATCCAATTGAGCAGCCTCGCGTCGTAGCCGTCCAGTCCGGTTCCGGATTCGTGAAGTACCTTGAGATCGGGCGACTTGTTCATCGATAGCAACGTGTCAGCGAACCCGGTATGGAGACAGACCATATCGCCCGGCTCGACGGCGACGTTATCTGCTTCCAGAATGCGCATGAGCTGTTCGTAGCCCACAGCTTGTCGTTTGCGTCCGATGTGGCGCTCGATGTCGATCATGACGCCGCGCCCTTGGGCACCGTGCTCGGCAAGGACGGCGATACTCAACGCGCGGGCTTCCGGGTTCTCGTATCTTGCCCACGCCTCGGGTGCTTGAGTCTCGACACCGGCTCTGATGTCCTCGCCAGCGCGAAAGCCGTTGTAGAAGACGGCTTCGTCGCTGCCGTCACCGTCGGCATCGAAATGACTGCCCACGTGTGCCAGGCTGTCCCACTGCGTTGAATACTGCAGGCTCATGAGCACGACATCGTCATTGACCACGTCTGTCAGATCGGGATCCTCGGAACGATACGACCAGCAGAAACCCTGCTGCCCGGCGCTCTTTCCATCCCGAAGGACGGCGAAGCGCCGGGGTGGCTGCCGACGCGCGTTCATGGTTTGGCCGCCGGGATAATCGAGGGGAAGCGAAAGGCAGAACGTAATGCCTTCGCGAACTTCCGCGACGCCTTGCAGTACCTTGGTGCGATCCACGAGGTTCATGCGCCCACGCTGATCGTTTGGACCAAATTCCCCCCAATTGCTGCCGTCCGGCTTACGCTGCCACCGCCTTGGTGCTTCACTCATGTCGGCTCCTTACTGCAGCTTCGCAAGTTCGGCGAGCACGTTCGTCGCTGCGGCTACACCCATGTTGACGAAGGCATCGCTCGTGACGCCGCCGATGTGCGGACTGATGATGAACTTGCTGTTTATGAAGAAGGGATGATCGGCAGGTGGCGGCTCTTGCTGCAGCGAATCCAGGCCTGCTGCGGCCACTTTTCCGCTTTCAACGGCTGCCAGAAGCGCGTCTTCGTCGATGAGCCCGCCGCGTGCGGTATTGACGACGATAACGCCGTCCCTGCATTTGGCCAGGCTCGCCTGGTTGAGCAGTCCTCGATTCTCGGCAGTCAGTGGGCAATGGAAGGATATGACATCCGAGTTTTCCCAGATTTCGTCAAGGCCGACGGGCTCGATGCCCGTCGGCAGGTCGGCGGCATATGGGTCGTATCCGATAACCTTCATATCCATGGCGCAGGCGATCCGCGCGAAGCGGCGGCCGATCGCACCCAGGCCAATAAGGCCAAGCGTGCGCCCTTGCAGTTCGAGACTTTGGTGCGTCGATTTGTCCCAATGGCCCTTGCGCGTGCGCTGGTCCAGTGTCACCACCGATTTCGCGCAGGCTAGCATAAGCGCCAGCGCTTGTTCGGCCACTGCTGCCGCATTTGCGCCTGTCGCCGCCACCACTTTGACGCCGCGAGCCTTCGCCGCGTCCTGGTCGATGTTGTCGATGCCACTTCCGTGCTTTGACAGAACGCGAATCGACGGCGCCGCATCGAGCGCCATGGCGCCGACCTTGCTTGTGCGGACGATGATCGCCACAGGCGCGTAACGCCGGCAAAGTTCTGCGGTCTCTTCTTCGGTTGCGGCTTTTCCTGCATAGACCAGTTCGAAGTCGGACAGCAGTGCGACCGCCTGTGGCGCAATGTTCGCCGCGGTCACAACGATTACGGGCTTGTCCGGCGCGCTCACAGCGTTTCCCCAGCCTTCAGTACACCGGCGGCACGCAGCGCGTCGTCCAGCCAGGATGGCCGCAGTGCGTCGCCAGATTTGATACCTTCGATGCGCTTGCGCTCGGCCGCTACCTTTTTTGCAGCCTCCGCGATCAGAGCCGGCGCTTTTTCGCGCTCGATGACGACCACGCCGTCAGCATCGCCGATGACCAGGTCGCCCGGGTGCACCGTAACGCCACCACATTGGATCGGATGATTTACGCGGCCCGGTACGAACTTGGTAGGTCCGTTGGGATTCAGTCCTACGGAGTACATCGGGAAGCCGGTCTCGATGATCTCTTCGGCATCACGCGCAGCGGCATCCAGGACGACGGCCGCGACACCGAGAGCAATGCACTGATTGACCATGATTGCGCCCATCAGCGCGCTGTTTTGGTCGCCTTTGCCGTCAACGATGATGACGTCGCCAGGTTTAGCCAGTGCCATCGCGGCGTGAATCATGAGGTTATCGCCGGGGCGAACCTCCACGGTGACAGCCGGACCGCAGAACTTGCTTTTTTGGCTCAGTGGTGCGATCCGCCCATGCAGGCCACCGCGGCGACCGGCTACATCGGCGAAGATCGAGGACGCGTACTCGGACGCCTGCCTGACGATGTCGGACGAAACGCGTTCGAAATCACGGATGACATCAGGCTGTTGCTGGGTTTGCGACATGGTTGCTCCAAAAATGTACGAGTGAATCCAGCCGCGCAGTTGGCAAGCCAACTGACGGATCGTGAAAACCGGAAAAGTGGAATCTGGCGCGCAGACGCGCGCCGAGGCATTAATCGATGGTCGCGCCCGAGTCGCTGACCACGACTCGCCAGCGAGCAAGATCCTTTTGCAATAAGCCTGCAAACGCAGCGCTACTACCGCCCAGGACTTGGCCGCCCTCCGCCTCGATCTTGGAACGCACGGCGGGGACCTGGAGTACGCGATTCAATTCAGCGTTGAGTCTTGCGACGATCGGTGCGGGGGTGCCGGCGGGTGCAAGCAGGCCGAACCATGTGTCGGCCTCAAATTGCTTTACTCCGGCTTCCGCTACGGTTGGCGTGTTAGGCAATTGCGGCGAACGCTTACCCGAGGTCACGGCGATTCCGCGCAGCTTGCCCATCTTGATTTGACCCATCACCGTAGGAACGGAGCCAATATAGATTTCTACCTGGCCACTCAGGACGTCGGTGAGCGCCTGCGATGCACCCTTGTATGGAATGTGCTGCATCTTTACCCCGGCCTGCTTTTGCAGGAGTTCCATGGCGAGGTGCGCGACCGTGCCGTTGCCCGGCGTACCGAACGTTACCGTGCCTGGCTTGGCTTTTGCGGCGGCAAGTACGTCGGTCAGATTTTTGTAGGGTGAATTGTTGTTGGCAACAATCGCGAGAGGTGCGGAGGCAATCAAGCCGATGGGCGTCAGATCTTTCGCTGGGTCATACGGCAGCTTCTTGTACAACGACGGGTTGATAGCAAGATTGCTGGTCTGGCCGCACACCAATGTGTAGCCATCAGGCGATGCTTTTGCCGCAGCTTCCACGCCGAGGTTGCCGCCAGCACCTGGCCTGTTGTCGACGACGATGGTCCACTTCAGGTCCCGGCTAAGTTGTTGGGCTATTTCGCGCGAGAACGTATCCGGCGCACCGCCGGGTGGGAATGGAACGATGAGGCGAATGGGTTTGGCCGGATAGGTGTCTGCGGCATACGCAGGAAGGCCGGGCACCGCCGCAATGGAGCAGGCGGCCAGAACGCGAAGGATTATCTTCAAGGGTGTCTCCAATCGAACCTTGAATTTGTGCCTCGACTATAGATTTCTGTTCCGTGCTATACAATCGCGTTGTCCATAGCGGAACATGTGCCATGAAACGGAATGCTCAGCCTGCACAGACGCCAGAAGGTGCAGATAAAGACACAATCATCGCCGTCACCCGGGCCCTGCAAATTCTTGAGGCGTTCTCTGCCGATGACGCTTCGTTGACGCTGTCGGAGTTGAGCCGACGAGTCGGCATGGGCAAATCGACCGTTCTGCGCACGGCGCGGACACTGGCGCAAAGTGAGTACCTGGTCCAACGCGAAGATGGGCAATGGCGCCTCGGCGCGGCCGCAGGGTGGCTGGGCGCGCGCTATCAGGCCGCGTTTCGCGTCAATGAAACGGTGGAGCCGGTGCTCCGGAGAATCAGCTACGAAACACGCGAAAGCGCGGCCTTTTATGTCCGGGAGGGCGATACTCGGGCCTGCCTGGTGCGGGTGGAAGGACCAGGCGCGGTGCGACACCACGTGCGCGTGGGGGAAAGGCTTCCTCTCACCGGGGCGCCGGGCAGAGTGTTGCGGGCATTCGCAGGCGAAAGCGGCGAGCCATACGAGGCCATTCGCAAGGATGGTTATTTCATCTCGATGGGCGAAAGAGAGCCTGAAGTTTCGAGTCTGGCTGTTCCGGTGTTTGGAATTAACTGGACGTTGACCGGGGCTCTTTGCATCTCGGGGCCCATTAGCCGGCTGACGCGCGATAAGTTGGCGGAGTATGTGGAGCTGATGCTGGCGGCGGGAAAAGAAGTGTCCTATGCAATTTCCGGCTCCCGGGATCCGAGTGTCCGTCCTACGACGTGGCATCCGTAATTTCGAGAGGACGATGCCAAGTCGCTGACAGGAACGGCCGGTTCGTCATACCCCCGGACTGGGACAGCGGATGCGTCCTCAAGCTTGCCGCGTGTTCCCATTCGCCGTGTTAGCGATCCAGCCGCCTGCGAGGATTCGGCGTCCATCGTGCGTTCTCGCCATCGACTTTGATTCCGCTTTCATGCAGAGGGCGATGGGCGTCCACCGGCGCAGGCGGAACGCAGAGGGTCGTTTTGAGTAAGACGCTTTGGTTTAGGCCTCCCGCCATAGACAACTCACCCCGCCGTCCATTCTGAATTCGACAGTGTCATGTCGGCGATATCCAGCATTGCCCTCAAGCGTTCCATGTGCCGCAGGTCGTGGTGATAACCCACCCATATATCGCGTGACGGTGGGTGATCCGGTGTGTCGACGCGCGTCAATCCGGCAAAGGCATCGCCAAGCGGCCTTGGTAGCACCGCAATTCCCATGCCCCTCGCGCACATCTGCGCCTGGACCGTTCGGCTCGTACTTGTGAAGACACGTCGGCAGAGTGGAAACCTGTTCAATAGCCAGGCCACGTCGGGAAAGTGCGATTGCGCGGTATTCATGAGAATGAGCCCCACGGAGGCGGGGTCGTCCTGCATTGCCTGTGCGGTGTCGGCCGATGCGTAGAGACCATATGGCATCCGCATCAGGCGACGCTGGACGATATCCGGTTCGCTGAAAGGCACGATGCGAAAAGCCACGTCCGTCTCGCGCCGGGAAAGGTCTAGCAGTCGGTAGCTTGCAATGACCTCCGGGACGACAGCGGGATGACGGCGGGTCAGCTCGATCAGGACGGGGGCAAGGACATAGGCGCCAAACCAGTCCGCGGACGAGATCCGAAGGACGCCTTCCAGGCGGTTGTGGTTGCCCGCCAGACGCCGTTCCATGGACAGCGCGGATTCCTCCATCGATTCCGCCAGCGCCAGCAAGGTGTCTCCGGCATCGGTCAGCACCAGTCCTTCCGGGGTCCGACGAAAAAGCGGTTGCCGGGCTTCCTCTTCGAGCACCTTTATGCGACGGCCGACTGTGGGATGGCTGACGTCCAGACGCCGGGCCGCCTCGCCAAAGGATCGAGCCCGGGCGACAGTCAGAAAGATGCGAACGTCGTTCCATTCCATGTCACGTACATCCGTTCAAAAATGTACGAGAAATATACAGAATTGGCAGTCCCCAAACAATATTGTGGGTGCGATCATGGCGCTCCTATTCGAATGTCCTGTGCGGACCGACGGTGAACACATTCGGACCCCTCGACTCTGGAACCTTAGCCATGAACACTTCAGCTGCCTCCGTTGTGGTCTATGTGACCTATCAGGGCACCCCACAAGACCGCTTCGATCGGGATGACTACGTTGTGGTTCACCTCCCGCTGGTCATGAAGGCGTGGGGACAGTACGGCCTGCTTAGCGTGACCCCACTCTTTCCCGCTCCGGCGCGGGACGGAACGGTCGCTCTCTGTGAGTGCATCTTTCGAGATGAGGACGCAGTCGAAGCCGCTTTGACTTCGCCAGAAGCCTCGGCGGTGATGGCCGATGTGCCGCGATACACCGCCCTGGCGCCTCGGCGCTTTCGCGCAGCCGCACTCTGAGTCACGACATCATGACTACGTTCACTCAAGCGAGTGGGGCGTCGGCGCCTGATTCCCGCCGCTGGCTCGCCCTCGTTGTCCTCCTGACCGGCACGTTTTTGCCGCCCCTGGATTTTTTCATCGTCAACGTGGCGTTACCGGCCATCCGGGCGGGCCTCGAAGCGTCCTCGGACGTCTCGCAACTGGTGATTTCCGTGTATGCCGCGGCCTATGCCGTCACCCTGATCCTTGGCGGTCGGTTAGGGGACCTGTACGGCCGGAAGCGCGTATTCGTAAGCGGCATGCTCGGTTTTGGCATCGCATCGGCATGGTGCGGCCTGGCGCCGTCACCGGGCATGCTCGTCGTGGGCCGGTTGTTGCAAGGGATATCCGCGGCGATCATGGCGCCACAATCATTGGCATCGATACACGCCATCTTTCCAGCAGGCGAGAAGAACCGCGCACTCAGCCTATATGGCGCGACATTCGGGTTGGCATCCGTCGGCGGTCAACTGCTGGGGGGTGTCCTCGTTTCCAGCAGTCCGTGGGGTTTGGGATGGCGGAGCGTCTTCCTGATCAACATTCCGATCATCCTGCTGGCCGTTCCGGCCGCATGGGTGCTGCTGCGGGAAAGCAGGGCCGAGGGCTCGGTCCGCCTGGATGTGTGGGGGGCGGTGCTGCTCGCTGCTGGGCTGTTGGCCTTTGTCGTGCCACTCATCGAAGGGCGGGCGCACCACTGGCCGTGGTGGTCGATTGCGCTGCTGATCCTGAGTCCGCCGCTATTGTGGGTCTTCTGGCAGCACGAAAAGGCACAAGCCTTTGCTGGCAGGACGCCTTTGGTGCAGCCTTCGTTGCTGGCCGTGCGCGGGTTACGACGCAGCTTGGCATCGACATTCTTTTTTTATTCGCTCGCCGCGTTCTTCCTGGTGTTCGCTGTGTACGAACAGGCTGGCCTGGGTAACGATGCACTAAGAGCCGGTTTGGCGATCCTGCCGCTTGGCATTGGCTTCTTCCTCGGGCCGCTCGGGAGCCCACACATTGCGCGACGGTTTGGCGTGCGCACCGCCGCCTTTGGCATGCTACTCGAGGTGATCGGTCTGCTCATGGTCGCGGCGCTGGCTTTTGCAGACGCGCCAACCTGGCTCGCAGCGCCCTTGTTCCTGATCGGCGCGGGACAGGGTATTGCGCTTCCCGCGTTGGTCCGCTTGAACGTGGACCACGTGGATAGCCGTTGGGCAGGGCTGGCCTCGGGCTTGGTAAGCGGTACCTTGCAGATCAGCGCGGCGGTAAGCGTAGCCGTCTTTGGCGGGCTATTTTTTGCGATCGCGCCCAATGGCGCAGATGCTCCGGACGTGCAGATCGGTTTTGCCGTGGCGTCGTTCGCCATCGGAGTATCTCTCGCTCTGGGAGCCGGACTCATCGTAAAGCGATCAGAACCGTGAGGTAGGCGGCATCCTATGCGAATGTGGCGAGCCTGAGGAAGCTCTATCTGCGACGCCCGCAATCATTGGGAAGCCAGACGCCTTCAGGCCGCGTGGCGTTCCAGGCCCGCACACAGTGCGTCGAATGGTACCTTGCAGCGCGCGCTGTGGCGCAGGTCTTCGTGCATCGCGACCCACATTTCCAGAGGAAACGTGAAGTCGCCGGGCAGTACGCGCACGAGGTCCGGATAGCGCCGAGCCAGCGCAACCTGGCAGACGCCAATGCCTGCCCCTGCGCGGATCAGTGCGAATTGCGCAAGGTCGCTGTCCGTGCGCACTGTGAAGGCATCGCGACGCCATCCGGGCAACGTCTTGCTTCCCGCCCGCAGGAACGGTGTTTCCTCGTCGAAGCCGATCAACGCATGCTTTGCCAGATCGGCAGGCTTCTCGGGAATGCCTCGTTCGCACAAATATTCCCGGTGCGCATGGAGGCCCAGCTCGACGATGCCAATGCGCCGGGCCAGCAAGGCGTCCTGATTGGGGCGCGTCATGCGAACGGCGATGTCGGCTTCGCGAAGAAGCAGGTCCTGCACGCGGTTTGTCAGCGCCAGTTCAACCTTGAGTCCCGGGTGCGTCGCCTGCAGTTGCGCCACGATGGGGGGCAGTACCTCGGCGCCCATGACTTCGCTCGCGCTGATGCGCACGGTTCCCTTGACGCCGCCCTGGCTTTCCGCAGCGCGCATGAGTGCGGCTGCGGAACTATTCATGGCCTCGGCGTAGGGCTTGAGTTCCAACGCGGCCGGCGTTGGAAGCAGCCCCGTCTGCGAGCGGGTGAAGAGGTTCAGCCCAAGGGACTTCTCCAGTGCCTCGACATGGCGACCCACTGTCGGTTGGGCCATTCCCAGAGCGCGTGCAGCGCCGGACAGCGAGCCTTCCTGCAGCACACTCAGGTAAGAGCGATAGAGTTCCCAGCCAGGTTCCGTGGCCATACAAAAATATATAGCGACTATGCGATGTTAGGCAATTTTATTACAACGGCGGAACCTTGAAAATGCTCCCATGTTCAGGGGAGATTCGATATGCAAACCAGCAAAACAGCCTTGGTTCTCGGTGCTACAGGCGGCATCGGTGGTGAAGTCGCCCGGCAGCTTCTGGGCGCGGGCTGGAGCGTGCGCGGGCTCACGCGCAGCCAACGCGCCCCTGCGGCCGATGAGGGCATCCACTGGATCGCCGGCGATGCAATGCGTCCAGACGATGTCATGGCGGCCGCGCAGGGGTGCTCGGTAATCGTGCATGCGGTCAATCCGGCGGGTTACCGCCGCTGGGCAGAGCTGGTGCTGCCCATGCTCGACAATACGATTGCCGCGGCGACAAAACAGGGCGCCACCATCATGCTGCCCGGCACCGTATATAACTTTGGTCCCGACGCATTCCCGGAGCCGCATGAAGGCTCGCCCCAGCATCCGCTGACGCGCAAGGGAGGTATCCGGGTCGAGTTGGAACGGCGTCTGCGTTTGGCCACGGCCGACGGCGTGCGCACGATAGTGGTTCGTGCGGGCGACTTCTTTGGCCCGAAGCCCGGCAACAGTTGGTTCTCGCAAGGAATGGTCAGGCCAGGCGGGGCGGTTACCGTCGTCAGCCTTCCAGGCAAAAAGGGCATTGGGCATCAGTGGTCGTATTTGCCCGATGTGGCGCGCACGATGGTGGAACTGCTCGCGCGGCGAGAATCGCTGGAGCCGTTTGCGGCGTTCCACATGGCAGGGCATTGGGACGCGGACGGCATGCAGATGGCCGAAGCCATTCACCGTGTCGTGGTTCGCCGTGGGGGCCGTGCGCCAAAGCTGCGCCCGTTCCCGTGGTGGCTGCTCAGCGTCATCTCGCCCTTCGTCAGCACTTTCCGGGAGATGCGCGAGATGCGTTACCTGTGGCGGGAGCCGGTGCGCATGACCAACGACAAGCTGAAATCCGTGCTCGGAGAGGAACCGCACACGCCGCTCGATCGTGCCATTGAGGCGACGTTGCACGGCATGGGGTGCCTCTGACGACGATTCTGCATGCCCGGTGGAGGCTGCCGTGAATCGCCACATCGAAGCGGCCGCTTAGCAAGCGAGTCGCAAGTCGGCCGCAGATTTCACCACTTGCATATACGTCAGGGTGGATTTTTCATATCCGTTATTGGTTGTTTGCGTCGCAGGTGTTGCCGTCTAACATGGCCGTCCTGTCTACCGAATCCTTCAACCGCGATGCGCAAATCCTTACGAGCACTCCTGTTTTCGGGCCTGGCATTGGCTATTTCCATTGGCAACGCGGCAGAGCCTCTGCCAAAGGAAGTGCGCATCGCCTATAGCGGCGGGGCACAGCTTATCGTCAATGCCAAGGTCGATGGGTCGCTGGAAAAAGCGTTTGGCGTGCCGGTCAAGTGGGTGCAGTTCGGTACCGGGGGCGATGTACTGAACCTGTTCGCCAGCAATAGCGTGGACATTGCCAACTTCGGATCGAGTCCGACGGTCTCGGCCATCGTCCGCAAGCTTCCGATCGAGCTGGCGGGCATTTCCGCGGATATCGCCACGTATGAGCGCCTGGTGGCGCGCAAAGGCAAGAATATCCAGACGCTGCAGGACCTGGCCGGCCACACAGTGGGCTATCCGCCGAACTCCACGGCGCAGTATGCGCTGGACACGGCTATCCAACTCAACAAGATTGATCGATCGAAGATCCGGTTCGTACCGCTCAAGCCCGACGAATTGGTGGCGGCGTGGCGGCGTGGCGACATCGACGCCGGCTATGTCTGGGCCCCGTTCAATTCCACGCTGGAGGCCAATGGCGGTCAGCCGGTATTCTTCACCAGGGATCTCAAGAAAGACGGCTACCTGATCTTCAACGGCATTTCGGTGAGCAAGGCGTTCGGCGAGAAGCACCCGGAGCTGGTAGCCCAACTGCTGCTGGTGCTGGAGCAGCAAGTGGCCAACTATCGGCGCAATCCTGATGCCGTCGCCGAAGCTATCGCCAAGGAGCTGGGCGCCACGCCGGGGGCAGTCAAGGAATCCATCAACGGCAACAACTATCCGTCCATTGAAGAGCAACTGAAGCCTCAATGGTTTGGCGATGGCAGCAACACCGACCACACGGTGTTGGCTGGCGCCGTGCGCAAGACGGCCGAATTCCTGGGCAGTATTGACCAGATCCGCCGCACCGATATTCCGGCGTCGTTCTCGACGTCGATCAACCCCCGCTATCTGAAGCTGGCTGAACAACTGAAGGCGGCGAAGTAGTCGTGGCCTCGCGTCGTACGCGCCAGGGTGCGGTCAGCGCCCTGGCGGTAGTTGCCGTCCTGGGGCTCTGGCAGGTTGCGGGCGGGTCTGGCTGGGTTGACACACTGTTCCTGCCGCCGCCTAGTGAAGTGCTGGGGACGCTGGCCGGGCTCTGGCAGAACGGATATGGGCAGATTTCGCTCGCGCGCCATATCGGTATCAGCCTCGCACGCGCATTGTCGGCGTTCGTGGTGGCCGTGGGAATTGGGGTGCCGCTAGGGCTGGCGATGGGGCTGCACGGCGGGCTCAACGCGGCGCTGAATCCGTTTGTCCAGTTCCTGCGCCCGCTGCCCAAGATCGCACTGATTCCGCTGACGATTGTCTGGCTTGGCATCGACGAAGCGTCGAAGTTCTTCCTGATCTTCATTGCCACGTTTCTGAACGTGCTGGTGGGCGCCACTGCCGCCGTGCAGGGGGTGCCGCATGGCTATGTACGCGTGGCGCAAACACTGGGTCTTCGCCGATGGCAGATCTTCTGGCGCGTGGTGTTTCCGCATTGCGCGGCGGATCTGTTCACGACCATCCGGCTGTCGGTAGGCATCGGCTGGACCGCGCTGGTGGCGGCGGAACTCGTGGCATCCACGTCCGGCGTGGGCTGGATGATCATCAACGCGGGGTCTTACCTGCGTACCGATGTCGTGATGATCGGCATCGTCATTCTCGGACTGATCGGATACGCCCTGGATGTGGTGCTGGTGGCGCTGCAACGCGTCATCGTGCCGTGGACGGGCAAGAGTTGACATGGCAGACATTGTGCTCGAACGCGTGACGTTCGATTTCGAATCGCCGCAAACGGCGCAGCCTCCTGTGTTGCAGGATGTGAGTCTGCAGGTGGAGCCTGGCGAATTCGTTGTATTGCTTGGCCCTTCCGGCTGTGGGAAATCGACGATCCTGAACCTGATTGCCGGCTTCGAGACCCCCCGGCATGGCCGTATCCTGAGCCAGGGTCGCGTCGTCACCGGGCCCTCGCCGACGCGCGGCATGGTGTTCCAGCAGCCGATGCTGTACCCGTGGCTTTCTGTCTTTGAAAACGTGACGTTTGGCCCCCGGATGCTGGGATTGCCGGAAGCGGATTGGCGTCCCCGCGCGACGGCTCTGCTCCTGCAGATGGGGCTGCAACGACATCACGACGCCAGTCCGTGGGAACTCTCTGGCGGCATGAAGCAACGTGTGGCGCTGGCCCGGGCCTGGATCATGCGGCCGGAAGTTCTGCTGATGGATGAACCGTTCGGCGCGCTGGACGCGCAGACACGGTCTCTGATGCAGGAATTGCTGCTCGAAACATGGCAGCGCCTGCGCACGACCGTAGTTTTCGTCACGCACGATGTCGACGAAGCCATCCTGCTCGGCACGCGCATCCTGGTCATGTCGGCGCGGCCCGGACGCATCCGGGAACAGATCGACGTCCCGGTCGCCGCGGGTCCGCGAGACCCCGAGGTGCTGGCCGCTGACCCGGTCTATCGCAACATCAAGGCCCACGCGCTCCATCTCGTGCGGGACGAAGCGCGCCGCCATCTGGCATTGCTCTAGCGGGGCAGTGCGTGTTGGCTGCGGTCGGCGGCGTTGTGGCCGGCGAGCCGCTCGACGGGTTTGCAGCCAAGCCAGGATACCCCTCAGGCTGACCGGTGGCGTGCTTCGATCTGCGCGATGCCGATGCGGGCGGCCTTGCGGACCTCCGGATCATCGTCCTGCAGCGAGACGCCAAGCACGGCAAGCTCGGCGAGTGTGCCGACCTCGCCCAGCGCCAGCGCCGCTTCCTTGCGTACGTTACTCACCGCATACGTCAACAACATGGCCACCGGGCGACCGCTTAGCGGATCCCCTAGCCGGCCCAGCGCGCGCACCGCCTGCAAGGCGACCTGCCAATATGCGTCGTCAAGCGCGGCCTCGAGCGCCGGGCGGGCGGCAGCGAAACGCAGCTTGCCGAGCGTGGCGGCGGCTTCTTCCCGTACCTGCCAGTCGCTGTCCGCCAAACCATCGACGAGTGTGCGCAGCACGCCATCGTCGTTGGCGAATGCCAGCGCGCCCATGGCGGCGCGGCGTACGTCCGGCGCGGGGTCCTGTTGCGCGAGCGTGGATAGATCGGATAGCGCGGGGGTATGACGCAACCAGCCAAGGACACCAATGGCTTCCCGTCTTACCGCCACGGAGGGGTCCGCCAGGTGCTGACGGGCTGGCGCGGCGCTCTGTGGCAAGCGCAGTTCCCGTAGCGCCCGCAGCAGCGCCGCGCGAACATCGGCGTCGGGATCTGTCAGGCGCGTCAGCAGCCGGGCGCCAAGTGCCGGCTGTTTCAGGCAAGCCAGGCTTTCCGCAGCCATCGACCGGACGGAGGCATCGCTGTCATAGAGGCCATCGCACAGGGCATCGACCGCTTCCGGGGTCTCCCATGCACCCAGGCTTTCCGCAGCCGTGCGGCGTACGCCGGTATCGGCGTCGTCACGCAGCGCTCGTACGAGCAGCGGAACACAGGCCGCGTCCTCGGTTTCAGCGGCGTCGATCAGTGCCAGCCTGCGCACGGCGGCATCGGGGGACTGCAGGCGGATGTCGTCCGGCAAGGCATTGGTCAGCAAAAGGGAAGCAATCATCAAGGTCAGGTAGAGGGGATGGAGGATGGTGCGGGGCGCGGATCGCCGAGCGGACTCAGGCGCGGAGCGGGCAGCGCAGGTGCCCGGTGCCGCAGCAAAGCCAGCAGGTGGCGCTTGATGTCGATGAATGCCGGCTGGGTCGTCAGGTCTTCGTGTTCGCCGCGTGCGCGCGGACGGGCAAACGGCACGCGCAGGTCCTCGATCAGCGTGCCTGGCCCGGGACTCATGACGAGGATGCGGTCGGCCAGGAACAGCGCCTCGTCGATATCGTGCGTGACGAATGCCACGGTGGGCCGCTCTTCGCTCCATACGTCTAGCAACAGCGCCTGCATCATGGCGCGAGTCTGAGCGTCCAGTGCGCCGAAGGGCTCGTCCATCAGGAGAATGCGTGGGCGGTTGATCATGACCCGCGCGATCTCGGCCCGCTGCTGCATGCCGCCCGATAACTGGGAGGGGTAGCGGTCGGCGAACGCGGCCAGGCCTACCCGCTCCAGCAGCGCGCTTGCGCGGTGCAGACGTGCCGCCTTGCTTACGCCACGCATCTTGAGCCCGAAGGCGACGTTGTCGACAGTCCGACGCCAGGGAAACAGCGTGTGATGCTGAAAGACGATGCCGCGTTCGGGATGTGGCCCGTCGATGCGGCGGCCATCGAGCAGCGCATGGCCGCCCGCCGGTGCGATATGCCCGGCGAGAACGCCAAGCAACGTGGACTTTCCGCAACCGGAAGGCCCAAGGATGCAGACGAATTCGCCCGGTTCGATCACCGTGCTGAAGTCCCGCACGGCGGTGAAACGCTGCGCACCCCGTCCGAGCGCAATCGTCAGGGACTGCATATCGACCCGCCCCGCGATGCCTGCGCCGGATGTGATGGTGGCCGCGCTCATTTTCCTCCTCCGATAGACAACCAGGGCGTGGCGCGGCGTCCGGCGTATCGCACCAGTGCGCTGCTACCCATCCCCAGCAAGCCGATCAACAGCATGCCAACGACGATGTTGGGGTAGCGCTGCACGGTGTACGCCTCCCACGTGTAGTAGCCAATGCCGAACTGCCCCGAGATCATTTCCGCGGTGACCAGGCAGAACCACGACGTACCCATGCCGATGGCAAGGCCCGTCACGACGGCGGGCGCCGCACCGGGCAACACCACCTCGCGTAGCACCTGCAATGGGCCCGCCCCAAGGCTGCGGGCCGATGCCACCAGCCGCTGGTCCACCGATTCCGCACCGTGAATGGCGCCGAGCAGAATCGGAAAGAACGCCCCGGTGAAGGTGATGAAGATCATCGATACCTCGGAGGATGGAAACATCAGGATCGCGAGCGGAATCCAGGCGACCGCCGGTATCGGACGCAGCACTTCGAGCGGAGTCAGCAGGGCGTGCCGCGCCCATTGCGAGCGGCCGATCAACAGTCCCAGCAGGATGGCAAGCACGGCGGCGAAGCCGAAGCCATACCCCACGCGGGCGACACTGCTGCCCAGGTGCTGGACGAGTTTCGGCGATTGCAGCAACGCCCATCCCGCAGCCACGGTTTCGGCCGGCGTCGGCACGTTCTGGAAAGTCACCACGCCAAGATTGGCCTTGTACCTAGTGGCCAGATGCCAAAGCAGCAGGCACAGCGCAAGCGACGCCGCGCGCAGGGCTTGCCGGCCGGGATTGCGCAGCCACGATCGCGGCGCCGACGGCGCGTTCGACAATGCAATGGTCGACATGATGACCCCTCAGCGTGCAGCCAGCGCGGAGGGATTCCGCGCGCTCGCGTAGTCCAGCACTTCCCCGCCATGCTGGCTGGCCCACGCCTGGGCGCGCGCCTTGAGGAGAAACGCATTCAGTCGGCCGTCCTTGTCTCGCGCGAACCATGCCTGATTGCCAAGCAGCTTGATGCCAGATTCCCTGTCCTGGGCATAGAACGCGCGGACCTCCTTGCCCTCGCGCTGCAACGCGCCAAGGGCCTGCAAGGCGGATTCGGGGGAAGCATAGTGCCGCACGCGAGATTCGCCGCGCACCCAGATCTGGGCCACGCGCTCGACGTTGCCAATTGCCTTGCCGGTCGCGGCGTCGTTGGCCTTGAGCGGCAGTGGCGCGTAGTTCCGCAGTGCGGCCTCGTAATCGAGCTTCTCCGCCTGGAACGCTGCGCGCAGGTAGCGGTCGTCGATGAACTGACCGGCATCCAGGTCGCCGTCGGCGCGCTTGAGCAGCTTGAGCGTGTCGAACGAGGTCTGAACGGCCTGACGGTATTCGGGCTTCCAGGTCAGGTCACGGGTCTGAAGCCCGAGCGGACCGTGGAACAAGTAGTTGACCTCGGGTTCGATACCCGTGATCCTGGCGATCAGTTCGCTGTACTTTTCGGGTTCCGCCGATACCAGCCGGTTGGCCTCGATGACGGCTCGCAGATAGGCCACCACGATTTCCGGGTACTTCTGTGCATAGTCCTTTTCCACGAGTGTGCCGTGCAAGGTGGGCGCCTTGGCCTGCGAGCCATCGTAGATCTTGCGGGCAAATCCACGGTACGGGAACAGTTCGGCAAACGGGACGAAGTCCGCGTGCGCCTCGACCTTGCCTGCCTGCAGCGCCGGGCCCGCCACCTCGGGCGCCTGCGTCACGATGTTGACGTCGCGCTCGGGATCCCAGCCCTGTGCTGCAATCGCCCGCAGCAGCATGCCATGCGCGGTGGAAGCATAGGGTACCGTGATGGTCTTGCCCTTGAGTTCCGCCAGCGATTGGACCGGTGAATTGACCGGTACCACAACGCCATTTCCGCTACCGGTGGTGCTGCCGGACAGCACGCTGATGAAGATGCTCTCCTTGCCAGCCTTGCGGTTGGCCACGCCGTTCAGCACACCGGGGAAGTCAGCCATGGAGCCGAAGTCCAGCTTGCCGGCCACCATTTCGTTGGTGATCGGCGCCCCGCTGGTGAAGTTCTTCCACTGAACGTCATAGGTCACATTCTTGTACTTGCCATCGCGCGGCAGGTACTTGTCGAGTAATTTCAGTTCACGAATCAGTGACCCGCCGGTGGCGGTGTTGATCGTGGTGTCCTGGGTGCCGATGGCCACGCGGATCGTTTCCGCATCAGCGCGTCCGGCCGCGAGCGTGGATACCGCAGGAAGGAGGAATAGGGCGCAAAACAGCGATTTCTTCATCTGGCTTTCCTTCATGGCTTGCAAGAACGGGGCGTGTACGGTTGGTTTGGGGGGCGCGTCGTCGGCGCCAGGCACTTTCAGCGCAGCAGGTAGGGAATGTCGACGTGCACGGCGCCTGTGGGGCAATCGCGCTCGCACGGCATGCAGTACCAGCATTCGTCGAATTTCATGAAGGCCTTGCCGGTGACAGGGTCCAAGGCAAGCAGGTCCATCGGGCAGACATCGATGCAGACGGTGCAGCCCTTGTCGGCAATGCACTTGTCCTCATCGATGGTCACGGGCACGCTGGAACGCGCATGCGCATCGCGGGGTACGAGGGTCATGTGTTGTGATCTCCCTAGACGGTTTCGGCTTGCGGAACCGCAGCGGCGGGTGCGGGCGCCACGCGCAACCTTGCGTAGGCTTCGCGCTCGATGCCGTCTACCGGCACGACATACGGCTCCACGGGTTTCTTGAAGGACGTCATCGCGCCGTGGTCGTCCTTTTTCAGGTGGGCATGGCAGAACCAGTCGACATCGTTGCGCGCCGGGTGGTCCACGCGGTAGTGATACAGCCCCCATCGGCTCTCCGCGCGGAACAGCGATGCGCGCGCGGCCATCTCCGCGCAGTCGAGAATTACGCTGACCTCGGCCGCTCGCATCAGCTCATGGGGATTGGCCGCGGCAAGCTGGTCCAGATCCTCGCGAATCTCCGCGAAACGTTGCAGGCCGATTTCCATGCGGCGTGTCACCTTGGGCGGTTGCAGGTAGTCGTTGACGAATCGGCGCAGCTTGTACTCGACTTGCGCGGGCGCCAGGCCGTGTGCGCGGTGCAGCGGTGCGAGCACGCGCTTGCGTTCGACGTCCACCTGCTGTGTGTCGATCGCTGGCAAGGCGATCTCTCCGGCAAGGGTCGCGGCGCTTTCCCCTGCGAACCAGCCATAGGTGAATGCGCCGAGCATGTAGTTGTGTGGCACGGCGGCCATGTCGCCTGCCGCATAAAGGCCCGGGACGGATGTGGCCGCATGTTCGTTGACCCACACTCCGGACGCACTGTGGCCGCTGCAGAAGCCGATCTCGGAGATATGCATCTCGATCATGCGGGTGCGGTAGTCGTTGCCGCGTCGCGCATGGAACCGGCCGCGGCTCGGACGTTCGTTCGTATGCAGAATCGTCTCGATGGCCTGGATGGTCTCTTCCGCCAAATGATCGAGCTTCAGGAACACCGGTCCGTTGCCGCTCTGGAGCTCCTGATAGAACTCCCACATCATCTGGCCGCTCCAGTAATCGCATTCGATAAAGCGCTCGCCCCGGCCGTTGGCGGTATATCCTCCCATCGGCCCCGTGACGTAGGCGCACGCCGGACCGTTGTAGTCCTTGATGAGCGGGTTGATCTGGAAACACTCCAGGTTGGCCAACTCGGCGCCCGCGTGATACGCCATGGCGTAGCCATCGCCCGCGTTGGTCGGATTCTCGTAGGTGCCCATCAGGTAGCCGGATGCCGGCAGCCCGAGGCGGCCTGCCGCGCCACAGCACAGGATGACGGCCTTTGCGCGGATGACATGGAAATCGGCCGTCCGACAGTCGAAACCCATCACGCCTGCCGCTTCGCCGTTGGGGCCGGTCAGCACCCGCGTCGTGACGATCCGGTTGGTGATGTCGACCCGCGCCCGCTTTAGCTGGCGGTAGAGGACTTTCTTGACGTCGTGGCCTTCCGGCATGGGTAGCACGTAGGCCCCCATGTGGTGGACTTTGCGCACGGAATAGTCGCCCGTGTCGTCGCGTTCGAATCGCACGCCCCATCGATCCAGTTCCTCGATGGTTTTGAAGCTGTGGCGCGCGTAAGCCAGGACCGTCGCCTGATTCACGATGCCGTCGTTGGCGACCGTGATTTCCCGCGTGTACTGCTCTGGCGTGGCGTGGCCGGGAATGATGGCGTTGTTGAGCCCATCCATGCCCATTGATATGGCGCCACTTCGCTTGACATGCGCCTTGTCCAGCAACAGCACACGCAGGGCAGGGTTGCGCTGTTTTGCCTTGATGGCGGCCATCGGGCCGGCGGTGCCGCCGCCTACCACGACGATGTCGTACTCGAGTTCGTGTGTTTGCATGGTCCTGTGGGATGCCGGTACGTGATATCCAGCAACTTGTTATAACAAGTTAGGACCGATTGTAGGAGCGGGATGGCTGACGGCCAATGAATGGTTTCGGATTAGCTTATGACCTTCGTTGCTGCGCGGGGTGTTGCCGGTCAATGCGAAGCCGGTACTGGAAGGTGTCGCTGCGGAAATACAGAAACTCGAAATCCACCGGCTGCCCTTGCGCGTCGTGCGTCAGCCGTTCGATGCGCAGGAGTGGGGCGCCTTTCGGCGTGCCCAGAGCCTTGGCGATGGCCGTATCGGCCAGGACCGCATCGATCGCCAGGTCGGCCGACCCAAGCGGTACGCCGCAGTCGTTCTCCAGAATCAGGAAAATGTCGCGCGTGACCAGATCGGCGTGCTGGAGCTGTTGACCGAGCGACTCGGGTACGAATGTCACCTCGTACGACACGGGCTGGCGATTGAGCAGCCGTACACGATGGATCTCGGTCACCGTCGTGCCTGGCTCCACGGCCAGCCGGCGCGCCACGTCAGCAGGGGCTGGCACGAACCGGAATGTCACGATCCGGTTCGAGATCTCGTGCCCCATGCGGGACATCGCCTCGGCAAAGCCTTCGAGCGCCGATACGTTCTGAAAAGCCTTTGGTTGCGAGACAAAAGAGCCTTTTCCGTGCTTTTTGAAGATCAGGCCTTCCTTCTCCAGATGACTCAAGGCCTGGCGAACCGTAATGCGGCTCACCCCGAACCGGGCCTGTAGCTCGCTTTCCGACTCGATCTGGCTATGCGGCGCCATCTCTCCATTCAGGATGGCCGTTCGCAGCGTGTCGCGAATCTGAAGGTAGAGCGGCGGCGCTGGTGGCGGGCGTGAGACCATCGAGCAGGAATAGTGGGAGAGCGGGCGGAAATTATAGCGAGCCGAAGAGAGCTTGGAAGATTCTGCCACCGGCCATTGCGCAACAAATCAATGGCCTGTGAAAGCCCGCCCGCTTTCCGAGTCAATACTTCTGCGGCATAAGCGCCATCCATGCATAACCTTGTGCGAGTTTGTTCGTTCCTTACGCACGCGGCAGCCTCTAGAGTCTGTAGCCTGTCCCCATCGCGCCCTCCAGGGCTCCGCCATGACCGCATCCCGCACCTCTTCGCCTGCTGCCGCAGGAACCGACGTCGCCAGCCGCCGCCACCAGGCCGTGGCCCGCTTTATCGCCGAGACGCGCCACCTGCTCGGCACCGACGCCTTGGCCGACAAGGCCCGGCTCGAACCCGTCGCACGTGCGCTGGAGGCACTCGGCAAGCAACGCGAACTGTTTCCGGACGAACATTTTCCCGTGTCTGCCAGCAATCCGGCACAGGTCTACCGGCTGGCCGAGGATCTCGATGGCCAGTTTGCGCTGTACGTCTCGGCGGGACTCCCGGGCAAGGCACAGCCGCCGCACGACCACACCACTTGGGCGATCATCGCCGGCATCACCGGCCGCGAGCGGAACAACTTCTACGTACGCGAGCGAACGGATGATCCGGCGCGCGACAATCTGCGGGAGATCGCCGAATCCGATGTCGTGGCAGGCACCTCTGTGACATTGTTGCCCGACGACGTGCATACGATTGAACTGATCGGCGAGGAGAACGGGCTGCATCTGCATTTTTATGGCCTCGCACTGGATCGCCTCACGGGCCGCGTCGTGTTCGAGAGCAAGGCAGGCGGCAGCTATCGCCACTTCGGGCCGCCGCGCCGGCTTGCCGCGCCCGTGATTGGGGTTGAAGGGCTGAAGGTAGCGCTGTCAGACGGTCAGGAAATCGCGCTGCTCGATGTACGCGAGACCGGCGTCCATGCAAAGGGCCATCCGCTGCTGGCGGCGTCAGCGCCCCTGTGGCGCCTGGAACTCCTGATCGATCGCCTGGTGCCAAGGCGGGATACGCGCATTGTGCTGCTCGATGGCGGCGACAATGCCGACGCGCTCGCGCATCAAGCCGCGGCGAAGCTGGTGCGCCTGGGTTGGGGCAATGTGTCGGTGCTTGACGGCGGTGTCGCAGCCTGGGTGGCGGCCGGCAATGAGCTGTTCACGGGCAGCAACGTGCCAAGCAAGGCCTTTGGCGAGATTATCGAGCACGAGAAACACACGCCGTGGATCGACGTCGACGAACTGCACCGCCGTATCGAAAAGGGCGAAGATATCGTCGTGGTGGATAGCCGCACCACAGAAGAGTTTGCCGATTTCAGCCTGCCGTTCGCGCACAGCCTCCCGGGCGCGGAGCTCGTCTACCGGATCGGTGAGCTGGCGCCGAATCCCGACACACTCGTGGTGGTCAATTGCGCCGGCCGCACGCGCAGTATTGTGGGCGCGCAGACGCTGATCGATGCCGGCATCCCCAACCCGGTGGCGTCGCTCAAGGACGGCACCATGGCCTGGCTGCTTTCAGGCCGGACGCTGGCACACGGGCGGGTGACACCGCTGCCGGAACCGCCGGCCGCGACGCTCGACGGTGTACGAAACCGCGCCGAAAATGTGGCAGCGCAGGCGGGCGTTCGCCGGATCGATGCTGGCGGCCTGCAACAACTGGAAGCATCGTCGCAGACGCAGACCCTGTACCGTTTCGACGTGCGCACGCGCAGCGAGTATGAAGCAGGCCATCTGCCAGGCTGGCGCTGGGCGCCCGGCGGCCAACTGGTTCAGGCCACCGACGAGTATCTGGCCACGCGTCGTGCCCGCATCGTGCTGGCTGACTTCGACGGCGTGCGCGCGCTGACGACGGCCGCCTGGCTGGCGCAGCTTGGCGGGCATGATGTCTTCGTCTACGCACCGTCGGCCGACGCGGCTCTCGTGACCGGCCCGGAGCCGGTCCGTGTGCTGGCATCGCGTCCGGCCGCTGCGTCGGTGTCATCACAGCAGGCCGCACAGAAGCTGGGCGCCGGCACGGCAAGGCTGTTCGACGTGGAGCGAAGGTCAGCCTACGAGAAGCGTCATGCGGCCGGAGCGTACTTCGCCGTCCCCGACCGGCTCGAAGCGCTGATCGCTGACATTCCAGCCGGGCACGCCATTCTGATCACCTCTTCGGATGGCGTGCTCGCCCGCGTGGTGGCTTCGGAACTCGCCGCGCGTACGGGCCGCGATGTCCGCTACGTGACTGGCGGCACGCAGGCGTGGGTGGCTGCGGGTCTACCCGTGGGCACGGGCGGCGAGCGGGTGCTGACCGGTGACGACGACTACTGGTTCAGCCCGTATCAGTATGCCGACGTGGCCCAGCGCAATGCCGGCTTCCAGGCATATCTCGACTGGGAGGTCAATCTGGTGGAGCAGCTCGGGCGCGAGGGTGATATTGGCTTCCGGTTGATCGGGGCCGCCGGGGCGGCAAGCGGAGCCGAACGGTCGTAGCAGCCGGCAGGACAGGGGGTGTCATGCCCCCCTGTTTCGGTCAGCCGCGCCAGACGACATGTTCATACAAGTCCGGCCCGAAGTCAGGCGACACCTCGGCAAGCGCTCGGGCCTGGTGCAATTCAATGTCTGCGGTGAACAGATCCTGGCTCACGCGCGATACGATCCGGGGGATGTCGCGCCGCATGCTCGGGATATCGCCCAGCGGGACACCGGTACTGGCGTACCCGGCCGGATTGAACACGTGAATCGCGCCAAGCCAGGGGGCAGCACCGCGATGCTTCTCGGTGTATTCGAGACCGGCGCCCAGATAAGGGGAAGCGCCAAGCGCGTCATCGCGCTCGCCCGGTAGCGGCTCATGCCGGTCGCGCCAGCGTGCAATCAATGGTGCGATGCTGGCCAGTTCGGCGCGGTCGCCAGGGTCGGTCGTGTATCCCGTGCCGGCGATCACGAAGTCGAACGCAAAGTTTCGGTCTATCACGTGGGCTTCGACGCTGCCATCGCGCAGCGTGGCAGCCTGCCACGGCGATGATAGATGCAGATGGAAGTTCGCATGCGCGGTGGCGCGCTTGACGGCATCGGCCGGAGGCGTCGAGCCGGCGCGGCGGTAGCGTACCGCGTGCTGCCAGCGCTGCGCATCGGACAGGCTGGCGTAGTTCTCGAAGAAGCCGGGATACATGCGCGGCTTGGCAACGGCCCGAGCCGCAATGTGATCACGCCGGGAGAACAGCCGTACCGTCTGCGCGCCCGCTTCCAGGGCCACTGCCGCCGCATCGAATGCCGAAGCGGCCGCGCCGATCACCGCCACGGTCTTGCCGCGTAACGCCGCAAAGTCGATGGCATCGGCGGTATGCGCGGCGAGTCCCGCCTGCACCGCTGCACGAAGGTAGGCCGGCACGAACGGCGCACCGTTGCCGGCCACGCCGTTGGCGAGGATGAGCTTGCGCGTCGTCTGGAAATGCCTCGCACCGCCGACCTCCAGCGTTAGCCGCAGGGCCGGTACACCGGCATCTTCCCACGGCGCAATATCGACGAGGCGCGTGCCGTGACGAACCTCGATATCGAGAAAATCGCGGAACCAGTCGATATAGGCAGCCCAGTCGGAGCGCGGGATGCGGTCTAGTGCAGCGAAGGCGTCGCGGCCGTGGCGGGCCTCGAACCATTGCTGGAAGCCCAGTGCGGTAATGCCGAGTTCCGGCCCCACCAGCGATTTCAGCGTGCGCAGCTTGTGCATGCGTGCGCGGGTTCGCCAGACGCCAGTCCCCGAAGAATTAGCCGCGGCGTCGATCACCGAAACCCCGCCGATGCCCGCCCGCCGCAGCGCGTGGGCGATAGCGGTGCCGCCCTGGCCGCCGCCGACGATCACGACGTTATGGTCGATGCCGTCGCGTTGGGGCACCCAGTTGTCGGGAGCCGGGCCCAGCAGCCGCAGCGTGTCTCGCGCGAATTGGTCGATGTCGCTCATGTCAGTCCTAGGCGATGGTCCGTTGGAAGGCTTGGCGCAGATCCGCGATCAGGTCTTGTGGATCTTCAAGCCCGACATGCAGCCGGATGACCGGCGCGTTGTTCCCATGTTCCTGCCAGCTACGGGCAGCGTTGAGCCGCTCGGGTGGCGCCACCAGCGCCAGGCTCTCGTAGCCGCCCCACGACGCGCCGATCGAAAACAGGCGCAGGGCATTGACCAGCCGGCCGGCGGCGGTCTGGTCGCTGGTCCGCAGCGCGAACGACACCAGACCGCTGGCACCCGTGAAATCCCGCTTCCACAGCGTGTGGCCGGGGTCGTCGGGAAGCGCGGGATAAAACGTTCGGGACACCAGCGGCTGTTGCTGCAGCCATTGCGCCACCTCCGTCGCGTTGCGCTGGTGCTGAGCCAGTCGTACGGGCAGCGTGCGGAGTCCGCGCAGCGCCAGATAGGCATCGTCGGCACCGATGGTGAGCCCCAGCGCCTCGTGCGTGGTCGCGATGCGTTCGGCCAGCGCCGGACTGTCCACCACGACGGCGCCCTGCATGACGTCGGAGTGGCCTGCGATGTACTTGGTCGCTGCCTGGATCGAAATATTGGCACCGAGGCGTAAAGGCTGCAGGAACCAGCCGCCGCTCCACGTGTTGTCGATGGCGACGGGCACGCCTTTGGCGCGTGCAATGGCCGTCAGCGCGGGCAAGTCGAGGACGTCGAACAGCAGCGATCCTGGCGACTCCAGGTAGACGAGCCGTGTGTTGGTGCGAATCAGTTCATCGAGGGCGTCATGCGCGGGGGAGAAATACTCGACTTCCACGCCAAGCCGCTGCAACAGCGTCTGGTCGACCCGGCGAAGCGGCGCATAGACCGTGTCGGAAACCAGCGCGTGGTCGCCGGGCCCAAGCAGCGCCAGCAGGACGAGTGTGATTGCCGACAGCCCGGAGGGCGCCAGGAAGGCACGATGCCCGCCTTCGAGGGTGCACAACGCGTCTTCCAGCGCCTCATGGGTGTCGAGGCCGTGACGTCCATAGGTGGCAATCCGCTCGCCGTGCGAACGGCGGTGATGGCGGTCGGCCAGCGTCTCGACGTCTTCGAAGCGGACGGTGCTGGTGCGCACGACGGGAACGTTGACGGGTCCGGCGCCATCGTGCAGTCGTGGCGCACCGGCATGCAACAGCCGCGTATGAATGCTGTCCGTGGGATTCTGGCTCATGGATGTTCCTTGTCAGCCTTGACTGGATGCGGGTGCCGGCGCGAACGCGGCGTTGAATTCGGCGGGCAGGCGCGGAATGGCGCCCAGTGCCCGGCGCAAGAAGGCTCGCGTGCGCTCGTGGCTGGGGTTGCCGAAGATCTGCTCGGGCGGCCCATGCTCGACGATTCGGCCCGCTTCGGTGAAGTAGATGTGATCGCTGATCTCGGCGGCAAAGCGCATCTCGTGGGTAACCAGCACGCACGTCATGCCGTCTTCCACCAGTTCGCGGATCACGGTCAGGACTTCGCCGACGGTTTCGGGGTCGAGCGCCGACGTTACCTCGTCGAACAGGATCAGCTCGGGCCGCATCGCCAGCGCCCGGGCAATGGCCACGCGCTGCTGCTGACCGCCCGACAGTTCGCCCGGATACGCTTGCGCTTTGTCGGACAGCCGCACTTTGCCCAGCAGCGCATGCGCTTCCTGCTCGGCCTCGCGCCGGCTGCGGCCGATTACCCGGGTGGGGGCAATGACAAGGTTCTCCAGTACGGTCAGGTGCGGAAACAGGTTGTACTGCTGGAAGACGAAGCCCACGCGCTTGCGCAGGGCAATCAGTTCGTCTTCAGTGCGGAGCGTTTCCACGGCGGTGTCGCCAACGCGGATCTGCCCCTGCTGCGGTCGCAGCAGGCCGGTGATGCAGCGCAGGATCGTGCTCTTGCCGGAACCGGATGGCCCGATGATGGTCACGGCCGCGCCGCGCCGCACCTCGACGTCGATGCCCTGGAGCACGGTGTTGTCCCCGAAGGTCAGGTGCACGTCGTGCAGTGCGACCAGCGGTCTGACGGGCGAGTCGGCGGACGCCAGCGTCTGGCGGTTGCGCAGGAAGGAATCAGTGGCGGTCATGACGACGCTCCAGCGCGCGCGTGGCGCGCGCGATCGGATAGCAATAGGCAAAGAACAGGGCCAGCAGCGTGAAATAGACCAGCACCGTGAAATCGGTGCGGGCCACGGTATTGCTGGCCACCTGGGCGGTATCGACCACGTCATGCACGCCAACCAGCGAGGCCAGCGACGTGCTCATGGTGATGCTGGCGTAAAGGTTCATCCACGGCGGCAGCATGCGCCGCAGACACTGCGGCAGCACAATCAGCCGGAAAATCTGGCTGCGCCGGAACGCCAGCGACTGGGCAGCCTCCCATTGCGCGCTGGGAATCGACTGGATCGCACCCCGGAATATCTCGGCCACGTTGGCGCTCGCAGGCAGGGCAAGCCCCAGCACGACCTTGATCCAGTCCGGAAACGGCACCGTCCACTGGCCAATGTGAAGTTCGAACGGAAACACATAGGTGGTGAAGTACACCAGCACCAGGATAGGGGCGTTGCGAAACGCCTGCACCCATAGTCGTGCCAGGTGGCGTATCCAGCGATGGGTAGACAGCGACAGCGCCCCGATCACCAGGCCGGCAAGTGTGCCAAGGGCCATCGCCAGGATGCTGATCTCGATGTTGGCCCACATGCCGCGCAGCAGCGCGGGCGACCACGTCCACAGGTTGCGGAACGCGGCCGGGGTGCTGCCGGTGGCATTCCAGAAGCCGACGACGGCCAGCACGCACAGCGCGGCCAGCACCCAGGGGCTGGCCAGGGCGTGCCTGAGGGGGGGCGGCGCGGCGCGCCAGGGCAGGGCAAGCGGGTTACTGGCCATAGCCGGGCATCCTCAAACGCAGTTCCAGCCAGCGACCCGTGCGGCTGACCAGCCAGGTCAGCGCGCCGAAGAACGCCAGGATCAACAGGAGGAGCTCCAGCACGTTGTCCCTTTGGGTCCAGATCATGATCGATTCGTACGTGACATCGCCCACGGCGATGGCCGACGCGACGGCCGTCATCTTGACCAGGTCGACGAGGTTGTTGACCAGTGCCGGTAGCGCAAAACGGACGGCCAGCGGCAGTTCCACCTGCAGCAGCAGTTGCCGGTGCGAAAACCCCAGCGAGCGCGCGGCCTCCAGCGTGACGCGCGGGACGGCCTCGATGCCGGCGCGCAGGGCCTCGGCATGAAACACCGCCTTGTGCAGCGATACGACGGCCACCACCCAGAAGAACGGCGTCAAGGGGTTGCTACTGCCCAGGCTGCTCAGATGCTGGGTGATCAGCATGTTCAGCACGAGGAAGCCGCAATAGAGCTGCACCAGCGTGGGCGTGTTACGGGTCAGTTCGACGAACGCGCGTGCCGGCGTAGCCAGGGCCTTGTTGCCGGAGGTGAGCATTGCTGCCAGGGCGGCGCCCGCCAGCAGGCTGCACGGAATCGTGAGCGCGCACAGTTGCAGCGTGACGACCAGTCCATGCAGGAACGCAGTACGCTCGGTAGTGTCGAGAACGAAGGCGTAGTTCAGGCCCAGCGGCTTCAGCGCGGCGATTCCGGAAACGATCCAGGCGTCGATCATGGGCGCGCCTCCGCCGACGCGGGGCGCAGTGTCGCTACGGCCTGCCCGATACGCTGCAATGCCGCTTCAAGCACGTTGTCCGCAGCGGCGAACGACAGGCGGAAGTACGGCGACATCCCATAGGCGGCGCCTTCCACCACCGCGACACCCGCGCTGTCCAGCAGCCAGTCCACCACGTCGCTGTCGGCGGACAGCACCTGACCGTCGGGCCGCACCTGTCCGATCAGCCCGCCGCAGTGGATGTAGGCGAAGAAGGCCCCGTCGGGCGGCAACAGGCGCAAACCTGGGACGCGGTTGATTGCCGCGACGGTCAACGTGGCCCGGCGCGCATAAGCGTCGCGGGCCTGCTCGACGAAAGCGCGGTCGTTGGCCAGCAGTGCCGCTGCGGCGGCGGCCTGTCCGATCGAGTTGGCACCCGAAGAGACCTGCGACTGGATCACTGTCATCGCCTGCACCAGTTCGGCCGGTGCGATGCCCCAACCGATGCGCCAGCCGGTCATCGCATAGGTTTTCGAAGCGCCGTTGAGGATCAGCGAGCGCCCGCGCAAGTCGGGTGCCAGCGTCAGCCAATGCCGCCCAGGCGGGACAAAGCGGATGTGGTCGTAGATTTCGTCGAGCAGTACCAGCACGTGCGGATGCCGACGCAGCACGTCGGCAAGCGCCAGCAACTCGTCCTCCGTGTACACCGCGCCGGAAGGATTCGACGGCGAATTCAGGATCAGCCAGCGCGTGCGCGGCGTGATGGCTGCTTCCAGCGCGCCCGCGCTCAGCTTGAAACCGCTTTGCTGGTCGCAGGGCACGATGACCGGGTTGCCGTCGTTGACGCGCACGATGTCCGGAAACGAGGACCAGTAGGGTGCGGGAACGATAACTTTGTCGCCGGCGTCCAGCGTGGCGGCGAACGCATCGAAGATCACCTGCTTGCCGCCGCTGGCGACAAATACTTCCGCCGGGGCGATGGGGACCGCGTGGTCGGCGGAAAATCGTTCGGCCACGGCGCGACGCAATGCCTGCGTGCCCGGCGTCGGCGTGTATCGCGTCTCGCCGCGTGCCATGGCGGCGATGGCGGCCTGCTGGATCGCTGGCGGGGTGTCGAATTCCGGCTCGCCGGAGGTAAGCGTCAGCACGTCACGGCCCTGGCTGATCAGCGCGGCGGCTCGCTGCCCGGCCGCCGCAATCGGGGACAAGCGGACGCGGCGGGCACGCTGGGACAGCGGGATGGTCGGTGCGGTCATGACTTGCGGCCTTCTTTGAAGACCGCGAAGTCCTGTGGCGCCACATCGAACTTGCCCTGACGCGCGTGATCGTGCGCCGGCCGGATATAGGCGCCCTCCGGCACGCCAAACTTGCGTGCCTGTTCGAGCAGGAATCCCGTGCGATGCCAGTCCCGGATGGCCTTGTCGACGAAAGCCACTGTGTCCTGCTCGCCGCGTCGCGTCCATACGACAGTCGGCGAGGGAATCAGCTGGTCTTCGGTGGCCAGCGCAAAGGCGGTCCACTCGGCGCGGTTGGGGCCGTTCAGCGTCTGGTACAGCGCGGGCTGGATATGCACGGATGCCGCGCAAGTGCCGCCCTTGAGCGCGAGCAGCGATTCGGGAATGCCGCGCAGGCCCTTGACGATGGCGCCATATTGCTCGGCCAGCGGCTTGGCGAAGTTGCTACCCTGGGAGACGCAGGCCACCTTGCCGCGCAGGTCCTCCCAGCGCTTGATGCCGCTTTGCCTGGACACCATGGCAGCGCCGCCGACGAGGTCGTAAGGCGTGGGGGCGAAGCTCAGGATTTCGCTGCGCTCCTGCGTCCATTGAATGTTCGCCACCAGCAGGTCGACCTTGCCCGCCTGCAGGAACTGCACACGCGTGGAAGCCGTCACAGGCACGGTTTCCAGTTGCACGCCCAGACGGCGCGCCAGGTCGGCTGCCAGTTCCGTCTGGTAGCCGCCAGTCTTTCCGGTAGCGGTATCGAGGATGCCGAACGGGGGGCTGGAGCCATCGATGCCAACCGACAGCTTGCCGCGCTGGCGAATCTTGTCGAGCGTGGCGTCGGCCCAGGCGGCATGGGTCGTGGCGAACCCGGCCAGCAGCAGGGCGGCCGATGCGAGGTACTTGTTCATCGCGTGCCTACCCTCAGCCCTTGAACTTTGCCTGCAGTTCGGGCAGCACCGGCTGTGGCGGCGTGATGCCGAGCCGCTTTTCGGTGCCGATCAACCACCCGGTGCGATGCCATTCCTGCACCACCTTGTCGACGGCGGCGACCGTATCCGTCTCACCCTTGCGCGCCCAGACCACCGATGGCGCCGGCAGGATTTCGGTCGCAATCGGTGCGGCATAGCCGGCCCACTCGGTATTGGAACGCAGCAGCGGATGGATCAACGTGGCGTCATGCACGGCCGCCACGCATTGGCCGCCGCGCAACGCCAGCAGGGATTCGGATGCCGTCTTGAAGCCACGCACCTGGGCGCCATACTGTTCCTGCAGCGGCTTCACGAAGCTGCTGCCCTGCGACGCGCATACGGTCTTGCCGCGCAGGTCCTCCCACTGATGGATGCCGCTGGTCTTGAGCACTGCAGCGGTGCCGCCGACGCGGTAGAACGGCGTAGGTGCGTAGGACAGCAGTTCGCCACGATCCGGGTTGTATTCCATCGAGGCAATCAGCAGGTCTACCTTGCCAGCCTGCAGGAACTGCACGCGGTTCGACGGATTGACCTGTACGAGTTCGGCTTCCACCCCAAGGCGTTTGGCCAGGTCACGGGCGAGTTCGGGGTTCCAGCCAACCAGTTGCTGGGTGGCTGGATCGATCGACCCAAATGGGCCTCCGTTGACCAGCACGCCGATGGCAACCTTGCCGCGCTGCTTGATCTTGTCGAGCGTGGCATCAGCCCGTGCCGGCTGGGTGGCGATGAGAGTCAGTGCGAGCGCGGCAATGGCGCGCAGGGTGTAGGCGGATGTCATGGTGCAGGTGAAGTTGGCGCCAGGCAGCCGATGCCCTGGATAGGCATCGCTGCACGGCAAGGGGCAGGTTTGCTGCGGAAAGAGTAGGGGCGTCGCGCTGGCGCTAGTTCAGCTTGATGCCTGCCGAGGCGATGACCGCCGCGTAACGCGGCAGGTCTTTCGATAGCGTGTCGTCGAGTGCCTGCGCTGAAGACGCCACCACGACGAAGCCGGCTTCTTCAAGTTGCTGGCGGGTGCCCGGTTGCGCCAGCACGGCCGTGGCATCGCGGTTGATACGCTCGATCACGTCCGTTGGCGTACCGGCCGGGGCCAGCAGGCCCTGCCAGCTTTCGACGGCGAAGCCGGGCGCGCCGGCCTCGGCCATGGTTGGCACTTGCGGCAGCGCCTTCGAACGATAGGGCGTGGTTACGGCGAGTGCGGTCAGGCGCCCGTTGCGCACATAGTCGGTGACTGCGGCCAACGTGATCAGCGTGCCATCGATATGGCCGCCCAGCAGGTCGAGCGTGGCGGGGCCACCGCCCGGATAGGGGATGTAGTTGACCTCGATGCCAAGTTGACGCGACAGCATTTCGTGCGCGACATGGGCGATACCGCCATTGCCCGGCAGTCCCAGCGCAAGCTCGCCCGGCTTGCGCTTTGTGAGGGCCAGGTATTCGCCAAAGGTCTTCACGCCCAGATCGGGCCGGACCACCAGCACCTGGGGACTGACCACGGCCTTGGTCACCCCCCGGAATGCATGGCGCGTATCGTAGGGCAGCCGCTTGAACAGCGACGCGTTCAGCGTCACGCCTTCGCCGCCCAGCAGCAGCGTATAGCCATCTGGCGTGGCGCGGGCCACCTGGCCTGCGCCAATCGTGCCGCTGGCGCCGGATACGTTCTCGACCACCACGCTCTGGTGCCACCGCTCGCTGAGTTTCTGAGCCAACGTGCGGGCCAGCTTGTCAGCGCTGCCGCCGGCGGCCACCGGCACGACGATGCGCACGGTCTTGTTCGGGAATCCATCGGCCGGCGTGTTGGCGATGGACGGGGTAGCGCAGGTGGCGTAGGCAAACGCCGCCAGTGCGAGTTTCAACGAGTCGAGCAGTCTGCGGCGCAGCATGATGGATGCAGGTATGAGTCCGGACACGCCTGCCGACACGATGTCGGCAGGAATCGCGCAATGTCGCGGATCAGTCAGCTTATGGAGCGCAGCGTCCGATACGAACAAATCTTTTCGTACTTCGATATGCGCGGCGGACTTGCGCGGTCAACTGGGCGGCTGCCGCTTCGGGGGTTCGCCGTCCTTGTGGGGCGGGTACAGCGGATGGCGCAGCGCGGCGTAGACAAGGACCACGGCGCAGATGGCCGTGAACCAGTCGAGCAGATCGGTCATGGCAAGGCGCTCCGTGTTTGTCGACAAGCCATGTTGTGGACGGCGACGCCCGGTACGTCAACGAAGTATTCCGATTATGCAAATCCGGTGAATGTCGCAGGCGCCCACGTATGTGACGCGAAGCGGGCGCGGCACATATCGTTATCGGCAATTGTTCGTTCCTGAGCGTGCACCGGCGCCCGTATGCTGCGGCGTCGTTCTCTCTCTTTCACGGACCCAGCGCCGATGACCACTTATCTCGACGATCAGCAGCGCCTCGAACTTGCGCAGGCGGCGCGGCATTGGCTGTGGCGCACCGAGCTGCCCACCTGGATGCTCGTCGCGGCCGTGTATGGTTCCTGGTTTGGCGTGGCAACCCATGCCACGCAGCTCGGCCTGCCGCTGGCCTGCGTACTGCTGACGCTGTGCACCACGTGGTACCTGTCGCTGCAGCACGAGCTGCTGCACGGGCATCCAACGCGTCTGCCATGGCTGAATGCGCTGCTTGGCGCGGCGCCGCTGGGGGTATGGCTGCCCTATGCGCTATACCGCCGGGCGCATCTGCAGCACCATGAGGCCGAACTCACGCATCCGCATACCGATCCTGAAAGCTACTTCCTCGACTTTGGTGCATGGCGGTCCGCGCCGCTGGTCCTGCGTCGCCTCTATGCGGCACGCAATACGATGGCCGGACGCATCCTGCTGCAGCCGGCATTCTCCATCGCGTCGGTCGTCGGCGATGCCCTCGGGCGGGTACGGTCTGGAGACTGGCGCGATCTCCCAGTGTGGGCGGCGCATCTGGCCGCCCTGACGGTATTGCTGGCGTGGCTGCAGCGCGATTGCGGCATGCCGGCCTGGCTGCTGCTGGCGGGCGTTGCATATCCCGCGCTGTCCCTGGCGTCGATCCGGTCCTTCCAGGAGCATCGCGCCACGGGAGCCGATGCATCGCGCAGTGTCATCAATGACGCCGGCCTGGGCTGGCGCCTCCTGTTCCTGAACAACAACTTCCACCTCGTGCATCACGATCTGCCACACGTGCCGTGGTTTGCGCTGGCCTGGGTCTATCGCCGAAGGGCGCACGACTACCTTGCGCGCAACGATGGCTTCTTCGTCCAGGGCTACCGCGAGTGGCTGGTGCGTTATGCATGGCGCATGGTGGCACCTGTCGTTCATCCACGGTTCGACGGGATGCTTGCGCTTCGTATCGAGACATCGGGCGATCATGGCAAGGCCTGAGCGCTGGGTGGCGGCGCTGCCCATGTACAACGTCGCCGCGTCGTTGCGCGACGACTGGCTGCTGCTCATCGACCGGGTAGGCCAGTTGCTGGCGCGCGCGCGGGCCCCGGTGAGGCTCACGGCGGTAGACCCGGGCGAAGGCGCCGATGCGCTGCACGCCTTCTGGCGCCGCGACGACCTGCTGCTGTCGCAGACGTGCGGGTATCCGCTGGTGCACGGGCTGGCCCCACATGTCCGGCTGATCGGCACGCCGCGTTTTGCGGTGTCCGGCTGCCATCGGCAGACCTACCGCAGTGCGATCGTCGTGCGTGCGGACGGTGGGCCCACGACGATCGAGGCCTGCCGGGGCGCGCGAGCCGCGTGCAACGGGCTCGACTCGCACAGCGGCATGAACGCACTGCGGCACGTGGTTGCGCCGCTGGCCAGGGACGGGCGATTTTTCGGCGACGTGGTGCACACGGGTTCGCATCTCGCATCGCTGGCGGCGGTCGGAGAAGGCCGGGCCGATGTGGCGGCCATTGATTGCGTAACCTTGGCATTCGCGTCCGAGCATCATCCGGCACTGGTGGCGGGCATGCGCCAGATCGGCGTGACGCGGGCCGTGCCCGGGCTGCCCTTCATTGCCTCGCGGCGCGCCCGCACTTCCCTTGTCAGGCAGGTGCGCGTCGCCTTGCGCGAGGCGCTGCGCGATGACGCTGACCTGCGGACGCGGCTTCATATGGAAGATGTGGTGCGGACGACTGCGGCGGCGTACCTGCCAATCGCCGCCATGGCGCTGGACGCTCACCGGCTGGGGTATGGCAAGCTGGGTTGAGGGCGTGGGCGGCGTTATCGTCCCGGGGGAAGCGGTAGTCCGAGATGATCCCGCAGCGTGCGCCCTTCATAGTCGTACCGGAACGCACCGCGCTCTTGCAGAATCGGCACAACCTCGCGTGTGAAGTCCTCGAAGCCGCCGGGAAAGTAGGCCGGCATGATGTTGAAGCCATCGGCGGCGCCGGCACGTACCCATTCGACCATATGGTCGGCCACCTGCGCGGCAGTGCCGACGACGATCTGATGGCCCCGCGCACTGGCCACCAGATGATAGAGCTGGCGCAGCGTCAGGCCCCGCTCGTGCGCCAGCCGGATCAGCAGCGCGCTGCGGCTATGCACGACGACGTCGGTGGGCAAGGGCGGCAGCGGCGCGTCGAGCGCGAAGCCCGACACGTCAACGGCCAGTTGCTCGGCCAGGATGGCCAGTGCATTCGACTGGTCGGTGAAGGATTGCAATTGTGCGAGCTTGTCGTGCGCCTCGGCCTCGGTCGCGCCGATGATCGGCATCAGGCCCGGCATGATCAGGCAATGGCGCGGATCACGTCCTGTGTCGGCCACCTGTTTGCGCAGGCCGGTGGCGAACGCCAGTGCGGCGCCGATGTCCTGTTGCGCGGTGAAGACAACCTCGGCATGACGCGCGGCCAGTTGCTGTCCCGGTCCGGAGGAGCCTGCCTGGATCAGCACGGGTTGGCCTTGCTCGCTGTTTGTGACGTTGAGTGGGCCCGCCACCGAGAAATGCTGCCCCTCGTGGTTCAGCGCGTGCATTTTGCCGACGTCGATATAGATGCCGCGCGCCTTGTCCTGGACATACGGCTGCGGGTCCCAGGAGCGCCAGAGTCCCTTCACCACTGAAACGAACTCCTCCGCAATGGCATAGCGTTCGTCGTGATCGGGATGGCGGCTACGGCTGAAATTCACCGATCCATCGGCAAAAGTAGTCACGATGTTCCACGCGGCACGGCCGTGCGACAGCTTGTCGACCGTCGCCAGCGTTCGTGCCAGGTTGAACGGCTCGCTATACGTGGTGGAGGCGGTAGCGGCCAGCCCGACATGCGTGGTCACCATCGACAACGCGGCCAGCATGGCCAGGGGATCGGGGCGGGTGATCATCGACGGGTGGGCGTCGGCCGACGTAAGCAGCCGGTCGCCGAAGAACACCATGTCAAACTTTGCGCGTTCGGCGGCCTGGGTCATGCGCACGACCAGGTCAATGTTCTCGGTGCCAGATTCGGCGCCCGGGTATCGCCATCCGGCCGCGTGGTGCCCGGCCGCCAGCAGGAACAATCCAAGTTTCATGATGGCGTCCGGTCAGTTGCCTTGAACGGTGCCGTCCTTGACCACCCTGGCGGCAATCTCGTGCACCTGGCGGATGCGCTGCGCGGTCTGCTCTGGTGTCAACGTCTGGACGTCCACCTGTACGCGGCTCAGGGCTGCCACAGTGTCGGGTTCGGCCAGGATCTCGCCGATCCACTGGCGCAGCTTCGCCAGCACCTCCGGCGGCACGTTGCGTGGCGCGGTGATGAAGAACGCGCCGGCCAGCGAATCCTCCCAGCCCTTGACGCCCGCCTCACGCACGCTCGGCACGTTGGGAAGATCGGGCGAACGTGCGCCGCCGAAGTAGGCCAGCGCCCGCAGCTTGCCCTGCTTGATGAACTGCGTGCTAAGTGGGTCGAACACGAGGTCGACATGGCCGGCTACCACGTCGGCCACGGCCGGCGCGCTGCCTTTGTAGGACACGTGACGGATGTCGATGCCGGTCTGGCGCTTGAGCAACTCGCCGGCCAGATGCCCAGGCGTGCCGTTGCCGGAACTGGCAAACGTGAGTTTTCCGGGGTTGGCGCGCGCATAGGCAATCAGTTCAGGCAGCGTCCGGATCGGCAGCGAAGGGTTGATGGCAACGGTTGCCAGCGAGTTGCCGATATAGGCCACGGGCACGAGGTCGTGGAACGGATCGAACTTCACGGTCACCAGCTGCGGCGCAATGGCCACGTTGCCGATCGAGGTATTCAGCAGGGTGTAACCGTCTGCCGGGGACGTTGCCACGAAGCCGGCGCCGAGCGTGCCGCCGGCGCCGGCCTTGTACTCAATTACGACCGGTTGCCCGGCTTTCTCGGCCAGACGCTTGGTGATGATGCGGGCGACATTGTCATTGGTGCCGCCGGGCGTATAGGGCACCACATAATTGATCGGCTTGGACGGGAAGGGCTGCTGTGCTAACGCCTCCATGGTCGTGGCGTGGAGTGAGGCGATGGCGGCAGACGCGGCGATGATGGCGCGCACAGGCGCGGGGAAGACACGGAAACGCATGACAGTCGGCAAGGGACAGAGAAGGAGTGGATGCAAGGAGGCAGACCGGTCATCCTAGGTCGATACCCGCAGCGCCGGAACTGCCGATTCGTCATGTCGTTAGCCGCTCCGGTGATAAGTGCCTGACGCCGGGGTCAGGCCGCGTGACCCTGCCGCTGCGTGTCAATCTGCCGTGCGCCGTCTCGCAGCAAGGGAATCAGCTCGCGGCCAAATTCGACGGCATCGGTGCGTGGGTCGAAACCGCGGAACAGGAAGCCGGCGATGCCGGCGCGGTAGTACGCCAGCAGCGCGTCCGCGGCCTGAGCAGGCGTGCCGACGATCGCGGTGGTGTTGCCGGGCGCATTGGTGGCCCTTGCCACCCCCATGAATAGCCGCTGGTCCAGCACGTCCCCTTGGGCCACCTGGCGAAGCAGACGTCGCGAGCCTTCATTCTCCGCGGCGGGGGGCGGTGTGTGGCCGCCGAAGACAGGGGAGGCGGGACTCCAGAGCCCGACTTCACGGGTCTGACGCTCGATCTCGTACGCGCGCCGCCACGCCTCGTCTTCCGTCGCACCGAGGATCACCCGAATGGAGATGCTGAATGTCGGACGACGGCCCAACGGGCGGGCCGCGTCCAGCACGCTGGCGGCCAGCTCCCTTGCGCCATCGAGCGACTCCCCCCACAGCGCGAAGATATCGGCGCGCCGTGCGGCAACGGCGATGGCTGGGGACGACGCACCGCCGAAGGAGATTGGGATGCCGGACGCCTGCAGGGGCTTGAGTTCAGAGAATGCGTTCTCGAAGCGGTAGCAGGAACCGTCGTGGCTGAAGGGTTCGTGACTTGTCCAGACGTTGCGGAGGATTTCAAGGTACTCGTCCGTACGGGCGTAGCGCTCGTCATGTTCGAGGTAGTCGCCGTCGCGCCGTTGCTCTGCGTTACGGCCGCCAGTGATGATGTGGAGCAGCAGCCGCCCGCCCGTGTAGTGGTCTAGCGTGGCGAGCTTGCGGGCCGCCAGTGTGGGCGAGATGAACCCCGGACGATGCGCGAGCAGGAACTTCAGTCGTTTTGTCACGCCGGCCGCGCGGGCGGTCGTCAGGAAGTTGTCGGCCCAGCCGGAATTGTGTGGCAGTAACACGCCGTCAAAGCCCGCCGCCTCGTGCTCCATCGCGCGCTGCTCGATGTGTGCGGAGTCGAAGGCCGGCCCTTGCGCTGGAATGACTTCCGAGAACAGGCGCGGGTAAAGCGTGCCATACAGGTCGATGGGCATGGTTGGGTTGCAGAGTCGAAGGGTGTCAGGCGATGGCAGCGTCGGACGCCTGCCGGGCGACGGCCGCAGGGTGCGGAGGCCGCTTCAGGCCCAGGTGGTCGCGTAGCGTCTTCCCGGTGTATTCGGTGCGGAACAGGCCTCGACGGCGCAGTTCCGGCAACACCAGACGGATAAAGTCGTGCAGTCCACCTGGGAGGTACGGTGCCATGATGTTGTAGCCATCGGCACCGTAGTGGCGGAAGCGCTCTTCGAGGGCGTCGGCGATCTGCGTTGGGGTACCCACCAGTTGCCAATGGCCGCGAGCGCCGGCTACGCGCTGGTAGAGCTGGCGGATGGACAGGTTCTCGCGGCGGGCCAGATCTACCACGAGCCGCTGGCGGCTCTTGGTGCCATTGGTTTCGGGAAGGTCGGGAATCGGGCCATCCAGCGGATAGGCGGACAGATCGACGCCGCCGGTCAGATTGGACACCAGCGTCAGGCCCACCACGGGATCGATCAGTGCCTGCAACTGTTCGAACTTCTCCTGCGCCTCGGCGTGGGATGCACCCACGACCGGGAACACCCCCGGCATGATCTTGAGATCGTCGGCTGTCCGGCCGTGGCGCGCCAGGCGCGACTTGAGGTCGGCATAGAAGGCGACCGCCTCGTCCAGCGTTTGCTGGGCTGTGAATACGACTTCGCCGCAACGCGCGGCCAGCTCTTTGCCAGCCTCGGACGATCCGGCCTGCACCACTACCGGATGCCCCTGCGGCGGCCGCGAGACATTGAGCGGCCCTTGCACCTGGAAGTGCTCGCCCTTGTGGTGCAAGACATGGCGCTTGTCGCGCTCGAAGTAGATGCCGGCCGCCTTGTCGCGCACGAAGGCATCGTCCTCCCAGCTGTCCCAGAGGCCGGTGACAACGTCCACAAACTCGGTGGCGCGTGCGTAGCGATCGGCATGCAGCAGGTTGTTGTCGCGGTTGAAATTGCGGGCCTCGTGGTCGTTGCCCGTCGTCACCACGTTCCAGCCGGCGCGACCGCCGGACAAGTGGTCGAGCGAGGCGAATTTACGCGCGATATGGTACGGCTCGTTGAAGGAAGTCGAAGCGGTTGCCACCAGCCCGATTCGCTCCGTGATGGTCGACAGCGCCGACAGCAGCGTGATCGGCTCGAACTGCGCCTGGTAGTTGTGTGCCACCCGGCTCAGGAAGTCAACGTTGTCTCCCCGCGTACCGACGCCATCGGCAAGGAAGATCAGGTCGAACCTGGCGGCTTCTGCAGCGCGGGCCAGGTCGGCATAGAAGCGCAGGTCGGTGCCGCCATCGGCCTGCGCCTGGGGATGCCGCCATGCGGCGATGTGATGGCCAGACGGGTAGAGGAAGGCTCCCAGGCTCAATTGACCGGTACGTAGGGACATGGATGTCGTCGAGGATCGTCACGATGGAACCTCCCAGCCTAATCAATCCGGGACGCGTGGCGAAGTACGAATACCGCATGTCGATACTGCTGCCCGTCGTTGAACGATATGCGAATTCCTGCGGACGACTAACCCATAGTAACGACGGATACCGAGCGGACTTCATATCGAAGGACGTGTCCGCGCTGCCTGGCTTGACAGCGTGCTCGTAACCGGGCGCTCGAAGACGTGATGAGGCCCGGCGATGCCGCCTGGCTACTATTTCCTGGCGCCGTCTGTATAGGGATCGGGTTTGCCGGTCTTTGCGCCGTCCGTGTACGGATCGGCTTTACCCACTTTTGCTCCGTCTGTGTACGGGTCAGCCTTCTTCGGAGCGAGATCGGAACGCGTTGAGGACTTTGCGCCATCGGTGTACGCATCGAACTTTCCCGCTTTCGCGCCATCGGTGTACGGATCAGGCTTTCCGGTCTTGGCGCCCTGGGTGTAAGGGTCAACCGGTTTCTGTTGCGCGTAGACAGCGTGCGTCGCGCCAGCCGCCGCGATGGCAATAACCAAGGAAGAGAATAGCGTCTTGCTCATGAGGAGTATCTCCGAAGATGGGCGCCGTTCAGATGCCTGCACCGACGCGGCCCAATCATCAGGCAGGCGTTCGCAGATAGTACGCTTCTCTGCGCGGACACGTCTGCCAGTTGCATCCACCTTGGACCAGGGGTGATGTCTGACACCCGATGTTCTGGTTGCATAACCGGGGCCATCGTGGTGGGCGTCATACTCTCTTTGCATAAGACCCACGAAGCCGATGTAACTTCATACACTTCACGATACGCATGTCGCGGAGGGAGACCAGCCATGGCCGACACACCGTTTCGCACCGAACACGACCTTATTGGGGATAAAGAAGTGCCTTCGGCTGCATACTATGGCGTCCACACCCTGCGGGCCGTAGAAAATTTTCCTATCACCGGCACACCCATTTCGATCTACCCAGAGTTAATCAAGGCGCTGGCGGCGATCAAGCAGGCGGCTGCCCTTGCGAACCATGAGTTGGGGCTCCTGGATGAGCCACGATGCAACGCGATCGTGGGTGCTTGCAAGGAAATCATCGCTGGTCATCTGCACGACCAGTTCGTTGTGGACGTCATTCAAGGCGGCGCTGGCACCTCGACGAACATGAATGCCAACGAGGTCATCGCCAATCGCGCGCTGGAGTTGCTTGGCCACAATAAGGGCGAATACGGGCATCTTCATCCCAACGAGCACGTCAACATTGGCCAAAGCACCAACGATGTCTATCCGAGTTCGCTCAAGGTGGCCACCTGGTTTGGTATTGCCGGACTGATTGACGCGATGGCCACACTGCGCAACGCGTTCGAAGCAAAGGCGGCGGAGTTCGCGCACATTATCAAGATGGGGCGTACCCAACTGCAGGACGCCGTGCCGATGACGCTGGGCCAGGAGTTCAGTACGTATGCGGTGATGTTGGGTGAGGACGAGCAGCGTTTGCGTGAAGCATCAATGCTCATCTGCGAAATCAATCTGGGTGCCACCGCGATCGGCACCGGCATCACCGCGCATCCTGCATACGCGCCGCTCGTATTGCAGCGGCTCCGGGACATTACTGGCATCCCGCTGCAGACAGCGCCAAATCTGATCGAGGCAACGCAAGACTGCGGCGCCTTCGTGCAACTCTCGGGAGTCCTCAAGCGTGTAGCGGTGAAACTATCGAAGACGTGTAACGACCTGCGACTTCTGTCGAGCGGTCCGCGGGCAGGCCTCAATGAGATTAACCTGCCACCGATGCAGGCCGGTTCCAGCATCATGCCTGGCAAGGTGAATCCGGTTATTCCAGAGGTCGTCAATCAGATTGCCTTTGAAGTCATTGGTAACGACGTTACCGTGACCTTTGCGGCGGAGGCCGGGCAACTCCAACTCAATGCGTTCGAGCCCATCATTGCCCACAGCCTCTTCAAAAGCGTGAGTCACCTGCGGAATGGCTGTCTGACGCTCGCGGAACGATGTGTCAAGGGCATTACCGCGAACGAGGAAAGGCTTCGCGCGATCGTGGAGAATTCCATCGGTATCGTGACGGCGCTGAACCCATACATCGGATACGCCAATGCGACCGCCGTCGCGCAGGAGGCGCATGCCACCGGTGGTAGCGTCTATGAGATCGTGCTGCGAAAGGGCTTGCTATCGAAAGAGGAACTGGACCGCATTCTTCGACCTGAAACGCTGACACAGCCCGTACCACTTGGGACGCAGGATCCATCGCACTGAACGGTCGCCTACGCCCGACGGAGGTATTGCCGACCCGCTTTTCTTATTTTGCGCGCCAGCCGAAGACACCTATGCTTTAAAAAAGTGTTCTGGGAACCGGTCTATGTTCGACACACTGAGATCTGGCGTTGGACGCGCGTGGTTTCGCGGTATGGCGACCGGCTTGGTCATTGCTCTGCTTGCCACGACGATGGGAGGATGCGAGGGCGTTCCGAGGGATACCACCGCGACGCCTCCGCCGCCGCGAGAGTCATTTACCCGCAGCGATGAAGTCTATCCTGCGCCCAACACGGCTCAAGACCAGCGGCCTGCCGCGCGCACGCCTTAGTTGGCGAGTGCTGCACGGCTGCAGTGTGAGGACACGACTACGGTGCCAACGCTGCCGTGTCTTGCGCGCCGCGGTCGTTCCGGGCGCTTCAGGCGGAAGTCGCCCCCAGCACTTCGCCGAGCCAGTCGCCAAATTTCCGCACGCGTGCCGGAACGTTGCGGCGATGGGGGTAAAGCAGGTTGATTGGCATGGGAGGGGGCGGATATTTCTTCATCACTTCGACTAGCACGCCAGAGCGCAGATCTGGCGTGGCGGTCGCCGTGGGGATTTGCGCAACGCCGAAACCGGCTCGACAGGCGGCGCTGTACGCGGCACTGTTGTTGACCGTTATCCGATGCTTCATGGGTACGCTGACGACTTTGACACCATCCCAGTATTCAAAGGCAATCGCCGTGGTCGAGGGATTGGGCACGTAGTTGACGAGCCAGTGTTCGTCAAGATCTGCAAGGCCGTCCGGCGTTCCGTGAGCCTGTACGTATTCGCGGCTCGCGACATTGACAAGGGCCAGCCGCCCAAGCGGCCGACAAGCCAGGGTTTCGTCCACCACGCTCCCCGCGCGTACCACGCAGTCGAACCCGTCGGCGACCACATCGACCCGCCGGTCGGTGCTCGATACATCGATCTGCAAGCGGGGATGGCGTTCCATGAACTTCGGCAAAGTCGTCATGACCACGCCGGTTGCCATGCCCAGGGGCATATCCACACGCAGCAGTCCCTGCAACGGCTGATTGTCGGTGCGGAACAGCTGGGCCAACTCCTCAAAGTCGTCCAGCAACCGCTCGCTGCGGCCGAGTAGTTCCTCGCCCTCCCGCGTCAATACCACCTGTCGTGTCGTCCGCTGAAGCAACCGGGCCCCGAGCTGCTTTTCGAGCCGAAGGATCGAGGTGGACACCGTGGACCGCGGCACCTGAAGCCGGAGTGCGGCCTGCGTAAAGCTCGATAGCTGGGCGACGAGTATGAATACCCGTAGGTCTGTGGTGGAGGGAAGGGTAGTCTGCATCGGTATTGGTCGAAAAATTCGACCTAAGTTGTCGCTCTGCAAGGATTTATCTAGGAAATGTCGATCAGTAGAGTAGCGGGACTCGATTGTTTTTCCAACTATCCAGGAGCTACAAATGAACGCATCGCACTCTCCTAACCGCCGCATCGCCCTGATCACCGGCGGCAGCCGGGGCCTCGGCCAGTCCGCCGCCCTTCACTTGGCCGCCCAGGGATGGGACGTCGTGATCACTTACGCCGAGCGAGTCGAGGCAGCGCGTCAGACGGTCGAGGCGGTACAGCAAACGGGTCGCAAGGCCGTCGCCATGCAGCTCGACACCGGGAAGAGCGATACCTTTCGAGGCTTCGCGCAGGCCTTGCAAGCCACGCTGGCGCAGGACTTTGAATGCGATGGCCTGCACGCTTTGGTGAACAACGCCGGCAATGGCTCGAACGTACCGTTCATGGAGACCACGGAAGCAGAGTTCGACAACCTGATGAACATCCACCTGAAAGGCGTGTTCTTCCTGACCCAGGCGCTGGTGCCGCTGCTCGTCGATGGCGGCCAGATCCTGAATATCTCCAGCGGGCTGGCTCGGTTCTGCGCGCCGGGCAAGGCGACCTACGCGACCATGAAGGGCGGTGTCGAGGTGCTGTCACGGTACCTGGCGAGCGAATTGGCGCCACGCGGCATCCGGGTGAATACGCTTGCGCCCGGCGCCATCGCCACCGACTTCGGAAATGGGGTGGTGCGTGACAATCCGCAGGTCAATGCCGCAGTGGCCGGCGTGACCGCGCTGGGCCGTGTCGGCCAGCCCGACGACATTGGAGGTGCTGTGGCCGCTCTGCTGTCGTCAGGTTTGGGTTGGATGACCGGCCAACGGGTCGAAGTATCGGGCGGCATGCACCTGTAGGCACCGTCCTGCCGCGAGTGCATTGCGGTGTTCTGCAAAACGGATGCCCTGCTGGGGAGGAAGTCACCCCTCCTCAGTCCTTCGCTCACATCCGATGCGCTTCTTTTTTGCCGACGTTGTAGAAAGCAGGTGCAGCGGCAAGTGTTTGACAACCTGTGATTGCCGTCTGCCAGTCGCGCAGCGGCCCGGAATTTCCGTCTCCGATAACCGGTGGTGATTGCGGCGGCCCGGTGATCCTGGCTGTCCGCGGGTGGCATGTTCCATGCTGATGGGGATATGCCGCAGATCAGCAGCTTCGATGCTGCTGATCCCGGGAACAATGCAGGAGCAGACCATGTTCAACGGGAAACTAGTTCACTTGGCGTTGCCACTCATCGCGTATATCGCAGCAGCGGGTGCCGGAGTGGGCTTCGCTGCCTACCAGGAGGCGCGAAAACGAAAGCAAAACCGAGCTGCGGACGCATTTCGGTCTGGTGAAGATCTCGGCGGAGACCGCTCCGTCGCCGCCAACAACCTGCCCGCGGACGATCGCAGCGAACCAGAACCGCTTTCGCGGACCTATCCCTTCAATGCTGTCGGTTGAATTGGACCGCCATCGACGAGGGGCATGCGGTGGAAATGGCGGGTTTGGCGAAAAGCGATCTTCGGTACTGGCCAAGTAGCGGAGCCGTTTTCCTGCGGCTGGCGGGAGGTACGCCCAGTGAGCGTCTTCCACAGCGGACGCGTTAAGCGTTAGCCGGCACCTCGTTGGCTTGTCTGTCGCGCAGATGTTGCGCGCCGTTTCACTGGCTGCAGGTTTGCCTGTGATTCGGCCCTGCCTTCATAATGCATGTCGTCATACAACGAAGAGAGAAAAAAGACATGCGCACCCGCTCGCCAATTCACCGTCGTTCCCGCAGACTGGCGCTTGTCGCGTCGCTTATCCTGGCGTTAGGAACTGCGGTGAGCGCCGCCACGTTGGATCGCACGCAGCTTGAGCAGTCGGCGGGCCGTGCGGCAGCAGCAAGCTATCGCGAATGGGTGGAGCTGCTGGCGATTCCCAACGATTCGACTGTGCCCGCCGATATTCAAAAGAACGTGGACTGGCTTACCCAGGCCTTCTCCCGACGCGGATTCCAGGCGCGGACGCTCGCTAATGGCGACAAGCCGATGATGTACGCCGAGTACACGGCGGCCGGGGCAGGCGCGCCAACGCAGCGCAAGACCGTACTGTTCTATATGCATCTGGATGGACAGTCCGTGACGCCGTCCCAGTGGGCGCAGAAGAGTCCATGGGAAGCCACGCTCAAGGCGCGCGCCGCCGACGGTAAATGGGAGACACTGCCGCTCGACAAACTGTACGGCGGCGAGGTGGACCCAGAGTGGCGCCTGTTCGCACGGTCCTCATCCGACGACAAGGGGCCGATCGTGATGTTCCTGGCCGCCTTCGACGCGCTCAAGGCGGCGGGTGTGGAGCCAGGCGTTAACATCAAGGTGCTGCTCGATTCCGAGGAAGAAAAGGGCTCGCCCTCGCTTGGACAGGTCATCGCCCAGAATCTTGCGCTGTTGCGAAATGACGGCATGGTCATCTTCGATGGCCCGATGCACCAAAGCAACCAGCCGACGCTGGTATTCGGCAACCGGGGCATCCAGCTCGTGCAGCTGAAAGTCTTCGGTGCAAGCCAGGGGCTGCACAGCGGACACTATGGCAACTATTCCGCCAATCCGGTGCAACGCATGGCGAGCTTGCTGGCGTCGATGAAGGACGACAATGGCCGCGTGACCATCCCGGGCTATTACACGCCGGTGAAATTTGACGAGCGCGCCCGGAAGATCATGGCCGCGGTGCCTGACGACGAGGCGGCGCTCAAGCGCCGGCTGGGCATTGCCAGCACGGAAAAGGTCGGCGCCAATTACCAGGAGGCCATGCAGTATCCCAGCCTGAACGTTCGCGGCATTGTGGCAGGAGATGTCGGCCCCAAGGCGCGGACCATCATTCCTGAAGTGGCCATCGCTGACATCGATCTGCGTACGGTACCGGAGACACCGCCCGAGACGCTGGTGGCGTTGCTGCGCAAGCACATCGAGAAACAAGGCTACCACCTGGTGAACGGCGAGCCGACGGCGGAAGAGCGTGCGCGCTATCCGAAACTGGCCTCGCTGACGGCTGGCGAAGTGTCCGCTTCGAGTTCGGCGGCGCGTACCGATCTGGACGCGCCCATCAGCAAATGGTTGCAGGGCGTGATGCACGATACCTACGGGAATTCGCCGGTGCAGATCCGGATGATGGGCGGGACCGTCCCCACCGGCGCTGCGGTGCAGGCGCTCAAGTCCCCGTTCGTGATCGTGCCGCTGGTCAATGCCGACAATAATCAGCACAGCTTTGACGAGAACATGCGGCTTGGGAACTACCGCGATGGCATCCAGACCGTCATGGGCATCTTGCAGACGCCCTTCAAGTAACTCGTATGGCGGTTCGGCCGGTGAGCTTACGAGGAAAAGCCCGCAGGCCCGGGCACGTTGATGACACCGGGGCTCACCGCTTGGTGAGCCCGAACCGATCACGCAACGTCCATCATGCAGGAGCGATGCCGCTTTCTCTGCGGCGGCCGTTTAGGCGGCCAGTTTCAGGGCCTGCGAGAAGTCTGCGATCAGATCATCGATATCCTCAATACCGGCCGACAGCCGCAGCATGCCATCGGAAATCCCCATTGCCTTGCGGGTCTCAGGGCCGGCTTCGAAGAAGATCGTAGGGGCTACGGGAATGATCAGCGTACGCGTGTCGCCAAGGCCGGTTGCCTTGATTGGCAGCTCCAGCGCGTTGACGACGTCGATCATGCGTTCCGCGTTCTGCAGTTCGAACGACAGGAGCCACGACGCGCCTGAAAAAAGCGATTGCGCGATTTCATGCTGCGGATGGCTCGTCAGGCCAGGGTAGAACACTCTTCCGACAGCGGGATGCCGCTCCAGAAACTGCGCGAGCGCTAGCGCGTTGTCGCTGCTTTGCTTCACGCGCAGCGCGAGCGTTTCGGCCCCGATGGCGATCGCATGCGCCTGCTCGGACGACAATGCCGCGCCCATGTCGCGCAGGCCCTTCTTGCGGATTTGCAGCAGCCCCTGCTCCTTGGCCACTGCACGCCGATATTCCTCGGCAATGTTGGGATATGCGCTCCAATCGAACAAGCCAGTATCGGTCACGGCGCCCCCAAGTGCTGTGCCATGACCGGCAATCGTCTTCGTCAGCGAGTTAATGACGAGGCTTGCCCCCACCGCCTTCGGCCTGAACAACGCCGGCGAGGTTATCGTGTTATCGACGACATATGCGATACCGCGCTCGCGGCACACGTTGCCGATGCCTTGCAGATCAGGAACTTGAGTGCCGGGATTCGCAATGGTTTCGACGAACACCATACGGGTGTTCGGACGGATGGCCTGCTTGACATCTTCGACGTTGCACGCGTCAACAGTCGTGACGTCTACCCCGAGCGTACGCAGCGTGCCGAACAGGCTATTGGTGTTCCCGAACACGTAACGGCTCGCAACCAGATGATCTCCGGCACGCAAGAGTGTGACAAATGTTGCCGTGATCGCGGCCATGCCAGTGCTGAAGCAGATCGTGCCGATGCCTTCTTCCAGGCTCGTGATCTTGCGCTCGAGCGCCGCGGTCGTTGGCGTTCCCTGGCGGGCGTAGTTGAAGCCACCTTTCTTCGTGCCCTGGAATACGCCAATCAGGTCCTCGACACGATCGAAACCATACTGCACAGAGGTATGAATCGGCTGGTGAACGCCACCATGCTCGGTGCCTGTGTTTCTGTCGCCGTGAACAATAGCGGTCGTAAAGCCCTGCTTATGCATTCCTTGTGCCTCTTGATTCGGTCAGTTGTGCCTCATTATCGCTGCTAACCCTTGCGCTGCGGAAGCCACCCTGCTAGAAAGCGCGCGAGGACACGTGTAGGGAACATCCGCAGCCAGAACGCTTACCGTATTCACGTCGATATGCCTATTCGTGCGAGGGGCTCAAGTTCAACTGACCCAGTTCACCGCCGGAAACGCGGCGGCGAAACTCTCTGGCATCGGCACTACGCACTTTCGCTCGTAATCGAAGAAGACGAACCCTGACTTGGCCATGGCGATCAGCGCGCCATCGGCCGGCCGCGTGATGCGGAAGATGATGTCACCCCCGTATTTGTTGAAATCCATCACCCCTGCTTCGAACAACAGGTGGTCGCGCGCGTGGGCCTCTTTGCAATACATGGTAGCCAGGTCCGTCACGATAATGCGGGCGCCACCAATCAATTCCCCGCCGCCATGCTCGAAAAGGAAGCGGGCGCGCGCCTCCGAGATCATGGAGATCATGGAATCGTTAGCAAGATGATTCGCCGAGTTGATATCAGTGACACGTACCGTGAGATGGGTCGAGTAGCAAAGTTGGTGGAGCGGGAGATCAAGCTTGAGACGGGCCATGACAGAACTCGGAAATTGCGACGCGTTGGAAAATCGACGGCCATCTTAATGGAACCGGCGCTACGTACAAAACGCCGAGCAGCTGTGCCGGGCCACTACGGCATATGGTTCCGCTCAAGGCAGCCCTTTTCAGCCATGTCCGCCGTCAACGAGCAGCTCCAGAGTCGTAGCAACGGAGAGCACGGGGTGGCTTCGCGTGTATCCTTATGCCGACGAAACAACGTTTCGGAGCACAGTGATGGTCTACCCTATCGGACCCAGGGTGGCTGACATCGGTGACGATGTTGGCATTCAGTTCGACTATTTGATTGCGGGCAGCAGCCAGGCTTTCCTGGTGACGCGGCAAGCGTTGGAAGTGCACTTCAACCTTAATGTGACTGGGCTCCGCGAAGACCAGCGCGACGCGGCGCTGCATGAGGCGTTTCTGGGGGGGTGGCAACGGATACGAAACGTGGCTGCCCGCCGAAGCGCCATGCCAAACGACGGCCGCATTGTTCTGGACGCTGGCGATTTTTGACGGAAACGTTCGGTGTTCATCTAACGCCCGCCGGACACCCAAATGTGAGCGTTCTCGCTAGCCGCTTCTCTACGAGCGCAAAAAAGAACCCGCCACTGTGGGGCGGGGCGCGGGTCGGTAGCAGTTCTGAGCGGGCGCAAAAATAGGTGTCTACACCCGAGCCAAGGGTAATGACGAGTTAACGGCTTGGCCATGGGCCAAATGGGCGAAGTCTTTGGATGATGGGGCTTGCGCGCCTGCCGGCGCGCCCCCGACTTGGCCGGCGAATGTGGGGACGCGCCTGCAATCCATCCTGCGAAGATGGCCGCTGACGCGCGGCCCGGACCTCACTACGAAAAGTGCTTGATAAATAACATATCAATATAAAGCATTCTGCCTTTCCAATAGAAACGTCGCAAAAACAAAGACTTACCTAGGTATCCTGGTCCTGGAATCTCACGTTGAGTGCTTTATCGCGCTTCGTCCCAGTCACGTGGATATGCGGTTGGCCGTCGCATTTCGCACAAAAGACAATTAACCGCCAGGAATTAAAAGCGTCACTGAGTCTTAGTGTCTTCCGATGCATATAAGTCTCGGCCGGCTGGCTCGGCAGAGCGATGTCAGGATTCATACGCAATTCAGTTCCACGCGCATATCGGCCTCTTGGATGGCATCCGAGCCGACCGTTCGTGCGTTGAGAGGCCGCAGCCTTATCACTGCGTTCGCCATGCCCAAAATGATGCTGCGCGTGTTGCCAGGAAAAACAGCCTCGATTCGGCCAGTCTTCTGGGATCGTTGCGCACTCCGTTCCGTCGCGGCCGTCATCACCATTTCCTTACCACTGCGAATGGTGGCGTGTTGCCACAAGGAAGTCGCTGGCATGACTTTCTCATGCCAGAAGCGGTCGATTTTGGGTATCCGGCAATAGCGCGGGCGTTCCTACCAGCGTCGAATAGATGACGCAAACTGTGATGCCTTTGCGGGCAGGCGTCCCGCTGCACGCCTCAAGTTTTCGAGTCATTCCCTTTTGATTTTGGCGCTCATTTCTTTGGAGGAACACCGATGTCGCCCGCCAATCTTCATTCCCAACCGACAAAATCTGTCAGTCGCTTTCAATCCGCGCCGTTACCGGCGTGGATCTCGGATCGGATGGCTACCCATTTCGTCGACAGAATGGAAAAACTCTGGGGCGGCGATCACCTGCTGCACGGACGTGTTCCGGGGCCAGATGCCTTGCACCTGAGCAGTAACGACTATCTATGCCTGTTGGGGGAATCGGCGCTGGTCCAGGCGCAGGCGAGGGCGCTACTCGACGAGGCGCCTGAATTGTTGATGTCTTCCGTGTTTCGGCATGGCGACACGCCGCAACAGAAGGTTGAACGCAAGCTCGCCGCCCTTATGCAGGCAGAAGATGGCCTGATCGCCCAGTCAGGATGGGCGGCGAACGTCGGACTGGTGCAATGCATTGCAGGGCCGGGGGTGCCTGTTTACATCGACATGAACGGTCATGCGTCCCTATGGGAAGGCATCAGCGCGGCGGGGGCACAGGCCGTGCCAGTGCGCCACAACGACTTCGCTCACGCCGCGCGCCAGATCGAGCGTATTGGCCCAGGCGTCATTCTGGTGGATTCCGTCTATAGCACCACTGGCAGCGTGGCGCCATTGGAAGCGTACGTACAGATGGCGGAAGCGACAGGCAGCGTTTTGGTGGTTGATGAGTCACATTCATTGGGCACGCATGGACCGGCGGGCGGTGGACTTGTCCCGGCGCTCGGGCTTTCCGAACGGGTCCATTTCCGGACGGCTTCGCTGGCCAAGGCGTTCGCCGGCCGCGCGGGGTTCGTGGCCTGTTCGACCCAGTTCAAGGATTTCTTCGCGGTGGAGGCACGCCCGGCCATTTTCAGTTCCGGCCTGCTGCGCCATGAAATCGCCTGGTTCGATGCCGCGACAGATTTCATTGCGCGCGCAGACGATCGAAGGGAACGCCTGCATGCCATCACCCGGACCACGCGCGCAGCCATCGCCGAACTTGGCTACAACATCAGTGATGGGAGCGAGCAGATCATCGGATTGGAGGCTGGCACGGAACCCCAGGTCATGGTTCTGCGCAACGCGCTGCAGCGGCATGGCATCTTCGGGGCCGTATTTTGCTCGCCTGCTACCCCCAAGAATAGGGCATTGATGCGCCTTACGCTGCATGCGAAACTCACCCCCTCCGACACGGACCGGCTGATCGACGTTCTCGCGAAGATTCGGGACGAGGTCAGGCTGGCGGAGTGGTCATCGACGCGACGCGCGCAGCGCGGCCGTACCTGTTCACCAGGCAGCACAGCGCCATAATCTTGCAGGGGTCAGACGCTAGAGATGGAAGCCACGCAAGCGCAATCAAGGCACGAATCGTTGTGGATTCGGCTCGTCAAGGATGCCCGGCGTGCCGTATTTGAAACGGCCTCACGGACCACCTTGCTCGACGAGGAAAGCGTCGTGCGCCTGCGTCGCATTCAGATGGTGGGCGCTCTAGGGGTCATTGGCCATCCGCTTTACTACGTCATCTGGTCCTATGTCTTTCCCCAGGCTTACGAAAACCTGTGGCTGCGACTGATTTGCACGGCGCTATTCGTGCCGCTGTTATTCGCCTCTGCACTGTCGCACAAGCGATGGCTGCCGACCTATGCGCTATTTGCCATCACCGTCGGGATGCCCTTCGCTTTTATCTTCTTCTACCTTGAGAACCACGGCTCTCTGGTATGGGCGGAGTCGGTCATCATCGCAGTGGTGGTCCTATACCACTTTAGTTCGGCGTTTGCGACGATGGCCTTGCTCTCGGGAGCGGCCGGCGCATTCGCATTGTTTGTGGTCGCCGGTCACTCCATTGCAGGCATCCCCTGGCAACCTTTGCTTTTGCAGCTGCCGATCATTGCGTTCGTCATCGCCGTGCTCGTCGTGATCAAGCTGGATCGCCAACTGCTGGTCGAGGAAAAGCGACGGGGGATGGCCGTCGCCCTGGCAACGGTCGCGCATGAATTGCGCACGCCGCTCACGAGTTTGACGATGACCGCTGCGGGACTCAAGAGCCGGTTGCCGGCGGCACTGGATCCCCAGGCCGCGCATCGTGAGGGGCTTCTGCAGGCCATTGGCCGTTTGCAGGCCGATCTCGCGCATGTCAGCAGCAGCATCGATCTGCTGGTGGCGAACTCCAAGGACCCGAAGGCGGCCAGGCAGGAGGTGTTCGACCTGGTGCACGCCGTGCGCCAGAGTATTGACCGGTTTCCGTTCGAACCTACGCATCACGATATCGTCACGATCGATGCGTCTGCACCTCTGCACGTGCTGGGCAACGCTCAACTGTTCGAATTGGTCATTACCAATCTGACCAAGAATGCGCTCGAGGCGATCAAGCGCGCAGGCAAGGGCAGGATTCTGATCCGCTGTGAGATGCGCGGCAGCGACGTTTACGTCCTGTTCCGGGATACGGGGCCGGGGGTTCCTGCGCATGTCCTGGCCCGGATGTTCCAGCCATTCTTTTCCTATCCCGCGCATCGGGGAACGGGTATCGGACTGGCTTTTTGCAGGGACGTCTTGCGCAGTTGGGGGGCGTCGATTTCCTGCCATTCGGTCGAGCATGAATTCACCGAATTTGCGCTTCAGTTCCCCAAACACAAGGCTTGACGCCGCACCGCACCGCACCGCACCGCAACGCACCGCATCGGACCGCATCGGACCGCATCGGACCGCATCGGACCGCAGGGCACGGCGCGGCACCACCCAGGCGATATCCTGAATCCTCTCAGGTCCGCCGAGCGAACCTTCTTAGCGCCATACGAATCAGGATTAGTCGGCATTTTTTGTTGACATTATGGCGAATGACCCCTAGTGTAGGGGACATGCCGCCACGTCGTCCTCCTAAACACACGCCCATCCTGGTGAAAGGCTGTCTTGAGCGCCTCGGCCAGCGCCTGATCATTGCGCGAAAGCTGCGGGAAATGACTCAGGAGCAGCTCGCATCACTTTCAGATGTGTCTCCGTCAACGCTGAGGTCTTTGGAAGACGGGAGCGACGGCGTTTCCATCGGCAACTTTCTCAAAGTGCTGCAGGGACTGCAGCTGCTTGAGCAAATGGAGGGGTTGCTCGATCCGCGGCTGGACCCGGAAGCCGTGAACTTTGCCGAACGACAAGTCGGCAGACGCTGATGCCGACCGTACCCGTGTGGGCCTGGCTCCCCGGCCACGACGCTCCCTCGCATATCGCCGAGCTCACTATTGAGCGCGCCGCCAGGTTCAACTATCGAAAAGAGTATCTGGATCACCCGGAGGCCATCCCTCTCGATCCGGTCCAGCTGCGTCTCGTGCGCAGCGTGCGTGGGATTGCCGTGTCTGCGGCAGACGGGCTTCCCGGGGTCATCAGGGACGCCAAGCCTGCTGGCTATGGAGCAGACAGGCTGAACGCCCACGCTGGAAAGGACCTTAGCCCACTTGAACTACTTGAACGCGGTGTCCCGGATGGTGTGGGGGCGCTGGAGGTCTGCGCGGACATCCAGCGCAAGCTGGCTTGGGTTCCAAAGGAATTGGACGATCTTAAACCGCTCGCAGAAGCGTTGGATCACATCGCGCCTGCAAGTCGGGCGCTACGGCGTCTGAACGAGGATCTCGATACGAGCGCCGGGGGCGAGCGACCAAAGGCGACGCTCGTGCACGCTGGCCGTCTGTGGCTAGCGAAGATGCAGGATCGTGGCGACCGGATCGCCATGCCTGCTCGCGAGTTCGTCACCATGACCTTGGCCAAGATGGCAGGCCTCGATGTCGCTCCCGTGGTACTGCACACGTTCGGTTCACATCAGGTTTTGCTCGTCGAGCGATTCGACCGCACGGGAGATCCCTATCGGCCCCAACGGCGCCTTTTCGCAAGTGCGCATACGGTGCTCAGACTGCCGCTGGACGCCGTCCGAGGCGATCCGCGCCGCTCGTATCTGAACTTTGGTGACGCGTTGCGAATCTGGTGCAGGGGGCGCGAGGACTTGAGCCTCCAGCTTTGCGAATTGTGGCGGCGTATGGCGTTCAACGCGTTGGTCGGCAATACCGACGATCACCCCCTCAACCACGGGCTGCTGCACGAAGGCAAGGGCCAGCGCGGCTGGCGCCTGGCTCCCGCATTTGATATCACGCCTGTCATGTCCGTCGGTCCGCGACCGCTGGCCGATGGGCCCATCCTTTCCATGGCCACTAGCGCGGACGGATCCGCTCGAACCGGGGTGAGGCAGTTGGTTGACGCCGCCAGCCATTTCGGCATGAACGCCGAGGCAGCCAGGGAGTGGGTTCAGGTGACAGCCAATTTGATCACAGGCCGCTGGGAATCGATGCTCAGAGATGCAGCCCGGCCTGTGGCCACGGACGTCGGCATGCTGGACCGCCTGATTGCAGACGCTCGGGTTGCTTTCTCGTTCAGTGAGTGGATTCACGACAATCTTTGACTGAAACCGTGAGGCAGGCGCCTTGCCCCGGATAACAGCCGAGACTGAAATTACCGTGCCGCAGTTCGCGTAGTCATCCGTGCTATTGTGATAAGTTTTCTTATCGCAATGACACTGTGGCATTCTGAAACCATGTTAGCGTGGAAATCCGAAAGAAACGGCGAGGTACAACACCACGTTTCGAAATGGAGAATCAAATTGACGGAGCACTGTCCGTTAATTCGGCGCTGACTATGACGTTACGCCTGCCCGTTGTAGGCAACGACGGCCGTCGCGAGCCATCTACGGTTCCGTCGAGCCGAAGCATGGGAGGCGCGTTTCACGTAGAAGGCGCCGCCTAGGGTGACGTCGTTAGCGGCGAGACTGGTCCGGAGCAAAGTCCGAGGCTAATGCGCGGTGCTCTCTGGCGGATTAGCGTCAATCCGCTTGATAAGCGTACGTGCACCCTGCTTCAAGAATCCACACGCAATAAGGTAATCGACGTCGGATGGCCGGCCTGGTAAGCCTTCTTCAAACGCAATTTCAGCGACTTGCGACCAGACTGCTTCTTCCACTGGATCCTCTCCCGGAGGCGCAGAAATGCGTAAATTACGCGTACTAAAGTCCTTGCCCCTGGCTGTGGAGAACGGCAATTCGAATAGCTGGAATGTGTAGGCATTTTCCTCCGCTATTCGGCCGTTGAATGACTTTGCCTGTTCCAGGAGGTCGGCAGGAATGTCCTGACCCGATTGTTCGCGGGAGATCAGTGCCATGCGTGCCTTGAGAGCGTCTAGTCCTGGGATGACGAAGTCCCGGATCTTGAAGTAGCGCTCCAATTGTGCGGATAGCGCGTCGCGCCCGGCTTTCCTCAAGCGTACCTTTTGCTCCTCGAGGGAGGAAACGCGATACCCGGCCTTGGGGCACAGTACTTTCGCTGCGTTCACAGCTTCACCTTCAAAGTGGGAGGCCATCTCCACGGAGATCAGATTTTGGCGAAATTCTTCCGCGATGTAGCGATTCACTAACTCCACTTCGGTAAAAGCGCTTGCCACCATAGTGGAGGCATACTGATCCCGCTGCCGTTCCAGTTTGCGCAGAGGCAACTCCACAGATTGAACACACCGCTCACGAAGTTCACTGGAAAAGACAAACGGTTTGCCCGACATTGAGTGTACGCAGCTCCCAAACGCGGCGTGGATTTCGCTCAGGGTTGCGGATATAAGCTGTGTCCCTTCTGCGGTCGTGCGCCGATGAGCATCCTGCGAGTAGTACCACGTCTTCAATCTATCCGAGAACACTGTGCCTGCAGTCGCAAGGGCGATAGTAACCGCTAGTAGCGACGCGCAAAATAGGAAGGAGGGCGTTCTCCACCATTCGCGATAGAACGTTCGCAGAATCGGAGGCGAGCTGCGGATGCGGTCGGCCATTTCCTCCCAACACCACAGGTGTACTTCAAATTTCCCTGCGCTTCGGCGTGCCTGGCTAAGCTGAAGCACATACCGCCCGACCTTCGGGTCTTCGTCTGCCGTAGTTACGATGACTAGCTCATCAAGGGGAACATCAAAATTCTCGGCCTCTGCTATGGCTGCGTCGACGACTGACGTGGTCATCTTCTTGCCGAGTGATGATGTAAGTAGTTTGCATTGAACTCCAATCAGCTTTCCAGTAGTGGATCGCCCGATGATGTCAACTCCGTGTTGCGCGAGTCCGGAGCGGCCATGTCTGCGGAAGCTCCCGTCATACGTTTCATTGAAAACGGCGCGAGTGAGCCGCTCGAAATGTTGCCAATCAAGTGGCTTGCCGATGTCTACTGATGTGGTTGACGTCACGAATATTTGATTATTGATAATTGAGAGAGTGCTTCACTGCTGGCCAGAAGCTGCTTCAGATCGGCGTGGCTTTGTGATGTGATGCGCGCCAATGGCGGTGCGGCCAGCGTCTTCGTGACGTGGCTGATAGGCAGGAGTTGGACATGCAGACGAATACCGCAGATCCGTAGAACAAAAAGCGTTGGTGATCGTGCGGGCAATGCCGGCGGTGGCGGGATAGCGGCTGCATTCGAGGCGAGGCCTTGGCGGCGGCCACCGAAACGCGAAGAATCAGGCGAGGAATACTCCCGGGAGCGCGTGTCAATGAAGACCTTGCCGCTTTCCCGATGTAGCATGACACGGAAGACGCACAACGCGTGGGGAAAATGGACGTTCTGCCGCGCATGCGCCGAAAATCTCGAGTTGCGCAAGTCCAAGTTGCATCGGGCGGCCGGCTGTTTCCGGAGTGCTATCCGTCTGCCTGCCTGTCGTGAGAGCGATGACCGCCTTTGGCGGTCGCCATCATCACCGTCCTCAGAACTTGCGAGCCTTCGGGTCGCTTGCCTGCTTCGATTCCGACGACTTTGCCGCTACGGGTTGGTTGTGCGTCCAGCTGATGAAGCCGTTCAGCATAGGGTGGAAGAGCGGATCGTCGAGGCCAGCGAAATTCAAGGCGGAGTTTTCAATTTGCAGCACAGTTTTTCCGGTGCTGGCGTCGATTGCCTTAAGTGTTCCATCGAATCGATACCCACCCTTGAAGATCGCATTTGGTTCGACGATCAAGAATGGGCCAATCTCCTTGCTCAGATTGTTAAGTCCGACCAAGTCCGACACGCTCGTCACTTTACTACCTAGATTGCGCTCAATAATTATTTGTTGCAGATCGTCCTTTGTGACGACGACCTTTTCGAAGATGTGCATATCCTTGAATGCTGATTCGAAGAAATCAACGAACCTTCGGTTCGGATTCTCTCCGTTAATTTTCAAGTACACCATTTTCTTGTAGGCCACATCGAACTTTTCCTCTACGCGGACCTCTTCTGGTTTCAACGCTGTAGTGGTGACGTACATGCCAGTTGCGGCGTCCGGCTTCTTGACTTGCAGTGTGCTGTTACAACCCGCGAGCAACGCGGCCAACAACAAGGGGGCAACTATACGGAGCATGTTTCCTCTCAAACTAAGGTGGTTATCATGGGTATCGGCAGCTTTTCGTAAGGCTTTAGCAGGAGCGGCAAAGTAGATCGGTCCATGCCGAGTACTTGAGCAGCGCGCAATCGGGCAACTCGCTTTGAATCGCCGTGCCCCGTGATCACGCCTGTGCGCGTATCACGGACCTTGTCGGCGAACACGACCGGCAATTCGAATTGCGAGGCGAGTTTCAATACGCGTTTGCGCGCGCCGGCGGCGTCCGGTGCGACGAGCGCCAGGCTTGCGTTTTCGCGGAGGACAGCGGCGACAACGCGGCGCAAGGCAGGCAGTGGATGGTCAATCACGACGCAATCAAGCAGCGCCGGTGTTACATCGCTGTGCGGATCCTGAAAGACAACCCGACGATAGCCCCGCGCGTTGATCAAGCCGCCGAAGACCTTGGCGCTCAGCGATTCGCCCGGGTTGGCCACACGATCCTGGCGCGCGTACGGCACATACGGGAGGTGCAGATCGATCGGCGCACCGGGATAGGCCCCTACGTAGTGCGTCGGTGGCCAATAGCAGCGCCATGAGGGGTCCCTTTGATTTCCCTGCACTTTACCGGGGTGGCCACCCCTAGGCCCCACGCGGGTTTCCGGTTGGCGCTCGCCTGATACTCCGGTCAAATCAGTCACTTGCTGACTGGTCCTTTGCTCCTCCTCCTGAACCGTTGATCGGCCCCTGGACCCGGGTAGCCAGCCGGCGAGCCCGTGCGACACCCTGCTTTGGCAAGATAATTAGATTTATCCGTCTTTTGTCTTTTCTTGCTACGACGCAATACGTTTTCTAACGTTAGGGTCGTGCGTTAGATTGGATCGCGTTCACCTCCGGATCGCCGTCGTAACAGGGTCCACGCTCATTGCTAAACACGCTTAAATCCTTGATTTATGAGTTCGCGCCGACGGTGAGCATCGTCTGCCGCCGTACCTCAGCATCGGTGTCACCCTCAACCAGCGTGAATCGAATCGGCAGCACATGCTCGACGATGTCTGGGACGTTTTGCAGCATGTGCGCGACAGCGCAGCGAAGCAGAGATGGTTCCCGCGGCCCATCGCTGGGTGCACTACAATTCCCACTGCTGGGTCTCAACGGTCGGACGATTCGGCTTCCAGTAAAACGCATCCGGGTCATGCGGTTGTGGCGCCAGCAGACTACCGAAATGGAGTTTGGGGGCTAAGGCGTTGACATGGACTTCCCCTCCTCGGGTCTGGATGGTGTTTCGACACGTCATCATGCACCTCGATGCCGACTTGCGGCTTCCGTCGCAGCCTCGGGACGGGGAAGTCCCTTCCATTCAATTACCCCGTAATGTGCCAGAACGGCTGTGGATGCGATCGGTTGATGCAACACACTAGACGCTGCAGGCCACCCAATCCCTGGAGCTTCATCCTCTTGGCTGGGCGAGTAGCTCACCATCGTTGAGACGGCTCACGCGCGACCCGCAGTTCTCCTCGCCGACCGTTCAACTCATAGTGGACCTCACACTCGATACGATAAGCTGAGAAAAAATCTGCAAACGCGTCGTGCAATTCGCGAGCCCATGGAAGCCTTTTTTTTTTATCGGGAGCGAAGAAACGTCTTATTGCCTCTGGATTTTCTCGTAGATGAAACGTCTTGTTCCGGAACTCCCGAAGCGGATTACCGTGCCGGTTAATCATTCTCCCTATGGCATCGCTCTTCGGGATCAACTCTTTAAAAACTACCGGGCGACTATTAAGCAAGAGAAGGCGCATTCCGAGCTTCTCGAAACCCTCACACGTCACCGCAAGAAATCCTAACCAAGATGACAAATAGATTCGCAGGTCAACGATCTTTCTTTGACTTAATGATTTGTCCATCCCCCATTTTTTGTACAATTTATCATAGTTCTCAAGCATCAACTCGGCTGCCTGAAAATAATGACTATGAAGCACTATAACCATGTCCAGGTTGCGAGGAGGGAGATTTTCACCGGGCATCCTGCTATCAATATCGACAGCTAGTGCGCGTGCGGCGTCTGCTACGTAGAAGAGAAAATCATCCGAACGAACTAAATGCCCTTCAGAGACTGCTATCTCGAAGCACGCCTTAAGAGCACTCTGACTCTCAAAACCGTATTTTGATAATCCTTCGCTAGCAAATAGAGACAGGCGCCACAGGTCAAATCCATTGATCTCTCCACGATCTCAGAAATCGAAATCGATTTCTCCGTCGGGGAGATAGACCGTGCATCCGGCACCATGCTTCACATACATGGTATCGTTATTAAATCGTCCGCTTAATGGAATGTCGGATTCAATCCACTGCCGGTTTGAAATCGGCATGCGGATGCCGGATCGCTGCATGAGTGCTAGAGCCTCATGTACCTTCGCTTGGTAATCACGAATCAGGTGCGCTAGGTGTTTGTTTACCGGGCCGTTTGCCAATGTTGTCTTCGTCAGCGACGATGATGATGGTTAAGATGTAAAGTTGCTACAACGCAAGGCAACTGCAGCCAATGCTAATCGCAGGGATCCAGCGCTGTGACCGTTAGATTATGCCTGATCTGGCTGCACAGACGGCGCAACAAACGCGACGCAATCGATCCACTGCCAGCGAGGCAGTAAGGTTGAGTTCACGTACCAAAGCGACTCATGGACTTTTGCCCAGCCTCCGAGCGACTTGATGGCTGTCGCTATCCGCTTGTAGTTTTGACCCTCTGGTTATTTGCCATTTGCTCATTTTTGCTCGGTACAACCTAAAAACCGCTGTTGATCAAAACGACAAGGTCCTTGTCATTGATACGACAAATAACAATGCGGCATAGAATATCCTCGATCCACGGGTCTCGGCCCATATGCAGGAGAACTGGTTCAAGTAACGGGCTTACGAGGTTATGGATAAGAATCCACGCCTTGCTGAGCGCAGGTCCATCCAGCAGCGCGCGCCTCCGGTGGCCGCGGCCGCTGTCGTACTAAGGCTGTTTGGCTAGATGCAAGCCTCAATTGGCAGTCTCGCCATCTAGCTAAGTCAGGTCTTAAACAGCCGCAGGCGGCTGGCCCGCGCCTCGATCTCGTGGGTCGCAACGTTCCGCTGGGCGGCGAGGGCGGCACAACCGCTGAGCGCCCTCCACGGTGCGCTGGATGATCTCCCTCGGCTTCGTGATCTGGTATTTGTTGCCGAAGGCTACCGGTTCCTCGACGATAAAGTCATCCGCTTTCCCGGTGATCGTCATCTTATGCTGCAGCGTGTATCCATTGCCGCCGTGCAACCTGGCCAACGCGCCCAACTTGATCTTCGCCTGCCCTCATGACGATCTTTGCTTCGGCGGCGAGCTACTTGTGATTGCTTGGGGTTCCGCGCTTGCCCACTAGTCCTATTTGCTGCTGGCCCGGGGTTGCAGCTGCTGTTGCGCGCAATGTAAAACTGGGCCCCCAGTGGCTCAGATTTCGATTGCGCTTGAGACCTGCGGGGCCCATAGTCCTCCGATCCGTGAGCCAAAGGCACCGCGGAACACATTCATCGCAGGCCGCGACATCTTGGGTGCGCGTGTGACCGCCCCCTCGACTCTGTGGTAGAAGGGATCTCAGTGTCACGGCGACGGTAAAAAAGCGGGCGCCACATGGACGCCCGCTTCCCGCCAATCCTGTTTGTTACCTCCAAGCGGCCACGAACACCGCATCCATCGACTCCCGGAAATTGAGTGGCAGGGCCGTGTCACCGGCGCCCGGCGGCGCAAATTGGGCCATGGCGTTGACCAGGTTAATGAGCGCGCCGCTTTCTACGGCCTTTCCGTCCCCCGCAACGAATTTCTCGATCTGGTAGTTGCTACCCAGGTACCAGTTCTCGATCGTGACCTTGTCGTTGGTGCCGATAACACTGACATCGAGGTTGTTTCCGGAGCGGGAGAACCACAGTTGGTCGCTAGCAATGCCTCCACCAAACACAAGTGTGTCCGTAACGCCAGCGGTCGGGTCGCTATCGTTGATGGAATCGGCACCATCTCCGCGGGCAAACTGATAGGTGTCAGCGCCATTACCACCGCGCAACGTGTCGTTGCCGATGCCGCCAATCAGCACATCATTGCCGTCTCCGCCAAACAGCACGTCATTACCTTCGCCGCCATCGAGAGTATCCGCCACGGCGCCTCCCGTAAGCGAGTCATTGCCACCCAACCCACGGATGGTGTTTCGGATATCGCTCCAGCCTGTGAAGCTGTCGGCCGCGTTCGTCCCTATGAAGCGCTGTGCGACGTCAGCCGTCGTCCATGTCACCCCGTCGGAAAACTGGAACTGCTCCACGAAGTACGTCCGGCCCATGAAGTAGTTCTCAATGGTCAGTACATCACCATCGCTGTAGCGCAGCACCAGATTGTTGGCCGTTCGCTCAAAGCCGGCGATTTCGGTCGATTTCACATCGGTGAACTGGACCACATCGATCACTCCCGTGGTGGTCTCCGAGTCGTTGATCGAGTCCGCCCCGTCGCCACGCGAGAAGCGATAGACGTCCGCGCCGTAGCCACCCCGCAGCGTATCGTTGCCCTTGCCACCGATCAGCACGTCGTTGCCGTCGCCGCTGGACAGCACGTCATTGCCGTCTCCACCATCCAGCGTATCTACCATCGCGCCACCTACAATCGAGTCGTTGCCACCTAACCCACGGATGGTGTTCCCGATATCGCTCCATCCAGTAAGGCTGTCTGCGGCCTCCGTTCCCAGGAAGCGCTGCGCGACATCGGCGGCCTTCCATGTCACGCCATCCGCAAACCGGAACTCCTCCATGAAATACGTCCAGCCCATGAAGTAGTTCTCGATGGTCAGCACGTCGCCATCGCCGTAGCGCAGTATCAGGTTGTTGGATGCGCGCTCAAAGCCGGCGATTTCCGTGGATGCAATATCGGTGAATTCAACGACGTCGACAACACCGGCCTTCGTCTCATAGTCGCTGATTGAGTCCGCCCCGTCGCCACGCGAAAAGCGGTAGACGTCGGCTCCGTTTCCACCGCGCAACGTGTCGCTACCCTTTCCACCGATCAGCACATCGTTACCGTCTCCGCTGGAGAGCACGTCATTGCCGTCGCCCCCGTCGAGCGTGTCCGCCAGCCCACCGCCAGTGAGGGAGTCGTTACCACCCAACCCACGGATGCCGTTACTCAAATCGCTCCAGCCAGTGAAACTGTCGCCCGCGTTCGAGCCGAGGAAACGCTGCGCGACATCGCTGGCCTTCCACGTCACACCATCGGCAAAACGGAACTCCTCCACGAAATACGTCCAGCCCATGAAGTAGTTCTCGATGATCAGCACATCGCCATCGGCGTAACGCAGCACCAGATTGTTGGATGCGCGCTCAAAACCAGCGATATCCGTGGAGCTCACATCCGTAAACTCCACGGCATCGATCACGCCCGAAGTCGAATCCGAGTCGTTGATGGCATCCACGCCGTCACCGCGTGAGAATCGATAGACATCGCCGCCCGCACCACCGCGCAGCGAATCGTTGCCCTTGCCGCCAATCAGCACGTCGTTCCCCGCCCCGCCAAGCAGCGTATCATTGCCCCAGCCACCATCGATCAGGTCATCGCCTGCCAGACCGTCCACGGTGTCGTCACTGCCGCCCCAGACCAGCGTGTCGGCGCCCGCAGTCGGCATCACGGCGCGATCACGTATCGCTGCCCCATCCCACACGGTCCGGTCCGCAAACACGATCTGCTCGATTTGATATCCCGCGATGAAGTGATTGGAAACGCGCAACTGGTCAGGGCCATCCTTCACCGAGATCAGCAGATCATTACCCACGCGGGTCAGCACGATATCACTGGCAAGCAGCCCCTCGCCCAGCAGCACGCGGTCTACCTTGCCCACCGTGGTGTCGCTGCCAGACCACGTATCCTTGCCGCTGCCCCGACCGAACAGCACGGTGTCGTTACCCGTTCCGCCATCGAACGTATCGTTGCCTGCGCCACCGTCGAGCGTGTCGTTACCTGCCCCGCCATTCAACGTGTCGTTGCCAGCGCCGCCCTCCAGCAGGTCGTCGCCCCCCAAGCCGGAAATCACGTCGTTGCCGTCCATACCGCGAATCACGTCCGCCGTGTTGTGTCCGCCTATCGTATCGTTGCCCGCCGTACCGGCCAACACGGTATCAAGCAAGGACTGGGCTGACAGTCGTACGCCGTCGGCAAACACCAGTTCCTTCACTGTGCTAAGCGTACCCGTCTCCGCGAAGAAGTAGTCGATTGTCAGCATGTCCGTGCCGTTGACATGACGCATAACCAGCGCGTCGCCGCTACGTCGGAACGATACGTCGGTACTGGCATAACCGTTCAGTTCGGCAATGTCGACGCGATCAACTGCAGGGTTCGTGGAGCCGCTGGCAATGCGATCTGCGCCGTGGCCGGCACCAAAACGGAATACGTCCGCACCGGCGCCGCCAGTCATCGTGTCATTGCCGGCGCCGCCGTCAAGGATATCGTCGCCGTCGTCGCCATTGAGCGAATCGCTGCCATCGCCGCCCAGCAGTACGTCGTTGCCCTTGCCGCCGTAGAGCGTGTCATTGCCGGCGGCGCCCAGCAACTGGTCATTGCCATCGTCGCCATAGAGATAGTCGTCACCAACGCCACCGTCTATTACGTCGTTGCCGCCCCTGCCGCTGAGCGTGTCGTTACCTGCATCGCCTGCCATCAGGTCGTCGCCGACGTACCCCGTCAGATTGTCAGCCGCCGCAGTCGGCTCCATCACCTTGGCCTGCAGGGTCGCCAGATCCCATGTCACGTCGGCGAACCTGAGTTGGGCCACCGTGCTGACGTTTCCTGTCTCGGCAAAGAAGCTGTCGATGGTGAGGGTGTCCGTTCCGTTAGCGCCGCGGATGACTAGCGCATCGCCGCTACGGCGTGCCGTAACGCCGGTGCTCTGGATATCGAAAAGATCCACCGTATCGAGGCGGTTGGCCGCAATGTCGACGCTCAGGATGCGGTCGGCGCCATAGCCGAAGCCGAACCTGAACGTATCTGCCCCTGCGCCGCCGTACAGGTAGTCATTGCCGGCACCGCCGTCGATGACGTCACTGCCTTCGTCGCCATACAGCATGTCATTGCCGTCATTGCCAAGAACGATATCGTCGCCCACGCCGCCGTAGAGGGTGTCGTTGCCCAATCCGCCGGTGATCGCATCGTTCGTGTCGTAGCCCTTCAGGATGTCATCTCCGTTGGTCGGCAGCAGCACGAGAGCACGAATCGCGTCCTGATCCCACGTGACACCATCGGCAAAGCGCACGTCCCGGACTGTGCTTACATAAGTGGTCGCGGAGAAGTATCCGTCGATCGTTAGCATGTCCATACCATTGGTGTGGCGTAGCACCAAGGCGTCGCCTTCTCGCCGTGCCTTGACATCGGTGCTGGCCATATCGAAGCAGTCAATCACGTCCGTTCGCCTGGCCGCGGCATCGGTGCTGAAGATGCGGTCCGCGCCATAACCGACTCCAAAGCGGAACGTGTCGACACCCGTGCCACCGTACAGTTGGTCATTGCCTGCGCCCCCATCAAGCACGTTGTTGCCGTCCTCACCGTAGAGGATGTCATTGCCAGCGTCGCCAAGGAGCGTGTCATCACCTGCACCGCCACGCAGCGTGTCGTTGTCAGCGCCGCCTGCGATAACATCGTTGCCGGCATCACCATAGAGAGTGTCGACGCCGTTGCCGCCGAAAATGGTGTCGTTCCCGCCGTTCCCCTGGATGCTGTCGTTGCCATCCCCGCCCTTAATCAGGTCGTCGCCAGCGAAACCCACAATGGCGTCACTTCCTGCCGTCGGCATCAGCGCCATGGCCCGCAATGCGTCGACGCCAAGCGCCTGACCATCAGCGAAGCGCAGCGTGCGAACCGTGGATTGACTGGCCGACTCCGAGAAGAAGTAGTCGATGGTGAGGCTGTCCGTGCCATTGGCGTGCCGCAACACCAGCGCATCGCCGCTGCGACGCGCAATGACGTCGGTGCTCAGGATGTCAAAAAGTTCCACCAGATCCGTCTGGTCCACCGCAATGTTGGCGGTCGAACTGGAAATCCGGTCCGCACCATACCCAACGCCGAAGCGGAACGTGTCAGTACCTGCACCGCCGTACAGAGTATCGTTGCCGCTACCGCCATCGATCAGGTCATCGCCATCATCGCCGTAAAGCGTGTCGTTGCCGGCCCCGCCTTTCAGCACATCGTTGCCCGCACCGCCAGACAGATAGTCGATGCCGTCGCCACCGTCCAGCACATCCTCGCCCGTCTCGCCGTAAAGGTAGTCGTTCCCGACTCCACCAGACAATGCATCCTGGCCGGCTCCGCCGTACAGTGTGTCATTGCCTTCGTCGCCCTGGAGCGTGTCGTTGCCTGCGAGGCCATTGAAGTAGTCGTCGCCGGCGCCTCCTTGCGCGGCGTCGTCACTGGAGAATCCATAGATCGTGTCACTCGCCGACGTCGCGACCAGCGCTGCCACGCGGGCCGCAGCCATGTCCAACGACACACCGTCGGCGAATTTCAGCACGCTGATCGGGCTCACCGAGCCCGATTCAGCAAAGTAGCCGTCGATGGTCAAGCTATCGGTGCCGTTGCGATGACGCACGATCAGCGCGTCGCCGCTGCGGCGCATCACCACATCGACGCTGGCGATATTGAAGAAATCAACGGTATCCATGCGATCCACAGCCGGCGTTGGCGTCAGGCTCGCGATGCGGTCTGCCCCGTAGCCCACGCCAAACCGGAACTTATCGGCCCCAGCGCCCCCGTACAGGATGTCATTGCCCGCGCCGCCGTCGACGATGTCGTCGCCGTCGTCGCCATAAAGCGTGTCGTTGCCGTTGCCGCCCTCCACCACGTCATTGCCTGCGCCGGCCTGGATGAGGTCGTTGCCGTCGAGTCCTTTCAGGACATCGTCGCTGGCGTAGCCGGTCAGCGTGTCGGCACCGGACGTGCCGCCCATGACCATCGCCTTGACGTCTGCAACGGTCCACACCGAGCCATTACCGAATTCAATGCGATCCACCGTGTAGCCCTGGTTCGCCATGGCGTCCTGGTCGAAATAGCTCTGGATCCGCACGCTGTCAGCAGTACCCGGAATGGTCAGCAGCAGATCGAAGTTCTCACGCCGCGCCACGACCTCCGCCGGCAAGATGCCTAGGCCAAACCGCAGTACATCAGGCAGTGCGCCGAGCGCGTCCTTGTCGGCATTCAGGATAGTGTCCTTGCCGCCTCCTCGATTGAACAGGTAGGTATCGCCACCATCGCCACCGGACAAGTAATCGTCGCCTGTGCCACCCTCCAGCAGATCGTTACCCCCCATGCCATACAGTCGGTCATTGCCGGCCATACCGATCAGGTGGTCGTCCTTGGAGTCAGTGCCATTCAGCGTATTGTTGGCGGCGTCGCCAATATTCGTGGTGATGCCGAGATTCGACAGGTAGAAGTCGAACCCTGACGTGGTGGCACCGTTTCCTGCCTGACGCAGTTGCGCCAGCAACTGAGTGCCGTATGTGCCCGCCGTCTTCAGGGCGGCCGCCAGTTCACCCATCATTACGGCGCCAGCTTCTTCATTTGCGCCGAAGGCGTTGCGCAGGAGCGTGATGGCATGCGAGACATCAATGGTCGCCCCCGCACTGCTTACGGTAATGACCATGGCGCTCGCAAACTCACGGAAATGTGTTTGCAGCATCAACTGTCCGTAAACGTAATCAACGAACTTGTCATACGCTTGCAGCAGGATCGGCGCCGCAGCGCCGTGAGGATTGGGGTCACGCGTGCCCCAGCACCAAGTTCCCAGGTAAGGGTCGCCCAGTAGCGCTTCTAGCGTGGCGAGCTTTCGCGCATCGCCAATCACGTTTCCGTATATCTGGCTCGCCGCCCGGCTGTCTGGATCGATGTCCTGCACCCCAGCCCAATGGTAGATGAGGTCATTCATTATCGACTGACGCGCCGCAGCGTCTGACGTCTGTGCAAACTGATCTACGAGCCCTTTCAGTCGGCCAGACTGATCTCTCATCATGGCCTGCTGCAGGTCGTGCATATTGCCAGCCGCCTGGATATTCGGCATGGCACCGACCGACGCATCTACCGGAAGAGCATCAGTTTCAATTGTCCTCCTTCCGTCAACTTTGAACCACACGTCCGTCATCGTCGACGTCGTGCCGTCCAACCGTTCAAAGCTGCCCACTTGCCGATGTTCGTTGCCATTGGCATCAATGACAGCGGTCGGTACGTCGCCATTGGCATCAACAACACCTGGTTCCGCATACCCAACGCCCAGACTCTTCACCCCGACATCGGCGAGGGATTGCAACTCGCCCTGCTGTACGACGCCATCACTATTCAGGTCACGCCAGACTCGCAAGCTGGAAAAATCGACATCGCTGGCATCAACCCTTCCGTCCTTGTTCAGGTCCAGTTCCGCAAGCGCTCGAAAGCCGTTGGTCGCCTTCTTGCCACTCAGCAATTCACTGTTATTGCCGAACAGCTCGGACCCGTCGTCAATGTCACCATTGTGGTTCCGGTCCCAGACCAGAATCCCGTCGTCCTTTCCTACCCAGCCGGAAGCTTCCGCCAGGCCATTTCCATCATGATCGAAATATACACCGGCCCCTGTACCAATTGTTTCGACACCATCCCCATCCAGGTCGAGTACCAGCGGACTACGCGTTGTTTCCGCACGATGAACAGCATCAGCAATGTTGTTGATCAGGCCCGCGATATCACTAAGCAGACCAAGATTGCTTGAGGATAACTGATCCATCAGTTGGCCAAGACTCAGGTCGTTTAGCTTGATATTCAACCACTGCATGTACGGATTCCAAATTGCTGTCTCAGCGATATCCTGGAGGATGTTGTCGGGCAGCATGTTAGGAGACGCGACTGCGGGTACACCAGCCTCGACCAGCGCTTGAACGGCCCAATTGGCGCACTGGGATCCGTAAGGCAGGTAGTAAGGAGGCGGATTTTCCGTGGTTCGGTTGATGTAGTCCATCAACCTTGAATACTCTTGATCCGAAAGTTCCATCTTTCCCGTGGAACTCTGGTATTCGTGATTGGTGTCGTCGTAGACCTTTCCATCGCCAGTCAGGCGGCCATGTTCACGTGGCGCGAAGCCATAACCCCGCTCCACGCCATCAGCGCCCGTCACCACAATGAAGGAATGCGGGATATAGTCCGAACCACCGACATCAACTCTCAGTTCAACGCTTGGCATTATTTTTCTCTCCTGAACATAACATCATGGCTGGCCTTAGGTGACTTCCAGATGGGAAGGCTCAACGATTCCTGTTTTCGGATCACGTAGACCTTGATCGAGACTTCGGGTATTTCAGGTTCATTCAGAAACGTGGCAGCGCATTTGTTAATAACGCTTTGAATGGTCGCTGCGTCCGTGACGCCCCATATCTGCACGGCGATGCCATTCGTCGAAGGGCTGGCAAACAAGATCTGCGCCTTTTGGCAGGCTGCGACGCTTGAGCAAGTTCCACCGGCTATGAGCTCCTTGTTGATCTGTCCGATCAATGCGATTCTTTGCTCCTCATAAGCCCGGTTCTCCGTTCCAGACCAGGCATTGAGACAATAGAGATTCATCAGAAGAACCGCCCCAACATACCGAAGGTAGGAAATTGCCGAAGGCAACATATCTTGTGTGTCCTTGTTGTTCATTGTGTTGGTCCGCATTTCCGCTTACCGCTCCCGCAAACTTTCCGATCCATGCGCCATCAACGGCGACAGGAAATACTCGATCACGCGTCGCTTGCCCGTCTTGACCTCCGCCGTCACCGCCATCCCTGGCGACAACCGCACTTTGCGGCCGTCCACATCCATTACGGATTTGTCCAGCCGGATGCGCGCTGCATAGATCAGCCCACGCTTCTCGTCGTTGATGGCGTCGTCCGATACCGCCGTCACGGTGCCGTTAATCGTTCCGTATTTCGTGAACAGAAAGGTTTCCACTTTCACAGTGGCGTGCTGGCCCGCCGCCACAAAGCCGATGTCCTTGTTCTCCAGGAAGGCCTCAATCTCCACCGGGTTGTCTTTGGGCACCACAATCATCAGCGGCTGGGCCTCGGTCACGACGCCACCCACCGTGTGCGCGGCAAGTTGTTGTACCGTGCCGTCGACCGGCGCCACCAGGCGGGTCAACGTTGCGCGCATATCGGCCTTACGCAGTTCCTGCTCCAGGGCCGCAAGCTTTTGCTGAGCTTCGTTCAGGCTTTCTAGTTGTGCACGCCGTGTCTCTGCCGTCAGCGCCAGCAATTGGCTTCGTGCCTCAGCAATAGTGGCGTCGATCTCGTTCAGCCGGCTGCGCTGTGTTGCCAAATCCGCCTCTTGCTCGATGCGGACCTGCTCGCGCTCAAAGTAGCCGTGCCTGGAAACAAAGTTCCTTGCGACAAGATCCTTGAAGTCACGCGCACGTTGCTGTGCCAGTGGCACCGTCTGTTCGAGCTTGTGTACCAACTCAAGTGTGGAATGGCGCTCCGCCTCGCGGCGCCGCAAGTCGGCCTCCAGCCGCGCACGCCGCGACGAGTACTCTGCGAAATGCCCTTCCAACAGTTGCAACGCCTCTACGAAGTCTCGTTCTGGAACATCGGCTGGCCGTTTGAGGGTGGGCTGGGTACGTGCTGCCAGGGCAGCGATCATGGAGCGTGCACGTTCGGACTGTAGTGCCGCAGCCACCTGCTCCACCTGCAGCCGCCGTTGATCAGCCTGCGCGGCGGTTGGGTCCAGCTCGATCAGCACATCGCCTGCCGTTACCTGTTGGCCGTCCTGGACATGAATTGCCACCACCTTTGCGGTCTCCAACGGCTGGATCACCTTGGTCCGGTCGTTGGGCACGATCTTTCCTTGCGCGGTTGCCACGATGTCGATCCTGCCGACGATGGCCCAAGACAGCGTGATCATTGCCATTGCCATCAGCAGCCACATCGTTACCCGTGGCGCAGGGGACACCGGCGTTTCCACCAGCGCCAGCGCCGCAGGCAGGAACTCCGCTTCACCGCGTGTGCGACCAGTTGCATCTAGTGACTTGCGCTCGCGCCACGCGTGAGTGAATACACGATTGTGGCGCGCCACCAATTCCCCGATTGCCGCGAGTCTCAGTTTCATGGCTCGCATTCTCACCCCGCCTGCAGCGCATGGAGCCGCGCGTAGTGTCCGCCGGAGCGGGCAAGAAGATCTTCGTGAGATCCCATCTCCACGATTTTTCCGCGGTCCATCACGATGATCCGGTTGGCTTCGCGCACGGCGGATAGTCGATGAGCAATGATCACCACGGTTCTGCCGCGGCAGATCGACTTCATGTTGTCCTGGATGATCCGTTCGGACTCATAATCGAGTGCGCTGGTGGCTTCATCAAAGATCAAGATGCGTGGGTTGGTGATGAGCGCACGCGCAATGGCGATACGCTGCCGCTGTCCACCGGACAGTGTAGCGCCATGCTCGCCAACCACTGTGTCATATCCTTCTGGAAGCTCTGAGATAAATTCGTGGGCGCCTGCGAGCCGCGCGGCGCGAATCACGACTTCCAGCGGCGCGCCAGCGTCGGTTAGGCTGATGTTCTCGCGGATCGAACGGGCAAAAAGCGTGTTGTCCTGCAGTACCACGCCAATCTGGCGGCGCAGCGATGTGGCGTCGACAAGCGCCAGGTCGATGCCATCCACCAGTACCCGGCCTTGCTCCGGCGTGTACATACGCTGGATCAGCTTGGTCAGCGTGCTCTTGCCCGACCCAGAGCGCCCCACGACGCCGATAACTTCTCCGGGCGCAATCTTTAATGACACCCCGCGCAGCACCTCCGGCATGTCGGGGCGGTAACGGAACACCACATCCTTGAGCAGGATGGCACCTTTCAGTGCAGGCAGGCTGCTGCGGTTGCCCACGGCTTCTGTCCGGGTATTCAGGATATCGCCGAGCCGCTGTAATGAAATGCCGGTTTGCTGGAACTCGGTCCACAACTGCGCCAAGCGCATGATCGGCTGCGACACCTGACCGGCCAGCATGTTGAACGCAATAAGCTGGCCAACCGTGAGATCGCCTGCGATGACGAGCTTCGCGCCGAAGTACAACGTCGCTACCGTCACCAGCTTGCTTACCATGGTGACCCCGCCGTTTGCCATTGTGCTGACAACTGTCGTCCGCATGCCGGCATTGACATAGGCAGCAAGCTGGCTGTCCCACTTGCGTGTCCATTGCGGCTCCGCCGCCATGGCCTTGACCGTGTCGATGCCGCTGACCGTCTCCACCAGAAACGCCTGATTTTCCGCACCGCGATTGAATTTCTCGTGCAATCTGGCGCGCAGCAGTGGCGTCCACAGCAGCGAGAGCGCCACGTAGCACGGCAACGATATCAGCACGATCAGAGTCAGCCAGCCGCTGTAGTACAGCATGACCGCCAGGAACACCACCGAGAACAGTAGGTCCAGCAATACGGTGATAGCATTGCCGGTCAGGAAATTGCGGATATTCTCCAGTTCACGTACCCGTGCTACTGAGTCTCCGACGCGGCGTGCCTGGAAATAGCCGATCGGTAGCGCCAGCAGATGCCGGAACAGCTTGGCGCCGAGTTCTACATCGATGCGGCTGGTGGTGTGGGCAAAGACATAGGTCCGCAGCGCTGATAGAGTCACGTCAAAAACCACCACGACGAGCAGACCTGCGGCAATCACATCGAGCGTGGTCAGACCCCGGTGTACCAGCACCTTGTCCATGACCACCTGGAAGAAGAGCGGCGTGACGAGCGCGAAGAGCTGCAGCACCAGCGAGACGAGGACCACCTCACCCAGCAGCCGCCTGTACTTGATGACTGCCGGCACGAACCACGTGAAATCGAACCTTGCGAGCTCCGCCGCCAACGATGCGCGCGACGCAAGCACGATCAACTCGCCCGACCATCCTTCGCCGAACGCCGCAAGATCGCGAATCTCGGGTCGCTGCGCGATGGGATCATGGACCAGGCATTTGTCTTCGTCCACGCGTGCCAGTACGACGAAAGCACCTTCTTTGCCGACGGCAATGGCGGGCATTGCGGTCTTCGACAGGCGATCGACGCGCGTTCGCATCGACTTGGCAGACATGCCAAGATGGCGCGCTGCGAGAATCAGCTCAGCCGCCGACAGTCTTTCTCCCGCACGAAACTGGTGAGCAAGCTGAACCGCTTCGACGGGTATGGCATGAAATCGCGCAACCAGACATAAGGCCTCTAGCCCGGTGTCAGGTTGCGTCACGCGCGGGTCCCCCGCGACCTCCCCATCCTCGGAGACAAGCGACAGCGGCGGCCGGTCGCTCATGACGGCGCGCGGTCGACAAAGCAGGTGCTGGAGGCACGCCAGTGCGGGTGGCGCAAGATGGTGAAGGCGCGTGCGTTCAACGCCTTGCTAACTCGACAAAGCTGATTCATGACCCCGGCCTTCCCCGAGAAGTACTTGTTTTTTGTCTGGTGCGGCTCGACCATGGCGCGCTGCCACCGACCGATCGCCGCGGGCGCAGTATTGCACGCGCCTAAATGTTATTCAACAAAAATGATTTTGATTGTCTTTTTGTCATAACAATGCATTTTGCAATGGTCGTTATATTCGTTTAAGGCAGGATTCAACTCTAATTATTTCAACCCATGGCTTTTCCGGCCGGATTGGGGATCCTGCTAGGGGGGGCGGCGTGAAGTCCACGGAGGCGTACCAGACAGCAGTGCAGAAAGTCATCAACTCTCAGTTCACGGCTGGTGTGAATGCGGCGGGTGGTGAGATGTCGAACTTCAGCACAGACGACTACGCGGTCCGCAGTGGGCAGGAGAAACGAAAGCAGGCCATGCATAAGGCTGGCATTCTCCCTGACTAACATGGCCAGAACAGGCGCGCCCTGTGCCACCTCTATCGTCGCGCTTTCCCGGTACCCGACAGTGGTGGGGTGTTGGGAGTGAGCAACGAGGCGGAAGGCGTTCTCGGTTAGATTCGCAGATGGGGCGGCGCGGGCTCCAGATCGCGCCGCCTCAGACGAACACAGAATGATAAATGAGGTCGGGTCGATGGGACGTAGGAGAAGGGAGCCGTCGCTGAGCGACGTATTGTTGGATTCGCCCTGGTGGGTGTCCGCAGCATTGGCCGTGGCCGCTTACATTGTCTTTCGCGGCGTCTTGCCTGCGGCATTCGCATCGAATCCGTTTCTCGCGGGCGTTGTGATGATGTGCCAGTCGCTCGCGTGGGTTCCAGCAACAATGTTCGCATTCCTAGGATTGATGTCGTTCATAGGCGAGAGGCGGCAGAAGAACGGTAGTACAGGGGAGGGGGCACAGCCTAGAGCACGGCGCTCCTCAGTAAGACAGCCACGGCAGCCCAGGTCAACGCCCTCGGAAGCAAGGCAGCAAGCCAGCACGCCCGATAAATTGACTGACTTCCAGGGATCAGTGTCGTCAGCAGAGAAGCGGGAAATCAATAGCTGGACCTTGGACGCGCTCAAGATTCTGGAGTGGAAGCGATTCGAGTTGCTGTGTGTCGGGTACTACGAGGCTATGGGATTCACCGTCAAGACGGCGCCACATGGCCCAGACGGCGGGATCGACGCCACTCTTTACAAGGCGGGGATTGATGCCCCGGTTGCTGTCGTTCAGTGCAAGGCTTGGAGTAAGCCAGTGAAGGTGGAGCAGGTTCGCGCATTGGCGGGTGTCATGCACGAGCACAAGGTACGCAGAGGCATCTTCTGGTCCCTGTTTGGCTACGTCGGGCGACCTGTGCAGGAATCAGCGGAGCGGACCGGCATCTTGTTGCTTGATGGTGCTGAAATTGTCGAGCGGATTCGCGCACTCGATCAGTATCAGCAAGCGACGTTGTTGGCGCAGGCATTCAAGGGGGGGATTACCGGACCCCGACATGCGCAGCCTGTGGGGCGAAGATGGTTGAGCGTAGTGGTAAGGGCAAGCCGTTTTGGGGGTGCAAATCGTTTCCTGTGTGCAGATTTACGCTCCCCCGCGCCGCATAACACCGAGTCAATCCAACCGTTCGGCTAGTTCTTCTACACGCAAACGTGTGTATCGGGCGAGCATGCGGAGGTCGGTGTGGCCCGTTATCTTTGCCATGTATCTCGGATTTGTATCCCTCAATCGCTGGACGATCGCGCAATACAAGCCGATCTGAGAAGTCGACCTCCCGCTCGTATAGTGTTTTTCAACACTATCAGCCGGCTTGAGCCGACCGAGCTAACGCTCACTGATGGTGGGGCGATCGGGAGAGAAGCATCGAGGTGTAGTCCGCACGTTGAACTATCGTTCCGACCTACGCACCGCATTTAACATAAATTGCGATCGAGCTCCTGCGATTGCATCCCACCGAAGCGATGTAACCCTTCCTTGAGGGCTGGAGGAGTACTGTGCAGTGGTCCAATTTCCTCAGACAGGTCGATAGGTGGAAAATCACGATCGACGAGGAAAGACGACATGACAAAGCAACGCCGCAAGTTTGACGCCGCCTTCAAGCTGGAGGTAGTCCGGATGGTCC